>Ga0209274_10001922_pt1 | contig 10417 bp, 6 predicted proteins | sample HubBroMetageREF1_FD_188343 | JGI IMG/M metagenome (GOLD analysis project Ga0209274, IMG submission 188343) | Reference soil microbial communities from the Hubbard Brook experimental Forest, New Hampshire, USA - Hubbard Brook CCASE Soil... | ecosystem: Environmental > Terrestrial > Soil >...
ATTCTGCTGGGAAACGGTTGCGTCGCCAACGTCCTGCTCAAGCACTCCAAGGCACACGGCTCGGGGTGGATAGTCATCACCACGGGCTGGGCCTTTGCCGTGATGTCTGCGCTCTTTGTCGCCATTGCATGCGGGAGCAGAGAGGCCAACATCAATCCCGCAGTCACCCTTGGACTCGCCGTCGCCAGCGGCGACTATTCCAAAGTCTTGCCCTATTCGCTGGCGCAGATGTCGGGAGCGTTTGTGGCGTCGATACTGGTCTGGGCCAATTTCGGCCCGCACTGGAAGGAAACGGAGGAGCCCGAGCTCAAGCGCCTTTGCTTTTGCAGCGCACCCGCGATTCGCAACTTCTACGCCAACGTGCTCAGCGAAGTCATCTGCACTTTTGTTCTCATGTTTGTTGCGGGCGCCATTTTCTCGCGGGCCCTGGTTTCCTCTGGCTGGGTTGGAATTGCTGGGCCCTATCTGCTCGGGTGCCTGGTCTGGGGTATCGGACTTTCGCTGGGCGGAACGACCGGATTCACCATGAATCCCGCCCGCGACCTTCCCACACGCCTCGCCTACACCATCCTTCCCATTGCCGGGAAGGGGACTTCGGACTGGAGCTATGCGCCCGTCCCCTTTTTTGGCCCGCTCATCGGCGGCTCACTGGCGGGCTTGTTGATTCGCTTTCTGCACTGGTGAGCGAGCTATTCCGGCGAGCCGCGTCAGCGTCCGCTGAAATTTGGCGGCCGTTTCTCGAGAAAGTGCGCCACTCCTTCCTTGAAGTCGGCGCTTCGCAGACTGGCCACCATCTCCGCTACGGAAAGATCGAAGGACTCCGCCAGAGTCTGGAACATTCCCGCGTACACTTGCCGCTTGATTACGCCCGTGGAGCGGGGACTGACGCTGGACGCCAACTTGGCGGCGTGCTCGTGCACGGTTGCGGCGAAGCCTTCCTGCGGGAACACGCGGTTGATCAGCCGCAGGTCCAGCGCTTCGGATGCTGTGATGGTGCGGGCGGAGAACAGCAAGTCGAGGGCATCGGAAAGACCGACGATGCGGGGCAACATCCAGGCCATGCCGTACTCCGCGATCAGCCCGCGTTGCGCGAAGACCGTGCTGAAGCGCGCGTTCTCCGCCGCCCAGCGCAGATCGCAGTAGAGGGGAATCACGAAACCGAGGCCGACCGCCGGTCCGTTGATGGCGGCGATCACGGGTTTCGCGACGCCGAGAAAATAGGAATACTTGCACCGAAAGTCGGGCCGTTGTCCTTGCGCAGCGGTGTCGCCCGACTGAATTCTCCGGGCGACATCTTCGGGCAGGCCCTGGGTGGCGACGCTATTCAACAGCGACATGTCCGCACCGGCGCAAAATCCCCGGCCCGCTCCAGTGAGAACGATGACCCGTACGTTTTCGTCCCACTCCGCGCCCTCCACTGCGGAACGTACCTCCTGTTCCATGGTGGCGGTCCAGGCATTCAGTTTGTCTGGACGATTCAGCGTGATGGTTGCCACTCGATCCGCGACTTCGTAGATCGTTTCCTCGGTTGGCATCCCCCTCCTCAGAACGTCAAGCGCACCCCAAGTTGGATCTGCCGCTTAGGCAAAGCGGAGGTGAAGGTCAGCGGCGTGCTCGGCGTGGCCGCTTGTCCATTCACAAGGGTGCCCGGTTTAATCCCACGCACGGTGAATGAGGTCTCACCCAACCCACCATAGGACACGGGAAGACCAAAAAGTGGGCTCACTTCATTATTTACACTGGCGTAGTTCGTCCGGTTCGCGATGTTAAATCCTTCCGCCGTAAATTGCAGGTTCGTCTTCTCGGCTAGTTTGTGCTGCCAGCTCAGGCGCGCGTCGAAGTCTATGTAGTCGGGGCCCAGGCCTGTATCGCGTGGGGCTCCGATGGGACGTTCATTGGTAACGTGATTGTCGCCGTTGACCTCGCCTCCCGCCAGCAGGTTGAAAGGATGTCCGCTGTGGGCCTCGAAAATCGGAGCAAACTGGAAACCGGACAAGATATTCTGCCTCCAGGGGCTGTCGATTACTCCTGCGATCACTAATTTATGCCGCTGATCAAACTCGGAAAGAGCACGATCTAAATTGAGATTCGTCGGATCCTGCGGGCCGTAGTCGGAGTTGAAATCCGTCGACGTGTCAAAACCTTTGCTAAAGGTGTAATTCCCAAACAAGGTGAAGTGGTCACGGAAGCGCTTTTTGACTTCTACGATACCGCCCTCGTAAAGAGCGGATGCCGCAGACGTATATTGGTTGTTCTGCACCACAAAAGGATTGACAAAGCATTGGGTGAACAGAGTGACCGGGTTATTGCAGGGCAGGCCCTCCGGGCTCCCTGGTATTGGGTCTCCCCCGCCGGCGGTCGTATTCCAGTTCCGATAGGAATATGTCGATCCGTTGGCCAGAGGCACCGTGGTAAACGGCGCGGGCAGCAGATTGGTATCGATCGCGACGGGGAGTCGCTGGGTATGAGTATAGATTCCGCTTAGCGAAATCGAAAAGCCAGGTCCGATCTCGCGTTCAATTGCAAACGATGCCTGTTGCGCGATCGGGGGGCGGTAGCCCGGCTGGTTCACGAAGACGACCTGCCCCGGAGTGGCGGGACCCGAATTCGCAACCGTGAGGCCAGATTGCGAACCAAACGGGCCAGCTATGTCAGCCGGTGTGATGCAGGCATGGTTCCCTGGGGCCGGCGTTGTGCACTGGATCAGCCCCTGCGCAAAGAGCGCCTGGAAAATCGTTGCGGACCCCGCTATATTCACCGTGCTCCCATTGTTAAACCCGCCGAAGCCATCTGCGTAAATGGAAATTTCTCGATTGCAGGGGCTAGTACCGGTGCCAGGGGCTATGAACCCGCAAATCGTGTCCAGGTTCGCGACCTGGCCGGCTCCCGGCGAGTTCTCGACCGCGGATTTGTTCGCGTTGAGAGCCCCCAGGCTCAAGTCGACGTCGGGGATCTGGGAGTCGACAGGTCCGTAGAAGATTCCGTACCCGCCGCGGACCACCGTCTTGTGATCATTGAAGGGATCCCAAGCAAAGGAAACTCGGGGGGCAAAATCTCTCTTATAGGTGGTCAACGGAGCGAACTGCGTGTCCAGTTCGTAGCGGAGACCGTAGTTCAGGGTGAAGTTCGACGTCATCTTCCAGGAGTCCTGCGCGTAGAGACCGGTCAGAGGCCGGGTGTAATTCCCGTAGTCGGGATCTCCGAACCCCTGCTGGTAAATTTCCGGCAGCCCGAACGATGCCGCTTGCAACGAGGTGATGGCAGTGGTCGCGAGCGGCGGGCTGAGCAAACCTGCGGGGAGCGATCCGAACACAAAGCGACCCGGGAAAAAAGTGTGCGATTCGGTGTGATTGCCGCGCAGTACTTCGTCAGCGCCGAACTTAAAGGTGTGATGGCCGCGGATCATGGTGAAATTGTCCGCGAATTCGTAGCGGCGCAGGATGGTGATGTTGGGTATAAAAATGTTGGTTCCCAGGTTATTGATAAAACCGGGAATCTGTAACCCCACCTCTGCCGGTACGTTAGGAAACACGTTAAAGCTTTCGTAGTTCCACTGCGCCCGGGCCTCATTCTGAGTGGTCGGACTGAACTGGTGAAACCATGTGGCTTGCAGGTCGTGATCGTAGGTGTGGGTCGAGCTTCCCGCCGAAAACGCGGTCAGAGACTGCACATCCGGTGACTCCTCCAGATCGTGGCCATACCGGTAGGTTAGAGAAACCTCGTTGTTCGCATTAAAGCGGTGATCCAAACGTCCCGACGCCAGGTATTCCCGCGAGTCGTAAGGAAAGAGTCCACCCTCGTTTTCAAACTGGCCTATCAGGAAGGCATTCAGCGCGGCTTGCCCCTGCGAGACCACGACATTGGGAGTTGGGTTCACGGTCAAAAGATTCTGGAGAATAAAAGCGCAGACAGCCGGCACCTCGGGGGCCTGGCCATTGACGCACGTTATCGGTACCGTCGAAGTCGAAGCCGCCAGCTGGCCAATGATGGCCTCCTGCGCTCCCGTCGGACGAAAAATATCGGTGTCTGTCAATAGCGGAACAGCGTTCTGTGCATCCTGCCGCAAGCCTTCAAAGCTGACAAACAGAAACGTCTTATCTTTCTGAATCGGGAAACCCAGGTTTCCGCCGAATTGCTGGCGAGTCAAAGTGTCCTTGATCGGCGAACCGAAAGTGTCAGGATTGGCAGGATTGAAGAGCTCGCCGGGCGCCAATGCCTGGCTGAACGAAAACGGATTCTCAGCGTCCATGACATCGTCGCGGAAAAAACCGTAGAGCGAGCCATGAACATTGTTGGTGCCGGACTTGGTCACAATATTGATCGATGCGCCAGTCGCTGCTCCCAGGTCCGCGGCGTAGTTGCTGCGATTGATTTGGAATTCCTGCACATCGTCCTGGCTTACCGTCAGGCGCACACCACCGCTATCGCCTGAGGTCTCGCCACCGTCCACCGTTATGCTGTTTCCTCTGCCATTGCTGCCGTAGAACGACAGCCCGCTTTGCGGGGTTTGCTTGACTCGGAAATCCTGGTCCCCCGCCAGTCGGGTGGAATCGGAGACGCCGGGCGCGAGCAAGGTAAACGTGAGGTAGTCGCGCCGGTCAATCGGCAGGTCGGCGACATATTCTTGTGGGATGGTATCCGCCTGGCTGCTTCGTTCTGTTTCCACCACGGGAGGCTGACCCGTCACCTCGATAATCGTCGCTACCTGCGACGGCTTCAGTTGGAAATCGGAGACGACAGTCTCCCCGACGGCGACCGTGACGCCTTTTCGAATTTCGGTCGCAAAACCCGCCATTTGCGTGCTGACGTCGTATGTGGCCGGCGACAGCCCTGCGACTCGGAACTGGCCGGTGCCATTCGTCGTGGCGGTGCGCTTCAGTCCGGTCTGGGTGTCGACCACATTGACAGTGGCTTTGACTGCAACCCCGCCGGAAGAGTCGGTGATAGTGCCGGTGATCTCTCCCGACGTGCCCACGCCCTGGGCGTGCGCCATAAGGGTTGCGAACAGGAAGCACACTAGAACGCATAAGCGCATAACCATGCTCGTAACTAGGCGAGTAACTACACGACTAACCAGACTGCTCCGTTCGAAAGGCATATTCCCCCTACCTCAGATTTGCCTGAGTCACAACAAAAGACGCGGTCGCCCTGCCAGCATCCAGCCGCTTTCTTCCGACCTGCTGAACGTTTTCCAGGCGCCGCATTCTTTTTGAGCAAACTTCTCTAAATTTTTAGATCTGATGAATTAGAGCAAACAACTCCCGCACGCTCTCGCCGTTTCAGAGCGCCGCATCTTCATGATGGGCGCGAGCGTATCCGCGTTCGCTAAATTCATCAAATGAATTGTTTTGATGATGATGTATGCTTGCCGGGAATGTCGACTTGGGCTCGTTTCGTCCCGGGAAATGGCTCATGAGTTCCCAGTCTCCTGGGCCGGCTCTCCATCGTCATACGACGAAAGAAACTCCACTATTTCCCGGTTTGCCTCTTCGGTCCGGTCGGTGAGAAACAAGTGACTGGCGTGATCAAGGAGGACGAGTTTTGCGCCGGGAATCCTTCTTGCGATCAACTCTCCGTTACCGGGAGGCACCAGCGCATCCGACTTGCCATGGATGACCAGCGTCGGCGCCGTGATCTGGGTGATTCGGCTGTAGCTCTCCCATGCCAGGATTCCCTGTAGTTGAGCCATGTAGCCTGCTGGAGTGGGAAGCCAGCGCTGGCGCACGCTGGTATCTTCGGCGATCTTCTCTTGCGGAGTGGCGGCATCGTAGATGTAGGGAAGGATGGCTTCTCGCGCTTGTTCCGGCGTCATGCCGCACGCGAAAAGTACGTCGATCACCTTGCTCTCCGCGCGGACCGCCAAAGGTCCGCCGGGTGAGGTGCAGCCGAGAATTAGCGAACGCGTCCTCGCCGGATATTGCAGCGCGAATTCCTGCGCAATCATGCCGCCCATCGAAACTCCGAAGACGTGGGCGAGGGTGACGCCGGCGGCATCGAGAACCGCGGCCGCATCGGAGGCCATGGTGGCGATCGAATAAGGGCCGGGAGGAACATCACTCAGTCCCACGCCGCGATTGTCGAACGCAATCGTGCGGTAGCGTTGCGCCAGCGCCGGCCGGGCACGATACCACATGGCCGCCGCATACCCCAGGCCCATGATCAGCAGGAGTGGCGCTCCGTGTCCCTGTTCATCCCAATAAATCTTTGTTCCTTGATTCTCGACCAATGACATCAAAGTTCATCCTTCGTGCAGCCTGTGGCGAAACTCCAGGCGCCGCCCGCAGCGTCTAAAGGCGCATCATAGTGCAGCACTTGCGGTACGCCTGAAGGCGTGCCCTGACACGGAACCGCGATTGCACCACGAGCTGTTAGGCAACTTTCAGCATCAGCTTTCCTGAGTTCTCGCTCTTGAAAAGCTTGAGCAGAGTTTCGGGAAAAGTTGCGAGTCCTTCCACAATATCCTCGCGCGACTTGAGCTTGCCAGCCGCCGCCCACGACGCCATCTCCGCTCCCGCCTGCTCGTAGCGATCGGCGTAGTCGAACACCAACATGCCTTTCATGGTGGCCCGATTCACCAACAAAGACATATAGTTGCTGGGCCCCGCGATCGGACCGGTATTACAGTATTGCGAGATCGCGCCGCAGATCACAATTCGGGCGCCCCTTGCCAGGTTCGCCAGCGCCGCGTCGAGAATGGCGCCGCCCACATTGTCAAAATAAACGTCAATGCCCTTTGGGCAATGCTCTCGAAGAGACTGCTTCAGGTCTTCGGAAGTGGACTTGTAGTCGATGGCTGCGTCGAAGCCCAATTCATCTACGATGTAGCGGCACTTCTCCGCTCCTCCTGCGATGCCCACGGCCCTGCAGCCCTTGATTTTGGCGATTTGTCCCACTATCGAACCGACCGCTCCCGCTGCGGCCGAAACCACCACCGTCTCTCCCGGCTTCGGCTGGCCTGTATCGAGAAGCCCGAAATACGCGGTCATACCCGTCATGCCGAACATGCTGAGATACTTTGGCAAGGGAACGATTCTCGCGTCGACCTTTCTCACTCCCTTGCCGTCGGACAGCGCGTACTCCTGTATTCCGAACACCCCTGAAACGTGATCACCCACTGCGAACCGCGGGTTGCGCGAAGCGGTCACGATCCCCACACCTAGCGCCCGCATCAGTTCTCCGATGCCCACCGGCGGCACATAAGAGCGCGCCCCGCTGATCCAGCCGCGCATCGCGGGATCGAGCGAGATGTATAACAGCTGCACCAGCAGTTCGCCTTCCTTCGGCTCGGCTACCGGTTCTTCGGCGTAGGTCCAGTCGCTGCGCTTCGGCATTCCTACCGGACGCGCCGCCAGAAGAAACTTGTGATTGGTGAGTGCCATGGTGCCTCCTTTGTTGCAGATCTTCCTTCGTGACGAGTCGTCCTTCAGACCGTATAGCGTTCGCTGGCCAGCAGGCGCCTTGCAATCTGGCGCCGTAGCGCGATTGCATTCACTGGGTCGTGACTGGCGTAACCGCGTAAGCGAGAAAGATTCCGCCGCAGTTCGTCGCCTTCGGCGCAGGCGCTCAGCACGGTCCTCGACGAAAGTTCGACTCTGGCGATGGCATCGCGCAAGTACACGGCGCAGGCATCGGCCGCATTGACTCCGCCACCGGCTGCCGTCAGTTTCCGGCTGCGGAGCAGGCTCGACTCCATGGCAAACACTTCCATGATGATGTCGGAGATGTTCATGATGATTTCCTGCTGTTGCTCGAGTTGCGCGCCGTATTTTTCGTGCGCCACCCCGAGCGTCAGCAGGGCGATTTTCTTCGCGTTGTGGACGAGATTCAGTTCCGCGTCGCTGGAATCACCATCGGGCCGCGGTGCGGCTTCGTGCAGGACGGCGCTGGCAGCCTCGAATAGAGGCAGTCGTCCGCGGGCCGCGCGCTTCAGCGGCATGCCCGTGATCACCAGTCGGTTAATTTCGCTGGTTCCCTCGAACAGACGGTTGATTCGCGAATCGCGATAAGCGCGCTCCACCGCATAGTCTTGATGGTATCCGTAGCCACCGTGGATCTGAACGCCTTCATCGACTACGTAGTCCAGCATCTCGGCGGCATAGACCTTGACCATGGAGCACTCTGCGGCAAACTCCTCGATGGCTTTCAGCTCTTGAGAAGCATTCGCGGATCCCGGGGACGCGCTGTGCATTTGATTTTCAATCAGTCCTGCCACGCGCCACGCCATCGACTCGGCCACAAAAATCCGGATCGCCATTTCCGCCAGCTTGTGTTGAATCGCGCCGAACTCGGAAATCGTCGAACCGAATGCCTTACGCTGTTTGGCATACTTCAAGCTGATCGCGAGCGCTTGTTTCGCGGCTCCCACTGTCGCCGGACCCAGTTTCAAGCGTCCGATGTTCAGGATGTTGAATGCAATCACGTGGCCACGGCCGATTTCTCCCAACACGTTTTCCACCGGCACCGGAACATTGTCGAAATACACGGCCGTGGTGGAACTGCCCGTGATACCCATCTTGTGTTCTTCCGCCCCGCTGCTCACGCCGGGGAAGTTTCGCTCGACCAGAAATGCGGTAAACTTTTCGCCTCCAACTTTGGCGAATACGGTGAACAGATCGGCCGCGCCGCCGTTGGTGATCCACATCTTCTGGCCATTCAAGATGTAGTGTTTTCCATCGAGCGTGAGATCGGCGCGGGTTCGCGCCGCCAATGCGTCTGAGCCCGCCAGCGGTTCGGTGAGCGCGTAAGCGGCAAGCATTTCTACCTTGGCTAACTTGGGCAGATACTTCCGCTTCTGCTGTTCGTTGCCGAAGTAGACGATGGGCAGCGTGCCGATGCCGGTGTGAGCCGAGTGCCAGCCTGCATAAGAGCCGTCGCGGCCCAGGCGCTCGGCCGTGACCATCAATGACGGCATATCCATGGCCATGCCGCCATACTCCTCCGGGATCGTCATCGCGGTCAGGCCCAGCTCCGCAGCTTTCCGCAAGACGCTCATCGCGACGCCTGGCTTCTTTTCGCGGATCGCCGGCAGATTCGGTTCCACTTCGTTGGCCCAGAATTCGTCCACCATGCGGGCAACGGCGAGGTGTTCATCGCTCAGATCTTCGGGCGTGAAAATATCCTGCGGGGCCGAGTCTTCGAGCAAGAACGCCGTTCCCTTTGTCGTCTTGCGCGGGGTGTCTGTTAATGTCGTCATGAGTTACTCCTATGCCACCTTTCGAGATTGAGAATCTGAAATCTTTGAAACAGCTCGAAGGACGCGAATTCCCCGCGACGGATTGGTTCGTCGTGACGCAGGATCGTATCCAACAATTCGCCGACGCAACCGAGGACCGCCAGTGGATTCACCTTGACCCGAAGCGAGCCAAGCATGAATCGCCTTTCGGCGGCACCATCGCCCACGGGTTTCTGACGCTTTCGCTGCTGAGTTATTGGATGAAACAGGCAATCCAGATCCGCTCCGGCCTGGCGATGGCCGTCAACTACGGTCTGAATAAAGTTCGTTTCCCCTCGGCGGTTCGCGCTGGTTCGCAGGTTCGCGCCCGCGTCGCTCTGCTTTCGGCGAAGGAATCGCCCGAGTTTGTGGACGCCACGTTCCTCATCCATGTCGAGATCCAGGGCGTTGAGAGTCAGGGCGTTCACAGTAAGTCCTCCGACAAGCCCTGCTGTGTTGCCGAGTGGCTGGTTCGCTATTATCCGCAGTGAGCTTTGCAGTAAATGCCCGCTCATATCGTCCGGCTTTCTGCGCAACGCCATGAGGCGCGCAGCAAAGTATGGATTTTCTCGGGCATGTCCGCGAAGCGCGCGTCCTGCGTCAGTCCCTGGGCGAAACGGTAGTAGATCTGCTGGATGATGACGGCGACTTTGAAGCGTGCAAACGTCAGGTAGAAAATCATGTCGCCGGGATCGCGGCCGGTCACGACCGCGTAGCGTTCGACCAACTGCGCCCGCGTCAGTGTGCCCGGAAGCGTGGTCGGCGCGCTGCGGATTTCCTGGAAATCTTCCGGATCTTGAGGATCGGTCCAATATGCCAGCGCCGTTCCCAGGTCTGTGAGTGGTTCGCCCAGCGTGCACATCTCCCAATCCAGAACACCGACGATCTTTGTCGCGTCGCCGGGATCGAGCACGACATTGTCATACTTGTAGTCATTGTGGATCAGCGCGGTCTCGTGGCTCATCGGCATTCGTTCGATGAGCCAGGCGGAAATGGGTTCGACTTCCGGCAGGTCGTGCGTTTTTGAATTTTGGTAGCGTTCGATCCAGCCCCTGACCTGGCGTTCGAGATAGCCCTGCGGTTTGCCCAAATCAGCCAGGCTGATCGCGGCGTAATCGAGGCGATGCAAACGTGTGAGATTATCGATGAACGCCTCGCTTAATCGCCGCGCGGTCTCCGGCGGCAAAGGCACGCCCGGTGGGGGAT
>Ga0209274_10001923_pt1 | contig 10415 bp, 8 predicted proteins | sample HubBroMetageREF1_FD_188343 | JGI IMG/M metagenome (GOLD analysis project Ga0209274, IMG submission 188343) | Reference soil microbial communities from the Hubbard Brook experimental Forest, New Hampshire, USA - Hubbard Brook CCASE Soil... | ecosystem: Environmental > Terrestrial > Soil >...
ATATCGGGAGAACCAGGGTCTGCTCGATCGGCTTCAGCGACGTGCTCACGAGCCAGACGAAGGGCGCGACGAACGCGGCCGAGCAGAGCAGCAGGAGCACCGTGACGACCGTCCTCGAGAATATTGTCCTGGGGCGCATGTCAGGCGGTGTCCCTGCCGCGGGTCAGGCGCGCCGCGAGCCAGGTCAGGGCGGCCGTGACCACGAACAGGATGTAGGCCATCGCGCTCGCGTAGCCCATCCTGAGGTCCTGGAATGCCGTCGAGAAAAGGTATATCGTGTAGAAGAGGGTCGATCGGGCCGGGTTGCCGTCGGACGCGTTGCCGTTCCCGTTCGCCCCCTCCGACATGATGTAGGCCTGGGCGAAGAGCTGCATCGCGCCTATGAGCGCCATGATCGCGTTGAAGGTCACGACGGGCGCGATCGTCGGGAGGGTGACGTGGCGGAACCTCTGCCAGGCGGAGGCGCCGTCGATCTCCGCCGCCTCGTAGAGCTCCATGGGCACGTTCTGCAGGCCGGCGAGGTAGATCACCACGGCGTTCCCCGTGCTCCACAGGCTCATTATGACGAGCGCGGGCTTGGACCACGCGGGGTCCGCGAGCCAGGCGGGGCCGTGAAGACCCAGGGGGCCGAGGAAGAGGTTCAGGAACCCGTTCATGAGCCCGTACTGGCCGTTGAAGATCCAGAGCCAGAGCATCGAGGAGGCCACGATCGGTACGATCGTCGGCATGAAGAAGAGCAGCCTGTACGCGGACTTGCCCCGCACCTCGCAGTTGAGGAGGACCGCGAGGCCGAGCGCCACGACGGTTCCGAGCGGGACCGAGAGGCCCGCGTAGAAGAGCGTGTTTCGAAGCGATTTCCAGAACAGCCCGTCCTGCGCAAGCTGGGCGTAGTTCTCGAGGCCGCACCATACGGGGGACTTGAGGATCGAGTAGTCGCAGAAGCTGTAGTAGAGCGAGGCGAGCACGGGATAGGCGGTGAACATGGCGAGCCCGACTATCCATGGGCTCGTGAACGCAAGGCCCGAGCGCAGCCTCTTCCTCTCGTCGCGGGTCATGGCGCCTTCTCCCCCAGGGCCGCCCACTGGCCGTGGCGCTCGAGGCTTCGCCGGTACCGGGTCCAGCTCGCGTCGAGGCGCTCCTGCGAGTAGCCCAGGGCCTCCTCGGGCGTGGCGTCCATGAGCCTCACGCGGTCGAAGGACGAGATCACCTCGCGGTAGTATTCCTGCCAGATCCCGATCTGCGGCACGAAGGTCGCGTGCGGGCTCGCGGAGAGCTGGCGCATCATCGCCATGTGGGGATGGGGATTGTGGTCGGTGAAGAAGGGGCTCCACACCCTGAGCGGCGAATTCTTGACCTGCAGGAAGTCCATGAGCTCCGCCCCCTGCAGCTCCTCCCGGCTGCGGGCGTTAGGGTTCGACGAGTTCACGTACTTTATGAACTCCCACGCCTCGCGGGGGTGCTTCGCGCCGACCGGGATCGTCAGCACGTCCGCCTCCACCATGGCGAAATCCTTCACCCCGGCCACGTTCTCGGGCCAGGGGCCGACGCCGTAGTCCAGGCCCGGCTTGTACTGGCGGATGTAGTTGTCGTACCACACGCCCTGGAAGACCATGGCGATCTTGCCCGTGAAGAACGGCGCGGCCGGCGAGGCCCAGGGGCCGAACTCCGACGAGAGGGCCTTCACGTTGTCCAGCCCGTAGAACTTCGTGAACGACTGCATCCACGCGTACGCGGCGACGTTGCGGGGATCGGTCGCGAACGTGACCTTGTGCCCGTCATAGAGGCTTCCGCCGAACCACTCGCAGAAGATCCAGGGCCACCATCCCGGGTCCTGGGGCATGAACCCCACCTGGGTGAGCCGCCCCGTCCTCGGGTCGTGCTTCGTCAGCCGGCGGGCGAACTCGTTGAACTCGGCGAGCGTGCGCGGGGGCCGGTCCGGGTCGAGGCCGGCCTCCCGGAACAGGGTCTTGTTCCAGTAGAGCGCCTCCACGGCGGGCGTGCTGATCCCGGCGTAGACGTGCCCGGCGTGCGCGCAGATGCGCGCATAGACCGGGTAGTACCGCGACAGCCACTCCTCGTTCGTCATCCCCTCCGCGCGGATGAAGCCGTCCAGGGGCTGCAGCGCCTCGGCGTCGGCGAACGTGGCGATGTTCTGCTCGTGGAGCCCGGCGATGTCGGGCGGGTCGCCCCCCGCCGTGGCAAATGCGCGGAAGTGACCGAGTGGCGAGAGCCCCATCGCCTTGGCCTTGTCCGCGGACATGACCAGCGCGGCCGCGGCACCGTCCGAGAGCGGCGAGGCGTTACCCGCCGTGACCGAGCCGTCCTTTGCGAACGCCGGCTTGAGCACGGCGAGCCCCTCGAGCGTCGTGTCGCTTCGCACGAGCTCGTCGCGCCGGAAATCGACCTCTTGACGCTTGCCACCCTCGTAACGGGTCGCCTTCACCGGCACGATCTCGGCGTCGAACACGCCCGCGGCCTGAGCGGCGGAGGCCTTCTTCTGGCTCGAGAGGGAAAACGCATCTTGATCGGCGCGTGATATCGAGAATCGCTTGGCGACGTTCTCGGCGGTGATGCCCATCGGGGTATAGACGTCGGGAACGTGGCGCATAGCCTCGGGCGACGCGCTCAGCTTGTTGCCCGTCATCGGCACCATCGTCATCGACTCGGTGCCTCCCGCGATCACGATGTCGTTGGCGCCCGTGGCGATCGCGCCCGCGGCAATCGCGATGGCTTGGAGACCGCTCGAGCAAAAGCGGTTGATCGTCATCGCGCTCGTGTCGACCGGCAACCCGGCCAGAAGGCTCACCGGCCGAGCCACGTTGAGGCCTTGCTCCCCTTCGGGCATGGCGCAACCCAGCACCAGGTCTTCGATGTCCGAAGGCTTGACCTTCGGATTGCGTGCCAATAGCGCGGCGATGACTTGCCCCGCGAGCTCGTCGGGCCGCGTCGAGGCGAGCGTGCCTTTGTGCGCGCGGCCCACCGCCGAGCGCACGGCGTCCACGATCACGACATTCTCGATCATGGTCAATTCCTCAGGGGCTTGTTGTTCATGAGCATGTATAGTAATTTAGACACGCTAACCTTCGAACGCAACGGAGCCGTCTGGGGCCAGAGGTGCGATGGGCAAGGCGCAAGCAACGGCGATCATTTATTGCCGAACGAGCACGAAAAGCCAGCGCGATGAGAAGACCATCGACGCCCAGGTCGCCTGGGCCAAGGACGCCACCAAGCGGGACGGGGTCAAGCTTATCCCGTATGGCCCGAAGAACGACGGCTGGGTCATTGACAACGGGGTAAGCGGGTCGCTGCTCGACGGGCGCGAATTTCAAAGGCTCATCGACGCCGTCGAGGGCGGGCGGGTCCGCCCCGACTATCTCTACGCGTACTCCCTCTCGCGTCTTGCGCGCCAGGATCGAACGTCGAACGATAAGGCGAAACGGATCAAGTCGAGGATCGACGCTGCTTGCATAGTCGGCGTTTTGGGGGCCTACGGCATCAAGGTCCGGGACGAGTCCGGCACCAACGACCCCAACACGATCGCTTACGACGTGAAGGAGAGCGTGAGTACCGAGGAGTTTCGGGGCATTCGCGATAAGACGATGCGGGGCAAGGCACGGGTACTTGGCAAAAACGTGATCGCGACGGGAGGGCGACCACCCTATGGCTACGCGCGCGTCCCGGTGAATGGGGACCGGAAAAACGGAACAACCTACGGTCCACATCCGGTCGATGCTGGTCGCTTCAAGCAGCTCATGGACTGGTACGTCGCAGGAGGCGTTTGTAACGCTGCTAGGAAGGCGACGGCAGCCAAGTGGTTGTCGCCACGGGGAGCCAAGACCTGGTATCCGAGCACCGTACAGCAGATCCTAAAGAACATCCGTGTATACCTCGGAGAGGCGACGCGCTCGATCGACGGGCGGACCTTCTCGGTCACATACCCGCCACTCCTCGATTTGAAGACCTACGCTGCCATCACGCGGCGACTGAAAGAGCGGACGCTCAAGCATCGGACGACGCTCTTGAGCACGGGCTTCACAGACTGCGCTTGCGGAAGCCACATTCACGGGCACCGCTCGCAAACTACGAGGCGTTTCTTTCTCGTATGCGGGAGGCGCGGCCCCGATGGCTCGCGCCGAGAGAGCTGTGGCTCTGTCCGCGAGGACATGCTCGCGTCGAAGCTCTGGGAAGCCGTCGTCGCACGACTCGTCCAGATCCGCGAGCACGAGAAGGTGGTGACCAGCAGCAACGACCCGTACGCCCCGCAGCTCGATGCCGCAAGGGGTCGATTGGGCGACGTACAAGAGCAGATCGACCGGATCGTGGCTTTGTACGCCGAGGGCACCATCGACAAGACCGCCCTCGACCGCAATAGCGAGAAGATTCGGGGGCAGAAAGCAGCGTTGCAGGCCGATGTAGAGCGCCTCGAACGGGCGAGGGATGCGCATGCGCGGAAGAAGCTAGGCGAGGAATCCGTGCAAGCTCGCGTTCAGACCGTCTTGCGCAAGCTCAAGCGGGGGCGTGTCCCGCTCGAAGGCCAACGTCAGGTTCTCCGAGACCTGCTCCAGGGTGAGCGCGTGATCGTCACGTGGAAAACGGGAAGGGAAGCGCACCTGACGGTCACTCTTCCAGCCTTCGGCGACCTGCCCCCGGTTACGCTGCGGACGGATTGCGACGTGACCACGCAACTGCATGGCATCAGCCGGGACGCTCTCGACGAGGTGTACCAAACGGAGGACGTGGCGGAGGACGTTGAGCCACAGAACGACGCGCGTACTGCGTAACGGGTCAGACGTGCGTTGCGGCCGGCGATCTCGGCGCGCAGCGGGTCGGCTGGCCATTCTCCGTACGCGACTGGTCCGCCCCGTAGCCCATCTATCGGCCGCCGCAGATGGCCGATGTCTCGACCCGCACGGCCGGCGCGGCCGGCGCGATTCCCGGGACGCAAAAATGGCTTGGCTCGACCCCCAGGCGCCGGTAATTCGGCCTCGGCATCGTTGAACTTTCGATGCAATGTGAAACGTGATGGACCGGATCATCGTCGTCGCGCGCGCCGTCGGTCACCCCACGAGCCTCGACGTGTATCGGGCTCTGGGCGAGGGCGGTCTGTCTGTCACGGACGTTCGCCAACGCTTACGGACTTTCGGTGGCCGGAGCCCACCACCACCTCGCGGTCCTCCGCCGCGCCGGGCTGGTGACGAGGAAATACGTGGGGCGAAGGGCCATGTACCGCTGGGCAAGGCCTCGCTGGGCGCTTGTACGCCTGTGCGGTCCCGCCGAACCGAGCACCGCGGTCGAGGGGCGGCCCGAGGGTTAGCTCGACCGCCTTCATGGGCGACGGCGTATCGGCCGGGCGGCCCGGAGTCCGCCCCCGAGGCTATGACGACGCCTCGACCCACTGGCGAACGCTCTCCTGCGAGGCGCCGAGAAGCTCGCCGGCATCGCGGAGGGACAGTCCTACCTGTCTCGTGAGCGCCCGGGCCGCTTTGACGTTCAGCGCGCGCAACTCGGCCTCGACGGCCTCCTGCTTCGAGCGAGCAGACCGCTGAGCACCGACGAGTCGGTTCACGTTGTCGGGCAGCCGAACGTCGTCTTCAAGCTGAGCCTTGTCCGCGTGCTCGTCGAACAGGGCCAGGGCCTCGCGGATGCGCTCCCGAGCTTGAGCAATCGTCCGTCCCTGGGTGTGGCAGCCCGCGATGCCCTTTACTTGGGCCACCCAGAGCCCCTTCTCGTCGCGCTCGTAGGTCACCGTGTACGTCTTCGTCTTGGCCATTATCTTCACCGTCGTCCTTCAGCTTCTGTGGGGCCGTAGCCACCCCTTCCCGAGACATGGTTCGAGGTCGCGCTCGATGGCGCGAAGAAGACCGGGGCCAAGATCCTCCCCCGCGTGCACGGGCACGACCGTCTGGCATTTGTCGCACTGGACGACGACATGGGAGCCCTTCTGTCTCAGCTCGACGCAGCCGCGCTTCCGAAGAAGCCTCAGCAAATCCTTGCCGGTCAAACCTTCATGAAGTCTAGGGTCACTGGCGAGTGTGTCAAGTCGATTGACAGATACGAAGTCAGCAGCTTGTTCGCCCCAACAAGATCGCCTCCCCGCGCCCGCTCCCGGAACCGCTCGATGTCGCGGCCGTCGATCCCGCGCTTCGGCCCCCCTACGGTGTTGGCGTATTCGCGCTCGACGTGCCGCAACCTTGGACATCCATGGGCCGACCCCGGAGCCGTTGAATTGCGCTACGCTGTCGGTCGGAATGGGGGGACACTTAGCGACGCCGGGGGTGCACGACGCGAGGGCCGAGGTTCTCCCGTACTGGACGGCCGACACCAATGCCTACCCTGTCATCGCCGTGCACCTAGTCGGCGCGCGCGGGCCCCAGCAATCGCATCCCGAGTCGTTCGTTCGCGTCGTCCACGGAATCATCGAGAAGCGCGAGCCGGTCGTTGTCATCTACGACCTTACGGGCAGCCGGCCGGACGCGCAGCGACGGCGGCTCGTGGTCCATTGGCTCAAACAGAACAGCGAGAGCCTTACGCGGTACGTCCTTGCGTCCGCGATCGTAGCTCCCACGCCGTTTCATCGCGGGATACTCGTCGCCATCTTTTGGTTCATTAAGCCAACGCGGCCCCTGGAGGTCTTTGCCGCCCGCCCCGCCGCGATGCGCTGGGCGATCGATCAGAGTCAGCGCTCGGGCCTGACCCATTCCGCGAGCCCCTACGCCTAGCCCGCTTGCGTTAGCGCGGCCGTAACACCGCTCCCGCGCCCTCTCTCCCCGAACATCTCGATGTCGCAGCCGTCGAGGCCGTCACTGCTGAACCCTCTGGAGCGCTCAGCCGACCCTTTGGAAGACGTGCTTGCCGCCAGGACGCGTGCATGCACGCCGACCGACCGATCATTTCGGCGTCGTCCGAGCTGGCTGCTCTGCGACATCGCGTAAGGCCATCGCACTGAGAAGTACGCAGATCCCGGTTTGGACGTTCGGGATCGCGCTCTTCACCAACTCGCCCTCCAAAGTGGCGGCCATGGATCGCAGCTCTTCCTCCACGACTGCCGCGCAACCATTTTCGTAGACACGAATACAGCGGAGCCCTGCGGGCCGTTCGCCATTCCCGAGAGGCCCGCAGGGAGCGACTCCGATCGCACTTATGCACGCTGCATGCGGTGAATGCGGGTGAGGGCGCCCCACGAGGCGCTGGCGGACCCCTGGAGGCGATGGCCACGTCGAGATTCCGACGAGGATGTCGATCACGGGTTTGCCGGCGATGCACCATCGACGAGCATTTCTATCCCGGAGTCGGATCGCGACTTTCAAGACGCCGTAACGTTTCGGATACCGCGGGCCACTCGTCGGCGACAATGGAATAGACGACGGAGTCGCGCACCGTCCCATCCGCTCCCGGGCGCTCGGACCGCAAGCGACCGTCAAGCTTGGCCCCGAGCCGCTCAATCGCCTTACGCGACGTGACGTTGCGTGCGTCCGTCCGAAACGAGACTCGGTGCACTTGCCACGTCTCGAAAGCGTGACCCAGCAGCAGTCGTTTGGCCTGAGTGTTGACGCCGCTTCGCACGGCGGATCGTGCAAGCCATGTGTAGCCGATCTCGCAAACGTCGGGCGTCACGCGTCCATGCCCGCGGTGGCCCGGCGGCCAGGCCCACCGTTCGATGGCGTAATAGCGCGTCGAGCCGACGATCTTGCCGTCAGTCAGCCGAATGATGGCGAACGGCAACATCTGACCCCGCTGCCATCCCGTGAGCGCAGTCTCGACGTATTGTTGCATGGCCGACGCTGTCTTAGGGAAAGGCGTCCATGCGTAGAGTGAGGCGTCCTCAGATCCAGCCTCGATGAGCGCCGGAACATGCTCCAGAGACAGCAGGTCCAGGCGTATCAGCGATCCTTCGAGCCTTGGCACGCCGAACGGAGCCGATTCGACTACCTTCACGTTTTTGCCATTGCCGGGCTCGCACGCTGAGAGGTGTGCCAGCGGGCCCGGCGTCGCATCGTCCTCTCGTCAAGCACGGTCTCCCAACGCAGAGAGAGGCCCTTCCCTTCCTCGCAGACCACGAACCTCGGGCGAAGGTCGGGTCGCTTCCTCGGTTCACCGAGCTTGCGAGTGGCGGAATGAACGCGCTTTTCACGATCTCGGCGCCACTGAGCCAGGTCGATCACGCGGGCGGCCACGGGGTCAAGCCTACGGAAATCGCGCGCCCTCGTCATCACCGCCTCTTCGCCCGCCTCGTCGGTTTTGGGGCACACCGAAGCGTCTTCGGCGCCGACGGCACCGAGCCTCACTCGTCCACCGGTAAGGGGCCTTGTCCGTAAGGCGGGGTCGAAGCAATCACGTCGGCAGTGCTCGACGAATCGGTCGGCTCCGAGGTCGTGCTCGCGTCCCCCGCATCGGCCGCTACCTCGCTGGGGCCGTCGCTCGCGCTCGCGTCCCCGGTCTCGTTCGGAACATAGGGATTGGTTCCGTACGGCGGCGCGGGGCTGCAAGCCGTGGTCGCGACCGCAGCGCCCACTGCTCCCGCGGCGACGAGCGCAGCCCGTGACAACCGTCCGGCGACGGTTCGCGTGGGGCCGCTCTCGATGCTTGCGGTCGCGCCGCAGAACGGACAGACCGCGTCTCCCCGTTTGACGTGTCGAGAGCACCCGGGACATGGCCAGAATTGCACGCTCATGGCCCTATCCTTTTGCCGAGCAAACACTGAGCCAGGTCGATCACGCGGGCGGCCATAGGTTCAAGCCTTCCCGCTTTCGTCATGACGGCCGCTCCTCGTCGAGCTAGCGACAGTGCAAAAGAGGCTCAGCAACCGTTGCTGCCCTGGCTCACGTTGGGGCAATTGGGCGCCGTGAACGTGCCCGTGATGTGATCGCCTGAAGGAAAGGTGGCGTCAAAGGAGCCTGTCACCGTCGTCGAGTCCACTGTGCCCAGAGTGACCGAGCCGCTGGCGGCCACTTGCAAAACTGCGAAATGGCTTGAGGTCGTCGAGTTTCCCGACGTGAACGTGTGGCACTGACTGCTGTATTGGGCCCCGTAAGCCACGGACGCCACCTGCCCGCCGATCGAGTACGTCTGCCCGGACGCGCCTTGCAAAACGGTCAGGACGATGACGGCTCCGCTCGCCGGTGGCGCTCCCGTTCCAAGATCCGCGCAGGCGCCACTGAAGTCCGTGAGTGCAACGCTGACCAAGGCCCCGATGGCTGAGCTTGACCCCGGGATCAATTCTGACACCGCGTCAGTTGTAACGAACGACGCGCCACCGACCGTGCCGGTCACCCTGCCCAAGTTAGTCGACGAGGGTGATGTGGTGCTGCCGCACGCAAGGCACGCCAGCAAGATCCAAGAGCCGATACCGCTCGCGAGTCGCCAAAGGTTCATGTCCCCGCTCCCCGAGGGCAGGCTCGCATGCGATCAAGTCGTGGGCAAGGAGCCGTCGTCCCCGACCGGCTCGTCACCTTCATCGTCGTCCACAGGGACGAGCCCACCGGAATCGCGCATGTACCGGACGGCGACTCGACGGGCCGCGCGGGCGTCTCGGTCTCTATCGACGACGACCTCGGCGCAGCTCGTGACCGCGCTCTCGGAGACGGCCGCATGAAGGACGACCCGACCGCTGCGGATGTTCGCATCTTCATCGAGTGCCTCCCCGGCGACGGTATTGGGCGTCCCTGTGAGCGAGGGCCGGAACCTGAGCTTTACGAGCAGGCCCAGATGCGGCTCCAATATCCTCGCCAGCCCGACGGCCGAGAGGGTCCCCGCATTGCCGTATTCGACGCGGAGTTTTGGGGGAACATCCTGGAAGACGACCGCGGCCTCGTGACGACGGGCAACGCGGCGGGCGATCGGGGTAGGGGTCAGGGGCCTCCAGCAACGAAGGCGCGACCGCTACTGAAATTCGATGTCGTCGATGTAGAACGTAATCGTCGAGCCGAAGAACGGCGGGAAGGACGCGTCGGGAACATAGGGGTCGACGATCAGACCGCCATCGAGGTCTGTCTCGTTGGGCGGCGCGCTGCCGCCGTCGAGCGAAGGCAGCGTCTGATCTTCGACGTCGAACCCGAACGCGCCGAGGACGCCGCCGAAGTAGCCCCCCGGCCCTTGGCCCGGGGTGATGTCCGGGGTGATGTCCGCGGCGGAGTAGTGGAGGCGCGTGATGTCGATCGTGTAGTGCTCCCAGGCGGGCGTTGCTGGGAATGTCGGGGTCGTCGACGTCGTGGTCACGTAGTCGGAGCAGGCGGCCGCGAAAGTGATGAAGTCACCTTGCGCTTCGCCGCTGAGGAACCGAACTTTTTCTCGGCCAACAGTGCCGCGGGCCCAGAATGAAACCATTGTGGCACCGGGAGGAATTGGGTACCCGCCCCCGAGGTTGCCAAAGTTGTTTGCCGGGTATTGCCAGAGCACTCCCGCCCAGCCGTAGCCTG
>Ga0209274_10001924_pt1 | contig 10410 bp, 7 predicted proteins | sample HubBroMetageREF1_FD_188343 | JGI IMG/M metagenome (GOLD analysis project Ga0209274, IMG submission 188343) | Reference soil microbial communities from the Hubbard Brook experimental Forest, New Hampshire, USA - Hubbard Brook CCASE Soil... | ecosystem: Environmental > Terrestrial > Soil >...
TCGAGCCGCGGGCCGCCAGATCTCGCATCGAAGCGGCCCGAGTCGCTGCCGCCAGCGCCGCAAAGTCAATCGCAACTTCGGCCGTCGCAAGTATGCCGTCAACTGACCTCGCATCCGCCCCTGCGCGATCGGATCTTGAGGCTGCAACGCCCGCGCCGTAGATCGGACCCAGCCCAACAAGTTCTAACAAGGACAAAGTCCCGCATCTTCTCTTTTCACTGGGTGCAGGGCTCAGCCCTGCCGAAAGAAGTGTGAAACCCATCGCGGGTTTCACTACAATTAAGTTCCCCGCCCGCCCTTGCACCATGATGCGACCGCGTGTAATTCGATGCGTCGGGATGGCCAAATCTGATTCCATAGTCGCGTCCGGTGTCGAGGCGGCGCGGGCGCGTCGCCCGGCGATTCTCGATAGGTTCGCGCGCGGCGCGGTGCTCAGCCGTCTGGCCGGGATCAAAACCGGGCGCATCGTAGTCGAAGACGGCGGCGAGCGGATCCCTTTCGGCCAGAGTACGGCGGACGCCGATTTGCGCGCGACTATCCGCGTCCACGACCACCGCTTCTATTCCGACCTCGCGCTCGGGGGCAGCATGGGCGCCGGTGAAGCGTACATGGCGGGCTCTTGGACGACCGACGATTTGACCGCGCTCGTGCAGATCATGATTCGCAATCGCAATGTCACCGAAGGACTCGACGGCGGCCTCGCGCGGCTGGCCAATCCGATCCGCCGCTTCATTCACTATCTGAATCGCAACACCAAAACCGGCAGCGAGCGCAACATCGCGGCGCATTACGATCTCGGCAACGATTTCTTCGAGCTGATTCTCGATCGCTCGCTGATGTACTCGTGCGCGATCTTCGAGCGTCCCGACGCCACGCTCGAGGAAGCGGCGACGGCCAAGGTCGATCGCATCTGCCGCAAGCTCGATCTGCGCGCGCACGATCACCTGGTCGAGATCGGCACGGGATGGGGCGGGTTTGCGATTCATGCGGCCAAAAACTACGGATGCCGCGTGACGACCACCACGATTTCACACGCGCAGCACGACTATGCCATCAAGCGAATCGCCGCCGAGGGGCTGTCGGAGCGAATCACCGTACTGTTCAAGGACTACCGCGACTTGGCCGGCCAGTTCGACAAGGCGGTCTCGATCGAGATGATCGAAGCGGTAGGTCATCACTTTCTCGATTCATATTTCCGCAAATGCGGCGAGCTGCTGAAGCCCGACGGCATGATGCTGTTGCAGGCGATCACGATCACCGACCGCGAGTACGAGGCCGCGACCAGGCGCGTCGACTTCATCAAGAAGTACATTTTTCCCGGCAGCTTCATCCCGTCGGTGACAGCGCTGTGCGATTCGCTCACGCGCTCGAGTGATTTGCGCCTGGTCCATCTCGAAGACCTCACGCCGAACTACGCGGAGACCTTGAAGAACTGGCGCCTGCGGATGTTCAAGAACATCGAGCGCGTGCGCGGGCTCGGCTACCCTGAAGAATTCATCCGGATGTGGGAGTTCTACCTTTGCTACTGCGAAGGCGGCTTTCGCGAGCGCTACATCGGCGACGTCCAGATGCTGCTGACCAAGCCCGACTGCCGCCGCGCCCCAATCCTCCCGCGCCTGTAATTTACCTCTTTCCAACAATCCGGTTGCCCTTCCCGTTCGGGAAGGGGTTAGGGGTTAGGTTGTTGAAAATCCGCGATCTGCTTGACAGCAGCAATAATCAGATGATAGTCACTATCATCTAGGTTATGGACTTACATCTCGTAAATGAACGCCGCCGCGGACCTTACGCGGCCAAGCGCCTGTCCGAGTTCGCCGCGCGGTGCCGTCGGGGCGGCCTGGCCGTCACGCCGCAACGCTTGGCGATAATCAAAGCGCTGCTCGGCTCGGGCGAGCATCCCCGCGCCGACGCGATTTTTGCCGAAGTCCGGCTGGAGCATCCGCATATCTCGCTCGCCACCGTGCATCGCACGCTCGAAACGCTGTGCGAGGTCGGCGAGGCGCGCAAGGTCACGATGCTGCATGACAGCGCGCGCTACGACGGCAACATCACGCCGCACCATCACGTGGTGTGCGTCGAATGCCGGCGCATCCGCGATATCGAGATTCCGCATCTCGACCGTCTGCTTGCCGGACAGTCTGCGCTGGGCGAGTTCACGGTGATTGGATCGACGCTGGAGATTCATGCGCTGTGCGAGGAATGCGGCGCCAAGCGCGCAAAGGCAAAACGGACCGGAAAGCCCCGCGGCTGATTTCAAACCAACCAAGTCAAATCAAACAAGTTCGGATCAGGGAGAAGAGAAAAATCTCCGAACGAAAATCGAGAGGACGAAAATATGGCAATTGATCACGATCTATCAACCGGCAAGTGCCCGATGACGGGTGCTCGCAGAAACGCAGCCCCTGGACACCCGACCAATGCGGACTGGTGGCCAGATCAGCTGAACCTGAAGTTCCTGCACCCGCAGTCTCCCTTGTCCGATCCTATGGACAAGGACTTCAACTATGCTGAAGCATTCAAGAGCCTCGATCTGAATGCCGTCATCAAAGACCTTCATGCGTTGATGACGGACTCGCAGGAATGGTGGCCGGCCGACTTTGGCCACTACGGCGGGCTGTTCATTCGCATGGCGTGGCACAGTGCGGGCACCTACCGCATCCACGACGGCCGCGGTGGCGCCGGAGCCGGCCAGCAGCGTTTCGCGCCGCTGAACAGCTGGCCAGACAACGCGAACCTCGATAAGGCTCGCCGGTTGCTCTGGCCGATAAAGGAGAAGTATGGCCGGAAGATCTCCTGGGCCGACCTCATGATTCTCGCCGGTAACGTCGCCTTGGAGTCGATGGGCTTCAAGACCTTCGGCTTTGGCGGCGGACGCGAGGATGTCTGGGAGCCCGATGAGCTTTACTGGGGGTCTGAGCGCAAGTGGCTGGCGGATGAGCGCTACAGCGGCGACCGCGAGCTCGCGCTTCCCCTGGGCGCTGTTCAAATGGGCCTGATTTACGTGAATCCGGAAGGGCCTAATGGAAACCCGGACCCAGTCGCTGCAGCGCGAGATATCCGGGAGACGTTCCGCCGCATGGCAATGGACGACGTAGAAACGGTCGCGCTGATTGCCGGCGGTCACAGCTTCGGCAAAACTCACGGCGCTGGCGATGCGGGGCTGGTGGGCCCGGAGCCGGAAGCCGCCAGTATCGAGGACCAGGGCTTTGGCTGGAAGAGCAAATATGGCACGGGCAAAGCGGGTGACGCGATCACCAGCGGCCTGGAAGTCACCTGGAGCACTACGCCGACGAAGTGGAGCAACGACTTCTTCAAGCACCTGTTCAGCTACGAATGGGAGCTGACCAAGAGCCCGGCCGGTGCGAATCAATGGCAACCGAAAAATGGCGCAGCCGCCGGTACCGTGCCGGATGCGTACGACAAGTCAAAGCGTCGCGCGCCTGCCATGTTGACCACTGACCTGGCTTTGCGGCTCGATCCTGCGTACGAAAAGATCTCGAGGCGCTTCTACGAGAATCCTCAGGAGTTCGCCGACGCGTTCGCCAAGGCGTGGTATAAGCTGACGCATCGCGACATGGGACCTCGCTCGCGATACCTTGGCCCGCTCGTCCCCAAGGAGCCCCAGCTATGGCAAGACCCTGTTCCCGCAGTCGATCATGAATTGATCGGCGAGCGGGACATTGCTGCGCTGAAGGCCGACATCCTCAAATCCGGATTGTCCATCTCCCAACTGGTCGCGACCGCCTGGGCGTCGGCGGCGTCGTTCCGCGGCACCGACAAGCGCGGTGGAGCGAACGGAGCCCGCATTCGCCTTGCGCCGCAGAGGGATTGGGAAGTGAACCAGCCAGCCGCACTGGCGAAAGCACTGCAGACACTCGAAGGCATCCAAAAGAAGTTCAATGCCTCACAGTCTGGCGGGCAGAAGAAGGTTTCGCTGGCCGACCTGATCGTTCTTGGCGGCTCCGCAGCCGTCGAGGAAGCTGCGAAAAACGCCGGGTACGACGTGAAGGTTCCCTTCTCGCCGGGGCGCACGGACGCGTCGCAGGAACAGACCGATCTGACCTCATTCGCCGTGCTCGAGCCGACCGCAGACGGGTTTGTTAACTACCTCCGGAAAGGAGACCCAATACCGGCGGAGGAACTGCTGGTGGATCGGGCGCAGTTGCTGACGCTGACAGCTCCTGAGATGACAGTTCTAGTCGGTGGCTTGCGCGTGCTGAATGCAAACTTTGGGCAGGCCAAGCACGGCGTCTTCACCAAGCGGCCGGAAACACTGACCAATGACTTCTTCGTCAACCTGCTCGGCATGAGCACGCAATGGCAGCCGTCCACCAGCTCGGAAGGCGTGTACGAGGGGCGTGACCGCAAAACGAACGAGGTCAAGTGGACCGGCACCCGTGTCGACCTGGTCTTCGGCTCCAACTCGCAGCTGCGCGCTTTGGCGGAAGTCTATGCGAGCGCGGACTCGAAGGAGAAGTTTGCGAAGGACTTCGCGGCTGCGTGGACCAAGGTGATGAACCTTGATCGCTTCGACCTTGCCTGATCTCGACGAAGATGTCTTCAGGGGCTTCTAGAGCGCAGCCGCGACCCCTGGAAGCTGAGTAAAGACCAGAGTCAAAAAATCAGGGCGGCGTTTCAAAAAACTTGAAACGCCGCCCTGTGTCCAGTTGCTTACGCTTGCAGCGAGGCAACGTGCTTACATCTCAGCGGTCTTCTCGTTAAATACGAGATGAAGGCATTTCCGGAGAGAGAAAATGGCAAGTCTCAAAGGAACTAAAACTCATCAGAATCTCAAAGACGCGTTCGCGAGCGAGAGCCAGGCCAATCGCCGCTATCTTTATTTCGCCAAGATCGCGGACATCGAGGGTCAGCCAGACATCGCGGGCCTGTTTCGCGACACCGCTGAAGGCGAGACCGGGCATGCGCACGGCCATCTCGACTATCTGAAATCGGTGGGCGACCCCGCGACCGGGCTGCCGATGGGCGATTCGTCGGTGAACCTCAAATCCGCGATTCATGGCGAGACGCACGAGTACACCGATATGTACCCCGGGATGGCGAAAGTTGCGCGCGAAGAGGGCTTCCCGGAAATAGCCGACTGGTTCGAGACGCTGGCCAAGGCCGAAAAATCCCACGCCGGACGCTTCGCCAGGGCGCAGAGCACGCTCCTGGGCTAGAGTTCGCGAGCATCGCAGGACGGGCGGGTGTTCAACGCCCGCCCGCTGTTTCCAATCACCAAAGAAATTGATGGCTGAACGAATTCATTACAGGCCGACCGATGGCCTTTCCTACAACTCCACCGAAGCGAAGTACTGGGACCGCGCCGGACTCGACAAGGAAGTCGAGCGCGTCTTCGACATTTGTCACGGCTGCCGGCTGTGCTTCAATCTTTGCCCGTCGTTTCCGGCGCTATTCGACGCGGTCGATCGCAACGACGGCGATGTGCGAGCGCTGAGGGCGGCCGAGAAAGATCGCGTCATCGACCTCTGCTACGGATGCAAGCTGTGCGAGATCAAATGTCCCTACACGCCGCATGACGGTCACGAATTCCAGCTCGATTTCCCGCGGCTGATGCTTCGCGCCAAGTCGGTGAACGCGAGGGAAAACGGCGTCAAGCTGCGCGAGCGTGTGCTGGCGCGTCCCGATCAGATCGGCAAGGTGGGCGCGCTGACACCGTCGCTCGCCAACATGATGTGCCGGCAGAATTTTCAGCGCGTGGTGATGGAAAAGATGCTTGGGATCCATCGCGACAAGCTGCTGCCTGATTTCGCCGCCGAGACTTTCGACAAATGGCTCGAGCGCAATCCGCTGCCGCCGATTCCGGCTGAGCCGGCCGCCAAGGTCGCGCTTTTCCCGACATGTTTCATCAACTACTACAATCCGGCGCCCGGCAAGGCCGCGGTCGAAGTGTTCGCGAAGAACGGATGCGCGGTGAAATGCCCGAAGCAGAATTGCTGCGGAATGCCGGCGCTCGACAGCGGCGACGTCGATTTTGCCCGCAAGGAAGCGCGCGCAAATGTCGATTCGATGCTGCCACTGGTGCGCGAAGGCTACAAGATCGCCGCGATCAATCCGACCTGCTCGATGATGATGCGCCAGGAGTATCCGAATCTCCTGGCCGGTGACGAGATCAAGGAGTTCGCGGCCGCGATCGTCGATTCGCACGAGCTGCTCTACTATCTGCGGCGCGCCGGCAAATTCAACACGGATTTTCAATCCACCCCCGGCACTGTCGCGTATCACGTGCCCTGCCATCTGAAGGCGCAGGATATCGGGCTACGCTCGCGCGACCTGATGCGTGAGATTCCGGGCGCTGAAGTTACGACGGTCGATGCGTGCACGGCACATGACGGGACGTGGGCGATGAAGAAAGAGTTCTTCGCGCTCTCGATGAAATGGGGCGAGAAGGCTTTCGGCGGGATGCGCGAGGCGGGCGCGCGCGTAATGGCGACCGACTGTCCGCTGGCCGCGGTGCAAATCGAGCAAGCGACCGGAGTGCATCCGATGCATCCGATCGAAGTGCTGGCGCGCGCATACAAGCGCGGCGGATTTCCGGATGCGGTGCCGCCGCCGGAACCGGCGCCGCGAGGAGATTGACCGTTGAAGAAAATTGCTTTCGAGGAAATACTCGCGCTGGCTGACTACGAACGCGTGCGTAACCGGCTGCGGCCGTTGTTCATCCACGAGAAGGAACGGCGCCGCCTCCACGTCGGATCGCATCTCACGTTTATTTTCGAGAACGCGCAGACCGCGTGGTACCAGGTCGAAGAAATGATTCGCACAGAGAAGATTACGGAGCGCGATGCGATTCAGCACGAGGTCGATACCTACAACGAGTTGATTCCGGCCGCGGGCGAGCTGGCTGCGACACTATTGATCGAATACGCGGAGCCGCGGGAGCGCGACGCCGCCTTGGCGCGGCTGGTGGGAGTCGAGCGCCATCTATGGCTGAAGATTGGGACGCAAAAGATCGCGGCGAGGTTCGACGATCGCCAGATGTCGGACGAGAAAATCAGCGCGGTGCAGTTTGTCAGGTTCGCGCTCGAAGGTATCGACGCGGCCAAATTTCTGGACCTCGCCGGCAAGGGCGAGTTGGCGGTCGAGGCGGATCATCCGAGCCTGGCGGCTCGCGGCGAGGTCAGCGGATTGCTGGCGGCGTCACTGGCGGAAGATTTGCGTTAGCGACTCCGCAGTTACGGCGCAGAAACACGAACGCCGAATCCGGTAATCCGGATTCGGCGTTCGCCGTTTTCGTGGTTGCGCTGGTGTTACTCGCCGCCGCTGTCGCTCGGTGACGCACTCGGAGTGAACTCCGGCAGGGCAACGCCGACCGGGAAGTTCAACTTGGACGACTGCCTTCCCGTAATGGTCAGGGTCGGCGCAATGTCGCCACCGGACTCGGTGAAATCGGTATACATCGTAAGCGTACTGGTATCGTTGTTGACGACGTACAGAGCGCCGCTCTCAACGCCGAGGGCAATGCCTTCAGGACGCTTCAACTTCGTGCTGCCGCCCGAGATCTCGCCAATCTGCTCGCCGGTGCAGAAGAAGTCCGGAGGAGATTCGCAGCCGTTGACGAAAGGCTCGAAGATCTTGATGCTGTTGTCGCCCACGTCGTTCACGAAAATAATATCGTCGAAGAAATCTGAATCAGACGCGACTGCAATCCCCGACGGATCAACGAAGGCGCCCGCTGTCGTACCCGTCAAGCCGACGACCGCAAACGGGAACGAATCGCCAGACGCGCCGGGCTCATATACGGTCACGAACCCGGGGCCGCCCTGAGCAACTGCGGCTTCGTTCACCACGAACAGGAAGCCGGTCGAGTCATATGCGTCAGCAACCGGCCCTAACAGGAAGGTCAGGCATCCACCGATAGTGGCGTTGTAAAGATCGGCATCCGGGCAGCTCGTGGGTGGCTCGGTGCCCGGCGGAATATCGACAGCAGGAACGGTACACACCGGCGTGTTGTTGAACGGCGCGACGCCGTCGTTGAAGCCGGGAGCAAGGGTATCGCGGTCAAACTCGGTAATCGTGCCGACGACCATGCCGGCGCAGGTACCGGTCCCCGCCCCGGTGCAACAAGCCATCGGTGTGCCGGGGCCTGTGCAAGTACCGCTTCCGAAAGCATTGCAGCCCGCACCACCATTGGTACCATCCAAGAAATCTTCGGTAGAAAAGAAGTTAGTTGGAAGGGTGTTCGTAATCGCAACAATATCGTGCCCGGGATTGATTCCATCGAAAGGATCTTCGAAGGCCACACCTTGGGGAGTGTTAACGCCTGAAGTGTTGGGGAACCCGAACGCCACATTCCGCGTTCCAATCACGTTTTCGGGCGGTGAGTTCTTATCCGAGCCCGGGCCGAAAATCTCGGCGAAACCAGTGCCCGCCGCCACGACCCCTGGAACACCAGCCGGTGCACCGAAGCCGGCGAGATCGAGCAGATCGATCGGTGTCGCAAGCGCGACGTGAGCGTCGAGCGAGCTTACCGCGTCAAACTCCGGACCGGTGCCGGAACCCAGCAGGGTGTTGGTGCCATGGACATAAAGGTCGGGCTTCGCGTTGCGTCCAGCGCCCGCCAGAAATGTCTCGAGGCTGCCGCCGAACGCCACGCCGTAGTTTGACACTACGACTGTGTCGAGCAGACCCGGGCCGTTGTGGTGCTTTGCCTGCTTCTTTGATTTTGCGTAGCTGGTGCCCGCACTGCCCGCGACCAGCGCAGCAATCACCAAGGTCGCGGCCACGAACGATAGCCGACACGCGCCCTCCACCAGCCTCCGCGATGCTGTGGGCGCCAACGAGATCCCATCCCTACCCTGAGTCATCGTGTGCATCCTTCCATGCGTCATTGTTTCTAACCCCCGCCGAGTCGAGTCGGTGCCCGTCTGCTCACCAATCAGCCTAAAAACCCTCGCGACCTGGGTGCGTTCCTGTCCCGGCAAGGTCTGCTAGCTCCCCACCAAGGTCCGGAAATCCCCCCGGACGCGCATTCGGTGGTCGTACCTACACTGATCAGGTGACAAATTCAAGTGCGACGTAATTCTTTGTTCATCATCGCACTAACTGGCGAATCCAGCGTCAACCTGCGAATCAGAAGCAATCGAGACGGAACCTTATTCACTTGGACTGGAGGATCGCAATTGAGGTTCAGATAAAGAGCGCCTGTTTCAGCATCACGTGCAAATCCGACGAGCCAATTTTTTGAGCACGCGCCCCGGCTCGATTCAACTGGACGGTGTGCTGACAAGGTGCGTTGGAAAATCGAATCGCGACGATCGAATCCGCGTGATCAATATCACGCCCCTATTTTCGGACTGTTGCGAACTTGTGACCGGCGCGTGCACCCTTCTTGACAAGGTACGCGGGGGAATGGTAGCTAAGCCGCGTTCGTAGTTTTCTTGCGTGCGAATGGGGATTTGATTGTCTGACGCTCGCCTTTGAGCAATCAGGCGAGGGGTTGGACGTAACCGAGGGCTTCTCCAGCCTGGGGGTGACTATGCAGAATGGGAATATGGGATTCGGAGGAACGCGGTGGCGGAATCTGATAGTAGCCGCCGTGGCGCTGGCCGGTACGCTCTGGACTTCGGTCGCAATGGCGACGATCACGCAGGGCGACTTTTCAGTATTCGGATTTTTTGAAAGTCGCGAGGCGGGTCACTGGGGCGAAGGAAGCTCCAGCATAAACTCGACTCCGACCAAGTTGATTCATCCGACGGTCGGCACGACGTTCGCGATTCCCGGCAAGTCGTTCGGTCTCACCGGCGGCAGTTACGATTTCAATCATTGGGATCTGGCCGAGATGCGGCAACTCGCAGACGTTCGGCCCGACTATCACATGATCAAGAACTACAAGCTGCTGGGCCGCTTCGACACGTTGTTGATCAAAGACGCGGACTTCTTCGCATACTACCGACCCTGGTACGACGCGGTCGGATCGCTCAAGGAATTTGGACGTGAGCGCCCGAACACCGATGCGCAGCCGTACACAATGAACGACAGCTCGAACAATGGTGTTTTCCCCGTACACTCACTCCAGAACGATTACTTCAAGAACGATCTGCGTGAGTGGTATTCGCAGCTGAACTTTACCGATAACTTCTCGGCACGCATCGGCAAACAGGAAGTCATCTGGTCGGAAGCCGACGCGCTGTCAGGAACCGAAGTTACCAACCCGGTTAATGCATCGTGGCACGGAGTCTACGGCGCGGAAGCGGCCGAGGACGTGCGCACGAACCTCCGGATGATCAAGCTGAACTACATCCTGCCCGACTTCCTGAAGACCGCCAACAACGAGTTGGAAGCCTTCATTATTCCGGGCGACTTCGAGGCGCCTTCAATTATCACCAACAGCGACCCGCGCAGCCCGTGGGCTGTCCCGGTCGCGCTGGACGGTGGCTGCCAGGATTGCGG
>Ga0209274_10001928_pt1 | contig 10389 bp, 9 predicted proteins | sample HubBroMetageREF1_FD_188343 | JGI IMG/M metagenome (GOLD analysis project Ga0209274, IMG submission 188343) | Reference soil microbial communities from the Hubbard Brook experimental Forest, New Hampshire, USA - Hubbard Brook CCASE Soil... | ecosystem: Environmental > Terrestrial > Soil >...
CCCGCGCCCGCGCAGTCCAGAATTCTTGACTTCATTGATGATGGCGTCGGGCTGCATGGCGAGCGCCTTCTGCACGGCTTTGTAGCCGTCCAGTTGGAGATAGCGATCGATATCGGTAGCGCCCTGACCAAAGCGCTTCGAGATCACGCGTACCTCGTCGGGATGGGAAACCAGAGTTGCCATTTGTCATTTGTAGTTTGTAATTTGTAATTGAAAACCCGTATCGGTTGTCCCTTCAATTACAAATTACAAATTGGAAATTGCCGATTTCCTACTGCGTTCCCTTCTTCTTGTATTCGTCCAGAAGCTGTTCCATCTTCCCGTTCGTCAGGTTCTCGTGAAAGTCGTAATTCACCTGCACCGCCGGAGCCCAACTGCACGCGCCAATGCACTCCACTTCTTCGAGCGAGAACAAGCCATCTTGCGTCGTGCCCTTGTGGCCGATGCCCAGCCTTTTCCTGCAGTAGTCCAACAGTTCTTCGCCACCTCGCAGCATGCACGCGATATTGGTGCACACCTGCACGTTGTACTTTCCGCGCGGTTTGGTGGTCAGCATCGAGTAGTAACTGATCACGTTGCGGACTTCGAGTTCGGTCAGATCAAGTCGCTGCGCCAGTTCGGCAATGACTTCGTCGCTCATAAAGCCGACTTCATCCTGCGCATAGAGCAGCGTAGGCACCAGCGCCGAGCGCTTGGTCGGATAATGCGTCAGCATCGCGGCGAACCGCGTCTCGAATTCCTCCGAAAATTGCATCAACGATCGATATCTCCCAAGATCACATCAATACTTCCGATGGCCGCGATTACGTCGGCGATAAGTCCGCCTTCGCACATTTTGGCCAGCGTCTGCAGATTCGCGAAGGACGGCCCGCGCATGTGCACACGATAGGGTTTGGCCGTTCCGTCGCTGACGATGTAGTAACCCATCTCGCCGCGCGGCGATTCGATCGCCTGGTAAACCTCGCCCGCCGGTACCGCGAAGCCCTCGGTGATGATCTTGAAATGGTAGATGAGGGCTTCCATCTGCGTCTTCATCTTCTCGCGGTCAGGAAGCACGACCTTGGGTGAGTCCGCCTTTATCGGTCCTTCCGGCATTCCGGCCAGCGCCTGTTGCACGATGCCAATCGATTCCCGCAACTCCTGCACGCGGCAAACGTATCGAGCGAATACATCGCCCTCGGTGCGCACCGGCACATTGAATTTAAAATTTTCGTAGCCGCTGTAGGGAGCGTCGCGGCGGAGATCAATATCGACCCCGCTGGCCCGCAAGGTTGGACCGCCCGCGCCTAGAGCGATCGCGTCCTCCGCGGTAAGGCGCGCCACGCCCTTGGTGCGCATCACAAAAATCGGGTTTCCGGTCAGCAAGCCTTCATATTCGTCCACGTTGCCCAGGAAACGGTCGGCGAACTTCTTGACCTTCTCGAAGAATCCCAGCGGCGGCTCCAGCGCCAGACCGCCGATGCGGAAATACGATGTCATCATCCGCTGCCCGCTGACCATCTCGAAGAAGCGTAGAACGTCTTCGCGCTCGCGGAAGCAGTACAGAAAGACGGTCATCGCGCCCAGATCCATGGCGTGGGTACCCAGCCAGACCAGGTGCGAATTGATGCGGGTCAACTCATTCATCAGAACCCGCATCCACTGTGCTTTTGGAGGAATCTCCAGCCCCAGCAACTTCTCAACTGCCAGGCAGTAGGCGAGATTGTTGGTCATCGGACAGAGATAGTCGATGCGATCTGTCAGCGGCACAACTTGCTGGTAGAACTTGGCCTCGCAGGTTTTCTCGATGCCGGTATGCAAGTAACCGATCTCCGGCCTTAGCCGCACGATCGTCTCGCCGTCAATTTCGAGCACCAACCGGAGCACCCCATGCGTCGAGGGGTGTTGCGGCCCCATGTTCAGGACCAGGGTGCGATCTTCCGACGTACGTTCGGACGTATGCTCCGAGCCGGGCTCAGCGACAGTGGCGGGGAATTGCGTCATGGCCTACCGGTAACCCTCCACCGGGTAGTCCTTCCGCAGGGGATGGCCTTCCCAGTCATCGGGCATCATGATGCGTTGCAGGTTGGGATGTCCGGTAAAGCGCACGCCAAACAGATCAAACACCTCACGCTCATAAAAATTGGCTGCGGGCCAGACAGAGGTCACCGATTCAATCGCCGGACTGGAACCGTCAAGGCGCGCTTTTAAGCGCACCCGTTCTTTCTTCGCAATCGAAAGCAGATGGTAAACCACCTCAAAGCGCGGTTCCGAGGGATACCAGTCCACGCAGGTGAGGTCGCAGAGATAATTGAACGGGCAATCTGCAGCGTCGCGCAAGATGGCGCAGACTTCGCGGATTGATTCCTTCGCGACCCAGATCGTAAGCTCGTCGCGGTCGAATTTAACCGCCTGCACCACGGAGGAATTCCACTCCACCAGTCGGCCCAACGCGGGATGCGGCTTCAACTGATCGATATCGGTGATGGGGAGATCCAGCGGCATCAGAGACCTCCCCGCCTGGCGGTCGCCAGTCCCCAATCGAGCACGCCTTTTTTCCACACATAGAAGAGGCCGACGAGTACGATCGCGATATACACCATCATCTCCCAGAAACCAAACATCTTGAGTTCGCGCAGGATCACCGCCCAGGGGTAAAGGAAAACGGCCTCCACGTCGAACAATATGAAGAGCATGGCAACCAGGTAGAACTTGACGGAAAATCGTCCCTGAGCATCGCCGACGGGCTGCACCCCGCACTCATAAGGCGACATCTTCGCCCGATTCGGTTTATGCTGGCCTACGAGCTGGGAAAGGATCACAATCACGCCCGCCAGCGCCGTGGCGATGCCGAAATGCATCAGGAGTGGCAGGTAGCGAGCGAAGTAATTGTCCGGCATAGGAGGAGGTATATATAATCTGCGCCAAGCGCAACCTTAAACGTTCTAGATTAGTTTTCGCTGGCGGAAGTGTCAAGCTAAGCACACGCTTTAACAGCAGTTTCATCCGGTGGAACCTGCTTTTAACAGGGCCGGGGAAAGCCTGAACCGCATGATTTTTGGCTTCAACACCGATATTCGGCACGAAGACACCGTCTATCACGTGCAGAGCGAAGCACGCGAAGGCGAGCAATTGCTGCAGACGCAAGTCTTCGTGAAGGGCCGCTGCATCGGGAAACGCGCCGTTCCCTATGGCTCCGGTACGGCGGAAGGTAAAGGCAGCTCTCCGAACGCCAGCGCGCAGACCAGCGATCAGGAGCGAGAGAAGATGCTGCGCGAGTTGCATCGCGAGATGCTTGAAGCCATTCGCGAAGGCAAGCTCGATTCCATCTTCGACAAGCGGGATGCGCCAGAAACGCTGGCCGCGGTGAAGGAGCTTGATCTCCAGTGGATCAATGCCGGGTCCGTGCATTCGAGCGGCGCGTTAACCATGCAGATCCGGGTCACGGATGGAGGGGCCACGGTCGAAGGCGCTCGCCTCACCCTCCGCCTCGCCCGGCCAGACGCCCCGCCCTACTACGCGCAGGTTCTCACCGACGCCAAGGGTAACGCCGAGATGAACCTTCAGGTGGATGAAAAGTCGCTGGCTGATTCTTCCGTTCTGGTGCAAGCAAGTTTCGCCGGACGAACCGCCACGCGCAAGTTCCAGCTGCGCGCCGCCATTTGAGACCTTCAACCGACCCGCGGTAGAGACCGGGCTTGCCACGTCTCGGCTCGCACCAGCACTACCGGTGGAGACAGAGAGCAGTCTCCGAGAAAATGCGACAATTGGTCTCATGAATCTGACAGTTAATGGCGAGATCCAGGTCGTCTCCGCCGAAACTCTAGGTGCGCTGGTCGAGCAACTCGGCATGAAGCCGGACCGCGTGGCCATCGAACTGAACCGCGAAATCGTGCCCCGCGACCAATGGCCGCAGACGCCATTGCGCGACGGAGACCGGCTGGAGATTGTTCACTTCGTGGGGGGCGGATCGGATTCGGCCAGACCGTTCGCCCAAACCAAGGGCAGGTTTGGCAACCCGTTTCGCAACCTGCTAACCTGATTTCTCCAGTTTTTCGAGCGGCCCCGTCGTTCAACGGATAGGACTTCAGTTTCCTAAACTGACTATGCAGGTTCGATTCCTGCCGGGGCTACCAGCGATCGTCCGCCCGTAAGCCCAAAAGCTTTGACCGAAATCGTCCCGTCCGTCAGCGTCTGTTCACGTTTTCCCTGTGTTCGCGTTTTCCCTGTCGACATTGCAGCACAAGCGCGCTAATATGCGCGGCGGAGACGGGAGCCACCCGCCCGCAAGTGCCTGGAAGCGTCTGCAGGTAGTGGAGAAACCTATGGCGAATGCTGTGCAGGTCTTCGGAACAACGCGCGCAGAGTACAGCATCTGGCGCGTGATTATGGCCTCTTCTGTCGGCACCATGATCGAGTGGTACGACTTCTACATTTTCGGCAGTCTGGCGGCCATCCTGGGCCCGAAGTTTTATCCTCCCGGCAACGACACGTTCGCCTACATTGCCTATCTCGCAACCTTCGCGGTCGGATTCCTGGTGCGTCCGTTCGGCGCATTGTTCTTCGGCCGCATCGGCGACTTGGTCGGACGTAAGTATGCCTTTCTTGTGACTCTCTCCATCATGGGCTTCTCGACGTTTGCTATCGGCCTGTTGCCGTCCTACGCGACGGCAGGCTGGTTCGCACCGATCGTGCTGCTTGGAATCCGCGTCTTACAGGGACTGGCGCTGGGCGGAGAATACGGCGGCGCTGCGGTTTACGTGGGCGAGCACGCCCCGGACCACCAGCGAGGCTTCTACACCAGCTTTATCCAGATCACGGCGACGCTCGGCTTCTTCGTCTCACTGATCGTGATTCTGGTTACGCAAGAGTCAATGTCGAAGGAGCAGTTCGCGGCCTACGGCTGGCGCATCCCCTTCCTCATCTCCATCATCCTGGTGATCATCTCACTCTACATCCGCCTGAAGATGAAGGAGTCGCCCATCTTCGCCGGGATCAAGAGCGCGGGAATGACCTCGACCCAACCGCTGAAGGATGCCTTCACCAAATGGGAGAATCTGAAACTCGTCCTGACGTCTCTTTTCGGAGCGACGGCGGGGATGGGAGTCATCTGGTATACCGGGCAGTTCTACGCTTTGTTCTACATGCAGACAATTCTGAAAATAAACGTCAAGACCGCCAACATCGTGGTCGCCTTCGCCCTTCTCTTGGGGATGCCGTTCTTCACCGTAGTGGGCGCGCTCTCCGACCGCATCGGCCGAAAAAAGCTGATGATGGCGGGTTGCCTTCTCGGTGTGCTTACTTATATCCCCATCTACCAGGCCATGGAATGGGCTGCTGGGAACCACGTGGTCACGGTAAAGTCCGCTCGCAACAAAGTGACGGGTGCGATCGGGCTCACGGCGATGACCACGGATGCCACGGGCGCATCGGTGCCAGCCAAGGAAGCTCCGAATCCGAATGTCATCATGTTGGTGGTGCTGATTTTCATTCAGGTGATTTATGCGTGCCTGGTTTACGCTCCTATCGCCGCATATCTGATTGAGGCTTTTCCGGCAAGGATTCGCTATACCTCGGTTTCGCTGCCGTATCACATAGGGGCCGGCGTGTTCGGGGGATTGCTGCCGTTGATCGGCCTCTCCACCGTCGCGGCTACCGGTAACATCTATGCCGGGCTCTATTACCCGATGGTCGTGGCTGGCGTGACGTTTATCGTGGGAAGTCTGCTGCTGCGCGAGACACAGAGCGTTCGCATTTGGGATGAGGTCGGAGGACACGCATCGGCTGCGGATTGACGGGATCCTCCGTCTGGTCTGTGTACGATTTAGCTTTTTCGTTGCGCCGTTTCTGCGGGCCTGGAGTAGCTTGTCGCCTCTTCGGTCTCCGGCGCCTGATTCCAGTCATCCATCTCTTCGTCGCGCTGGCTCGGCTTCCTGATCCACACAGGACGGCTCGGAGTCGGATCAATCTCCAGGTGAAAAATATCGAATCGGTTGTAATGCCCGACGATGTCATGCAACATTTTGTGCTCGATGCTGCAAGCGATGTCGATATCGGCCACCACCATACCCTCGCTCCCTACCAACGGATCGCCGATCAGTTCCCCATCCGGCCCGACGATGATCGAAACCGGAGCTGGTGCCGCTCTCAACAACTCTTTCATGTTGGAGTCGCCCTGCGAAAGCTGCTGGATGGTATCGGCATCGAGCGCGCACGAAGCGACAATGTTGAAAACCTTGCCCTCGAAAGCATGGGCCGCCGAGCGAATGCGGATCGCCTCGCTCAGATTATAGTTGCGTGCTCCGCCCCCGGGACGGCGAAAGGGCCAGGCTGGCGGATAGGTCGCGATGTGGACTTGTTCCCCCTGTGCCAAGAGCGCGAACCGAGCCAGAGTGTTTGTATTCTCACCGCAGATGAGTGTCCCAACCCGGCCGATGTCGGTCTCCTCGGGACGAAGATAAGCGGCGTCGCCATTGGCCCAGGTGAGTTTTTCCGCCCATGTGGGGACCAGCTTGCGATGGCGGTTCAGCAACGTACCGTCGCGACCGAATAGAAGGTTCGTATTCCACAAGGTACCCATGGTATTGGCGCCCTTCTCGGTGATACCAACCGATAGAATCACCCGGTGACGCTTCGCAATCTCGCCTAACCTCCTGGTGTGTGGCCCGGGGACTTGGACAGCGTTCTCAAACATCCGCTGGCAGAAGGCGTGCTGGTCCATGGGAGCATAGATCAAATTCCAGACGGGGAAGGCGGGGATGAAGGACTCTCCGAAAACAACGAGTTCGGCACCGGCGTCGACGGCCTTCTGGACCAAGGTGTCGAGCTTGTCGATCGTCGCATCGCGGTCCAGGAACACGGGAGCGGCCTGGACCGCTGCCGCACGAAACTTGGGATACACATCGCCTGGCATGGACGATTCCTCCGATAGGCTTTTCGCTACCCGGGTTGATGACTACTCGACGCGCTTGCTTTCTGGTCTGGACAGCGGTTGGTGGCCCGCATCTTCGCGCGAATCTTACCCCGCTTTGTCACTTAGTGTCTATGGAGGTTCGATTTCTGCCGGGATCCAGCTCGCCAACCAAAGCCCCTAAACCGTGTGCAAAGCCTTGCATCTTGACCTCCTGCCTGCGTGGGAGGACAATTCATGCGCTCTCGACTGCCGCGAAACTCTCCTCCTAATCGGCAGCTGCGAGCGAAGGACCGATGGATCGCGTCTCGCCGACTTCGATGGATGCGTTCATGACTTTTCATCGAGCCCGGACCCGCGTCGCTGGCGCGTGAGTCATGGTTGCGGGGGAAACATCGCCGAGCGATCCCATAAGTAATTTAAGGAACGGACTCATGACTAGCCCTTTGACGACTAACCCTATGATGACTATCCAAATGATGACGAACCTAATGCGACATCGGAGCTTGATTTCGATGCTACGCAGGCAAGCGGCGGGCACGGTTGCAGCGTCAGCAATTCTTCTCGGGCTGATAGCGGTTGCACCGCCAGCGGCGCCAGCTCAGACCTTTACCATCTTCGAGGCTTCCGGCGCGGGCACGGGCAAGTATCAGGGAACCGTCCCCACCTGCATCAGCACGGTAGAAACGATCGCGGGAATCTACTTTGACTCGAGCAACCTGGCTCACGGCTTCGTGCGCCTGGCCGATGGCTCGATAACCGGCTTCGACGCTCCGGGCGCAGGCACGGGCAAGAATCAGGGGACCTTCCCCATCAGCATCAATACGGCCGGTACCATCGTGGGAATGTACTCGGACGCGAGCAATGTGTATCACGGGTTCGTGCGCACTAAGAGTGGCACGATCACCAGCTTCGATGTTCCCGGCGAAGGCACTGGCAAACATCAGGGAACCGTCGCCACCGGCATCAACACGGCAGGGACGATTACGGGAATGTACAAGGACTCGAGCAGCCAGTACCACGGTTTCGTCCTCCCCGCCAAGAGCACCGTACCCGTTTCCTTCGAAGCTCCGGGCGCGGGCACGGGGTACGCGGTGGGAACGATTCCCGGCGGCATCAACACGGCGGGGGTTATCACGGGATACTACGTCGACCAGAGCAGTACTCGCCACGGCTTCGTGCGCGCCGCCAATGGCGCAACCATAACCTCCATCGACGCTCCCGGCGCGGGCACGGGCGCGAATCAGGGAACCGTCGCCATCAGCATCAACACGGCGGGCGCTATCGCCGGCGAATACTCGGACGCCAGCAGTGTGGCGCACGGCTTCGTGCGCACGGCCAATGGCCTGACCATCACCACCTTTGAAGCTCCGGGCGCGGCTACCGCCAGTTGGCTGGCCTCGGTGATGCCGCTGGGGAGCGGGCCCCCGCTAGAGGGGACCAACGCTCTCAGCATCAACACCGCAGGCGTGATCACGGGAGTTTACACGGACACGGGCGAGGTGGTTCACGGATTCATGCGCACTGCGAACGGCAAGGCGATAACCGCCATCGACGCTCCGGGCGCAGGTACTGGCATGCTCGAAGGAACCGTCGGCATCGCTGTCAACACCGCGGGTTACATCGCGGGATTCTACCTGGACGCCGACTCTGCGTTTCACGGCTTTTTGCTCACTCCTCCGACCGTGACCACGACCACGCTCACGTCTGCGCCGAATCCGTCAACGTATGGGCAAGCGGTGGCCTTTACCGCGGTGGTCACTCCCAAGGCCGGTGCGGTGCCGGATGGAGAAGCCGTCTCGTTTATGAAAGGCACAACCGTACTGGGAACGGGGACGCTCAGCGGCGGCTCGGCGACCTTCACGACCTCGACGCTGAACGCGGGCACCGATGCGATCAAGGCGGTGTACGCCGGTGACCCGAGCTTTGCCACGAGTACCTCGAAGCCGGTGAGCCAGGTCGTAAACAAGGCCACGACCGCGACGAGTTTGGTTTCGTCGCTGAATCCTTCGAACGCTGAGCAGTCCGTGACTTTCTCGGCGAGTGTGGCGCCGGAGCTTAGCGGTAAAGTCACCGGAACGGTAAGCTTTTACAACGGCACGACGCTCCTGAAGACGGTCGGGTTGAGCGGAGGCACGGCAAAATACACAACCAATACGCTGACCGCGGGCATGTACACCATCGAAGCGACTTACAACGGCAGTACCGGTTTTGAAGGCAGTTCGGCTTCGCTGATACAGACGGTCAACTCGAGGTCTTCGCTTCCGCTGACCCAGCCGGTGAACTCGGTTCCCGACCTGACCGGCGCTCAGCGGTTCACGGACATGCCGCGGAGTGCGATTGAGGCCCGCAAGTCAAACACGCGTCCCCAGTATGATTACCCGTTATGCCCCAGCACGACCAAGGCGCTTGTCTATGGGACTACCTACGTGACCCAGCCTTTGACCGTCTATGGGGTCATGGACATGAGCCAGGGATGCGACGATCAGACTTTTAACTACTATTTTTGCCAGGGGACAATTACCTTCTCCGACTACGTTGACGGCCACAAGAACTTGCTCGGGACGGGTTCGCCAATCGGCGGAAACAACCCCTGCACACGGGTGTTTAACACCAGTTCCCTGACCGCCGGGACGCACGTCATCGTCGCGGATTTCGAAGGGAATCCAGATTATAGGAGAAGTTCCGGGGATGTGACCGTCGAAATAAATACCTGGCCCACTACGACCACGGTGATCTCGAGCCAGAATCCTTCCGCCTACGGACAGGACGTGACCTTCACGGTGACCGCTGCCGGGGGCATAGAGAACGCGCCGACCGGAAAAGTGAGCATCAGCGACGGAGGGGTCGTGCTGGGAACAGCCGCCTTGAACGGCAACGGGGCGGCCACCTTCACGGTGAAAAAGCTCCCCGCAGGCACAAATTCGATCACGGCGGAATACCACGGCGACAGTCTCTCTGCGCAAAGCACGTCCGCGGTTCTGAACCAGATCGTGAATCCGGCATCAACCCTCATTGGAATTTCTTCGCAGCACAATCCCGCTTCGGTTGGAGAAACCATCACCTTTACGGCTGGGGTCGTGTCCCCCACCGGAGGGATACCGACCGGAACGGTAACATTCAGCGCGGGCGGTACCACGCTCGGCACGGTTGCGCTGAACGAAAGGACCGCCAAGATTTCGACGGCCGCACTGCCAGCGGGCTACACCACGATCACGGCGACCTATAACGGCGACACGGATTTCACCAGCAGTTCGGCTTCGCTGATACAGACGGTGAACTAGAGAACGGCGGAAATGCGCGGGACGCGGATCTCGCGCTCTGTCAGGCCTGGAAGCGGACGCGCTCGCATTCCGCCGGAATCATGCCTTACGGGTAAAGCGTCAGTTTGAAAGACACATTTTCCAGCGGCTTGACCCACCATGCCTCACAGAAGTCACTTCGAAACCAGCGCTTCGGTGCCGTATAATCAGAAACACTGATGCTCAAGTACTCAATCG
>Ga0209274_10001929_pt1 | contig 10388 bp, 12 predicted proteins | sample HubBroMetageREF1_FD_188343 | JGI IMG/M metagenome (GOLD analysis project Ga0209274, IMG submission 188343) | Reference soil microbial communities from the Hubbard Brook experimental Forest, New Hampshire, USA - Hubbard Brook CCASE Soil... | ecosystem: Environmental > Terrestrial > Soil >...
CGGACCCAATCTCCTCGCGACCGTGAACGCGAAGGTTACGTGCGCCTAGCCTTGAACCTTGCGTAGATTTGGGGTGCGTTCACAGCGTCGCCACGTCGATCGGAGCGTACTGCTGGTGCGTCGCCACAAGCAGTCGACGAGCTCAACGGCGGCCCTCGGCTCGGCGCGTGCTAACTTGAGAGCATGGCCGGCGCCGAGGTCACCATCAGTGTAGCGCTACCCAGCGCGGTCTTGGCGCACGAGCCAGCAGCGGCAGTCGAGCGTCGCCTGCGTCTCCTGTGGGCTCTTGATGAGATCCGCGAGGGGCGAACCACCCGCGTTCGGGCCGCAGCGTGGCTCGGCTTGCCGCTCGACGAGTTCCTCGCCCTCGCCGACGCCCATGGGCTCGCTGCGTTCGACTACGACCCGGACGACTTCAAGTCCGAGCTCGCTTCGCTGACGTGATCATCGTCGCCGACACGACACCGCTACTGTACCTCTCGCGAATCGGGCGCCTCGACATCGCGCGAGCGCTTCGTGTAGAGGTCCTCGTTCCGCGCGAGGTCCACGAGGAGCTCGTCGAGAAGCGTCCTAACGCGGATGGCGTCGAAGAGCTTCGGGCCTCGCGGTGGATCGTCGTCGTCGATGCGCCGACGTCTATCCCGGTCGACCAGACGGCGCTCGCCGCACTCGATGCCGGAGAGGCCGCCGCTCTGCGTCTCGCGTTCGAGCGGCGTGCCCTGGTGTTGATTGATGAGCGAGCCGGCCGGAGGGTCGCACATTCTCTCGGCCTTGCCGTCAGGGGCACGCTGGGAATGGTGGTGGAGGCGCGTCGCCGAGGGATCGTCGAAGCTGTTGGACCGATTCTGACGCAGCTCGAGCGCGGTGGCTTCCGATCCTCGCCGGAGCTGCGCGCTTGGGCACTGGAAGCAGCCGGCGAGCCGCCCAAGTGAACGCTGCGACCTACGTGGGGGTTTCGCCCGACCGCCATCGCCAGGAGAAGTGCTCCGGCGTGGAGACGGCCTTCGTCTTCCACGAACCCGCAGCTCGGGATGCTCGCATTCGCGAGTGACTGTTTCGGCCTTTCGTCCGGGACACACGCGGCTGGTGAACCAAGAGCAGCCTCTGGCTTGCGCGTTCGAATCTCTCGGGCCATATCGATCGGGCCGCGTCAGAGAGCCATCGGAGCGGGAAGGGCAGCCATTCGCACGTGCGAGCGATCCATGAGGTTGCGTTCGATGATAGCCCTTGCACGGCCACGAGCATGCCGGCGTTGATCTGACGTAAGGCGAACCGCAGAGCGCAGAGGCGTTGTTTCGACGCTTCAGCGTGTTACGCTATGAGCATGGAGTTCGCTCTGTGGCCGATTGCGGTACGCGCAGACCTCGTGCGGGCCTTTCGTCCCGGGGAGCCTGCGACGCGGGAGGCGCCTTTTCGCACGCTCCGTCAACACGGCTGGGCTACCCGGGGCGTTCCCCTGCGCATTCGCCGGGACGGACGGGCCGCTGGACAGTTGGTGTTGTTCAGTATTCTGAACGTCGAGGCTGCAATGTGCGCACGTTGCGGAGAGGAGACGACGGCGGCGTCGTTCGCGAACGCGGCAGCGCGTATCGAGGCGAGCGCCGCCTTTCTTCGGCTACAGGGGTTCCTATCGCAGAGCCCGACGAGCGCTGTGTCTTCGCTTGTCGAGGGCGCGCACGTCCCCGAGGAGTCCGCTATCGCTTTGGTCCTACGCACCCTGGCGCGCCAGACGGCGACCGTTCGTCTTCAACGACGGTTTGCGAAACACGCACCCGCATTCCTCGGTCGCATTTCGAGTTCGACGGAGGGATACGTCGTCGTGACCAACGAGGGTGGCCTGTCGATTGCCGTGCCGCGAGGCCTTGCCCGAGCGGCCCACCGCGAGCGGATCGGCGAGTGCCTTGCCGTCATCAACAGTCACGTCGACGCACGGGAGCTCATCGTGCGCGCCATACCCGGCATTGATGTCGGCCGAGAGCATGCTGAACCATACTCGCCATTCGCGCGAGTCGACGGCTTCGAGCGCATCAATGCGACCGACGCGGCGTATCTTCGCGGACAACCCGAACCGCTCAGGATTCAGATTCCCGTCACGATCGAGCAATGACCGAGCCCGAATGGCGCGTTCGGGTCGCGAGCGAGAGCGACCGCGTCCGGCTCGCCGGATTCACGTGCGCGGACAGGACGGCTCGTTGGTCCGTTGAGGTCGAGAAGGTCATCCGAACCCAGCTGCTTGACTGGGCTCTCGCACCCGGGGCCGTGGAGGACGATCCTATTCTGCTTGTTTCCGCGCGTGGCTCCAACGAGCTTGTCGGCGTTGCCGCGCATGAGCGTCTCTTTCTGTCGATCAACGGGGCAGAAATGTTTGCTGCCACGAAACTGTACGTGATCGCCGTCTCGCGCGCTTGGCAAGGCCGACGGTTTACCGGCGGCCAGCGTGCGAGCGACGTCGTGATGTCCGCAGCGATGAGCGACATCGCCGAACGCGCACCTCCTCGTGACGCGCGTGTGTACGCAATCGTGCACGCGCAGAACGTCAAGAGCCTCGCGCTTTGCCGGCGACATGGGCTTGTCCACGAGCTCAGCAAGGCGCGGCACGACGAGTATGTCCGTCTCGTCACGGAGCATCGCGAACGCTAAGGCATAGCCGGAGTCCGCCGAACCATCGGCCGAATCTCGCCGACGTGCTCGCGCTCATTCTTGCGGTACATTTGACCGACGGGCGCCTCCCGTTCGAGGAAGCTCGCCGTCGGAAGTACGACCGGACGGTGATCGGCGCTCGGGCCCGCGTCGTCGGGGTACGCTTTCGTGCCAACGGACTGAAGTTCGCATAGATCGGGTCGTAACCAACAACGGGTCCTGTGCGCCTCGTGGCCACCGCCCTGGTCAATCGAGAGCCCTCCGCAGCTCCGCGAGTAGCTCTCCCAGGTCTCTCACCACACCGAGCTTCGGCTGCTCCGCGAAGATATCCGCGTCTCCCTCGGCCACCCGGCCCACGAACGCCGTACCCGCCTTCGCTGCCGCGCGCGAGTCGGTGAGCGCGTCGCCGACCATGAGCAGCTGGCTGGGCGCCCAGCCGTGGGCGGCTCGCACGTCTCCGAGAATCTGGACTTTGTTTCGCGGCGACCCGTTCACCCCCGTGAAGAACTTCGCGAGGTCGCGGCGCGCGACGATGTCTTGGAGCTCGTCTTGCGGGACGCCCGATGCCACAAAGAGCGGGTAGCGCGCGGCGCTCCAGGCGAGACACTCGAGGACGCCCGGCACGAGTGGGCAGGCGAGAACGCGCCCGACGACGTAGTCGGCGAACTCCTGATTGAGCTGCTGCTCGTCGCTCGGCGAGAGGGGTTTCTTCAGAATGTCGCGATGGATGATCCGAAGCTTCTCGATGCGACCCATTCCCGCGTGCTCTTTGTGGTAGGCGACGATGGCGTCGACCGCGGCGGGGTAGCGCGAGAAGATGGCGCGAAACGCGTTGACCTTGATGCCCGCCGACTCGAGGATCACGCCGTCGAAGTCGAAGACGATGGCGGCGAGATCGCGGGGTAGCGGGATCATCGCGGGGCGAGAGCATACCGCCCGGAGGACGCCCCGCACGAAAGGGCGAGCGGGACGGGGATAGGGTCCTCGCGACCCCGGGCGACGGACGCTTCGAGCGGGCCCTCATCGTGGTCGTGGAAAGGGTCCCCCTGGTCGCGCGTCGGTCCAGTAATCGCGTGTGGGTCGACCCCCAAATATTCGACGATTCCGCTTATCTCAGGCGCCGAATGAGCCGGAATGAACTGTGCATTGGTGTGGAGTCCTTTGGCGCCGCGGTCGGAAAGCCGCGCGCTTGTAAAGAACCTGATTACGGGGAGAACGAATCCATGAGCTCTTTGAGTTTTCGGCGTGGTTGGCTTTTGGCCTGCACGGTGGGCGGCTTGGCGCTGAATGTCGGTGCGTCGGGGTGTGGGGGCGCCAGCGCGAAGCTCGGCGCGGCCGTCGATAGTGGCAATGAAGCGTCTTTGGATGCGGCCAGCGGCCAAGGCGAGGGCGAGGGCGGCGACGCGACCATGACCCCCGAGCCGGATGGCGGTCCAACCGGCCCGAATGACGACTCCGGCGATTCCACGACGACGCCGGGCGAAGACTCGGGCCCGACGGGGACGCCCGACGGCGGAGACTCTGCGGCTGCGACCGACACCAGCACCGATGCCCCTGCGACGACCCCCGACTCTTCGAGCACGCCGGACTCTTCCAGCACCTCCGACGCCGCTCCGAGCTGCGGCGCCAATAACGCGGCGTGCAGCAATAACGCCACCAACGGACTCTGCGAAGCCACCGTGTGTGGGCCCTGTACCGACCCGACCGACGACGGCAACTGCGCCACGGCCTACGCCGGGGCGTATCTGTGCCTGGCCGGCGTGTGCTCCGCGGGCAACTGCCGCACGGACGCAGACTGCACCGGGGCTGGCGCGGCCGGTCCGCTCTGTGGCGTGACGACGGCGAATCTCTGCGGAAAGTGCACCACGGATTCCGAATGTTCCGGAAATGCCGCGGGCGCGTTCTGCAACACGACCACGGGCGCTTGCGGGGCCGGCACGTGCACGGGCACGGGAGCGAATCCGCCCGCGGTCTGTCCGTTCAACGGCGCGGACATCTGCTGCACGACCGCGTGCCAACCGGGTGCGCCCACGGGGGCGAAGTCGTGCTGCCCGGGCACGGCGGGCGACACGTATTGTGCCGCCCAGCTTGGCGGAACCGCGACCTGCGCGAACGGGACCTGCTCGTCGTGTGCGGCCGGTCCGAGCAACGCCTACGTCGTCGACCCGGTGCACGGGAGCGACACGGCGGGCAACGGCAACGGCACTCCGGCCACGTGCGCGTTCGCCACGATCACGCGCGCGCTGCAGGTCATCGGAAACGGCGCCGCCTTCGCGATCACGGTCACGGTCATCGGGCCGGCGACCGTCGCGACCGGGGAGACATTCCCCCTCGCGATTCCCCAGAACGTTTCGATCGTCACCTCCGGCGGCGCGATCACCGTGAACGTGCCCGCCGGAGAGGCGGGCTTCGTGCTCAACGCGCCCAACGCGAGCCTCGCGGGCAGCGCGGCGGCGCCTCTCACCCTCAGCGGCCAGGCCAACAAGGCGACCTTTGGGATCACCGCCTCGTCGGCGACCTCGACGGGAACGTCGATCTCGAACCTGACGGTCTCGAGCTTCGCCACCGCCGGCATCCTGGTCCAGAACGCGGGCGTGCTCGCCATCGGCGCCGGAGTCACCTCGACGGCGAATCCCGATGGGCTTCACGTCACCAACACGGGCAGCGCCACGATCACCGTGGCGTCGGGAGGAGCGCCGACCCATTTCGACGCCAATACGGTCCACGGCATTCTGGTCAGCGCGAATGCTTCGATCGCGCTGACCGGGGTGGTCACGAGCGCCGCGGTCGGGACCATCACCACCAGCCACAACACGGCGGCCGGCATCTGGGTGGAGCAGACCCCGGGCACGCCTCCTCTCAACACGATCACCGGAGTCGTTTCGTATGCCAACACCGGCAATGGCCTTCGGTTCGTGGGAGGCTCGAACGTGAAGCTTCGCTCGAGCGCGTCGCTCGCCAACGCCGACAGCGGCGTCGTCGTGAGCCCGGGAGTGGCGGGAGCGGCCGGCAACGACATCAGCAAGATCGATCTCGGGGACCCCGCCGACGCAGGAACCATCGGCGGCAACACCCTACAGGCGGCGTTCGGCAACGGTCAGAACGGCAACTCCGGCATTTGCCTCGCGATGCGCGCCAACGCCGGAACGCTGCTCGCGGCGGGCAACGCGTTCTCGGCCCTGAACTGCGGGGCGACGGCGGGCGTCCTCAACGCGAACAAGGCTGGATGCGGCAACGCCGCGTGCACCGGCGACGTGTGCGATATCGGCTTCAGCGGAGCCGGCAACGACATCAACGTGTCGCTCTGCACGCACCCCTGAGCGCGGCTGGCCCCGGCCCAAGGGGGGGGCCGGGCCGGCGGCTGTCGCCGGCTCGGGCATCACCCGGGTTCGGAGAGGCCGACGTCCTTGCGCCACGCGGCGAATCGAGCCGTCGCTCCCCTGTATTCGAGATCTTCGAGACTCTCGGCCAGCGGCACGTCGGTCGCGAGAGTCGCGAGCTTTCGGTAGAGCAGCGCGTCGGTCCAACGATCGCGGAGCGTCGCTGCGAGTCGGTCGGCGCTGCGGATCGGCACGTTCCACTGGGCCGCGTCGGCCGGAATGGCCTCGATGTGAACGAAGCGGTCGAGAAGGAGAGCGGCCGACTTCTCGCCGAATCCGGGGATGCCCGGGATGCCGTCGGCCGCATCCCCGACGAGAGCCAGAAAATCGGGGATGCTCTCGGGCGCGATCCCGCGCCGCTCGCGGAGTCCGGGCTCGTCGAGCACCTTCTTGCGCATCCGGTCCACCACCACGACGCGGTGGCCGACGATGCACTGGCCGAGGTCTTTGTCCGGGGACAGAATGCGGACCTGGTCGACGCGATCGCGAAAGCGGGCGGCGCCGGTCGCGAGCGCGTCGTCGCACTCGTAGCGGTCCATCGGCCACACGACCATTCCGAGGGCCTGAGTCGCCTCCTCGGCGGCATCGAACTGCGCGAGAAGATCGGGGTCGACGCCTTCGTCGGTCTTGTAGCCGTCGTAGAGATCGTTGCGAAACGAACGAATGGGATGGTCGAACGCGATCGCAATGTGCGTCACGGCCTCTTCCGGGTCGCGAAGGAGAGCCGCCATCGACGACACGAGCCCGGCGACGGCTTTGAACGGCTTGCCGCCCGGCGTGCGATGGTCCGGGCGCTTCGAGTAGTGCGCCCGAAAAAGCTCGAACGTCCCGTCGACGAGATGGAGCCGCGCGGCCATGCGAGCGCGAGCCTACTCGCGTCCCCGCCGGTATACTCTGTCGGCGTGCCCTTGTTCGAGTCGATCTTCGAAGCCCTGAACTCGGCCCAGGTGCGGTACATCGTCGTCGGAGGGGTGGCAACGGTATTGCACGCTTCGCTCGCCGGACGGCCGATCTCGATCGGATCGTCGATCTTGAGCCCGCCGAAGCTCGCAAAGCGATCGCGACCCTCTCCGCTCTGGGTCTGCGGCCCCATGCTCCGGTCAATGCAGCGTCCTTCGCCGATCCGGCCGTACGCACCGAGTGGATCGAAACCAAGGCATGCGCGGGCTGTCGTTCTGGGATCCGCAGGTTGCCCTTCGCGACGTGGATGTCCTGGCCGAGTCGCCGATTGCGTTCGAAGAGTTGTGGGCGCGAAGCCAGATCGTCGTTCTGTCGACGACGTCGGTTCGCGTGGTCTCGATCCGGGATCGGATTGTCTTGAAGTCGATTGCGGGCCGTCCTCAGGACCTTCAAGATGTTGAGGCTTTGGAAGAGATCCTGAAACGGCAGGCCGCGATGCGTGACGAGGGCCGTCGCGCCGACGAAAGCAGTCTCGCGGACGCCATCTGGGCAACTGGGATTCCGTGCGGATTCGTAAGTTTACCCTAGGCTTGGAGGCCTCTCCCGCTCAGCGACTGGCGTGGCTCGAACAGGCCATCCTGCTCGCGCATCGTGTCGGGGCCCCCTTCCGGCGCGACGAGTCGGTTTCGAGCCCGAGGGGTGCGTCCCGGAAGTCATGACGCGATGACGGATGCGGTCTCACGCCCGCGACAAGGAGTTCTCGGGGACGAAGACGTTCCGAATTCGGAACGCGACGGGCGACTCGATCATCAAGCGCAGCCGCATCTCGAAGGAGACAGCCGGAAGCGGGAAGAAGGGCTCGTCGCTTCCGACGAGCCCGACCCAGTCGGGAGTCGGCGTCGCCGTTTCGCGGCAGAGCGCGCTCACGACGGCTGCGATCTGCAGGAAATGGAGCCCGTTCGCACGAAGATAAAGGCTCGCTTTATCTTGGTGCAAGGAGAAGCGTTGCACAAAACTAAAGCCACGCTTACGTTATGTGCATGGGCCAAGCTCAGCCGCAGCGCCCCGATTGGGACCGGCTATACGAGATTGCGGCAGCCCAGGAGGGTCTCTTTTCCACCCAGCAAGCGGCCGACGCCGGCTACTCGCCCCAGCTCCTACTGCACCACCTCTCGAGCGGACGAGCTCTCCGGGTTCAGCGCGGCATCTACCGTCTCGTTCACTTCCCGGCCGGAGATCACGAGAGTCTGGTGCGCGCTTGGCTCTGGTCACAGCAGGCGGGGATACTCTCGCACCCGACGGCGCTAGCTCTTCACGGACTCTCGGATGCCATGCCGGCGCAGATTCACCTGACGGTCCCAAGTGCCTGGGAGCGACGCCGCCTCCGACTGCCCCGAGGGATCGTCCTCCACTACGCGGAGGAGGTCCCCAAGAAAGACCGGACATGGTTCGGTCCGGTCCCTGTCACTTCGGTCCACAGGACGCTCAACGACTGCGCCCGCGATGGGCTGTCGCCGGAGCTCCTGCGACAGGCCGCGAAGCAAGCCCTCCAGCGGGGCCTTGTCGCGCGCGAGGACCTTGCTGACGTCAAGGCTTCGCTCAAGCCCTTCGGAGGCCTGCCAAAGTGACCGTCCGGACATACGCCTCACCGGAGGCCTTCAAGCAGGCTGTCGAGCAACGACTGCGGGCCATGTCGAACGCGGGGACCGATTTCGGTCGCCGACGCCAGCTTCTGGTGTTCGATCGCTTCCTCGCGCGGGTCGTGGCGGTCCTTGGCGACGCAGTAATGCTCAAGGGAGGGTTGGTCGTCGAGCTGCGCCTTGAACGCGCGCGAACCACGAAGGATGTCGACCTCCGCCTGACGGGATCGCCCGAGGACGTCCTCCGACAGCTCCAGGAAGCCGCTCGGTTGGATCTCGGCGATTTCCTCGTCTTCGAGGTCGGTCCCGACGACGAGCACCCGGAGATCAACAACGAGGGCATGCAGTACGAAGGCATGCGATTCCGAGCAGTGTGCCGGCTTGCAGGAAAGCGCTACGGCAACCCGTTCGGAGTCGACGTCGCATTCGGCGATCCGATCCTCGGCCCTCCGGAAGTCATCATCGCCGACGACATTCTCGGTTTCGCCGGCATTGCGCCCCCGACGCTCCGGATATACCCGATCGAAACACACGTCGCCGAGAAGCTCCACGCCTACACCTTGCCTCGGAAGCGCCCGAATTCCCGGGTCAAGGACCTGCCCGACATCGCACTCCTCGCCGGCGTGAAAGCGCTGGACTCCAAGCTCCTCCGCGGCGGCGTTGGAGCAGACGTTTCAATTCCGCAAAACGCACGACCTTCCGGCGGCGTTTCCAGCGCCGCTCCCGTCGTGGGAAGCGCCCTACGAAGCGATGGCTCGCGAGGATCAGCTCCTTGGCGCACGCTTGCCGAGGTCACCGCGGCCGCGAGGGCCTTCCTGCACCCAATCCTTGCAGATGCAACGCATTCGACATGGGATCCAGGAACCTGGCGGTGGCGGCCTAAGCGTTAACCCCTATGAAAGAGCTGACCGCTTGCCCTATCGCCCACGGGTAGGGACGTATCGGAGGCTCGGAATGGCCACCAAGTTTGCGGACTTCACGCGCCGCATAAAGGAAGAGGCGCACGCCAAAGGGCCAGATGCCGTCGCGGTCGCTTGAGGCGCTACGCGACCTTTAGGCGGCAGCTCGCCCAGGCTCAGCTGGAGCCGATCTCCGAGACTCACGTTGCGAAGCGCGCAAAGGCGGATCCGGTCCGCCGGTGAACGGTGCGTCGCAAGCACCCATGCAAACATGACCTCAACGGACGCGGCGAGGGCGGCGGCGTGCAGATCGGGCCGAAGCTCGGGTGGCCATCCTGTTCGCGCATCGTGTCGGGGCCCTTCCGGCGCGACGAGCCGGTTTCGAGCCCGAGGGGTGCGTCCCGGAAGTCATGACGCGATGACGGATGCGGTCTCACGACCGCGACAAGGAGTTCTCGGGGACGAAGACGTTCCGAAGTCGGAACGCGACGGGCGACTCGATCATCAAGCGCAGCCGCATTTCGAAGGAGACAGCCGGAAACGGGAAAAAGGGCTCGTCGCTTCCGACGAGCCCGACCCAGTCGGGAGTCGGCGTCGCCGTTTCGCGGCACAGCGCGCTCACGACGCCGGCGATGAGCCCGTGGAGGCGGCCCTGCTCGCGGATCGGGGCAGCGACCATCGCTTCGCGCTCGGCCGCAGGCGCGCGACGAAATGCATCGATGAACGCGTTGATCGGCCGCTGAAATGCCTCTCCCCCCCCGCGGCCGCGTCTTTCAGGCACTCAACAGCGGTCGGCACCGAACATCTCCTCGAGCAAGAGGCGCGACCGGACAGGCAGTCGCTCCAGCGGGAAAATACGTCTCGACGACCTTCAGGATGTCGGTTACGCGCGAAAGGACAAGCTGCGCGCAAAGGAGCCGGATGTCGGC
>Ga0209274_10001930_pt1 | contig 10388 bp, 7 predicted proteins | sample HubBroMetageREF1_FD_188343 | JGI IMG/M metagenome (GOLD analysis project Ga0209274, IMG submission 188343) | Reference soil microbial communities from the Hubbard Brook experimental Forest, New Hampshire, USA - Hubbard Brook CCASE Soil... | ecosystem: Environmental > Terrestrial > Soil >...
CGATACCTGGGTACCAGTTGTCGATGCGCCGAGTGACCTCTGACAATGCAGTGCAACATTCAGCCGATTTGCCAACCGAACCGAGGCCGCGATCGTGATAGCCCGCCAATCTCTGGGCGTAGATCGAGGCGATACATCCATTAACCCCGATTCCTCGAGCCAATCCTCTGCTGACATTCTGGCCTGATCTGCACCGAACAACTCTGCTACCGCAGCGATGAACGCTGATAACTCGCGCTCGGCTAAGTGCGTCTGGTCGGTGCATGACGAATTCGAAAATGATTCACTCTGCGTCATGATGTCCTCTCCTCCACTTCTCTAGAAGTGGTCACGCATTCTTGTACAGGGAGGTCTTATAAGAGGAGAGAGCCTCACCTCTCTCCTCCACCGTGCGATCACCTCCGCCCGGTTGCTGCATCATTCCGGCTTGTATTCGATGACCCCAAAAGTACCCGCTAGATTGTTGTGGGGACCAGCTGCAAAAAACAGCTGATTCGTATTTCCATTCTTGGCATCTCCTCCGCCGAATTCGATTCCCCACAACTGATCGATGTAAATTGGCTTCCGGTCGCGGCCCTTCAGTGTGCCCACAAATTGCCCGCTCTCGATGTTGAAGGCATTAATTTCTCCACTGTTGGTGTTGTTGGAGATGAGCAACGCATTACTGAGCGGGCCGAAGGTTTTAGGAGCGACGGTGAAGCCCCAAGGCTGAGCCAGCGGCTTGCCGTTAATGAGTTGGCGGACAAAAGTACCGTCCTCTTGGAATATGTCCACAAAGCCAGTCGGACTGCCATCGGTCGGGGCAAACGATACGTACACCAAACCGTTGATGTCCTGAAGGCCGAAGGGTGCATAACCTGAAGGAAGGCTCGGATCAGTGAAGGAGCTGACGTAACTGTAGGTGCCATCGAAGACATCGACTCGGGCATGGGCAAGATCGGCCGCATAGAGTTGGTTCCCGGAAGATTCGGTGCTAACGGCCAAACCCGTATACTGCGCGCCCGTGGAATTGTTGTTCACCATGATGAACGCGAGGTTGGGATTCACGGTTGGAGACCATGAACTGATCGTGCCGTCCAGGGTGGCAAATATAAAGAGTGCCGGCTGTCCTTGAACCTCGAAGTCGGTCGAGCCGTTAAAGACAATTCCAGTTGGGCTTCCAGGCCCGGCGCCCGTCGCCGATGGAACCACCACCGTCGGAGTCTGCCGAACTCCCGTGCCGTCGTAGAGAGTCGACCAACCCGACGCCTGATCGGACACCCACCAAGGTCCGGGACCGTGTGCGATACCCCATCCGTTCGCGAGAAGAGGATCATCGTTATGGGCGGCACGGAACTGGTTTGAAACGAGATTCGTGAGTTGGTATTGAGCGTGGGCCGCATTCGAAATCAGCAACAACGCGATTCCCACATAGATAGGCAAGGCAAAAACGCGACGATGCATGGAACATCTCCTTCGTAATCCAAAGTTTGCCGATTCGGTGATCCTCGTCGGCCTTTCTTCGCACACTATGCGATCGATTCCGATTTCCGACAAACCTAGATCGAGGGTTAGGTTTCACTAGATTGGGAGGGTAATGCGGTCACACTTCTGAGGTAGTTAGCGCTTGCTCTTTCGAGTGTCGATATCGATGCGCTTCCATCCAAAAAGGCGAGCGTCTACCGACCAGGCTCCGGGCCCAAGTAGAGCAATCGCCAGGGCGAGAACACAGAGCAGAACGTCGCTTGCAGGATCCCCGTGTCGCGAAATGATTCGCCACAATTCAAGGAGCACCATAACGGCCGCACCTATAGGAGTCCATAGTCCAGCGATTAGCAGTAGTCCGGCAGTCGCGATGAAGAGTTGGAGGAAGCCAGTTCCGAAGGTGGGTGTATTCTCCAACACAAGAATGCTGCGAGCGATTAATGAACTGCCTGCAGCAACTCGCAGCAAAAGAAGCCCGACCCCAGGCCAGCCACGAGCGAATGTTGAGAATAGGCGCTGCACACCAGATTGAGATGATGAATCTTCTAAAATCCGGGCGAAAGCCTAAAAAGGTCGGCCTGAATCACTATTTCGAGTGATTAGAGTTCGAAGATGCCGCGCCTCAACCCAATCAAGGCTGCATGAGTTCGATCGTTGGCGTTCAGTTTTGAAAGGATGCTTCTGACCTGGCTCTTGATAGTTTCTTCACTGATTGCGAGCTGCGCACCAATTTCCTTGTTGGCATATCCCTCAGCAATCAGCCGGAGAACTCGGATTTCTGCTGGTGTCAACCCATCCTCGCCCGCATGTTCCGCAAGTTGGCAGGAGACCTCAGAAGAAAGTACTTTTCTTCCTGCATGGACTGCTCGGATTGTATCGGTGAGCTCTTTATGCAAAGAATTCTTGAGCAGGTAGCCGCGGGCGCCTGCTTTTAGAGCGCGCAGCACCTGAACGTCGCCCATATAAGTTGTCAGCACAATCATTCGAGCGTCAGGGAATTCACCTCGAATGGCAATCATGGCATCCAAGCCGTTCATTTCTGGCATCTGCAAATCCATTAAGGTTACGTGTGGAAGATGTGCTCGAAACTGCTGAATCGCCTCCTGCCCATTGGCTGCTTCCGCGACCAGACACATATCAGATTGGGCAGCCACAAGGCCGCCGATTCCCAGGCGGAATGTTGGGTGGTCATCGACGGCTAGAATGCGAATTGGGTTCGTCCCCGTATTCATGATCTCGTCTGGCTTCGTTTGGTTAGAATCCGCAAACGGGAAAGACCGGGCTTCGTGTAAGCGATGGAGGAAGGAACAGTAAGATCGATCTCAGTACCTGAATTCACTTCGCTCCAGATAGTGAGCTCGCCTCCTAAAGATTGAGCACGTTCACGCATCCCGCTTAAACCATAGTGTCCGGAGAGTCCATCGGTGCGAAGAAGTTGTGGGTCGATCCCTTGTCCGTCATCCCGAATTCTCAATCGCAGTTGCCGCGGATCATAATGGATTGCAACTTCGAGGTTCCGGGCTCGTGCGTGCCGGAATGCGTTTCGCAAGGCCTCGCCTGCAATTCGATATATTTCATCCCTCGTGATTGGAAGAAGATCTTGCGGCGTGCCTTCCACTTCAATGTGGAACGCCGGGTTATCACAGCTCGATCCATCGGCAGCCAACGCTTTCCCAAGTGAACCAAGAGCGCTTACCAGATCGTTGCTTCCCAGGCTCGTCGAGCGCAACTGCTGGACGGCATCTCTCCCCTCAATGAGTGCCTCACCAGCTTGATCGATCGCGCTGTCGAGAACACCTTTCGCCTCATCTGAATGAGCACTAAACAAGTCCGAAGCTGCCTGAAAACGCAGCAGCAGAGCATTGAAACTCTGCAGCAGAGTATCGTGCAGGTCTCGCGCGATCCGCGTCCGCTCGCCGACGCGCGCTTCCAACGTCATGTTGAACTGCCTCTGCAGATGTTGAAGACGAAGTTGATAGAGCGTCCACAGCAACAAAACAGAAACTCCCATGCACGAAACGCGGAACCAGATCGTCTGGTACCAGGCCGGCGCGACGCTGAAGTCCAGAGTTGCTCCTTCTTCGTTCCAGACGCCGTCGTTGTTGCAGGCGATCACTCGAAAGCGATAGTTGCCGGGAGCAAGCCCCGTATAAAAAGCTTCGCGACGCGTGCCAGGTGACTGCCAGTCTCCATCGACTCCTTCCAGTTTGTAGCGAAAACGAACCCGCGCGGGAATCGACAAGCTTAGGGCCGTGTAAGCGATCTTTAGATTTGCCAATCGAGGGGGCAACGCCAAGTGCGCCTCCGGCATGTATTGCCGTCCATTGGCATTGACGGAGCGGATCGAGACCGGCGGCAGAAGCGTGTTCCTGGAAATCGCCGCCGGATCGAGCCACGCAACACCTCTGGTAGTCGCGAACCATAACCGGCCGTCGGTTCCCTCCTCCACTCTCGACCGCGCCGCGGCATCATGGAATGAGCCAGGGAGGCCGTCTGCGGAATCGAAGAGATCGTATTGCACTCGATAAGAAAAATTCTCCAGAAACCTTCGCACTTCCGTCGAAGGAATATGAACTACGCCTCGATCCTCACTAAGCCATAGGCTGCCATCGGATGTTTCCTCGATTCCGAAAACCTTAAACGCGTCGGTGTCAGATGGAACGACTTCCCGGAAATTGCCGCCGTCGAAATACACCAGCCTCTCTCCGCCAATCCATATATGTTTGCCACGCCCCCGGATTGAATAAGCGACCCTACCCCCCGGAGACTCATGGCTGGCAGCCAGCACACGCAGCTTACCTCCATCGATGGTAACAAGTGCACCGCCACCGTCAAACCCAAACCAGATGCGACCCATCCAATCGGTGAATCCCGACTGGGCTCGGAGCCGTGCGATTTCCGGAGGAGTTTCAAATTGCCGCCAAATGTCGTTTTGCAAATAGAAAATGCCCTCGTACTCGACGGCTCCCCAGAGCACGCCATTGTGATCTTCTGTGAGCGTGGGGCATCGCGCAAATGGCGGCTTGGTCGTTCTAGGCGGCAAGCGCTCAAACCGACGACCCTTGAGCCGCGAGACAAAGCCATTTCCCGACCACCACTCAACGCCGTTCGCATTGCGATATGCAGATTGGAACAGATCGGGTGTGGTGGTCACGGTAGAGTTCTCCCACCCTTGAGTTTCGAACATTGTCTGCTGGCTGGAAATCCAAACGTGCCCCGCGTCGCCAACTTGCAACAGCGACTGAACCAGGGGAAAAGGCGAAACGATCGGTGTCAATTTTCCCGTGTGGAAACAATCCAGTCCGTCGTTTGTGCCCACCCAGATGTTGCCTTCCCGGTCCTCCAAAATGGAGGTGGCGTAATCGTGCGTAAGCCCATCTTTGGAAGTGAAGGCCCCGACCGGCTCCCTGCCATCCGCATATTGGCGATCCTCGAGTTTTTCCGGATGGGCCACTCGGCGCAGTCCGAACGCGACGGTGGTCATCCACAAGGCGCCCTCTCGATCGAAAAGTATCCCCACACATCCATCGACCATGATTTCGGTTTTGTCGGAAGGCGGCAGATTTCTGTGTAAAGGCATGGGCCTCACCGATCTGCTCGTTTCAGCCAGCCACAGCCTGCCGTTCGGGGCTTTGGCGATCTTCCATACCTGACCGCTCGAAATACCGGTCGGCTGGAATTTGCGGGCACCGCGCGGCAGAAATACGATTGTGCTTTCCGTCGCTATCCAGAGAGTACCGTCTTGATCGAGACACATTCCCGTCGCAAGTTTCCCCGGAAAACCCCAATCCGAACCCGCCTGTTCCCATCGATTGCCCTCAAAGCGAGCCGGGCCAACGCTTGTGGCAACCCAAAGCGTTCCTTCGCCATCCAGGGCAAAACCGGCAGTTCTGCCGTTTGGCACACCGTCGCGTACGGTATAAGTTATTTCCTTTCCGTTCTTCAGCAGAATGATGGCTGCATTGCGGCCAATCCACAAATCTCCGTTAGGGCGAGAGAAGAGTGCATAAGTCACGCCGGGCTGGTAACGTTCAAAGCTCACTCCATCGAACCGAAAAAGCCCGTCTACGGCACCAATCCACAGGTACCCGTCGGTAGTTTGGGCCAGCACATTGACTCCGCTGGGAGCGCCCTCTTTGTCGCCCCAAGCGGTGTGGACAAACTGGGCAATGCTTCGATCCGCACTGAATATCTGCAGGGGAAAGCAGAGCATGACGAACAGGCCGACGCAAAAATTGATGGAGGATGTACTCTGACCAATCATGTTCATTCGCATCGCTTACGACGAGTAAATTCACAGCGAAACGTTGCTCACTGGTCCATTCAACAAAACATTACACCGTCAGACCCAAGGAGTCCGGATGCGGTTCCCACGCAAATGTAGCCGTTGGTGGTCTACGTGATTCTTGGTATCGTACTCCCGAAATACCGTCCTGCACACGCCTGAAAGGGTTCGCAGACTGGCAGACTTCGGATACCCCGCTTTCCAATTGAGCGCCTGGAAAGAAGCCGTCTTGAACTCGCCACACATTGTGGTGGTATTGCGTCAGGCGTTTGCTTGAGTCCAGGCCATGAGCGCGACCAGTTCCTGCGATCAAGAGACAGACAAAGCAAGTCGCGATGAGTCCATTTCTGGTCATGCTTGACAGCCGCGTGGACGAGATTTTGGTTTCGCTTCTTTGAGGCGCGCGGCTACCACGGGGGCGCCGACCGTCCGCCTCGATTCCCTCGCAATTTAACAGGGAACAATTACGCCTAGTCAACTGCTTGACGCCCGGACTGCCAGGGGCGACTCCGTTTTTCATTCCCGCGGGAGCAGAGGCATTTTTCGGAAAGACTTGCGAGAAGCAAAGGTCCAATTCCTGGATACTGGACATTTTGCGACAGAGATACTCATCCTAGTGAGCCGAGCGGAGTCCCGAAGCTGGGTGTTTTTTCTCGATCCAGACCGAATCTATGGGATACTATGGTCGCTGTGTGGGTCTCGAGACTACAGAGCCAAAGGCTTTTCGTACAATAAACGTACAATGGATCGGGCAATGGGGCCTTTTTAGCCGTTCTAGCCGTTCCCAGAATCAATAAGTTACGCGTTATCAATAGCCTGAATAGTTCGACTCCCGCCGCCTCCACCAATAACTCGTTTATTATCAATTGTTTACGGACGTGTTTTAGTTCGTACAATAGATTTCTGCAGCGGCGGTTCCGCCGGGCTTCTCGTTTTTTTCTCACTGATCACAAACCAATCGAACAACCGATTATTCCTGACCGGCAATAGGTTGGGAAAATAGATGCTCGGTTTTCGCACTCTTCATTCTTGTGCAGCTTTTCTGGAGTGTCAGGCTGCAATCGACGAGGCAAACAATTTCCGCAGGCATAAATGATCTACGAAATCTTTGCCCCATCGAATCCATTTATAGATGTCTTAAGCTTATCTTGCAGCGGCAGTCGTTGTCTCGTCATTCGCTGCTTCTAAGGAACCCGGCGTGGCCTTTTCGATGATATGAGCGACCGCTTGTGGTCGCGACACGTACACGGCGTGGCTGCCTTTGACCTCGAAGGCCGTTGCACCGCCACCCGCCGATCTTCCGGCAGCGAATGCAACTACACTTGGCGCATCATCTCGCTTTCATTTCAATTCAGCGAATGCCAGATCCGGACAACTATTGAGTTTGAACTTTTTCTTTGGTGGGCGGGGGTTTGAGTTCGGCGACGAGTTGCTGGAACCTGGGGTTGGGGCGAAGGCTTTTCAGATCGTCGTCGGCCAACAGGCGATCGGCATATCCGTACCCGCGATGGATGGCTTCCTCTAGATACTGCAGGGCGTCATCGGGACGGTTGGCAGTCGCCGCCACACAGGCGAAGTCATACCACACCGACCATGGGGTTCCCTTGGCCCCGGAATTGTTCTCCTTTTCGATCACATCGCGAAACAATTTGCTTGCCTCGGGGTAACGATGGGTGGAGGCCAGTGCTTTCCCGAGTTCCATCAGTGCATTCAGCGTATTGGTATGTTGTGGTCCCAGACTACGAATCTCGACCTCAAACGCACCCCGAGCGAGCTTTTCCGCTTCCGCGTAGCGGCCCTCCCGATTCAGTACTCCAGCAAGCAGGTACTGGGAGGACAAGGTGTCGCGGTTTTCCGGTCCGAGGGCACGAATCATAGTCGCAAGCGTCTCTCGCTGCAATTTTTCCGATTCGTGGGCATGGCCTTCTTCGAAAAGCACGTTTGCCAAAATGGATTTGGACACCAACGTATACAGGTTTTCCGGTCCGAGAGATCGCAACTGAATCGCCAAGGCCTCCCGGGTTAATTTCTCGCTGTCGGCCAGGCGGCCCTCGGTAGAGAGGAGGTTCGCAAGGTTAGAGATAGCGGTGGCTGTCCTGGGATGTTCCGGTCCAAGCACGCGCTGGTCGGCGGCTAAAACATCGCGATACGCCTGCTCGGCCTCCGCAAAGCGACCCTGGGCCTTGATCGCGTTTGCTAGATTGCCCATGGCGTGGAGGGTGTCAGGGTGATCCGCTCCCAAGACCCGGCGCTCGACCTCGATCAACTGGCGAGACTCTTGTTCAGACTCGGCATAGCGCCCTTGGTTGAAGAGCGCCACGGCCAGGTAGTGCATCGACTGGAGCACCTGGGCACTTTCCGGACCCAGCCTGCGAGATCCAATCTCTATCACTTCGCGCGCCAGTTTCTCCCCCTCGTCGAAATGCCCCTGGCTTTGCACAATGAAGACGAGATCAGCCATGGTCTGGAGCGCAAGCGGGTCCTGGGGTCCGAGAATGCGGCGCTCGCCCGCCAGTGCCTGCCGCTCCATCTTCTCTGCTTCGGTATGATGTCCTTCGCGCTCCAGAATCCAGCCCAGCTGAGTCATCGACTCCAGCGTCTTTGGATCGTCCGGTCCGAGAAGTTTCAGTCGAGCGTCCAAAGCGCGTTGCGCCAGTTCATGAGCATGGGCGTAGAGCCCCAGGTTCAAGTATGTTCCCGCCATGACCTCCATCATCTGCGATTGAACTTCAGGATCCTTCGCCAGACCTTTCCCCATATCGTTCGAGGCTTTGTCGAGGATCTCGCGAGCGGTGACGCTGTTGCCGCGCGCTTCGCTTGGATCGGACACCTTGAACATGCCCATCATGAAATCGGTGATGCGGGTGGCGCGATCGCGCTCAGAAGTGATTCGGCGCAACTGCAGTGCTTCTAGGACTGAGAAGGCGGCGAGCAACAGCACCAACCCAGCCACGACGGCCACAGCGGCACGGTGTCGCCGGGTGTACTTCCGCAATCGATACCCGGTGCTTGCCGGACGCGCCACAACCAGCTCATGGTTCAGATAGCGGCGAATGTCGGCGGCCAGTTCCGAAGGCGTGCCATAGCGGCGGGTGCGATCCTTCTCCAGCGCCTTCATCGCGATCCAGTCAAGATCTCCGCGCAACAGGCTGACCAATTGCCGGGGCTCGGTGCCGCGCGCTGCGGCGGTCGCGGGTGATGTATCCCGATCGGCACTGACTTTGTGGCTTGGGGACGGCGGTTCTTCCTCACGTAATTTTCTTAGTAACTCATCGAGCGGTTGCTTCTGCCCCGACTTGGTTTCAAACGGTTGCAGTCCGGCCAGCAATACATAGAGAACGACTCCCAGCGAATAGACGTCAATGCGCGTGTCGATATCATGAACTACGTCATGAACACTGTCGGCATTGGAGCCGGCCTGCTCGGGGCTCATGTATCCGGGCGTCCCGACAAAGTGTCCTAACTGAGTGAAGCTGTTCTCACCGTCAGCCTGCCGCGTGGCTGCCCTCGCCAGTCCGAAGTCGATAATTCGTGGCACGGGTTTCCCGTCCACTTCGACCACCAGAATGTTTGCTGGCTTCAGATCGCGATGGATGATGGCTTTCTGGTGGGCATGCTGCACGCCTTCGCACGCCTGGATGAAGAGTTCAAGCCTGTCCGCGATCTTGAGTTTCTTTTGATCGCAATATTCGGTAATCGGCAGGCCGGGCACATACTCCATCACAAAGTAAGGTTGGCCCTGCGGAGTTGCTCCGGCGTCGAACACTTTGGCGATGGCGGGATGATCCATGATCGCCAATGACTGCCGCTCCGATTCGAAGCGTTGCACGACCGCCTCGTCGTACATGCCGGCCTTGATCAGCTTGATGGCGACCTGCCGCCGCACTGGAAAGGTCTGTTCGGCCAGCCAGACCTGGCCCATGCCGCCTTCGCCAAGCTTGCGCAGGAGTTGAAAACGTTCGGCAAACAGCTGTCCGGGTTGCAGTCTGATACCAGAAAGAATCCCATCCAGATTCGCGATGAGCCGGTCGGGCACGGATGGAGATTCAAGAAAAGTGGAGTGAGCGTCATCACTACTGGCGAGCAGCCCTTCGACTTCTTGCCGCAAGGACTGATCGGACAAACAGACGCGATCCAAGAAGGCAGAACGTTGAGCCGGCTCCAGTTCCTGCGCTTCTTCGAGGACATCTCGAATCTGTTGCCAACGCTCGGGTGTGATGGGCTCCGGTGTCATGAGCTCCGGATCACGCGCCGCTGGTCGCGCTGATTTGCTGATGCAGCCAGGCCCGTGCCGAAGCCCAGTGTCTTTTCACCGTCCGGGGCGACAGCTTGAGCACGTCCGAGGTTTCTTCGACGGAAAGACCGCCGAAGAATCTCAACTCCACAATGCGGCATTGTTGCTGGTCGAGTTTAGCCAGTTCGTTGAGAGCGTCGTCTAGAGCGACCATATCCACGCTGCGGCTCTTGAACGCCAGCCCGTCCAGGGTTACGCGATCGCCTCCGTCCCGCTTGACTCGATTGCGGCTGCGCGCGTACTCCACCAGAATCTGCCGCATCAACTGGGCGCAGATGGCCAGGAAATGAGCGCGGTTCTCGAACCTAGCTGAGCCTTGTTTCTCCAGCCGCAAGTAAGCCTCGT
>Ga0209274_10001932_pt1 | contig 10383 bp, 9 predicted proteins | sample HubBroMetageREF1_FD_188343 | JGI IMG/M metagenome (GOLD analysis project Ga0209274, IMG submission 188343) | Reference soil microbial communities from the Hubbard Brook experimental Forest, New Hampshire, USA - Hubbard Brook CCASE Soil... | ecosystem: Environmental > Terrestrial > Soil >...
GGCCCGATTATCGGCAGAATTTCCGCCGCGAAGCGCCGCGTCATGCGCTCCAGCTCGGACTTGCTCATCCGCTTCGGATCGCAGATCACTCCGCCCTTCGCGCCGCCGTAAGGAATATTCACCGTCGCGGTTTTCCACGTCATCCACATCGCCAGGGCCTTCACTTCGTCCAGCGTCACCGCCGGATGATAGCGAATCCCGCCCTTGGCCGGTCCGCGGGCCACGTTGTGCTGCACGCGAAATCCGGTGAACACCTTAATCTGCCCGTTATCCATCTTCGTCGGGATGGAAACTTCCAGCACGCGTTTGGGCGTGCGCAGAATCTGGCGCATTCCCGGGTCAAGCTTCAAATACTCGGCCGCGATATCAAATTGAATTTGCGAGATGCGGTAAGGATTCAGGTCCTCCCGCGGCGCGATGCGCGGGATAGGCTGAGTGCTAGCGGGTTTGGCAACGGTTGCCATTCGATGTTCCTTCCTGACGTGGCGAGCAACTACACGATACGGGCCGTAAGTCTTGCGCGAGTCGAAGTTTAGTCAAGCCGTGCAGGATGTCAATGGAAACCAATGGGACGGCGGTAAATGTCCGCATCGGTATTCATCGCAATTCGTTCGCGTAACCACCGCACGTCTGTCCGTAAGCATATGTCCAGTAAGCATTTATTCTCATAGCAAACTCCGCATCCTGCGCGTATTTTCACCCCCCCCAGCAGGCCCAAAATCGCCGCAGAACCCGGTTGACCCCGTCCGACCAACAAGTTACGCTGCCTCCACAGCAACACAGCCGCGTGGTTCAATCTGGCGTGCCCACCCCGCGGCGCAATCCGGAATCCCTTCGCGCGCGTATCTATTAGGAGAAGCATTTACTTGGTGACGGCGGAGAAGCGAGCGGAGTTGAAGGCCACGGACGCGTCGCTCATTGACCGGATCATTCAGCGTGACGAGTCAGCGCTCGCGGCGCTCTACGACCGTTACGCCGGCATGCTCTCGTCCGTCTTGAACCGGATTTTGCGCGACACGCAGGCCGCCGAGGAAATTCTGCAGGATATTTTCTATCAGTTGTGGCGCAATGCTGCGCAATTCGATTCGTCGCGCGGCTCATTGTCCGGCTGGCTGCTGGTGATTGCCCGCAATCGCGCCATCTCCCGTTTGCGGCGGCACAATCCAGCGAGCGGCGACGAGCTCAGCGAAAATACGGTCGTCGTTGCGTCCAATCTCGAAAGTTCCGTCGCGCAACAGCAATTGATGGCCAAAGTAAAAAGCGCGCTGGACAATCTGCCGAAAGAACAGCGCGCGGCGATCGAGCTGGCCTACTTCGAAGGACTGACGCACAGTGAAATCGCGCAGCGCACCGGCGATCCACTCGGCACCGTGAAAACGCGGCTGCGCTCGGCGGTAGAAACTCTGAAACGGGATTTGCATTCATGAGCAGCGAACATCCAACTCGGCCGGAAGATTTCGACCTCTACGCGTTAGGCGCGCTGGACGACGCCGAACGTAAAGCGTTCGAATCGCACGTAGCTTCCTGCGCGGACTGCGCCGAAAAACTCGCCGCCGCGCGAGGACGCATCGCGATCCTCGCGTTCGCCGCGCCGCCCGTGGCTCCCTCGCCCGGCGTGAAAGAAACCCTGATGCGCCAGGTCATCGCTTCGGCCGAAGGTCCCGGCGGCAGTGGCGCGCTTGTGCATCCCGGCCATGCCGAAGAAGTCGGCGTGTTCGCGCGCTGGTGGGCTGTGCTGCTCCCGGTCGCGGGCGCATTCGCCCTCGCGACTGTTCTGCTGTGGCTGCACAACGAGCAGCTCAACCGCCAGCTCGCCGATCTCCACAACACCATCGAGCAGCAGCAGCAGGAGCTCGCCGAAACGCGCCACCAGGCCGACCTGATCGCCGCGCGCGAAACGCTTGTGGTGCCGCTCTGGTCGCAGAAAGGCGCGCCCGAAGGCCACGGAGAAGGCCATGCGCGCGTGCTCTATAATTCGAAGGAAGGAATGATGACTTACGACGGATGGTTGCCATCGGCTCCGGCGGACAAAAGTTATCAGTTGTGGCTCGTGCCCATGAGCGGCGCGCCCATAAGCGCCGGCGTCTTCAATCCCAAGAACGGCGAAATGAGCCACATGATGATGAAGCTTCCCGCGGGCGTCACTGCAAAAGCATTTGCCGTCTCGCTCGAGCCCGCCGGCGGAATGCCGCAACCCACCGGCCCCATGGTCCTCGTCGGCCCAACCAGCTAATCCGCCACGCGCGAAATTTCGGACGCGAAGAGTTTTAGGTTTTCGCCGCGCTAGGAATGAAGTCCACGCCCATGTACGGTCGCAGCGGCTCAGGAATGACCACCGAACCATCTGCGCGCTGAAAATTCTCCAGCAGCGCGATCCATGTGCGGCCCACTGCCAGGCCCGAGCCATTCAACGTATGCACAAACTCTGATTTTTTCCCGCCTGGGGGTTTAAAACGAATCCCCGAGCGCCGCGCCTGGAACGCTTCGGTGTTCGAGCACGAAGAAATTTCCATGAACTCGCCCGCCGAGGGCAGCCACACTTCAATGTCATAGGTTTTCGCCGATGCGAATCCCATGTCCGCGGTGGAGAGCAGCATCACGCGATAATGCAGGCCCAGACGCTGCAAGATTGCTTCGGCGTTTGCGACCAGCGATTCCAGCTCGTCATAGCTCTGCTCCGGCCGCGTGAATTTGAACATCTCCACTTTTTGAAATTGGTGCTGGCGCTTCAGCCCGCGCGTGTCGCGTCCTGCCGCGCCGGCTTCGGAACGGAAGCAGGCGGTCCACGCGCACACCTTGATCGGCAGTGCGTCGGCCTCGAGCGTCGTGTCGCGATACAGGCTAGTCAATTCCACTTCGGAAGTCGGCGTCAGCCACAGGTCCGTGCCTTCCAAGTGAAACATGTCCGCCGCGAATTTCGGCAGCTGGCCCACGCCGGTGAGCGAAGCGGTGTTCACCAGAAACGGCGGCAGAATTTCCGTGTAGCCGTGCTCGCGCGTGTGCACGTCCAGGAAAAAGTTGGCGAGCGCCCGTTCCAGCCGCGCGCCCAGACCCTTGTACACCGCAAAGCGCGAGGCCGCGATTTTGATCGCCGCGTCAAAATCCAGAATTCCCGCGCTTTCGCCCAGTTCCCAGTGTGGCTTGGGCTTGAAATCGAATTGTGGCGGCGCGCCCCAGCGGCGTACTTCCACATTGTCTGCCACGGATTTTCCCACCGGCACGCTCGTGTGCGGAATATTCGGCACGATCAGCAGGAATTGGCGCAGCCGCTCGTCCAGATCGGTGATGGTCTCGTCGTCGCGTTTGATTTTGTCAGAGACCTGCTTCATCAAGGCCCGCAGCGCGGTAGCGTCTTCGCCGGACTTCTTCATTCGCGCGATTTGTTCGCTGGCCTTGTTGCGCTCCGCCTTCAACCGTTCCGCGGAGGTAATTACCATCCGCCGGTCGGTATCCAGCGCGCGAAAAGACGCAAGGTCCAGCGTGGCTCCGCGCTCCCGCGCCATCTTCTCAATCAAATCCAGATGTTCCCGCACATATCCCAAGTCCAGCATAGGCCCAGCAGAATACATGAATCCGCCACGAAGTGAAAAGCGTCGACAGAGCACGATGTGGCGATGGGGAATGGCGTGATTGTCGAGCCGCGGCGCAGGCGTCACATTGTCGAAAAAAGTAGCGATTAGAAAATGTTTTGTCGTTTGTTGGGAGCGGGTTAGGTCGATATCTAATATTTGGGTAGCGATTAGAAACGGTGGGAAGAGCGGCGGTGCGAACTGACGGTTGCTGATTTTTGAGTTGCGATCGATGAATTTTGAGGTGCGAAACGCACGCCAAAACATGCTGTTTTTGGCCGATTAGAAAAATTCAACGCATTGTTTTCAGGGGAGTTGCGGGCGTTTTTAATCGGGGCGCAGCCAATTAGAAAATGGCGCGTGGAGAGTCGGGCTGGCGCGCTGGCTGTTGAAGCGCGAGCAACGTGGACCATGTAGCCCCCCTTGTCGTGACGAAATTAGCGCACGACTGGTGATAGCACAGTCGTTAATATAACTCAAGTGTAAACTGAGGGGTGGGGCCTCGCGGGGCCGGATCGTGCCAGGCTGGGCACGAGCGACTCGAAAACACGCGGGAAAGGCACCGCGAAAGGTCCCGTCAAGCCTGCCGCCGGCAGGCTTTCCGGACAAGAGGCCGCTTGGCGCCGTCTTTTTATTATTATGTCGTGGCCCTTCGGCCCCGATTCCATCGGGATCTCAGGATAAACTGAAGCCACGACCTACAAAGATTCTCGAGCCGCTGGATGAATCACGCACGCGTGTACGACCGATCGGGAATCGAGGGAGGAGTTCCGTGGGAGGGCGCTCCGGCGTTGAGCCTAAACCCGCAACCTCGCCTGCGGCGAGATTGCGGCACCCTTGAAACCTAACGGCTACGTCTCGGGAGTGTGCACGGGTTGACCATCCGCCTGCCGTCATGGCGACGCCAAGACCTTCAGTTTCTCCATGGTCTCGTTGCGGCAGTGGCCGTACATAATCCGCTCGTAGGGTGCAGCGCACCTAAGGGTAAGCGAGTCAGGCGGAAGGTGCCTACCCATGAGGGCCGTGAAATAGACGCCACGCGCAAGAAACTCAAACGCTAGGCAGTTGAAAACTACGTCGGTCGCGGGAGCAGTTCAGATTTCGCGCGAGTAGGAATCGGTACACACGGTTACAAATACAGCCGTGTCGGGCGGAATCGTTTCTTCTCCCGCCAGAAACATCCGCAGTTGTTCACCGAGAGTTCCCCCGTTCCAGCGTGGCAATACTATATCGTCAAAACCAACCCAATCGTGGACTGCCCTTTGCCACACCACACTGAGCGTGAAGTAGGTGAACTTGGCTGCATCAACGCCAACATCACGACAATTGAAAACCGATAGTCTTGGTGAGTCTTCGCATGGGTAAGCCACCCTCAGTCTGTCATGCAATGGAAAGCATCGGGTGGGGCCGCATTCTCCGAAGGTGCAGCTGAACGTAAAAGTTGGGGCGCGCTCTTGAGTCTGATGGCCTCTAAAGATCAGGTCGGATGGGTTTGGGATAGCTGGCTGAACGAACGCCTAAAGAGACATTCGAAAACCGATTCGAGAATCGAGCCTCGAGCCGTAAGACTCGCGGCAGATGGCGTATGGCTTGAGAGAATCATGAACGCAAAATCGAAAAGCCTAAAGGGTGTCGAAAAATATCTCGTGGAGATGACGCGAATCCGTTAGCTTCGATCCTGAAATGGGCTTCTATTCTGCGGAGGTTGACATTGCTAGGTGCGAGGCTTGTGTCGTGCCCACAGTGCTTGGGTTTTTTCTTGCGACGGTTCCTAGGCCTTTCGGCCTGGGCTAAGTTGTGCCGCGCCTCCGACGCTCTGTCTGCGGGGATGGGTTCGGATTTTCCGTGGCGCTCAGCTTCCAGACGATTTGGCGCATGATGCCGGTCCACATGTTGGCGTCGCGGCTGGGGAGATTGAGGCGGCGGACTAGGCGGCGGATGCGTTCGTCGGCGTCGGCGACGGTGCGGCGATCGAGGAAGCCGCTGGAGCTGAGGGCTTCGGTGAGCACGGCGGTGAAGCGTTCGATTTCGCCGGCGGTGGTGGGCGGGGCTTTTTCGAGCGCGCGGGTGAATTTGGCGGCGGCCTTGGCGTCGCGGACCAGTTCGTAGAGGCAGACGGCGACGGCTTGGCCCAGGTTCATCGAGCGATGCTCTGCGCGGGTGGGGATGCGCAGCAGCCAGTGGCAGTGGCTCAAATCTTCGTTGGACAAGCCGGTTTTTTCCGAGCCGAACAGGAGCGCGACGCGATTTTGTTTTCCGCGGCCGGCGTGCTTGCGCGCGAGGCGCTGCAGAATGATGCGTGCGCCGGCCTCGAGCGTGCACAACTGATGATGCAAGTCGCGGCGGCCGGCGGCTGTGGTGCCGACGACGAGCACACAATCCGCCACCGCTTCCGCGACGGTGCTGAACTGTTCCGCACTCGCGAGAACTGGCGCGGCGCCGACGGCCGAACGCGCTTCGCGATACGCCGGGTCGTAGGGATTTACGAGGCGGAGATGCGTGCAGCCGAAATTGCTCATGGCGCGCGCCGCCGCGCCGATGTTCAACGGATTGCGGGTCGCGACCAGCACGACGCGAAGATTGTCCAAGGGGGCCGGGGAATTCATGAGCGCTTATTTTAGGACATTACGGTTCAGAGGCGTAGGGCTGCCGCCCGGCTCGCGGTGAGGCGCAGGCCCTTCGAATCGGCGCTGCCGGTTCGAAGGGTGAATCGCCCCCGCTGACCGGGGGCGATTCAGACTCGTGAAATTAACGTGGCAGCAACGGGGGCGTAACATGGCGGAAAATTGGTTTGGTACGATGGCGCCCTGCCCCTTCCATCGTCTGGACACCGGCACAAAGGAAATGACGCCATGCTGCCTCCTAAACTGATTCTTTCCCCGATTGATTTCAGCGATTCAGCGCACGCCGCGCTGGACGTTGCGGCGGATTTCGCCGCGCGCTTCGGCGCTGAACTGCTGCTGGTCCACGTGGTGCCGGCGATCCCGGACTTGCCGGCGAGTGTATCTATGCTGAAGGAAGGCGAGTACGACCAGAGTTTGGATGATGCGGCCGCGAAGCGATTGTCCGGTCTGGCCGCGACGCTCGCGCAGAAAAACGTGAAGGCGCGCACGGAAGTGGGGACCGCGAACGACGTCGGCATGGAGCTGGTGCGCAGCGCCGAGCACAACCATGCGGACATGATCATCATCGCGACGCACGGCATGACTGGCTGGCACAAAATCGCATTTGGCTCGGTGGCGGAAAAAGTGGTGAAGCAGGCGAGTTGCCCTGTGCTGGTGCTGCGCGCGAATGCGTTGGAGGATGCGGGCGGCGAGAAGAAGGCGGCTTCGTCGGCAGCCGCGTCCGACTAGCTTTTTCTGGCGCCGCGGCATGCGCGGCCGGCGGCGTGAATCGCGCTGGGGCGTAGACCCTTCGATCCCGCACAGCGGAAGCGATTCAGACTCCGACTTCAGCGAATTCATCGCAGAGCGAGCGGAAATTTTCATACCAGGTTTCGGTAAACACACCCACCAGATATTCGGCGGTGCGTCCGGCTACCGCGACGCGAGCCGGCTTGATTTCTCCCCAAGTGCGAACGTGCGTGCCGCCGGAATGGTGCTCCTCGAATTCGACCCACTGGTGCAGGGTGATGCCGAGGGCCCGGTCGATCCAACCGAGGTCGCGGCCGGGCCTGCAATTGACGATCAAGTGGTCAACGACGACTTTCACGGGCTTGACGATTTCGATTTCCATTCTGCTGCCGATACTCCAGGGCTCGCCGTGTTGCCAGTGCATGCGGCCGTAAATATTGGCGAAGGTGTGCCACATTTTCCAATTCGTGTAGATCTCCCAGGTGAGGGAAGGGGTGGCCTTGGTGGTGACGGCGTATTCAAACGTGTGCATCGCGTACCTCATAGCGCACTGCGGATTTTTTACTACACCGGGGTATGAAACGGGGTTATACTGCGCGCCTGGATTACTTATACATCGTTTGTTAAACGTTGTAAAGATTATTTTTCAGCGGATGTCCGTTAGCTTGAGGCGCAGGGAGCGAAAATGCCGCGAACAGCCGATGCCGGGTTAGAAGGGCGCGTACTGGATGCCGCTTATCAATTATGGAGCAAAGGCGGCGAACGAGCGCTGACCATGCGGGCGGTGGCGCGCACGGCGCGGACGACGACTCCAACTTTGTACCAACGATTCCGCGATAAGAAGGATATTCTCGAGCTGCTGCGCAAGCGGGCGCAGGAGATCATGTTCTCCTACATGCGGCGGGCACATTCGGCTGAAGAGTTTTGCCTGCGGTATTTCGAGTTCGCGCTAAAACATTCGAACGAATACGAACTGATTCATGCGGACTGGGTGGTGCGGCTGGCGAAGGAAGAAGCGCGGCCGTCGTTTGATTTGCTGAAGAAAAGCCTGGCGGACCGATTGGGGGGAACGCCGGAGCAGCACGCGGGTTTGGCGCTAGCGCTGGCGGCGCTGCTGCATGGAACCGCGACGTTGCTGCTCACCAAGGGAGTGCCGGAGCGAATCTCACGCGAGTTGCGGCACGCTTGCGTCGCGGCGTTTGAGACATTGGTGGAGTGCGCAGCGGGGCGATCGTTTCGGCCTAATCATCATCAGGTATCGGAAGCGGCTGGGGCGCGGCGACGCGTTCGAGTGAGGCGAAAGATTTAGCGCAGAGGAACGGCGGAGAAGACAGAGAAAGAAAGAGAGATTCTTCGCTTCGCTCAGAATGAGAGCGTGAAGGCAACGGCGAACGCAAAAACAAAGACAAAAACAAAGGCGCCCAGCTCACGCTGGCCGCCACAAGTTCAAGTGCGACGGCGGTTTGCGTCAGATTACCACGGATTCGTGGTATTCGCCGAAGGCGCGGCGGAGGGCGTCGGAGATTTCGCCTACTGTGGCGCAGGCTTCGACGGCGGTGAGGATGGCGGGCATTAGATTTTCGGTGGTGCGGGCGCGGCGCTCGATTTCTACTAGCGCGGCCTGAGCTTTCGAAGTGTCGCGGCGGGCGCGCAGGGAATTGAGGCGCGCGACCTGAGTGCGCTCGATTTCTGGGTCAATGCGCAGGGTGGGGATGGGTTTTTCGTCTTCGGTCTGAAAACGATTTACGCCGACGACGACTTGTTCACCGCTATCCACGGCATTCTGATATTCGAACGCGGACTTCTGAATTTCCTGCTGGATGTAGCCGGTTTCCACGGCGCGCAACACTCCTCCCATGGCGTCAATCTCGGAAATATATTCGCGGGCGCCGGATTCGATTTCGTCGGTTAGCCTTTCGATGGCGTAAGAGCCTGCGACCGGATCGGTGGTGTTCACGACTCCTGTTTCCTGGGCGATGATTTGCTGGGTGCGCAGGGCGAGCAGCGCGGATTGTTGGGTGGGGAGCGCGAGAGCTTCATCGAGGGCGTTGGCGTGCAGGGACTGGCAGCCGCCGAGAACCGCGGCGAGAGATTGCAGCGCGACGCGCACCAAATTATTTTCCGGTTGCTGCGCGGTGAGCGAAGAGCCGGCGGTTTGCGCGTGGAAGCGCAGCATCAGGGAGCGCGGGTCGCGTGCGCCGAAGCGTTCGCGCATGGTGCGGGCCCAGAGGCGGCGGGCGGCGCGGAATTTCGCGATTTGCATGAGCAACTCGTTGTGCGAATTGAAGAAGAAAGAAAGTTGCGGCGCGAATTCGTCCACGGCGAGTCCGGCGCTGATGGCGGCTTCGACGTAGGCGATGCCATTCGCGAGAGTGAAGGCGACTTCCTGCACGTCCGTGGAACCGGCTTCGCGGATGTGATAGCCGGAAATGGAAATCGCGTTCCAATTGGGAAGTTCGTGGCGGCACCAGCCGAAAATATCGGTGACGATGCGCATGGCGGGGCGCAGCGGATAAATGTAAGTGCCGCGCGCGATATATTCCTTGAGGATATCGTTCTGCACGGTTCCGGCGAGGCGCTGCAGGTTCGCGCCTTGTTGTTTGGCGACGGCGACGTAGAGTGCGAGCAGAATCGCAGCCGTGGAATTGATGGTCATTGAAGTGGAGACGGTTTCCAGAGGAATGCCGTCGAAGAGCGTTTGCATGTCTTCGAGGGAGTCGATGGCGACGCCGACTTTGCCGACTTCTCCGAGCGCTAGAGTGTGATCGGAATCCATGCCGATCTGCGTGGGCAGATCGAATGCGACGGAGAGACCTTTCACACCTTGCGCGAGTAGATAACGATAACGCTCGTTGGATTCGACGGCGCTGCCGAAGCCGGCGTATTGGCGAGTGGTCCACAGGCGGCCGCGATACATCGTCGGATAGACGCCGCGAGTGAAAGGGAATTGGCCGGGATAGCCGAGGTCGCGTTCAGGGTCCCAACCGCGGAGGTCATTTGCGGTCGCGACGGCTTCCAGGGGCAGGCCGGAGGGAGAGGCGGCGCGGCGTTCTGAGACAGCAGCGGATTTTTTCGTTTCGCGCGTCATGTATTCGCCTCAGCGCACGCGGCGGGCGCGGCGGAACGACGTGACTGCAAAGCACACCATGGTGATGGCGTAAACGATGGTGAAGCCTAGCAGCCATGCGGCGGGGCGGCTGTGCCATTGGCGCCAGGCGGAGATGCCGCCGTAGAGCGCGAAGAGGGCGAAGATTGCGCCGGTGGTTTCGTGAAAGAGCTGGCGGGCGGCGCGCCAGACTACGCGCAGAGTGATTTTGGTGGAGTTCCAGAGAGTGGGGTAGAAGCCCGTCGCCATGGAACAATTCTAGTACAGAATGCCCGGAGGTGCGGCAGCGATTGGCGGACGGCTGGCTGCCAGGTTTGGCGCGAGCAAACCACAAGCTCGCGGGAAATGCACCGCG
>Ga0209274_10001933_pt1 | contig 10381 bp, 10 predicted proteins | sample HubBroMetageREF1_FD_188343 | JGI IMG/M metagenome (GOLD analysis project Ga0209274, IMG submission 188343) | Reference soil microbial communities from the Hubbard Brook experimental Forest, New Hampshire, USA - Hubbard Brook CCASE Soil... | ecosystem: Environmental > Terrestrial > Soil >...
GCGATGATTTTCCAGCTCATCGCGCACAACAGCTATCACATCGGACAGATCGTCGACCTGCGCCGCGCTCTCGGCGCGTGGCCGCCGGCAAAAGGCGGCGACACATGGTAAGCATTGCAGCCAGCTTTGTCGGGGGATCCGTAGGGCGGGTTTCAAACCCGCCCGTCGTCCGCAAACACAAAGAGCGGGCTCCGCTGGCGCGGTCCCGCTCTTGTGCAATCGAGAGATTCCGATGGAGAGATTGTCCCGGCCAACCGCGCGATTTCAGTTCGAGACGCCGGCCAATACCGGTTCCGCGCTGGCGTCGGAAGTCGATGACTGCTTCGTGCGCTCGATCTCGATGCGGCCTTTGAAGTAGGCGCCATCCTCGACGCTGATTCGCGCCGTGGTGATATCGCCCGTCACCGAGCCGTCCTTCTTGATCTCGACGCGATCGCTGGCGTGAATGTTGCCCGTCAGGGTGCCGTAGACAACTAATTCGCGGGCCCACACTTCCGAGTTCAACTTGCCGGTCCGCCCCACGGTGAGCCGCTGGCCGTTCAGCGCAACGGAGCCTTCGACTTTGCCGTCGATTTGCAAATCTTCGTCGCCGGAAATCTTGCCCTTGATTTCGAGGCTCGCGCCCAGGCACGAAAGATTGCGGGCGGCCGCGTTGCTCGGGCTCGTGCGGATGCCGGCAGAGGTCGGGGCGGGCGCCGCCTGCGGTGGCTGCCACTGAGAGCTCGGTGGCGCGGGCGCTTCGGACTGCTTATTCCACATGGTTCCTCCTCATTCCGTCAAAAGAGTCTTTGCTACAGATGACATTCACTCTAGGCGCGCCAGTCCCACGCGGCAACGCCAACGTGGGAAAGCCTTGCTCACTTCGGAACCTGACCCAACGGACAGGTGCGCCGGCAGGGACCGGTGATCGCGGAGGACACGATGTGCTGCGGTTAGTCTTAGGCGTTGTCTATCTGCGCGCGCTGCAGACGGTCCGAGTAATCGATGTAAAGCGTCTTCCACTCGGAGTAAAAGTCGAGCGCAGCATCACCGGATTCGCGATGACCGTTGCCTGTATTCTTGAGTCCGCCGAAAGGCAGATGCGTTTCCGCTCCGATCGTCGGCGCGTTGACGTAAACGATCCCTGTCTCCAGGTCCCTCTCCGCACGAAACGCATCATTCACGTTGCGCGTGTAGATCGAAGCCGACAAGCCGTAGTTCACTCCGTTCGCCACCGCCAGCCCCTCTTCAAACGTCTCGAACGGAATCACCGAAACCACGGGGCCGAAGATTTCTTCCTGGCAAATCCGCATCTTCGGATCGCAATCGACGAACACCGTCGGCGCGTGAAACCACCCGTGCACATAGTTTCCCTCTTGCAAACGGCGGCCGCCGGTGGCCAGCTTCGCGCCTTCGTCCTTGCCGATTTCCACGTATTTCATTACCGTATTTAGCTGCTGCTCGTTGATGCACGGACCCATATCCGTAGCAGGATCCAGGCCGTCACCCACTTTCAGCGCCTCCGCCCGCGCAACGAATTTCTCGACGAACTTCGAGTAAATCTTCTTGTGTACGGCAACGCGGCTCGCGGCCGTGCAGCGCTGGCCGGTGGTCCCAAACCCGCCCCAGATCGCGCCGTCGACGGCAAGGTCAAGATTCGCGTCGTCCATCACCACGATGATGTTCTTGCCGCCCATTTCAAGATGGCACTTTTTGAACGTTGGCGCGCAAGCTTCGCTGACGATCCGGCCAACTTCCGTCGATCCGGTGAAACTCACCAGGTTTACGTCCGAACTCTGCAGAATCGCTTTTCCGACGACCGTTCCCTTCCCGAACACGACGTTCACCACTCCGCGCGGCAGGCCCGCCTCTTCCAGAACCTCGATGAGGTTGTGGGTCGAAAGCGGAGTGTCTTCGGCAGGCTTGATCACGACGGTGTTTCCGCAGACGAGCGCGGGCATGATCTTCCACGACGGAATCGCCATCGGGAAGTTCCACGGCGTAATCAGGCCGGAAACCCCAATCGGCGAGCGCACCGACATCGCGAATTTGTTGGGAAGCTCGGATGGCGTGGTGTGGCCGTACAGTCGGCGCCCCTCTCCAGCCATGAAGAAGGTCATGTCGATAGCTTCTTGAACGTCGCCGCGCGTCTCGTCGAGAACCTTGCCCATTTCGCGCGTCATGTCGCGAGCGTAGTCTTCTTTGCGGTCTATCAGAATCTTTGCGGCCCGAAACAGAATCTCGGCACGTTTCGGCGCCGGGGTAAGCCGCCAGCCCTTGTAGGCCTCGCGAGCCGCCTGCACAGCAGCGTTCACATCCTCTTCGGACGACGACGGGAAAATCCCGATCAGCTCGCTTGTATTCGCGGGGTTACGGTCTTCGATCGTTCCAGAACCGCGCGATTCCACCCATTCGCCATTGATGTAGTTCTTGTAAGCCTTCAGCGCGTATGATGTGGCCATGCGTAATCCTCCCGGGCGATTCGTGCAGTTGTCTCTTTTCGTTAGGCCAGTTAGATGTTGCGGCAGAACGCCAAGGTTCAGAGTAGCAAGCGCGCGCCGCGCGCGTCAACGACGCGCACCCCCGCGGCTCCCGCCACGGCCTTCGTGGGACTGTCCCCTTTTGAACAGTCCGCTCCCGGATGCACTTGCTAGCCTGCTGGGCCGGCAGACGAGCGCCGGGGTTTGAACCTGATGGTGCTGGACGGGACATGACATAACGATGAAACTGGAATGGTGTTTCGCTCATCCAATATCTCGAGAGCCGAGCAGTGATTGTGCTGAGGAGGTTCTAGAACATGAACATTTTCGAACGAACCGCAGGGTTCGCAATGCCTCGGTTAGGCAAGCAAATTTTGGTTTCCGTTTTGTCGTTGGCTCTATTGTTCGCCACTTGCCCCCTGGGCTTGTCGGCTGATCAAGACGCGCAAGCCACCGCGCCGCCCGCCCAAGACCAACCGCCGGCCGCGCAGGCGCCTCCGTACACGCAGCAGACTCCCGAACAGTTGCAGCAATTAGTGGCACCGATTGCGCTATATCCGGATTCGCTAGTGGCGCAGGTCCTGGCAGCAGCCACATTTCCGGATCAAGTGGTCGAAGCCGATAGATGGGTGCAAGCGCATCCTGATTTGAAGGGCGACGCTTTGGCTCAAGCTGTCGACCAGCAACCGTGGGACCCGAGTGTCAAGGCCCTTGCCGCATTTCCATCCGTCCTTGGAAATATGGACAAGAACCTCTCGTGGACGTCATCGCTCGGCGATGCCTACTACAACCAGCAGCAGGAAGTGATGGATGCGGTGCAGTTTATGCGCCAGAAAGCGGAGCAAGCCGGAAACCTCAAAAGCACGCCGCAGCAAACAGTGCAAAACGAAGGCTCGACAATCGAGATCCAGCCTGCCAGCCCCGATGTCGTTTATGTCCCCGCATATGATCCCTGGTTGGTTTACGGATATCCCGTCGTGGCGTGGCCAGGATGGTATCCGTATCCCGGCATTTGGTTTGGTGGCCCGTACCTATCGTTTGGAGTCGGTTTCGGAATCGGCTTTTTTGGAGGTTTTGGATGGGGCTGGGGCCATTGGGGATTTGATTGGCACAACCATTACGCCATTTACAACCACAATCGGTACTACTCCCGGAGCAATACTTTCTACAACCGGGGCAATTACTACCGCGGCGGAGGAGAGCGGGGCGTTGCAAGGAACGTGCAGCGCGGCTCGAACGGCTACCGCGGCGGGACAACGAGACCGTTCGAAGGAAACCCTAAGGGTGCTCGAGGATTCGCTCCTCCTCGGGGTCAGAGCGGCGTCCACTCAGGCGCTTTCAGCGGCTACGACCATGGCGGGGAGACGCGGAGCTATTCGGCGCGCGGAAGCGCCAGCTTCGGTGGCGGAGCGCGCGGCGGCGGGGGATTTCATGGCGGCGGTGGCAGGCCTCGGTAATTGGAAGTTCCTCATGCTCACTATTGGATCGTGAACCTTAGAAATGGAGAGAAGCCATATGCAGCGAACAAAGCTGAACTTCGACACTTCTTTTTGGGTAAGTATCGCTGAACTCATTGCGGTCGCCATCCTCTTAACGGGGTTCCTTCCTGCGCGTTCGCTCGCTCAGCGACACGGACAGAAAACGTTTGCGTCGCCGGAAGACGCGAGCAACGCGCTCGTCACGGCCGCTCAGAGTAACGACGAAAAAGCGATGCTCGATATCCTCGGACAAGAAGGAAGGACAATCGTCTCATCAGGAGACGAGGCCGAGGATGCCCAGAGCCGCGCCAATTTCGTGCAAAGATATCAGGAAATGCACCGTCTGGTGAAAGAGCCGGATGGAACTGTGGCCTTGTATATCGGTCCCCACAATTGGCCTTACCCCATCCCACTCGTGAACAATGGTGGCTCGTGGTATTTCGACACCGAGGCGGGGAAGAAAGAGATTCTGTACAGGCGCGTGGGCCGGAATGAAATGTCCGCCATCGGCGTTTGCCAGGAACTCGTGGCGGCGCAAAAGGAATACTATTCCGCACAGAAGAACGAGTATGCCCAGAAAATCTTCAGTGACGAAGGGCAGCACAATGGCCTTTATTGGAAGACTTCCGATGCGGAGCCCCAGAGTCCCGTCGGACCGCTGGTGGCGTGGGCCGCTGCCGAGCCCGCTCCGAAGGGCCAAGACGGCACTCCGGCCCCCTATCGCGGTTACTACTACCGCGTCCTAACGCGCCAGGGCGAAAGTGCGTCGGGCGGCGCGAAAAGTTATATCGTAAACGGCAAAATGACAGATGGTTTCGCTTTCGTGGCTTATCCTGCGGAATACAGGTCATCCGGCGTAATGACGTTCGTCGTCGGCGCCGATGGAGTGGTGTATCAGAAGGATCTAGGCAAGAAGACCGATGTCCTCGCCACAAGCATGAAGGAATACAACCCCAATTCCGGTTGGGCAAAAACTGAAGACATGCCGGAAGAAACTACAGCCGAGCAGAAGGCGCAGTGAAGGCGCTGTGTCGCTGCGCTCGCTCCGGCCGGATTAGCGATTACTATTGCGTCTTGGCTTGCTGCTGAGGTTTGGCGGGCGCCGGGTTTGTCTCACTTGAAGGTGACGATGCTGGCGTGATCGGCCGCGGAGCCGAAACGCCCGCTATGTCTGAACCGAGGCCGAGCTTCTGTAGGCTCAGCGCATCAAGCTTGCCGGTGGCGTCGAGGCCGTGGTCGGACTGAAACTTCTGCATTGCACCGATTGTGTTCGAGTCCCATTTCCCGTTCGGCTGACCCTGGTAGTACCCGTCGCGCGCCAGCGCGGATTGAATTTCCGAAATGCGGTCGGGCGTGGGAGCCTTTTGCTTCGGCTCGCGCCGCGCGTAGTGACGCTTTTTCTTGACGGCAGGCTTCGTGGTTGTGCTCGGCGATGCCGCAGGCGAGGTAGCAGCAGAGGAGCTGCCCTGTTGCTCGTGCGCAGGAGTTCGCGCGAAGGATGCTGAGACGCACCCGAGTGCAACCGACGCGATGACAGCCAAACACTTCATTGTCTTTCCTTAATTGAGACGCTAACCCCAGGATATTTGATGCCAGGGGAGTTAATTCATTATGAGCTTTTCCCGGGGACACTCAAGCGTTCAGGAAGCAATCGGTGCGAATGGGATACGGGTCGCAGCACAGAACCACCACTGTAAAAGCCGGTCGGGTGGGCCGCCTCGCCCTGAAGCCACATTTGCCCGCGCTCGTTCGAACGCGGACTACTGCGCGGTTATGGCCGGGACTGCGCCCGCAAGGAACGTCGTCAAGATGCGGTCGCTATCCGACCGTCGCGCAACCTTAAAGAGCACGTCCTGCCCGGGATGCAGCTTCGCCACTTCACGACGGTAGTCGCCCATGGCACCGACGGAGACATGATTCACTTCGGTGATCACGTCTCCGCGTGTGAAGCCGAGATCCTCCGCAAAGCTTGCCGGATCAACTTCCGTCACCACCACTCCGGTCAACTTCGGCATACCGAGCTTCCGCGCGAGATCGGGAGTGAGGTCTTCGACGTGGAGACCGAATTGGCCCGGCTCTTCGCTCTCTCCAGGCTGTTCGTCGGAATTCTCCGCAGTCTGGGGGAAAATCTTCGAGCGATCAGCGACGGTGAGCGTGGCATCCTTAGCTTGCTTATCGCGGACGTACTGAACCTTCACCGACTGGCCGATCGGAGTGTCCGCAATCGGATTCACGAGATCAGCACCGTTGTGGACGGCCTGCCCATTTATGTGAGTGATGACATCACCGGGCTTGATTCCCACCTTCTCGGCCGGGCTCCCGGGCGCAACGTCCTCTACGACAATTCCATAAGGCGCTCCGAGTTCCTTCATTAGGACGGGGTTATTGCTGTTGGCTTCCTGGAAGGTAACGCCGATCGACCCGCGAATGACCTTGCCGCCTGTAACGAGCTGGTTGTAGACGGTAATCGCAGTGTTTGACGGGAGCGCGAACCCCACACCTTCGAACCCGCGGCTGCCCGTATAAATCGCGGTGTTAATCCCAATCACTTCCCCAGCCATGTTGACCAGCGGACCGCCTGAGTTCCCCGGATTGATGGCGGCGTCCGTTTGGATGAATCGCTGGAACTGCTTGCCCACCGTTGAACGATCCTTCGCGCTCACGATGCCAGCTGTAACAGTGGAATTCAGGCCGAACGGGCTGCCGAATGCCAGAACCCAGTCGCCCACTTGCACACCGTCCGAATTACCGAGCTTCGCCACGCTCAGCTCATGATCGGTTTCGATCTTGATCACCGCGAGATCCGTATCCTTGTCGGTACCGATCACCTTCGCGCTGTAGTGCGTCGGGTCACCATCCAGCTCGACCTGGATCTTGGTGGCCTGGTCGATCACGTGGTCGTTCGTCAGGATAAAGCCCTTCTTGTCGACCACCACGCCGGAACCCAGACTGCGTTCGGCATCAGGACCATTGTCGGGCGAATCGAAAAAGCGGTCGAAGAAATCCTGGAATGGATCGTTGTAACGCTTGTTGCTCTTGCCGCTGCTTTTTGGTTTTTCAATCACCTGCGTTGTGGAGATATTCACGACGGCCGGCCCGAGCCTTTTCGAGATGCCGGAGAAGCCGTTCGATAACGTCACGGGATCGGGGATCGCCAGGAGAGCCGCGCCGCTGGGCGCCGTCTGTTCATGAGTGGCGAGCGCCCGGCCGGAAATGACGGTGCCGATGATAATGCCGATTGCTAGTGTCAGGGTCACGAGGAGAGATGCAAAGACCTTACGGCGCCTTGCCCAGCTCAGTACCTCTTGAAACTGTATGCCCATCCTCGTGCTCCTTTTAGGCCAGCCTAGCAATGTGAATTTCTAAGTATAGCATTCCTGCCAAAGCCGCCAAGCTCCGACACCAGCGCCTTGCCCAGGTAAGCAAGTCTGCTGCTTAGATGGCCTGAAACACCCTAACGTTTCCTCGAAGATTTCCCGGCAACAGAGCCGACGGGACTTCCCTCGCATTGTGAGGACGTGCGAAGCAAATCACCGCTGGTTTTCTCTGTGTGCCCTCGAACATGAGTCCCCGAAGCTAGCTCCCTTCGGGGCGCATCATCTTCGCAGCCATTTTGGCGACGAAGCGCCTCGGCGCCAAGCGCTCGGACTCCATCATCAGGCGGTTCATGGCGCCCGAAATGACGTAACTCTTCCCTTTCGCCACGCCTTCGAGGCCAACCCGCGCAACCTTCTCCGCGGTTTCGGCCACCTTGAAGGTGCGGTTTGGCTGCTGAGCCACTTGCTGAAATTCGGTGGTCGTCGGGCCGGGACAGAGCGCGCACACGTTGACACCCAGGGGGCGAAGTTCCTCCGAAATGCCCTCCGCGAAAAGCAGGTCGAAGGCTTTCGTCGCGGCATACACGGAATTGAACGGCACGGCCTGGAAAGCAGCCGTCGACGCGACGATCAGGACGTCGCCGTGCCGCCGCTCGACCATCGCCGGCACATAGAGCCGCGTCAGGTGAACCACCGCCGAGCAATTCACCTGGACCATTTCCAGCAGGCGTTCCTCGGGTATTTCATGGTTGTAGCCGAACGCGCCAAAACCAGCGTTGTTGACGAGCAGTTCGATTTCGAGGTTCTTTCGGCTGGTGAACGCGTGGATTTCGCCAGGGGCGTCAGGTCGCGTCAGGTCGGCAGTGAAGACTTCGACGTTGACTCCATGCTTCGTCGAGAGGTCGGCCGCCAGCTTCTGGAGCCGATCCGTGCGCCTCGCCGTGAGAACCAGATGGGCACCGATGCGTGCTAATTGTTCGGCGAGCTCCCATCCGATGCCGGCGCTTGCGCCAGTGATCAGGGCCCACTTCCCGGACCATCGATTTCTGGGCTGATTCTTAGGGTCGTTGGGCACGAGTGCCTCCGTCTCGAGGGCGTAAGAAGGGCTGCTTCAACGGCCGCCGAGCTTTTTGGGGTATTGTGAGGTCGCCGTACCAACGGGCACGGTGCTCGAAGGCATGAAACCACAGTCGGAGAGCCTTCGGAAGCGAGAAAATCCAGAATAGCGGAGGGCGAAGCTAGACTCGGTCAGCTGGCTGGCGAACGAACACTGCGTCGCGAAGGCGTATGCCCTGCTCCTTGAGCCGGTCAAGCAACGTTCGCGCCCAGACGAATTCGGCCGCAAGGATTCCGAGGCCCAGGAAGATCGTGAGCCAACCAGGTCCGGGAGTGACGATCATAATCACTCCCAGCGCGAGCAGGGTAAAGCCAAACAGGATTTTTACCCACCGTTTCGCCTGCTGCACAGTCTTTATCAACATTAAAGCGGTCCGATCAACGCGACATCGTCATGGTCACACAATAACTTAGATGCAACAGCCCGACGACACGATTTAGATGAGCACGTGAATTTCCAAATGCTGCTGGGACTGGCACCGCTCAGAATCTCTGCCGATAATGGCATTTTGACAAAAAACGGCGATCTGCCGAGACTCGTGAATTCCATTTGTGGGAACTTTTTACCGAATGAGGGATAAACATGGAACTTTTGACCCGTCCGGCTGGAGATCTCGCAAGACGCGAACCTCGTCCTGGGTCAAGCGCACTTCATTAAAACTGCGGAAGGACTGTACGAGGTCGTCGTAAACACTGTACCCGGTGCGAAACTCGGGGTGGCATCCTGCGAGGCTTCCGGGCCGTGCCTCGAAGTAACACTACCGCGATGAGTCGAGGGCGACCCATTCTTTCTTCATCCGCGCTTTTCGGCAGGCGGGGAAACAACAAAGACGAGCGAGACCAAATAGACCAGGATCCCCAAGCCAATCAAGGCTGCGGCTACGAAAGCGAACAAGACGAACGACAAGGGATGAAACCACAGGAGACTAACAATCTCCAGGAGCAGGCCTAATATCACCAAGCCACTGGACACTTGTAGAAGCCGCCGGATTCCGATTTCATTCAGTTTCATTGAACAGGTCTCCAGAATTTCTCGTGGCTCAGATTCGCCACATCGTGCGCTGTGTCGTGGCAGCCGCTGGTGAGGCAGGACGTCTGACCCGATTTGAGCGAATCCATCAATGCCCCATGTATCGCATTCTCTTCGAAATCGCGGGCGCCCAAGTGACAGTGCAGGCACTGGGCGTTCTTAAATCCGCCCTCTATGCGGATCGCAGCCGGATCTGGCGGGGTGGTCACATACTGCATGTAAATGCGCTTCAGGCCTTGCAGCTTGTCGTTCAGCGGGCCGTAGATCGTGTAGTCGGCGTGACACGAATAGCAGGCCATGTCCGCGGGCACGCGGTGGTTCTGGAAGTGTTGAGCCGGTATGTGAGCAGGGTCATCCACGTAAAGGCTTTGGCCATAAGGAATCATGACGTGGCACGAAATGCAGAATCGCGTCTGTTCGGAGCGCTGCACGTGTGTGTTCATCCCTCCCACGATGCAAAGAGCCGGAAGCACACACAACCCAATGAAGGCCACGATCTTCCAGGCTACACCGGTCGTAACAGAGGGACGAATCAAGAAGATGGAGGCCAGTCCAATGCTGAGGACAATTTGACAAATGAGAATCGCAATCACAACACCTCTTTCTGCTTACTCCCAAGCGGGGGCGGCAGAGACCCCGCGCTGAGAGAGGTTCGTGCTACTTCTTTTTTGCGAGATCGCGAATGTAGCCTACGAGCTGAGTGATTTGAGCGTCGGTCAGCTTGCCCTTGTACGCCGGCATTTTCTTACCCATGCCGTCGGTTATGCTGGCGTTCAACTGCGCGTCCGTTTGCTTCTGTACGTCGTCGGACCGCAGGTCCTTTGCACCTAGTTGTTTGCCCATCGGGACGCTTCCACTGCCGTCCTCGGCGTGGCACGCTGCGCACTTCGCTTTGAACAAAGCTCCCGCATCACCTTGCGCGCGCGCAGTTGCGGTAAGAAGAAAAAGGGCTGCAGCAACGAACAACAGGGATCTACCGGC
>Ga0209274_10001938_pt1 | contig 10368 bp, 10 predicted proteins | sample HubBroMetageREF1_FD_188343 | JGI IMG/M metagenome (GOLD analysis project Ga0209274, IMG submission 188343) | Reference soil microbial communities from the Hubbard Brook experimental Forest, New Hampshire, USA - Hubbard Brook CCASE Soil... | ecosystem: Environmental > Terrestrial > Soil >...
CGTCCGGACCCCAGCGTGCGGTCCATGATGTCGAGAATCTCGATGCGCGCTTTGCGTGCCTGCGCGAGAGCCTCGCGCATCATTTTCACGCTGACGCCCTCCACCTTGATGTCCATCTGCAGCGCCGTGATTCCCTGCCGCGTTCCGGCCACTTTGAAGTCCATGTCGCCGTAGTGGTCCTCGGCGCCGGCGATGTCGGTGAGAATGGCGTACTTATCGCCTTCCACCACCAAGCCCATCGCGATTCCGCCGCACGGAGCCTTGAGCGGCACGCCCGCGTCCATTAACGCGAGCGATCCGCCGCACACGCTGGCCATCGACGAGGAGCCATTCGATTCCAGAATGTCCGAAACCACGCGCATGGCGTACGGGAACTCCGCTTCGGGCGGAAGCAGACTCGCGAGCGATCTTTCTGCGAGCGCCCCGTGTCCGATTTCGCGCCTGCCGGGACCGCGCAGGAATTTCACCTCGCCCACCGAGAACGGCGGGAAGTTATAGTGCAGCATGAAGCGCTTGAACGCCTCTTCCTCGAACAGCAAATCGAGGCGCTGCATGTCTTCCTTTGTGCCAAGCGTGGCCGTGGCCAGCGCTTGCGTTTCGCCCCGCGTGAAGAGCGCGGAACCGTGTACTCTCGGCAGCACTCCCACTTCGCACGTAATCTGGCGAATTTCGTCAAACGCGCGCCCATCCGGACGCCGGTGCCGCAGCAGCATGTCGTCGCGGAAAATCCGCTCGCGCAAACGCTCGAACGCGCGATGCGTCAGCTTCCGCTTGTCTTCGTCTTCTTCGGGAACTGCGGCGAGAATTTCCTTCAGGATAGCGTCCACCAACCCGTAGCTCTCCGACTTCGGATGCTTCTTCGTATCGAGAGCGTCGCGCAGGCGATCTCCGTAGGTCTTCGCCATGTTGTTGTACACGGCCTCATCGAAAGCCGGCGGCTGCACGGCAACCTTTTCCGGATGCACGCGACCGTACAAATCGCGAATCACTGCCACGATCTTGCGGATTTCGGCGTGACCAAACTCCAGCGCATCCACGACGGTTTCTTCCGAAACCTCGAGCGCGCCCGATTCCACCATCACGATGGCTTCATCGGAACCGGCCACCACGATATTCAGCAGGCTCGTCTTCTGCTCGGCCACCGTCGGATTCACGGTCAACTTGCCGTCGATCAGTCCCACACGGACGCACGCGATCGGCCGCGTAAACGGAATCTTCGAGATATACAGTGCCGTAGCCGCCGCCGTCACACCGATCACGTCGGGGTCATTCTCGCTGTCCGCTGAAAGCACCATGGCGACGATTTGCGTTTCGGTCGACCAGCCTTCGGGGAACAGCGGCCGCAGCGGGCGGTCGATCAGCCGCGAAGTCAGAATCTCGCGCTCCGAAGGACGCCCTTCCCGCTTGAAGAACCCGCCGGGAATCTTTCCCGCGGAATATGTGTATTCGCGGTAGTCCACCGTCAGCGGAAGAAAATCCTTCTCCGTGGGCCTGCTGTCCATGCAGGCGGTGGCCAGTACCACCGTGTCGCCGTACCGAACCACCACCGAACCGTGCGCCTGGCGTGCCATTTTGCCTGTTTCCAGCGTCAGCTCGCGGCCACCTAAATTAATACTCACTTTTTCAAACATCATTGTTTCCTTTGTCCCGGTTCACCGGGTACACCTTAGTCAGATACGAGAGAAAACTCTCGAGAAAATCAGCAGAGAGAGAAAAAAGGAGAAAAAATCGAAGGGGAGAAAAGCGGGAGACGCCGTAAAACGAAGTCTCACGCAGCCGGGCTCTGCCGGTCCGCATATCGCCTGAACATCTGTCGTTTGTGCGGAAGGAAAACTGCGGCCTGCAAGACCGCTCAGGATACCCGCGCTACTTGCGCAAGCTGAGTCGTTCCACAATCTCGCGATACCGATCCGGGTCCCGGCGATTCAGATAGTCCAGCAGCCGGCGGCGCTTATTGACCATCATGATCAATCCGCGTCGCGAAGCATGATCCTTTGCGTGGGCTTTCAGGTGAGTGGTGAGGTAGCTGATTCGTTCGCTTAACAGCGCAATCTGCACTTCCGGTGATCCCGTGTCTTTCGGATGTACGCGGAACTGCTCGATTACTTCCATTTTCGCTTCCATCAACTTGCCCCCTCCCCCGTGAAACGCCGTACCCTATTCCATTCTCTTTTTTTCTCTCTAGCCGTTGAAAATGCTAGCACAGTGCAGCGAACGCGCAAAGGGAATTCCTGTAGGCCGCCTGGGGAAAATCCCTGAGGTTGGAGCTTCCGTATCCGGAAAAGTACGCGGATCGGCAGCCAACACCGAATTAAGTCTTTCCGCCTCGGATCAGCGAGAGAAATTCGTCCCTCGTCTGCTTGTTCTCGCGGAAGGCGCCGAGCATCGCACTCGTCGTGGCGATGGAATTCTGCTTCTCCACGCCGCGCATCACCATGCAGAGATGCCGCGCTTCGACGATCACGCCCACGCCCTGCGGAGCCAGCTTTTCCTGAATGGCCTTCGCGATCTGGCTCGTGAGCCGTTCCTGAATCTGCAGCCGCCGCGCGTACATGTTCACGAGGCGCGCGATCTTGCTCAGCCCCACCACCTTCTTGTCGGGAATGTACGCCACGTGGCACTTCCCGAAAAAAGGCAGCAGGTGATGCTCGCACATGCTGTAGACCTCGATATCCTTCACCAGGACCATCTGGTCGTAGCACACGCTGAACATGGCGCCGTTTAAAATCTTGTCGTGGTCCTGCAGGTAGCCCTTGGTCAGGAACCGCAGCGCCTTCTCGAATCGCTCCGGCGTGCGTCGCAGGCCTTCGCGGTTTGGGTCTTCGCCAAGCTGCACCAATATTTTGCGAACCAGGTCCGCGATGCTCTCCGAGCCGGTCTTTTCAGTGATGGTGATCTCTGCCGCTTCGCTCACAATTTTTCCCATTCCTTCCCCCAAGTCTTTCGCTGCCACCGTGACGGTTCTCTCAGCGTTCTCTGCGCCTCAGCGGTGGATTTTCTTGCTTTTCAAGTTTCTGCTTCCGGGCCGTCGCCAGAAAACTCGAAACTGTTCTTGCTCGTCTCCTCGATCCGTACGCGCTCGAGCTTCGCCGCCGGAAACGGCTTCAGCCGCCGGAAGATCTCGCGCGCCACGTTCTCGGTGGTCGGCACGCGCGCCTGAAATTCCGCCACCTCTTCATTCAAATACTTATGATCGAACGCGTCCACCACTTCCCGCTCGACAAACGGATCCAGCTCGCCAAGATTCGCGATCATTCCCGTGGCTGCATCCACCGGTCCAGTCAGCGTCACCTCGACCACATAGTTATGTCCGTGCCCATACGGGTTGTTGCACTTGCCATAGAGCCGGCGATTTTCGTCAGCCGTGAACTTCGCGTTGTGCAGCCTGTGCGACGCCGCAAACCGGTACCGCCGTGAAAGTAAAGTCTTCACGCGCGCACTCCCGTCGCACCGTGGCCATTCGAAGACGCGCCATCCGCCACGCAATCCGCAAACAAATCCGGCGACTCGTACAACCGCACGCGGTCGAGCTTACCCTGCTTGATCCTGGGCTCGAGAAGCTGCCAAATCACGGCCGCGATGTTCTCGCACGTGGGGATCTTGCCCGCCAGCTCCGGCACTTCGTAATTGAGGTGGCGATGGTCCATCCTCTCGACTATCTCACGTTGCAGAATCTCCTTCAGCTCTTTCAAGTCCAGCACCATGCCCGTTTCGGGATCGGGCTCGCCGGCCACCGTCACTTCCAGCACGTAATTGTGCCCGTGCCCACGCGGGTTATTGCACTTCCCGAAGACGCGCCGATTCTCTTCCGCCGAGAAGCTCGGATTGTGGTAAAAGTGCGCCGCCGAAAATTCCACTTTGCGTGTAATGCGAATCATGGCATTTGAGCCGGGTATGCTCTTCCCTTCCACATCACTTCACCGCGCGTGTTCTTCCACCACGACGCGATGAGAGCCGCACTGTAGACACACACTCCCGGCACATAATATTGGATCAGCGAAAACGGCAAAAGATTCCGTCGCAGGAACAGCGCGTATCCACCGAATCGAGTGACAAGGGCCGCCACACATGCACCCACAATCATCCAGCCGATGGGGTTCACAGTCTTCCACGAGAGGATCGCAATCAATCCGGCCATCGCGGCCCAGCCGCTGAGTTCTCCCACCAGCGCAAATACAGAACTACCAATCAAAGGATAGAGGTTCTTTGTCCATCCTTCCCACATCGTACCAAACGAACGATACATGCGAGTGCGTACGATTCCCCGGCCGCTCGCAAAATACAAACCAAGCCCCTCTTGCTTGACGCGGCGCGCCATCGCTACATCTTCCAACACTCGGTTCGCAACGGCTGCGTGTCCGCCAATCGTCGCGTAAGCATCGCGCTGAATCAGCAGAAACTGACCATTCGCGGCGGCATCCGGTGTCGCAGGATTATTCACATTCGCGAACGAATAACGCCGCGACAGCATCCAGTACACACGCGGAATCAGCGCGCGTTCCCAGAACGTCTCCATTTCCTGCTCGGGCGAATAGGAAACCAGCGCTGCGTTGTGTTCGACCGCGTCTGATAACGCGCGTCCCATCGAGCCCGGCAAGTGATATGTGTCTGCGTCGGTGAACAGCAGCCAATCGCCCGTCGCGGCCGCGGCTCCAATCGAGACTGCGTAGTTCTTCCCCGTCCAGCCGGCCGGAAACGCGTCCGTTGCAAGGACGCGCAGCTTCGGCGTCCGCGCCGCCAGTTCGGCCAGAATTTCAGCCGTGCGGTCGGTCGATTGGTCGTTCACGACGATCACTTCGCCGATTTCGGGCTGCGCCGCAACCGATTCCACGGCGCGGGCAATCGACGCTTCTTCATTGCGTGCAGGAATGATGGCGGAGACCAAATTCAGCGATTCCAATCGCGGGCTGCAAACTACTCGCTTTCGATTTGCGTATGCCTTTATTATAGGTGCTTGGACAATGGATTAAAACGAAAACTGAAAACTGGCCTGGCGCTCGTCTTCGTCGCGGGTCTTTTGGCGGTATTCGCTCATCCCGACTATCGCCAGGGCGAACCGAGCCTGCACGGCAAGGCCGCCGAGGATTTCGCCTTCACGCTCGACGGCAAACCCGCACATCTTTCTGACATGCGCGGCCGCGTCGTCGTGCTGAATTTCTGGGCCACCTGGTGCCCGCCGTGCGTCGACGAAACGCCCTCGCTGAATCAATTGCAGCAGCAGATCGCGCCTCTTGGTGGCACGGTCCTTGGCATCAGCGTCGATGACGACCAATCCGCGTATGACAATTTCCTAAAGACTTACAACGTGAGCTTCCCCACTTCGCGCGACGCTTCGCGCAAGGTCCCCGCCGACTACGGCACCACGATGTTCCCCGATACCTATATCATCGACCGCTCCGGCCACATCGACCGCAAAATCGTCGGCGGCCAGGATTGGACCAGCCCGGAGATGACGCAGTACTTCGACTCGCTCCTGAAACAAAAGTAGCGGCGGCCGTAGCACGGCGCACTCTGCGCCTTTCGCTGCGCCGACTGAGTTCAATATTCATCTCAAAACAGCACAACGGCGTTTCATTTGGGCTGCGGCTGAAGCCGCAGCCTTTCCCAGGGGCTGAAGCCCCGAAAAATTGCTCGAGGTCGCTTCCGCATGGCCTGAAGGCCATGCTCCGCGGACTGAAGGTCCGGGGCTGACACAAAACCGGAGGAGTTGAGTTTGACGACGCGGGCGCGGCGCCTCGGACCGAGGAGAAGCTCAAAACGGAAATTCTGATGTCATTACCCGCAAAGATTTGCACCTTCCAGACCCTTCCGAATCGATTCTGTTGCAGGCGCGCTTAAGTAGCACTCCAATCAGCAAGAAAACATTGGACTTAGAGCTACTTCGTCCCTCTTTCAACTCTGCGGGCAGGGCGGCATCCGTCTTGCACCGTGGACGGCTGGCGAAAGGGGTAAATCGCACACGAATATGCTCAAGCAAACCAGTGGAGCGGCCTTCAAGACACGTCATCTGCTTGGATGCGCCTTGGTGGTTTGTATGGCGTTGTTCTGTGGTGGGGCCACCTTCGCTGATACCGTGATCGGAAACTTCGACATCGCTCCGGGCGGTGGCATCGTACCAAGCCAGGGGCAAGTCCTGTTTTCCCTCAACGCTAACGGAACCATAGGCGCGAACCTGACGGTGACGAACGGTGAATGGATCGAGATATTCAGTTGGAGCTGGGGTGCCAGCAACCCTGTTACTATCCCGCCGCCAGTATCTAGCGGAAAAGAGGGCAAAGCTGATCTCTCCGACATCACCGTAAGCGACGTCTTCGGCACGCAGAATGCAACTCTGATTTGCACTCTATGTGAGACGGACCTGTCCTGGACCATTGGCAATCCCGGGGAGTTCAGCTCCGTCCTGCAGGCATTCAATTGTACGATCTGCGAGACGGTGGGTGCCGCTGCCGCCTTCGAACCAGCGGTTGCGAGTGCTTCCAGTGTCGACTTCGTCTTGGAAGACACCGCCGGCAACTTCTGGGGCGCAGATGCCGAACTCGCCCCGACTCCTGAGCCTGGGAGCCTGGCGTTGCTCGGTATGGGAGTTCTCGGCGTAGCGGGAATGGCCTTGCGGCGGCGTCAATTCCGGTCGAACACCCCACCTAAGACCTTCGTCTCCTGAATCGTTTTCCACCTGCCTCCAAAATCTTGTGTGCGTCCGCATTTCGAGCCCCGCTGGACGTATGCCCGTGTGTATCCGTCGCGTAGAATGGATTGGCATGAAGCGCCTGACAGCCCCGCGGAATCTAATTTCTGATTTCAATCTTCCCCCGAGGAATCGATGGCCCGAGACCCAGTTTGCGCAATGACGGTGGACCCGTCGAGCGCGCGCGCCAGCGTTGAACACGATGGCAAGATGTATTATTTCTGCGCGCCGGGCTGTGCGGCAAAATTCCGCGCGGCACCGGAGAAGTATCTCGCCGCCGAACCTGCTCCGGGAGCACACACGCACGGCCCGGCGATTCAAATCGGTGGCGCAGCGCACAGGCGCCCCGTCTCAGCGGTCGAGTACACGTGCCCTATGCATCCGCAAATCATCCGCCCGGGGCCGGGAGCGTGCCCGATCTGCGGAATGGCGCTCGAGCCGCGTACGGCCGTCGGCGACGAAGAAAACCCCGAGCTCGTGTCTATGACGCGCCGCTTCTGGATTAGCCTCGCGCTGACAATCCCCGTGCTGATTCTCGGCATGTCGGACCTGATTCCCGGCCAGCCTCTCCAGCATTGGCTCTCCGCCCGCGCGATTGGCTGGATCGAGCTGCTGCTGGCGACGCCCGTGGTTTTGTGGGGCGGTTGGCCGTTTTTCGAGCGCGGTTGGGCCTCGATCAAGAATCGCAGTCCGAACATGTTCACGCTGATCGCGCTCGGCACCGGGACCGCCTACATCTACAGTGTCATCGCCGTCGTGTTTCCCGGAATCTTCCCGGCGTCATTCCGCGGCATGGACGGCGAAGTGCCGGTCTACTTCGAAAGCGCGGCCGCGATCACAACTCTCGTCTTGCTCGGCCAGGTGCTTGAGCTTCGCGCCCGCAGCCGCACGTCGAGCGCGATTCGTTCGCTGCTCAAGCTGTCGCCGCGCACCGCGCGCCTCGTTCGCGCCGACGGTACGGAGATTGACGTTCCGCTCGAACACGTCGACGCCGGCGACACGCTTCGCGTCCGGCCCGGCGAGAAAATCCCTGTCGATGGCGGTGTAACCGAAGGCACGAGTTCCGTGGACGAGTCGCTGGTCACGGGCGAGCCGATTCCCGTCGAGAAATCCACCGGCGCTCGCGTCGTTGGCGGCACCGTCAACGGCATCGGAACTTTCGTGATGCGCGCGGAGCGCGTCGGCAGCGACACTCTGCTGGCGCAAATAGTCCGCATGGTCAGCGAAGCTCAGCGCAGCCGCGCGCCCGTTCAGAAGCTCGCCGACCGCGTGTCCGCCTTCTTCGTGCCCGCGGTTGTGCTCGCTGCGATTCTTACCTTCGTTGTCTGGGGGCTGTTCGGACCGGAACCGCGAATGGCGCACGCGCTGCTGAACGCCGTCGCGGTGCTCATCATCGCGTGTCCATGTGCTCTGGGACTTGCGACGCCGATGGCAATCATGGTCGGCACAGGACGCGGCGCGCAGATTGGCGTGCTCTTCAAGAATGCGGAGGCTCTCGAAGTTCTCGAGAAGGTGGACACACTCGTTCTCGACAAGACGGGCACGCTGACGGAAGGCCGTCCGCGGGTCACCTCCATACTCACATGGCCCGATTTCGACGAACCAACCGTGCTGCGCGTCGCGGCGACGCTCGAACGGTCGAGCGAGCATCCGCTCGCGTCGGCAATTCTCTCGGCCGCTGCGGAGTGCAATCTCACGGCCGGCGAAGTCAGCAGCTTTCACTACCTCACTGGCAAAGGCATCACGGGCAAGGTCGAAGGTCGCAGCGCGGCGCTCGGCAATCGCGCGCTCTTCGCCGAACTGGGAATCCCGCTGGGTGAACTCGACTCTCGCGCACGATCCTTCGAATCGGAGGGTCAGACGGTGGTATTCGTCGCCGTGGACGGCAAGGCCGCGGGCCTGATCGGCGTGGCCGATCCGGTGAAGTCAACGACGCCCGAAGCGATCGAGCGCCTTCATCGCCAGGGGCTCGAAATCGTCATGCTGACGGGAGACAGCCGCACCACCGCCGAAGCCGTCGCGCACAAGCTCGGCATCGAACGCTTCGAGGCCGAAGTGCTGGCGGAGAAAAAGAGCGAAAGCGTCAAGCTTCTGCAGGCCGAAGGGCATATCGTGGCAATGGCGGGTGACGGCGTGAATGACGCGCCCGCGCTGGCGCAAGCCAACGTCGGCATCGCCATGGGAACGGGAACGGACGTTGCGATCGAAAGCGCGGGAATCACGTTGCTGCAAGGCGATTTGCGCGGAGTGGCCCGAGCCCGCACGCTGAGCCACGCCACGATGCGCAACATCCGTCAGAATCTCTTCTTCGCTTTCGTCTACAACGCGCTCGGCGTGCCGATCGCCGCCGGCATCTTGTACCCTTTCTTCGGTGTGCTCCTCAGCCCCATCATCGCCGCCGCAGCAATGACTTTCAGCTCGGTCTCCGTAATCACCAACGCTCTTCGGCTTCGCCACCTCCACCTGGATCGGGGGTAGCCAAAATGGCGTGTGAGAACCTTGGCGGGTCGCGGGCTGCCAGCCGTCGCCGATTCAATTCTGCTGCTATACTTTCGGCCATGACATACATGACCGCCACGTACGAGTTGCAGCACGCTCTCAAACCCGAACAATTCCGAGAGCTCGGCAGACTTGTAAACACCTACGGGCTCCAGACCTTTCGCTTCGACGAAAAGACGAATCGACTCCACCTCGACTACGACGCCTCGCGCCTCAAGAATTCGGTGGTCGAGCACGTTTTGCGTGAAGCGCGAATCCCGGTGGTCCGCCGCATCGCCCCGGAGCAGCCACAAAGTGAAAACAAGCCGGCGGGAGTCCAGGCCTAACATCCCCCGGATACATCATTTAATTCCCAGTGAATCGAGGACACCAAAATGAACTTACCGAATGAACGGACGTACTTTCCTCCGCCGTCCGGCCTGGGTCCGCTGCCCTTCAGCAGCGGAGTTCTCGTGGGCAACACCTTCTATCTTTGCGGACATATCGGGGTCGATTCGGGCACGAAACGCGCGCCCGAGACCGCGGAGCGCGAAATCGAATTCATGATGGAAGCCCTGCGAGCTACGCTCTCGAAGGCGGAACTCACGTTCCAACATCTCGTCTTCGTGCAAGTCTTCTGCTCGGATATCTCGCTCTTCGAAAGATTTAACGTGGTCTACCGCAAGTACTTCAAGGAAAATGAACCGTTTCCCGCGCGAGCGTTTATCGGCTCCGGTCCTTTGCTGCTCGGCGCGCGATTCGAGATCCAGGGCATCGCGGTAAGGTCCTAGGCAGCCTTCGAACTGAGGTCAAATGGAGAAGAGATCGTCGATTCACTCGTCGAACTAGCGCTTCGACCCTGCCATCCGCTGTGCTCGCACTGGCAGTCACTTCAGTGAGCAACAGCAGAATCAATCAGACTGGAAGCGCCAGGGATGGTGAAGGTAGACGCACCGTTGAAGGGAATGGTCAGCCTCTGTTGTTTCGCGTCATACTGATAGTCCACCCCTTCCCGTAGCGCCCCTCCATTCCGCGTCACTCCGCTCACGCCTCGGCAATACACTTCCAAACTCCCGCCTACTCCCAAATCCTCCATCTTGATCTCAAGTCCCGCTTGCCCTGGCTTTACCTCTATCTTCCGGACCCCTTCTCCCGTGTAGTAGGAGAATTCGCTCGCCGCCTGATTCGCAGGGAATATCTCAATA
>Ga0209274_10001939_pt1 | contig 10368 bp, 6 predicted proteins | sample HubBroMetageREF1_FD_188343 | JGI IMG/M metagenome (GOLD analysis project Ga0209274, IMG submission 188343) | Reference soil microbial communities from the Hubbard Brook experimental Forest, New Hampshire, USA - Hubbard Brook CCASE Soil... | ecosystem: Environmental > Terrestrial > Soil >...
TCTCCACTCCCCAGCCGGTACCGGAAGATAAGCGGTCGAGTGCGGCCCCGACACCTTCGCGGCCGCGACGCCTCGGTGCCGGCGCGGACGACTGAGGTCGCACCCACGCTCTGAGTAACGGGGTCCTTTGTCCCTCTATGTTCGGACCGACGAATTATAAGCCCGTAGGCTAGCTACTACCCGGTGTCAGAGGATCCCGCGCCGGACCACCCGCTCTCCATCTTATCCTTGGCAGAGACCCGCCGCTACCTGCGTCGCGCCCATGCGCGAATGATGGTCGTCTTCTTCGCTCTACTGTACGCACTCGGTTCGATGCTCCTCGGCGGGATGCTGACCCTCGTGCGCGTACGCGGCGGATTCACGACGGAGATCCTCTGGGGAAACGCCCTGGGCCAGGGCCCGTGGAACTACCCCGGATTGCTGATCGTCGCGCCGTGGGGAGTCGTCTCCCTCCCGTTCCTCGCCACCCTCTCCATGATCCTGGTGTCGGTCGGAGTCGGGATCGGGATCTCGGTCGCGATACTGATTTCGGTTCGGCTGGTGCGCGACCGGAAGCGGTCGGCCTCGCGCCCCGGCGCGGTCGGGTCGGTCGCTGGACTGACGCCCGCAATGATCGCGCTCGTGACGCTGGGAGCCTGTTGTTCCACGACGGCCGCCGCGACCGCCGGAGTGGGCCTCGTGGCCCAGGCGAGCGGATCCACTCTGAACAACCTCCTGGTCAACAACTGGTACCTCGACGTGTTCCAGGTCGGCGTCGTCTTTGTCGCGCTGATCGCCCAGGAGATGCTGCTCCGGGTCTACGGGGGCCTGCTCGGCCTGGAGCCGTCGGCCGATGCGGGGGGATCCGTCGTGACCCACCCGGCGCCGTTCGGACTCCGCCTCCTCGCGGGCGGCGCATTGCGCACCGGGCTCCTGCTCGCAGGGATCACCTGGTCGTTGGCGATGTTCGCGGAGTGGACCACGGTCTCACCGTTTCAGGCGAGCGCCGCCCTGTGGTTCCAGTGGATATTCCAGCACCAGCTCTTGGCGATCGTCGCGATCCTCGTCGCCTTGTTTCCCCGAGCGATCGCAGACCTGGTGGCCCGACCGACCCCCCGGGGGTTGGGCTACGGCGTCCGGGGAGGCCTGCTCCTGGCCGGGATCTCATTGGCCCTTTGGGTGCCTCCCGTGGTCGCGCAGGGTGGCGCCGGCGGTTTTCTCAACGAGCTCTTCGGAGTTTGGGGTCTCCCCGCGGCATGGGGAGCCGTGACGCCGGTCTTCGCCCCCGGAGTGGCGCTCTACGCGCGTTGGGGACTCCAGTACCTACTACTTGGCGGATTCGCGATCGCCCTCGCTCTCTCTCCCTCTCGGACGATGGGCCCCATTCTCGCGACCCTCGGGCGGACCGCGGTCGCGCCGTCGGGAGCGACCTCGGGGGCCCCCGTGTCGGCGCGCTCGGTCCGGGTCCCCCCGGCGCATCCCACGCGGGGCGCGATCGGCGAGTCGACGGCCGGCGTACGTGGGATTCGGGACCCGTGAGACCCAGCGCCCGTCGCCGTGGGAGACGTGGATGGTAGCCCCCGAGCTGGTCCTCTGGCCGATCGCGGCTTCGATGGCTCTTGTCACCGCGATTCTGGTCAAGTGGGCCGCGGAGGCCCGAACCGCCCTTCGTGGGGCGACCGTCGGATTCCTGCTGCTGATGATGGTCGGAATGCTGGCGGGTGCCGCGGTGTACTACCTCCATCCCGGGGGTACCAGCCTGGTCGAGGGGTTCTGGGTCGCCAGCGCGCTGATGTCGGTCAGCGTCGTCATGGTCTTCCTCGCGTTCCTCGGCGAGGTCCGAGCGCGCGTCGCCGGCGGGGAGAACTACACCCCTCCACCGCTGCGACGCACGAATCTGTTCGTGGTCTCCGTCATCGGCCTCGTCCTGCTCAACGAGCTCCTGATGGGTTGGACGTTCTCCGCGGCCGCCGGCACCACGCTCGGGTCGACGCTCGGAGGTCTCCCACGCGTGGTGGGCCTCCTCTCGAGTATCGTCGCGTCGCCGTGGTTCCTGTTCACGATGTCCGCGGAGATGGCGGTCACTTCGTACCTCCTCCGCCACCGGATATCCGCCGTGCTCTACCGGGTGCTCCTCGCCCAATCGCTCATCATGTTCCTCTCGCCGACCGCGCTTGCGTTCGGGAGCTGGGTCGCACTCAGCATCTACGCCTCCAGCGCCGCGATGATCGGGCTGATCATCTACCTCATGGAGTTCATCTACCGACACCGCCAGCTGGACCCCGTACTCTCCCGGTACGTGGTGGCGCTGCTCGCCATCTACAGCGGGATGATGGCCGGCCAGTTCGTCTGGCTCTACTACAGCGGGTGGACCGACCTCTTTGCCGCGAGCGTCGTCGCCGAGATGGTTCTGTTCTTCGCGGCGGTCGTTCGCTCCGACCGGTTCGGAACGAGCGCAACGAAGCCTTGGCAACTGGATGCGCGCTGGGCGTTCCAGCTTCTGGCGTACATCTTCATCGCCGAGATCTTCATGGGAGCGCTGCTCGACCTGAAGGTCGACCCGGGAGCGTACGCCGGCGCGTTCTTCACCCTCCCTCTGACCGGTTCGTGGACCACGGTCCTCTACAACGCCACGTACAACGGGTTCTGGTTCGTGGCGGGGGTCACCGCTTCGACCTGGTTCCTCGCGATGATGGGGGTCGAAATGGGCACGCTGATGTACTTCAAGTTCCGCGAGACCCGCGAGCGCGAGACCCGGGTCCGGATGGTCCTGACGATGGGATGCTATGCCGCCTTCGCGGTCTTCTTTCCGAGCATCTACTTCGCCGCGGTGTTTCCCCATGCTCCCCAGCCGGCCTCCGTGCCCGTCCTGGGTTGGAGCATGGGGATCGGCACGGCGCAGCTCGCGTCGTCGGTCTTCCTGGTCGTCATCGTCACCTACGCCGTGACGGGTGCCCTGACCGCACTGTTCGGACGCCGGGTGATCTGCTCGGTGTTCTGCACGGCGCCGCTGATGTATCAGGGCACGACGATCGACGCGATGAAATCATTCAACCGGACGGAATGGCCGGCCAAGAAGTATCTCGGAAGTCGACTCTCGACCACCTACTCGGTCACGACGGGACTGATCCTCGCATCGCTCGCGCTCGCCTCGGTCGCGTCCTATCTGGATTCGGTGGGTGTCTGGTCGGTCAGCATCCTTTCGGCCGACCCCACCGTCTTCCTCCTCTCGCTCTACTTCGGGGTGCTGTGGTACGTGATGTTCGTGACGATCCCGTACACGGGCAATTACAACTGCGTCACGATGGGCTGGTGCTATACCGGCGCGATCGCCTCGGCGTTCCACAAGATCGGATTCTTCAAGCTCAAGGTCCGCGACCGGGAGGTCTGCAAGGCCTGCACGACGCTCGACTGCGCGAAATCGTGCCCGGTCGGACTGGTGGACATGCCGGGTCACTTCCGTACGAAGGGGGAGTTCCGCAGCAGCAAATGCTGCGGAGTGGGCAACTGCGTGGGGGCCTGCCCGTACGGCAACCTCTACATCGCCGACGTGCGCCACTGGGTCCGGGAGAAGGTCGGTACGCGCGCCGTGCCGCCGGCGCGGGCCCGCTTGCCGATGGCTTCGGTGCGACCGAAACCCTCGGGAGCGGCCGGAGCTGCGACCGCCGGGATCGGTTCGGTTGCTCGGGCGGCGCCTGCACACCCGAGCACGGACCCCTGAATCCGGAGAATGGTATCGGACGCACCGTCACCCCCGGGGGTCTGCGGCATCCACGGCCCGGCCGCCGGACCGACGGTTTTCGCCGCGCGGTCCGCTGCGCGGGCGCGTTCGCCGTAACGCCCGCGGACGAGCGAATCGTTTACCCGTGGCCGGGGCTGGGGGGCCCGGACGGATCCTGTGGCAGCTTCCGCGATCGACCGACTTAGACCATGGCTGGACTACCCTCAGTCGACCCTGCCGACCGTTTCGGCGGACGGCACCCGATTGTACTTCATCTCGGACCGCGGAGGGATTCCCCAAGCGTGGGGTGCTCCGCTGGCCGGAGGGCCGGCGACCCTGGTGACGGCGGCCCGCGAGCGAGTGGCCCGGGTCGAGAGCGCCCCGAAGGGGACCGCGGTGCTCCTCTCCACCGATCACGGCGGGGACGAGCACTGGCAGTTGAGCTTGTTCGACGGGAGGTCGGAAGCGAGCGCGGAAGCGATGACCCGCCTGACCAGCGACCCGAAAGTCATCCACTCCGCCGGAGGTTGGCGCGACGAATTCCGAGTCGTCTTCACCAGCAACCGTCGGGATATTCGATTCTTCGACGCCTACGAACTGGACATCCGGACCCCCTCCGATGCGCGCGTACTCCACCAGGAGGACGCGCTGACCGAGGTGGCTGCGGTCCGGGCCGAGCGCGTGGTGCTGCAACGCTCCCGCTCGAACCTCGATTCCGACCTGCTCCTGGCGACCGACAGCGGGACCACCCTACTCACCCCCCACGTAGGAGAGCTCACGATCTTCTCGGCGGACCTCGCAGCGGCCGGCGTCCTCGCCGGTGCCAATCCCGAGCGGGAGTTCGCCGCGCTGGTGCGCTACGCTTCCCCCGGGGCCGCAGAGATCCTGAAGCAGTATTCCGGGGATGTGGAGCACCTCCGCGTCGACCCGTCCGGAACGCGGGTCGCGGTTTCGGTCAACCGCGACGGTTGGAGCGACCTTGCGCTCTACGACCTCTCCACGAACGAAGAACGCCCCGTCCCGCTGGCCACTCCCGGGACGGTCGACACATTCTCTTGGACCCCCGACGGGGGCTCGCTCCTCATCGACCTGAGCTCCCCGACGACCGGCCACGAGATCCACCGGTGGGAGGTGGGGTCGACCCGGACGACGCCGCTGACGCCGAGTCCCGTGCCCCTGCCCGCGGTCCTAGAACCCCCCACGCTCCGGAGCTTCGTGGCCAGCGACGGGCTTCGGATCCCGTACTGGGAACGCGTTCCGACCGATCGACCGGTGCGCGGGACGCTGATCGTGGTCCACGGAGGGCCGGAGGCCCAGGAACGTCCCCGATTCAACCCGACCTACGGATTCCTTCTCGGGATGGGATGGCGACTGATCCTCCCGAACGTCCGCGGGAGCCTCGGGTACGGTCGGACTTACGTGCACCGGGACGACGTTCGACTCCGCATGGACTCGGTGCGCGATCTACGCGACCTGGCCGCGTTCCTCATCGCGCGCGGCGAGGCGACCTCGGGGAAGCTGGCGATCCTGGGAGGTAGTTATGGCGGGTTCATGGTGCTCTCTGCGATCTCGACGTACCCGGAACTCTGGGGCGCGGCGGTCGATATCGTCGGCATCGCGAACTTCGTCACCTTCCTCGAGCGCACGGGGGCATGGCGCCGGAGGGTCCGGGAGGCGGAGTACGGGAGCCTCGAGCACGACCGCGAGTTCCTGGAAGCGATCTCGCCGATCCATCACACCGACCGCATCCGCTCGCCGCTGCTCGTCATCCACGGGGCGAACGACCCGCGGGTGCCCGTGTCGGAGGCGGAGCAGATCGTCCGCGCGCTCCAGGACCGTCGGGTTCCCGTGGAGTTCCTCCGCTACGAGAACGAGGGTCACGGCATCATCCGGAGGGAGAACCGCCTCGAGGCGTACGCTCGGGCCGCGGAGTTCCTCGCCGAGCACCTCGACGGCGTCGGACCTTCGCCCGCCGGGGGCACGGCGTCGCCGCTTCCGAGCCCGGGGCGCGCCGCGGCCGTGCAGGGCCGGGCCCGTCCCGATACGTAGTTACAGCCGTCGCGGCTGCGGACCGGCGCGATGAGCCCCCGAGTCCAAGCGGTCCTGCTCCTGCTGGCCGGCCTCGCCACCATCCTTCTTCTGGTGGGCACGACGTTCGCCGGGTTCACGTTCCTCATCGTCCCGATCTTCGTTCTCACGGTGCTTGTCGGATGGGGCTTGGCACGCGTCGCGCGCGACGTCCCATGGGCGGTGCCGCTGTTGATCGCCATCGGCGGCACGGTCGCGGTCGTCTCCGTGCTGACCGGGGTGCTCAACGGCTTCTCGGACGAGCCGTACAGCACTCCGGCCTACGCGTCGCTCGGCTGGTCTCTGTACTCGCGACCGGTCATGTTCACGTACGTACAGTACGGTCGGATGGGCTTCGAGAACTCCTACGACGTGTACCTGCCGTTGCTGACGTTCATCCAGGTACCGGGCCTCGACTATCGTTGGGTCTCGCTGGCGGCTTGGGCCGGCAGCCTCTACCTGCTGCGGAAGCATCCGCTCGCCCTGGCCGGCTTTGCCACGCCGTGGATCCCGCTCTTGGCCGCCAACGGGCAGAACGACTTCGTTCCCCTGTTCGCCCTCACGCTCTGGCTCGTCGTACCCGTCGGGGGGTACGGGTGGGCCGCGGAGGCGTTCGCGTTGGCACTGAAGCAGCTCGCGAACGTGGTGGTGGTAGTCTACCACCTCTTCCGCCGCGAGTATCTTCGGGCGCTCGCGGCCGTAGCGATCACCGCCGCGATCCTGCTGCCGTTCGTCTATCTCGATGCGGGCGGGGTCTGGTGTCATGCCATCGTCGGCGATCCCGGAGCGGGTTGTGTCGGCCGTCCGTGGACGTTCTTCGTCTTCAAGCGGAACTACTGGCTCTACCCGAGCTGGGCGGCGGTCGTGTTCTTCGCGCCCATCCGCGCCTTTCTCTCGCGTCGGGTCCCGCGCCGGATTCCGGGCCCGCGCGGACCCCCCGTGCCCCCCGTGCCCCCGGGAAATGGGGTGTGACCTCGGGAGCGAGGACCGACGACCTACTCCGCGAACCGAGTCCGTGCGGTTTCGCGTCCGGGACGCGTTAGGCCGGAACGGGAACGCGGCGCTCCGCCCAGTCGATGCAGAAGTCGGCGACCTCCTCCCAGCCCGAGCCGGCGATGACGCCGTAGTGGTTCCGGCCGGGAAACTCGTGGTAGTCCACCGTTTCGGTAGACCACAGATGATAGCGGTCGTAGTTCTTCCGGTTCAACTCGGGCGGGATGATGTGGTCGACGGCGCCGGCCACGAAGAGAAGCGGGGCGTGGGGCCGATGAAAGTCGAATTGCTGGGCCTCCGAGCGAGACTCACGCGGGACCCGCAGCGACTCGGGGACGACCTGCGAGTCGTAGGCCGCACGCTGATCTTCGAGCCGCCAGCCATTCACGAACGCGTACTGGAACCGCGGGAACGAGATCGTGTACGGGCGGTCGGAGGAGAGCAGGGGGTTGATCACGGGCCAGTTCGACCGGACGAAGGAGAATTTCCCGACCGAAACACCCCGGGGCGGTGCGGAGTCCACGGCGACGCCCACGGCCCCCAGTCCCCGTTGAAGCAGCGACTGGACGAGCAGTCCGCCCAGGGAGTGGCCGATGAGGATCGGGGGCTCGGAGATCTGCGCGATCGCCCGAGCGTGTTCTGAGACGAGTGCTTCGTACCCCAGCTTCGCCAGGTTCGGGTCAACCTGTCGGCGAAGTTCCTCGACGCTCGCCGTTCGACCCGGCCACGGAACGGCCACGACACGGTATCCCCGCGATGCGAACCGCGAGACCCAGCTGTCCCAGCAGCGGTAGGTCAGGAACATACCATGGACGAGGACCACGGTGCGATGTGTCATTCGTGCGGCCCGGTCCCGCTCAAGCGGAGTCGGCGCTAAATGCTACGCCCCGGGGGCACTGCCCCCGAACGGGCGGTATTTCCACGACGGTGCTACGGGTAAATGCGCATTCGGTCCGGGAGATCTCCGATGGAGTCCCGCCGGGCGCTTCCGCCGCAGGGACTCGACTGCAGTGGTTTCGAAGAATGCAATCCATTATATGGGAGAGGCAAGCAAAACACGCTACCCATGGCGCAACGAGTTGCAATCGGTCTGGTCGTCGGCGTGATCGCGGTCCTGGTCCTCTCGCTCCTGGGGCCCCTCGGGCCGTCCGGCGCTTCGGTCGCCGCCCCGACCCCGGTCCACGACTCGATCCTCCCGGCCGCCGCCCCCCCGAGTCCATTTTCCATGGGGATGGCCGCGAGCGTCGCGCTCGGTGCGTACAACCTGACTTCCTTCAACCGGCCCGGCACGGTCAATGCCTCCACGTTCCAGGGAGACCCGGAGCTTTCCACGCTCGACTCCCACGGCGACGTGTGGGTGCCGGACTTCGGCGGATCGCGAGTGCTGGAGTTCACGCCCCCGTTCACGACGGGCGAGAACGCCTCGATCGTAATCGGCCAGTCGAACTTCACCTCCAACCTCCACAACAGGACGTCGACCAGCTTCAACGACGTGGCAGCGGCGGTGTTCAACGCCCAGGGCGACCTCTTCGTTGCGGACTATGAGAACAACCGGATCATGGAATTCGAACCCCCGTTCTCAACGGGGATGGCCGCGTCGGTCGTGATCGGCCAAAGCTCGTTCACCGGATACCAGCCCGGAGCGAGTGCGACCAATCTCTCGAACCCCGCCGGAGTGAGCATCGACGCTCACGGAGACCTCTGGGTCGCCGACAAGCTGAACAGCCGGGTCGTCGAGTTCGTCCCCCCGTTCGTGACGGGGATGGCGGCCTCTCTCGTGATCGGCCAGAGCAACTTCACCGGTGACCAGACCGGTCTGACGGCCACGAACCTTTCGACCCCGCTGGATGTCGATGCGTCCGGGAACATCCTCTGGGTCGCCGACTACGGCAACGACCGCGTCGTGGGATACCCAATGCCGTGGGTCACCGGCGAGGCGGCGACGTACCTGCTCGGCCAAAGCACGTTCACGAGTACCGGCGCCAGTGGGCCCGGAGCGTTCGTCTCTGCCCTGGCCGTGTCGGTCGACCCGCGGGGCAACGTGTGGGTCTCGGACCCGAACGGAAACCGAGTCGTCGAATTCGTTCCCCCGTTCACGACGTTCGAGAACGCCACGCTCGCCCTGGGCCAGGACAGCCTCAGCGGCACGTCGGGCGGCGATAACGCCACGACCCTCAGCTTCCCGCTGGGCATCGTCTTCGCCCCGGACGGCGCCGCGTGGGTGACCGACGGACAGAATAACCGGGTGCTGGAGTACATTCCATCCCAGTTTGACGTCACGTTCGACGCGGTGGGCCTCCCGAGCACGTTCCACTGGTCGGTCGTGCTCGATGGGGCGAGCGTCGCCGCCACCAGCCCGAATGTCACGGTGGCGAAGGAGAACGGCAGCTACGCGTGGAGCATCCCGGCCATCCCGGGCTACACGTTCTCTCCGGCGTCGGGGACCGTGAGCGTCAACGGGACGAACCCGCGGGTCTTGGTCACTGCAACGGAAGTGGTCTACAGCGTGACGTTCTCCGCGACGGGCCTCCCGGCCGCCACCGGTTGGTCGGTGACCCTGGGCGGTGTCACTCAATCGAGCCCGAACAACGGGTCGATCACCTTCTCGCAACCGAACGGGTCCTACGCGTACACCATCCCTACGGTGGCGGGGTATACCGTCAGCGCCGCAACCGGGACCGCGCTGGTTAGCGGCGCCAACACCGCGATCAGCGTAACGTTCACGGCGAACGCGACCTCTTCCTCCGCGGCACCGCTCGGTCTCGGCTTGGTCCTCGTCATCGTCCTGGTCCTCGTCATCGTGGCCGCGATCGCGGCGGTCGTACTGATGCGGCGGCGAAAGGGGGGTACTACGACTCCGGCCCCCGGCGCCTCGAGTCCCGGACCCACGCCGTACTCTCCCTCGGGCTCCCCGGCCCCGGCTCCTCCGCCGCCCCCGCCGTCGGCCGGAGGACCCCCCCCCGGCGCCATGGGCTAGGGCGACAACGCCCAGGAAAGCGAATGTCGCGGTCACTGGCTCTCGCCCTCGTCGCGGGCGTCGCGGTACTGCTCCTCCTTTCGCTCGGAGGGCCGACGGGCGCTGCCGGACCCACCGTCCCGAGGTCCGAACCGCTCCCCTCCGAGGTCGTCCCGCTGGCCAGTCCGCCTCCCAACCCGTTCTCGACCGGCATGGCCGCGAGCATCGCTCTGGGGGCGTACAACCTCACCTCGTACAACGGGACCAGTCCGCCGAACGCGACCACCTTCACGCCGGATCCGGAGGGACTGGCCGTGGACCCGAGCGGGAACGTCTGGGCCCCGGACTACGGCGGCAACCGCGTGCTCGAGTTCCGGGCGCCGTTCACCACGAACGAGCCGGCCTCGGTCGTGCTGGGCCAGCCGAACTTCACCGCAACGGAGTTCAACACGACCTCGACCATCATCGACGGACCGTGCGGCGCGGCCGCGAACGCGGCCGGCGACATCTTCGTCTCCAGCTTTGACACGAACCGCGTGTTGGAGTTCGAACCGCCCTTCTCGACCGGGATGGCTGCCAGCGTCGTGTTCGGTCAGGATACCTTCACCGGAAATGACCCGGGAACCTCCGCCACGAACCTCTCCAGTCCGGT
>Ga0209274_10001940_pt1 | contig 10368 bp, 7 predicted proteins | sample HubBroMetageREF1_FD_188343 | JGI IMG/M metagenome (GOLD analysis project Ga0209274, IMG submission 188343) | Reference soil microbial communities from the Hubbard Brook experimental Forest, New Hampshire, USA - Hubbard Brook CCASE Soil... | ecosystem: Environmental > Terrestrial > Soil >...
CCAACATTCCACACCCCGGCACCATACGGATCGGGATGCCCATTTTCGGCCCGCACCCGTCCCCACTTCGTGCCGCTCGCGCCGTTGACATATTCCACCAGCGCTGCAGCCTCCTCCGGGGTTCCGGTTCCAACGTTTACGCAGATGTAAGGTTCGGCGCTCAATTTCGCGCAGAGCTGCATAAACTCGTCGATGCCAACATCGTTTCCGGTATATGCCATCCACGCGCGATTCAGCCGCGCGGGCCTCTTGTCTACGGGGCCGATGCCATCCTGCCAGTGATAGTCGGAAACAAACCAGCCACCGGGCCAGCGTATGCACGTCGGCTGCATACGCCGCGTCAGTTCGAGAGCATCTTTCCGGAATCCGCCATCGTCGAGATCCGCCCGCACCATTGACGCGGAATCCACCCACACAGTCCCCGGTGAATCGATGTAGACCATGAACTTTCCCTCATTCGCTTCCGCCGAGGGAACTAATTCACATTCGTAGACGGCCCAGTCCTTAGCGCCCGAGAATTGAAAATCGTGCGAAGCGACGGCCTTCGAATACGATTCTCCGAGTGCGAGGTGGACCGCGCCATTCAAATCCTGATTCTTGATCGCCAGCCGCACCTTGTACCGCTCTCCCGTCTTAAATCGAAACGGATCATCGATGTGCTGGTGTGTCAGAAATTGAGGCAGAACATAACGGAGTCCCCGTTGCTGAATTCCGGCGGGCGTTTGACCGCCGGCGAATGTAATACGCTGCGATTGGCCGGGACTAAAAAAAACCTGCTGGTCGAGCACCAAAGTCACGCCGGTATCGAGGCCGATAGGATCCCAACCTTCACTGGTGCCCTTGAAAAGAAAATTCCGTGCATCGCGCGGCTCAGGCATTGCAAATTTTCGGTTAAATAGCAGCTGGCTCGAAACTCCGCCGTCGAAGCTCGTGAGGGTTTCTTCAGTGTACTGCCCAAAAATACGCGGATTAATCTGGCCGAGCGGCTGATCCGTATGAACGGTAATTACGGCCGGACGTTCGCCTTCGAGCGTAAACCCGCTATCGTGGGTCATCAAACCCGCAAGCGAAGTAGCAGCGACAGTCTTCATGAAATCGCGACGGCGCAGGATTTGAGGAATTGGATTGCTCCTTTCGATGAGCCCGCACATTGCAACCGCTTCCAGTCGGGCCGAGTCCGCACAGCGAATCAGGAATTGCGGACATTATATATGTCTGACAGCTTGACATATCTAAAACTTCGTGTAAATACGTATGAGGGTTCGGAGCGGGCGGGACGATCGCTTACAGCAGTTCGGGCCCCCCGCACATGAGTTCGTTTTTGAGCGTATCCAGAAAGCGAATGAACGATTCGACGATTCAACGCTTTGCCACAGAAATTCTCGGGATCTTCCGCAACCACGTACTCGAGCGGACCTCTGACGAGGACATTCAAGGCCTTTCGCTCGACGATGCATACGCGGTGCAGGAAAAATATCTGGCGGCCCGCATCGCCGCAGGTGACCGAGCCGTCGGCTACAAAGTCGGCTGCACGAGTCCGGCGATTCGAACTCAATTCGTTTTAACGGAGCCAGTATGCGGCCTGCTCATCGCGCCGCACATATATCATGACGGCGAAAGACTTGATATCAACGACTATATTGATTGCGCGTTGGAGCCCGAACTCGTTTTGCACATTGGAATGGACCTCGACGGTAGTAATTTAGAATCGTCATACTTGCAAGGCGCCATTACCGCAATATCACCGGGGGTTGAAGTCCACAATTATAGGTTCTGGTATGGGCGGCCGACGCACCAGGAGTTGATCGCTTCGAATGCGATTCACGCGGCGCTCGTCGTTGGAGCCAAATATGAGTATGGATCCGAGATCGACCTGACGAAGGAGCGAACGACTCTTCTCATTAACAACGTGGAAGTAGCGGCTGGCTTTGGCGCTGAAATAATGGGCGGTCCAGTTGAATCGCTGCGCTGGCTCCTCACTCATCTGCGAAAAAGTAAAAAGGCGCTGCGCATGGGCGATCTTGTGATTCCAGGCTCAGCCACAAAACTCGTCCCCGTGGCAGCCGGCGACTCAGCCGAGGCGCGGTTCACTCATTTCGGAAGTTGCCGCGTTACATTTGAGTGATCCGCGCCTTTCAATCTGAGGGCGCACAACATGTAGAGACACAAAGTCTCAGGTCTTGGGTCCTGTGAATCGCATCTACATAAGTATCGCTAGATTCTGAGGCTGTGATTAGAGGAAAGCTTACTTACCGGCGCGCCCGGCTCCGCTTCGGGGATTTCGCTTAGGCCAAGAAAGCGATGTTTTGTACTTCAATTGTTTCAAAGCGACGCTTGCGGTCTAGTGTCGATATTGCAGTCATAAATACTGTCGGCTGCGGATTCGCACAAGTCAGCGCGATTGCGCACATAGCGGAGGACGAATATCGTGAATGCCGTTCCCAACTCGGTGACCTCTTCAAACGTCACACTCGACGACAATCCAGGCGCGGAGATTCAGGAGTGGATCGAAGCTTTTGACGAGGTGTTGCATTTCGCGGGCCCGCGGCGTTGTCGTGAGCTTCTGAACAAACTGCAAGACCGGGCGCGTTCTAGCGGTGTGGAATTCCAGGGCGTGCGCAACACTCCGTACTGCAACACAATCTCTCGTACCGACGAGCCTCCCTACCCTGGAAATTTGGAACTTGAGCGTCGAATTGCAGCGGTTGTCCGGTGGAATGCGCTGGCCCTCGTGGTGCGAGCGAACAAGCACAGCAGCGAACTGGGCGGGCATCTTGCCAGCTTCGCCTCGGGCGCAGACTTGTTCGAAGTGGGTTTCAATCACTTTCTTCGTGGCGATGAGGGAAGGCAGAACATGGAAAGGACCGCCGATCTGGTTTTCTTTCAACCGCACTCGGCCCCCGGCATTTATGCGCGAGCTTTCCTCGAAGGAAGGTTGACGGAAGAGCACCTCGACAATTTTCGCCGTGAGGTTGACGGCAAAGGCCTTTGTTCGTATCCACATCCGCGCCTCATGCCAGGGTTCTGGCAGTTTCCAACGGGCTCGATGGGGCTCGGGCCACTTATGGCCGTCTATCAGGCGCGTCTTATGCGCTACTTACAGAATCGCGGGTTGCTGCCCCGGTCCGAACGGAAGGTATGGGCCTTTGTCGGAGATGGCGAGATGGATGAACCCGAATCGCTTGCCGGACTGTCTCTGGCAGCGCGTGAAAATCTTGATAATTTGATTTTCGTTGTCAACTGCAACTTACAACGGCTTGATGGTCCGGTGCGCGGGAATGGGTCAATCATCCAGGAGTTGGAACGCTTGTTTAGCGGAGCAGGTTGGAATGTCATTAAGGTAATATGGGGTTCCGACTGGGACCACCTCTTTGCCTCCGATCAAAAGGGCCTGATTCTGCAACGACTAGCCGAAACCGTTGATGGAGAACTGCAGACTTACGCTGCTAATGATGCTCCGTTCAATCGACAACGCTTCTTCGGGAAGAATCAAGAATTGTGGGACCTGGTATCGCACCTTTCCGATAGGGACCTCGATGGCCTCACGCGAGGAGGTCACGATCCGGTTAAGATTTATGCGGCGTTCCATGCAGCGAAGTGCCACCTACGGCAGCCGACGGTAATCCTTGCACAGACCAAAAAGGGATATGGACTTGGCCGCTGGGCAGAAGGGCGGATGTCGGCCCATCAGCAGAAAAAGCTGAACCAGGAAGCTTTGCTGTCCTTTCGAGATCGATTCCGGCTGCCCCTGTCCGACGCAGACGTCGAGGAAGCGCGATTTTATCATCCAGGACCTGACAGCCCGGAAATACGCTACATGCTGGAGTGTCGCGCGCGGCTTGGAGGAAGCCTCCCGTCGCGTGTCCGGGACGGGGGGAAGTTGGAGGCCCCCCGAAGGGAGCAATTTGCTGGATTTACGCAAGCCCATGAAAATCGAGAGTTCTCGACAACCATGGCATTTGCCCGAATGCTTACGGGGTTGCTTAGGGACAAAAATCTCGGTCCGCGCGTCGTTCCGATCGTCGCTGATGAAGCCCGGACCTTCGGCTTGGAATCACTGTTCGCCAAGGTAGGAATCTACTCACACTGCGGACAGTGCTACGAACCCGAAGATCAAACCAGCCTATTAAAATACAAGGAAGCGCGCGACGGACAGATCCTCGAGGAAGGCATTACTGAGGCCGGCGCGCTTTCCTCTTGGATCGCGGCTGGAACATCGTACAGCAACCACTGCCTTCCACTGCTGCCCATGTACATCTATTACTCTATTTTCGGTTTTCAGCGTGTCGGCGATTTGATTTGGGCCGCGGCGGATTCACGGGCGCGCGGATTTCTGCTTGGTGCGACATCGGGGCGTACAACTCTATCCGGAGAAGGCCTGCAGCACCAGGATGGAACTAGTCACCTCATTGCCTCGACGATTCCTAGTTGCCGGGCTTACGATCCGTGCTTCGCCTCCGAACTTGCCGTGATTCTCGAACACGGCACGCAAGTGATGCTCGAGAAAGGCGAAGATGTGTTTTATTACCTAACTCTGATGAATGAAAACTACATCCATGCCAGCCTGCCGGCTGGCGCAGAGGAGGGCATTGTGCGTGGAATGTATCTCTTTCGCCCAAGCGCTATCGCGCCGGGCGACTCGCCGGGCGTCAAGTCAGGATTGGCAGGAAAAAGCGCGCCAGCCCTCGGCCGCTCCCGTGTTCAGCTGCTTGGTTCGGGCGCTGTCCTGCGTGAGGCCCTCGCCGCAGCAGACCTTCTGGAAAACGACTGGAATGTTGCCTGCGACGTTTGGAGCGTCACGAGTTTCACTGAACTACGGCGGTCGGGGCTTGAGGCCGAGCGGTGGAACCGTCTCCACCCAACTGAGAAACTGCAGCAGTCGTGGATCGAAAAGTGTCTCGATTCAACATCGGGACCCGTTATCGCTGCAACCGACTATGTACGTGCCGTTCCAGATATGATCCGGGCATGGATTCCTAGGCGTTTTGATACGCTGGGCACGGACGGCTTTGGCCGAAGCGATACTCGGGCGGCATTGCGGCGTTTTTTCGAAATAGACTCAAAGAGTATTGCATTTGCTGCTCTCTCGGCACTGACGCGGGAAGGCGATGTAAACAAAATGGTCACCTCACAATTCATGTCACGCTATGCATATAAGCCGCAGTCCAAGCCCTCATGGGCGGATTGAGGACCGCCTTTCCTTGAGATCTTCTGGGATCGCAGACTTGCCTTTTGTGCTTGCGATTTGCAGTTTGAAGAACCAAAGTTTCAGCTGCCTGTTTACTCGCAGCGGCTGCGCCACTGCGGGCTCAGAAAAAATCAGGTATCGGGCTGATTTGCGGACGCTGTTCTAACGTCCTGCCGATTTCTGGTTCACAAGTGTTGACACTCGGCCTTGCAGGTTCGCGCCTTTTAATCTGCGGGCGCACGAGACGCAGAGTAACAAGGTCTCAGTTCTTCAAAGCAGTGAAGCTAGATTTGGCCTTTCCCGCCATCAACATTTATTTCCACGCCCGTTATATAGGATGCATCCGGAGACGCAAGGAACGCGACCGTTGCGGCAACCTCCTCTGGCGTCCCGAATCGTTTCATCGGTACATCCGCGACAAGATTTGCCGCAAACGCGTCCGCGGCTTCCTTGGACAGTTCCGTGCGGCCAAAAAGCGGTGTCTGGATCGGGCCCGGTGCCACAGCGTTCACGCGTATGTTGCGGGTCACGAGCGCCGCCGCGGCAGACCGGGTGATAGATCGCATCGCCGCCTTCGTGGCGGCATACACCGACCCCATTGCTCGCCCCTTGTGGCTGGCGACACTCGTGTTGAGAATGATTGACGCGCCGTCATTCAGATACGGCAACGCTTTCTGAATCGTGAAGTAGGAGCCTTTCGTATTGACGTCAAACTGCTCATCGTATTGCTTTTCCGAAACATTCTCGATTGGGCCGAATTGCGCCATTCCGGCATTGACGAACAAGACATCGATTTTCCCGATCGTCCGGCTTACGACGGAGAAGAGTTCATCGAGATCGCCAAGTCTGGAGACGTCGGCGCGAACCGCCAGTGCGTCTCCGCCGAGGATTTTCAGTGCCTGGTCCAGTGTTTCTTGGTTACGCCCGGAAATGGCCACGCGGGCCCCTTCGTCGTGCAGTCTCTTGGCGGTGGCCAGTCCGATTCCGCTATTTCCGCCGGTGATGACTGCAACCTTATCTTTGAGTCGAATCATCTTTCAGCCCATGGAATGATCAGGACACTTTTCGAGCGCCTTGCTCTCTTCCCGCGAACTCTCGGGCAGCACTCCGACGATGTCCAATTCACCTCGGCAAGAACCCAGGGGATTGTACCGGTGCACATAGGCTCAAGCTGCTTCGGCCCCCGTCCCAATCGATGCGTCGGAACATCCCGAGATGGATCTGTCGGCTCGGCGGACTTGGCGTCTCATGGCGCTACCAACTCATACGATGACGTGAGCTGAATTGCGTTATGCAAAGTCCGGTACAGTGGACACCTCATCGCATAAATTCCGTGGACACGCTCGACGGTTTGGCGTTTGTCTTCCGACGCCAGAAGATGCATGGTCACGTGAATCCGCCTGATTACCAGAACGCCCTCCTCTTGCCCCACCTCTCCGCGGGCCTCCGCCGTCAACTTTCCATTGCTGGCATCGATTTGACGCGCTTCCAGCGCGCCTGCGAATGTGCCCATCATTCAACCGGCGGTTCCGGCGATTACGTAGTCGATGGTCGCCGCATGCGATTCCTTGATGCTCTCGCGCGGCACCTTATAGTGCTCCGCGATCGCTCCGTGGACACTGAAAACGACCGGGTGGGACTCGCCTGGAAGATGAGCGATGCGCAGTGGGCCGACCTTGCGTTCGATCTGGACGTTCGAAACGTACACGACTTCAGACATGGACTACCCCCGGGATGCATTCGTTCCATTTCCATGATTCTGGTGCTTAACATCCTATATATCAGACAGCTTGACATGTCGGGGGGCTCGTGTAAACGACTATGTCGACGGAACTTAAGGGACCGCGGAAATACCTGGGGCCCTGTGCGCCCGGTCGAGCGAGAGCAAATTGCACCTCTGCACCCATCGACTAGGAAGCGCTTCTCTTCGAAACAGTAGGGGGAAGCGGCACGAGAATGGTCACCATAGCGGCCACCGCGAGAATCGCCGCGACGCTCCATAGTCCCGCGCGAAAACCGCCGGTGGCCGTGCGCATGCGTCCTATCCAGTACGGTCCGAAACCACTGCCAAGATTTCCGACAGAGTTGATGAGTGCGATCCCGGCAGCGGCCGCGGATCCGGAGAATATACTCGAGGCCATGGTCCAGAAGGGGCCGGTCATGGATTGCACGCCGACCATTGCCACGGTGAAAGCCCCGAGCAGAGCCGCGGCGCTGTGCGCATATCCGGCCACGAACAGCGCGCACGCCGAGCCGAACGCTGCCATTGCTGTGTGCCAGCGGCGATCGCCCGTGCGATCCGAATGCAGGCCGACCACGACCATCATGATGGCCGCGGCAAGATAGGGGATGGTCGAGAGCAAACCGAGAACTAGATTGCCGAAGCTGGTCACGCTGCGCAAGGCAATCGGCAGCCACAACGTGATCCCGTACGCGCAAGTATTCAAGCTGAAGTACACAAACGCGAAGAGCCAGATGCGCGGATTCGCAAATGTGTTAAAAAGCGCGGGCGCTGCCGGGAGAGGAAGGACCCTCGCAGGCGCCGCCAGGTCAGGTGACGGAGACGCCAAGGCAGCGTTTGCCGCGAGGTCCTCTTTACCGAGCGTAGCTGTCAACCAACTGCACTCTGGGGCAGAGAGCCACGCAGCATCCTGCGGGCGATCGATGATCAGGAAAAGAGCCAAGATTCCAAGCAGAACAGCGGGGAGGCCTTCGAGAAGAAACAGCCATCGCCAGCCGGCCAGCCCATGGACGTTGTGCAAGCCAAGAAGCGCGCCAGAAAGCGGGCCGCCCAGGATGCCTGAAACCGGACCGGCTGTCATAAACATGGCTACAACCCGGGCACGTGCCTGCGCGGGAAACCAACTGCGAAAGTAGAACAGGATTCCGGGAAAAAACCCTGCCTCCGCAGCTCCTAGCAGAAAGCGCAGAGCATAAAAGCTCTTCGGGGAATCGATGAACATCATGGACCCCGAAATCGCGCCCCACACGATCATGAGCACGGAAATCCAGCGGCGTGCTCCGACCCGTTGCAACACCAGATTGCTTGGAAGTTGGAACAGAAGATAGCCGGCAAAGAACAGCCCCGCGCCGAGGCCGTAGATCTCGTCGCTGAAACCGAGCTGCTGGCGCATCTGCAGCGCCGCAAAGCCAATATTGACGCGGTCGATGTAGGCGACCACATAGAGAAGAAAGAGAAACGGGAGAACGCGCCAAAGAATCTTGCGAATTACGGATTCACCGGCTTGGTCGCTCTGCGCCACCGGATTCGACAATGCGTGGAGTTGCGAATCCAGACGGGCGCAAATGCCTGCGACGATTTCTTCGGCAGTGCGGGCAATCTCTGCAATGATTGCCCCGGCGGGCTCCTCAATCGTGGACGCTTCGCGGGCGATCAGGTTCTCACTAGCGAAATGATTCTCGCGAGAGGCGAAATTGCGGTGGAGTTGCTCGGGCGAACCGCGCAGGTAGACTACCTCGAGCGTCAAACCGTCGCGCAGAATATTCCAGTATTCCGGTTTCAGCCTTGAGCAGGCCAGAACAACGTGCCGGCCGTCTTTTTTTCTGTGCAGCAATTCATCGTGAATGGCGGCGACCCAGGACGCGCGGTTCGTGTCGGTTAGCGGAATGCCACGGTGGATCCCTCCTTTGCTGGCTGGAGAATCAAAGTCTTCTGCATCCAAAAAGTTCCATCTGAGATGCTGCGCGAGCAACTTTCCTACAGTCGCCGCTGCGGACCCAGTGACAGCCGTGACGACAATGACCATGAGAAATTATGGCATGGAAGCGACGAGGCAGGACCGACTGTGAGAATTGCGATGTTGGCCGCTCGACAACCGTCAAACGACCCGAAAGGGTTTAACTTCGAAGCGTACGAAGTAACGGATTCAGATTCGGTCGTGTGTTCGTTCTCTACTAATATGCGGCGTCCCATCTCCGAGATCGGTCTGGTCCACCTGGCGTCTTTTCGGTGGATTTTACTTCGCGCCCCGTCCGCGCACGGAGTGAGGCCTGGTCACTATTAGGGGAAGCGAAGAGTTGGGGGGTGCTAATGATAAAGTCTTGGAAGGCTGCTGGTTGAACCTAGCAGCATGCGAGTTCGAAAGGTTGAGCCTTATTGTCGCCGCGATCGAAAAAAGCGGACGCAAGAAGATTGCGAAGCAGCTCAGCAGAATTCACCTTCGGATTGCTCCATATCACTGAGATAGCGGTATGCCCATTCTGTGTCAGCTGGGCAGTCGGGGTCGTCACGCTCGGGCGCGTCCCGCTGATCTCGGCCCTTTGGGCCCTCGCGGCTCGAAATGATCTCGCGCATTGGTTGAACCGGGATAATACCAATCTTCGTCGACTCAGGGCAAAACCGCAGGCGGCCGTCCGAGTGATTTCGAGGTGGTCCAATAGGGAAGCTTCCATCACGTGTCAGGCGATCGCTTTTGACCACCATCCATAATGCGTGTCTCCCCTGTTCGGAAAGAATCGACCCCTGCGCGATACTTCCGTTAGTACCTGTTTCACCTCAGCTGGATCGAGGCTGGTCTGTTCCGACCAGTCCTTCAGAATTTGAGAGGTCGATTGGACAAGGGGCTGCTCGTTTCATGACTATTTCCGATTGCCTGAATGGATTGATGTTTTTTTCCCCCTGCGAAGCACTCAGGTGCGCACGCCAAAACTCCAAACAATCGAGGTAGCAGCGATCGCTCTACGGTTTCGCGCCGCCCTTTAACGTGCTGTATCTTTTCAATGAGTTCTTCTGCGGCGTTGGACTGTAAGCGAGGCTGTCCAGGAAACGCGCCGTTCTCCGTAAGGGCGCTTCAAAGAAATCCAACAGCCCGAACGCGACCGTTCCATTTTCCAGTCCAACCTTGCTTGTGTCGGGGTAGATCGAGGCCTCAAACAGATTCCAGCTCTGCAAGAGACTGCAGCGATACAAGTCATAAATTCGGCCCCATAGGCGATAACTCGCTTGGTTGAGAGTTGGCAAGTATGGGCGTATCCGCTCTGCTCCATTTTGTATTTTGGGGTGCCTTTTCGCAGGCTACAAGGGTGAGGCCGAGAAGGCGCTACTCGCGGCGCGATTCCCTCACGTTTACCTCTTCCGGCCCGCGTACATCTACCCCGTGGAGCCGCGAACGGAAACGATCTTCAGTTACCATCTGCTGCGCGGGATCTTCCCGGCATTT
>Ga0209274_10001941_pt1 | contig 10365 bp, 7 predicted proteins | sample HubBroMetageREF1_FD_188343 | JGI IMG/M metagenome (GOLD analysis project Ga0209274, IMG submission 188343) | Reference soil microbial communities from the Hubbard Brook experimental Forest, New Hampshire, USA - Hubbard Brook CCASE Soil... | ecosystem: Environmental > Terrestrial > Soil >...
TGAACGTGAATTAGGACTTCCGGCTTCGCCTTGTCGATGGTGCGCAGAATCTTTGCCGCTGCTGCGATCTTGTCGGGCGTGTCGCGAATCACGATCGCATTCTGTGAATTGATTTGTTGGACCTTTGCAAGGTTGAGCACCGACCGCAGAAGCGTGACCATTTCCGTCAGGTCTTGCGATTGCATCGTGTTTGAAATGTAGAACGTCTGCACGACCTCGTCTTCGATATCCTTCCGCTTCGTCGGATTGTCGGGAGCCACGAAAATCACATTACTGGTCATCGGCTTCCAGAAAGCCTTGCACTCCGCGGAAATGATATCGAGCGCTTGCTCGATGGTCACGTTGGGAAGCTCGACGGTAATTCGTTTGGCCTGAAACTCCGAATCGAAAATCACGCTCAAGCCAGCCAGCTTGGCAATTGTCTCGAAGGCGACGTTGCTGTTGTTCGTCATCTTCAGGTTGATTGGCTCGCGGTTGAGCGGCTTCAGCTCGGGCGGACCGGGCAGCAAGTCTTCATTCTCGGGATTCGGATTGATCTTTTCGGGTGTGTTCGCGGCATTCTTCGCAGCCACGAGCTTCATCGTCTTCTGGACTTCCTGCTCGGCGGCCATGTTCGAGGGGTCGACGGCCTCCGCCTTCTCAAATTCGGCGAGAGCCATTTCCACATCGCCCTTCTTGAGCAGTTTTTCGCCCTGCTCGAGATGGAAAGTGCCATCCATCGAATGCATGCGAAGAGAACGGAGTTTGTACTCGGAGTTCGACGGTTCCGAACGGAGGGCGCGTTCGTAGTCGACTAGCGCGGTGTCGTAGTCCTGAATGGCCTCCGCTTTGCGGCCGGCCTCAAAATCCAGATTTGCCTTGGGACATCCCGCGAGCACCATCGCCGCGAGCGCTAATAAGGGTAAGTACGATGTACGGCGCAAAAACGCCCTCCAGTCAATTCTTCCGGGTTGTGACGAGTCTAGCACCCGAGTTTGGATGCGGCAAGGAATCCACGCTGTTGCCGCGCCAAACTCGCGTCCACGCACACTAATTGGACGTAACAAGATTGCGGGGGTTTAGGTAAAGTACCAGAAATTGAAGAAATTCGCAATAAGAGCTTCAGCCCCAACCGCCTCGGTCCAGGAAGCTTCAAGATATGCTTCGCGAGAACCGTTCGACCGCCTTGGGGGTGTATTGGCCCGCCTCGATGAGGTAGCCGTCCGGATCCCGCATGTAGCACCTCATCTGGTGGCCATGGTTATCGAGCGGCTCGGTCAAGAAATGAGCTCCTTTCGCGCTCCATTCCTTGTAGGAGGCCCAGATGTCCGCGACGCCCAGATTGAGGAAGCTGCTCACCCTATTGAGGTCCCGGGCCGGGGAGGTTCCAGGAACACTTCCGGTTTGTCAGGCGTCGGGCCGCCTCCCGAGTTGAGAATGAGCCAGGAGTTGGCCAGCTTGACGTAGGTGGGATCCTCCTGCCTAACCACTTTTCCGCCGAGAATTTCCACGTAGAATTCCGCGGACTTCACCTGATCCTTTACGGTCAAAAAGTGCGTTACGAAGAAGCCGTGTTCGGCGATGGGCGCCTCGGGTAGCATATGCGTCTCCTATTTAAGGGCGGCACGCTCGGGGAAAGCGGCAATGGGGAGCGACTTGCGGCCCCTTGTGCGCGGCAGCTATGATAGCTCGTGGCGAAAACAGCGGCGAAAAAATCCGATCGCGAGGGCGTGAAAATTGTCGCGCAGAATCGCTCCGCCTCTTACAATTACCACCTGCTCGACACGCTCGAGGCGGGCCTCGTACTCGTAGGGACTGAGGTCAAGTCTCTCAGGGAAGGCAAGGGAACCCTGCGCGAAGCCTACGCCGAGATTCGAGCGGGAGAGGCTTGGCTGATCAACAGTCATATCCCGGAGTATCAGCCGGGTGGCCCCAGGAATCACGACCCTCTCCGAAAGCGAAAGCTGCTGCTCAAGCGGCGCGAGATCGAACGGTTCTTCGTGCAAACGCAGCAGAAGGGCATGACGGTAGTCCCGCTGAAGATTTATTTTCGCGACGGCATTGCGAAGTGCGAGCTGGCAGTAGGGAAAGGCAAGAAGTTCCACGACCGGCGCGAAGCCGAACGGCAAAAAGAAGCAAAACGAGAAGCCAACGAAGCCATGTACCGCTTCCGCCGCCGGTAAACGTACACACGGCAAGGAAACAAAATCGAAAGGAACACATGCAGATCCAACTTGCAACTCGGCCGTATGCTTCGATGGAAGCGGATGCGCTCGTTACCTACGTTTTCGATGGCGACAACAAACTGGATGGAGCAGCCGGCGAGATCGATCGTGCGATGAGCGGCCGGCTCGGCTCGCTGGTCTCGAGCGGCGAAATCACCGCGAAGTCTCTCGAGCTCGTCCTGATTCATTTTCCGCAGGGACTTGCAGCCCAAAAGCTGCTCCTGGTGGGAGCGGGGAAGCCGGGCAAATTTGCGACGTCCGATCTGCGCAAGATTGCCGGGGCGGCGCTGCGTCATCTGAAATCGCGCGGCGTGAAAAACTTCGTCTTTCTCACGCGCGAAGGTGAACGCGGCCCGGAGGCGGCTCAGGCCGTGGTCGAAGGCCTGATTGTCGCGGATTTCGAATCGGACAAGTACCGGACCGACAAAAAGAAGAGCGAAATCCAGTCCGTGTCGCTGGCGGGCTTCGATTCCGGACTTGCAGGGAATCTGAACGCCGCCATCGAACAGGGCCGCGTGATCGCCGATTCGCAGAATTTCGCGCGCGATTTGATCAACGAGCCTTCGAACTACCTTACTCCGAGCATGCTCGCGGCGAAGGCCGAAGCGATGGCGAAGGAAGTCGGCCTCGGAATCGAGATTCTTGACGAGCGCCGGATCCACGAACTGAAGATGGGCGCTCTGATCGGAGTCGCCCAGGGAAGCGTCGAGCCGCCCCGCGTAATCGTTCTGCGATACGTGCCTGAAACCACCGCCGTCGGCGCCCCTCTTCTGGGATTGGTCGGCAAAGCCGTCACATTCGATACGGGCGGTATCTCGATCAAGCCCGCGAACAACATGGAGAAAATGAAATACGACATGGGCGGCGGCGCCACGATGCTCGGCGCCATGCGCGCTTTGGCGTATCTGAAGCCGAAGGTGCCCGTGATCGCGATCGTTCCCGCCACTGAGAATATGCCGGGCGGACGCGCCCAGAAGCCCGGCGACGTGCAGGTGGCGATGTCGGGGAAGACCATCGAGGTGATCAACACCGACGCGGAAGGCCGCCTGATCCTCGCCGACGGAATCACCTACGCGAAATCGCTGGGCTGCACTCATCTCATTGATGCCGCCACGCTCACCGGCGCAATCGAAGTGGCGCTGGCGAACGTCAATGTGGGCGCGTTTGGCACGCCGCGAGAATTTCTCGACCAGTTTCTTGCGAGCGCCGCGGCCGTGGGCGAAAAAATGTGGCCCATGCCGATGGACGATGAATACGAGGAAATGATCAAGAGCACCATCGCGGACATTCGCAACACGGGAAGCGGCAAGGGCGGCGGCGCGATCACTGCGGCATGGTTCCTGAAAGAGTTTGCCGAAGAGACGCCGTGGGTGCACCTGGATATCGCGTCAACGTGCTGGGTGGACGAAGGCCGTCCCTGGCTCGCAAAAGGCCCCACCGGCATCGCCATCCGCACGATCGTCGATTTCGCATTGAAATTGTGAACGCCGAACCGCATTTCACATCTTCTCCGGGGCGGTGATTCCCATCAGGCCGAGAACTGTGACCAACTGCTCGCGCACCAGCGACGTAAGCCGCAGGAGAAAGGCGCGCTTCTCCGCGTCCTCTTCTTTGAGGATATGGTGCTTGTGATAGAACACGTTGAACGCCTGCGCTAGCTCGAAGGCGTAGCGCGCGAGAAACGCAGGCTCCTGCGCGGCCACTGTCGCATCGATTCGGGCGTCGAGCGACCCAGCCAGCAGCACCAGCTCCCACAAATCGTCTCCGGCAGGCGCCGCGAGAAACCGCGAGACGTCGAGCGAGCCATCGTCGATGCGCGCTTGGTCTTTTGCATCTTCGGCGGCGAACGCAGGATTGCCTTCCGCGCCCTTTCGCAGGATTCCATTGACGCGCACTACCGCGTATTGAGCGTATGGTCCCGTTTCGCCTTCGAAGCTGAGCGCATCCTTGAAATCGAACGCGATCACGGTCGAGCGCGTGAACCGCAGCAGAAAATATCGCAGCGCGCCGATGGCAATCGCGTGGGCGATAGCAGCCCGCTCCGATTCCGGCGTGTCTGGATGCCGCGCGTCAACTTCTTTGCGCGCGCCCGCTTCCAGTTGATCGAGCAGGTCGTCCGCCTTCACGCCCTGGCCTTTGCGGCCGCTCACTTCGATATAGGGCTTCTTCGCGTCCTCGGGCGGAATTTCGTAGCCCATTTCGAGCGCGCACCGCGGCGTCAGCGCGACCACGTTGTAGGAAAAATGCTTCAGATGATCGGCCTGCTCTTCGTATCCGAGCGCTCGCAACCCTGCGACGACTACCTGCTGTGGATATGCCTGGCGGGAATCGATCACGTTGAACACTTCGCGAGCGTGGCCGAATTCCGGCGCGCCCGGCTCGGTCGCTTCCGTCGTCGTGACCCAGGGCTGGTGGCCGCCGCCCTCGAAGTGAAATCGGCGGTAGCGAAAATCCTTATTCAGCAGCCCAAATTTCCAGAGGTGGTAGGCAATGTCTTTGCCGACGTACGTTACGGTGCCACTCGAGCGCACGATGATTTTCGCGTCGGCCTCTTCGGGTGGCTCTTCCGCCGATTCTTCTTCCGTGTCGGTTTCGGCGCGGTCCGAGGGAAGCTGCATCACCCAGCAGCCGGCGTTCTTGCCCGAAGTCGCGAGCTGAATCGCGCCGCGTTCTTTCAGCATCTCGAACGCGGCGTCCCAGAACTTCAGGTGCAGAATCTCGCTTTCGCGCGAAAGCAGGTCGTAGCCGATATCGAGCCGAGCGAGCGTCTGCAGATGGAGGGCGACGATGGCGGTCGAGACAATCTCCGCGATCTTCGCTGCCTCGCCGTGATCCTCTTCGATGTCTTTCAGGGTTTGCGCGCGCAGCTCGAGGCGCGATTTATCTTCGGCAAGGAAATGCGTGACTCGCGTGTAGAGGTCCCAACAGTAGTAATCGAACTTTGGCTTGGCGATGAGCGCCCGAACGTCAGCCAGGGATTTCTTTTCGAGATGAGTGAACCCGAGAACCACGTCGGCCACCTGGACGCCGGTATTGTCGATGTAATTCTGGATCTCCACGCGCCGGCCGACGTAGCGCAGAATCCGCGCAAACGTGTCGCCCAGGACCGCGTTTCGCAAGTGACCGATGTGCGCCGCTTTATTTGGATTGACGCTGGTGTGCTCGACAATCACTTTCAAAGCAGTTGCATCGGCAACAACGCCTCGGGGGCCGCTTTCCGCCAACGTAGCGCGAAAGAAAGCGGTGCGGTCGAAAAACGCGTTCAGGTAGCCGCCGCCCGCCACTTCCACGCGCGCAATTCCTGGGATCGGCTTCAGCGAGTTGGCAATTTCCTGAGCCAGGGCGCGCGGCGGCTTTTTCATTTGTTTCGCCAGCTCGAAGCACAGCGGCGACGCCGCCTCGCCCATCGTCAGCTTCGGCGGCCGCTCGACTACGATCGGCACATCCACCTTATAGCGCTCGTGAATGTGGTGCCGCAGCGCCTTTCGAAACCGTTCTTCAACCGTCTTATACACGTAGCTCCTTTGACTCCGCCCAGCGGGACATCTCTTCTTTGCCTCGAACGACGTGCGGAAGCGAAGCCGGGATCATATCCCATCCTCCGGGTTGGGGCGAAATCGGCAGATTGGGGCGAAATCGCGGCGAACCCGAACTGGTGTTTTTGTCGCGGTTAGAAAATGACTTCTCCTTTGATATGAGCGTCTTAGGGAGATTTTTGAATGTGGGGTTGTTGCGATTAGCTTTTTTTTCGCCTCGGTTGAGAATCGGCCCGGATGCGGGTGACCTATTCCTCGATTTGGTCGCGCTCTCGTCCGTGACAGCAGCAACACACACCTCCGCGGGCACCCAACGTATCGGGCGCACACAAATCAATTATTAAGATAATTGAGGAAAGCTGATTGTAACATGGTAAACACGAAAAGTCAAGGGCTAACTTCGGCGAGGCCCGGGCCAGTCTCGGACTACCGTGTTGATCAGGAGGGCTAATTGACGGTTGGGGATGGCCTCCATAAACCGTTCATGCAGCCCCCAAACTTCAATCGAAGATACAGTGGTGGCTGATGGTCTTTAGGCAGTCTGTCTTCGTTGACTCAGCTTCCCGCGCAACCTAAGATTGGCGCCAAATGGCGGACTCTTCGTCTTTGATCGGCCAGACCATCTCGCACTACCGAATCGTAGAAAAGGTCGGTGGCGGCGGAATGGGTGTCGTGTACAAGGCCGAGGACACGAGCCTGCGCCGGTTCGTGGCGCTCAAGTTCCTGCCGGACGAGGTTGCGCGGGACCCGCAGGCGCTGGAACGATTCCGGCGGGAAGCGCAGGCGGCGTCGGCGTTAAATCACCCGAACATCTGCACCGTGTATGAAATCGGCGAGGAAAACGGCCGAGCCTTCATCGCGATGGAGTATCTGGACGGCACGACGCTGAAGCATCGGATCAGTGGCCGGCCGATGGAAGTGGAAACCACCCTTGATTTGGGGATTCAGGTGGCGGACGGGCTCGACGCAGCCCACGCCGAGGGCGTGGTTCACCGGGACATCAAGCCTGCAAACATCTTCATCACTCGTCGCGGGCACGCCAAGATTCTAGATTTTGGACTTGCAAAGCTCACTCCTGTGGCGACGGGTGTCGGTGCTTCTGCAATGCCGACGGCCACGGCGGAAGAACTGCTTACGAGGCCTGGTATGGCCGTGGGTACGGTGGCCTATATGTCGCCAGAACAGGTGCGGGGAAAAGGGCTGGATGCGCGCACCGATCTGTTTTCATTTGGCGTGGTGTTGTATGAGATGGCAACGGGCGCTCTCCCCTTTCGCGGGGACACATCGGGAGTAATCACCGACGCGATCCTGAATCGCGCCGCGGTCGCACCTGTGCGGCTGAATCCGGATGTAACGGCGGAGTTAGAGCGAATTATCAACAAGGCTTTGGAGAAAGACCGCGACTTACGTTACCAGTCGGCCTCGGATATACGCACGGACCTGAAGCGCCTCCGGCGGGACACGGATTCGAGCCGAATTTCGTCATCGGGGAGCGGGGCGGTTCAGGAGGTGGCTGAGGAGCCTCGACGTCGCTCGGGGCTCGCACGCAAGCAATATGTGGTCTTGGCAACTTGTGTCGTACTTCTGCTGGGAGCAGCCTTCGCGGCGCATCACTTTTGGCCCCCTTCGAACACTCCGAGCGGCCCCGCAAAGATTACCCGAATCAGCCAGTGGAACAAACCGATGGACAACGCGAAGCTTTCTCCCGACGGCCATGCAGTGGCGTTCACGTCACCGGTAGGCAGCGTCGCGCAGGTGTTCCTGATGCTCACTTCTGGAGGCGAGCCTCTTCAACTCACGAATGATGATGGCGACAAGTATGTGAACAATTTTTCGCCGGACGGGAAAGAAATCTATTACGCGAGGTTTCTCGGTCGCGATGAGGTCTGGGCGGTGCCTGCGCTCGGTGGGGCTCCCCGCCGTGTGGTGTCCGCCGTCTCTGTGGTGCCTTCTTTGGATGGCGCCTTCATTTATTATGAGAAGTCTGATAGGCCCGGGATTTTTCGTGCGGAAAAGTCGGGGCTGAACGAAGAATTAGTGTACAACTCCGAACAAACCGGGCTTAGTGTCGGCCCGGTCTCCCTGTTTCCGGGCGGCCGTGACCTGCTCGCTGTTGGTTGGCAAAGCGGCTCGCCGAGCGACCGTACTTTCCTTCGAATAAACTTGACTAGCCACGAAGCGGTCAATCTAGGGGAGATATCTCGGAATGGTGACGCCGTATTGGCCGAACCAGGGAACACCGTACTGTTCAGCCGCAACGTAAACGGCCTGACGAACATCTGGGAATACAGTTTGGAGGACCGAAGTCTGACGCAGATTACCTTCGGAACGGGACCTGACTTTTCGCCCATGCCAGACCCGGGGGGGAAGGGAATTTACTATGTGAATGGTAAATCCTCCGGATTCCTGACCGCTTACCACGTTCGTTCGAAGCAGTCCACGGATATAGCGGAGGACGCAACTCAGCCCCTCATCTCGCCAAATGCGAAGCGCGTAGTGTACGTCATGTTCCCCGCACCCGAGAGGAACGAACTTTGGGTGTCAGACATTGACGGCGGCAACAAAGTGAAAGTCGCTACGGGAGAGCGTTTGGAGACGGGGCCCTGGGCACCGGATAACTTTCACTTGGTCTTTCTTGAGTCGGCGGCCGGGGCAGAGGCTAAAGCCTACATCATCGGGGCTGATGGGAGTGGTCTTCGTCAGGTTCCCCCTGTGGGGGGTACGCCCCTCAATGTGGTATGGAGCCCCGACCAGAAATCCGTTTACGTGAGTGACGCGGAGGAGGCAGGTTCAATAGCACCGGTTTGGAAATGGAGTCTGGAGGGTTCAAACCCGGAGAAGGTCGTGGACAACTGTGGCCTCGTTACAAACATCGACCCGGGTGGACAGTATCTGCTTGGCGTGACAACGAATGGAGAGAAGACGGGAATCTACGAGGTCTCCCTCTCCACTAAGAAATGCATCTTGTTGGTTCCCGGCGTAATAACGCTCGGCGCTGATTTTGCTCGCGATGGCAAGTCGTTCCTGTATCCAATTATTTCCCGCACGGAAGTTACGTTTTACCGCCAGCCTTGGAGCGATGGCAAACTCATTGGGTCACCCCAGGTTGCGTTGAAGGTTCCCTTTGCTTTTCCCCTGCTTGACGCCGGCTACGCTTGTGATTTTACGCTGGACCTTTCCACGATCGTCTATGCGCGACCAGGCGGCCACGCCGACCTCTATCTTCTGAGCCAAAAGTGATTGAGCTTGAGCCGCCGTGTTGGGGATACCCCGGCGCATCGCGAGAAGACTCTTCGAAGGCGCGAGCAATCCGCCAGGATTTCGGTGAGTCGGCGAAAAGGCTCTGAGCGCTACGGGTCGCGTCTACAGCGCTTCGATCGCCGCGATTTTGTTTGTGATTCGGAAGGCCAATTCTTCGGGATCGCGCGGAATTTTGCTTTGGAGGGGAAGCTCGGCAAGCAGCTCTGCGTAAGTTCGCGATTGAAGGGAAGGCATCACGGCAAATCCCGATGCGTCGGCGAGCCTGCAAGCGTGGCGGACCACGGCAAGCATGTCAGGGTCGCCGCCGGTGGGAGAATCGTGATGATGGGCCGCGACGGCGACGAGGTTTTTGGGTATGGCCCAGCGCACCATGAGCGCTTGACCCGCCTCGCAATGATCCATTCCAAAGCACTCGCGCTCGCGCTCGAGAACATCGCAGCAGGCATCGTCTGTGTCGACCAGCAGTTTGCCGCAGCGCTGGGGGAACGCCACCGCCAGCCCAAATCTTCCAATGTCGTGAATGATTCCGGCGGTGTAGGCCACGTCTTCTTCCAGCGAGCTGCCTCGCGCCAATTCTTCAGCGATCACGGCGCAGGCCAGGCTGTGACGCCAGCACATGCGAATCCACGGAACGTCCAGGGACCGGCCGATGTACTGCCGCAGCGCGCTCGTGACGACGACGCTCTTGATCCGTTCGAGTCCCAGCGAGATGGTGGCTCTGAAGACGCTTTCGACTTCGACGCGATGCCCGTACAAGGCCGAATTTGCGATGCGCAGGACCTCGCTGGACAATGACGCGTCGGTGCTGATCAACTTGCTCAGCTCGCGCAGCCGCGTCTTATCGTTCGAGACGAGTTGCAGCGCCTTGATCGCGATAGGAGGAAACGGCGGAATCCCGTTGAGAGCCGCGAGCAATTCCGCGCGGCGTGGTTTTGGGGATACGGTGGTCGTCACGCCAAACCTTTCATCGGGAAACCTTTTATCGAATGCTTTGAGCCGAGAATCCCTCGGCACGTCTTCCAGCCGGTGGCCTTCCATTCGGCACAAACGTCCCGCGCCCCTGCGTCGGAGCGTGTCCGGCTGCATCACTTCATTGCCGCTGGGAACTGTTTGAGTACCAGTAGCTTGCCTGAGAAGGACCTATCCAAGTTTACCTTCGAATAGTGGCCGGCATAGGGCGTCGCGCCGGATGCGTATTCAATCGCTTACGGCCTTTGCCCAGGCGCTGGTACAAGGCCAATTTGACACGACGTGAGGGCCAGACTAGTATCGTTTTCTCGCGAGTTTGCGGGCGAAATTCGTCGTAAGCGTATGAAGAACATAGGGATTGCGTATTTCGACTGCTTTTCCGGCATCAGTGGCGA
>Ga0209274_10001942_pt1 | contig 10362 bp, 7 predicted proteins | sample HubBroMetageREF1_FD_188343 | JGI IMG/M metagenome (GOLD analysis project Ga0209274, IMG submission 188343) | Reference soil microbial communities from the Hubbard Brook experimental Forest, New Hampshire, USA - Hubbard Brook CCASE Soil... | ecosystem: Environmental > Terrestrial > Soil >...
GCTTAAACTGGGCGATCTGCGTGCTTCCCAAGCCGCTCGGTCAGCCAGGCCCAATCAACCCCGATTGCTTTGTCGATGTCTCAGCCGGGCTCACGCCGCTGGGTGCGGGCGGATCGGTGGAAGGCACCGTTCCGGAGGACGCGTGCCAACTCTTTGGTCCTGACAGCCCTCCGCCGCAACCGGGGCAACCAAGCGCCCGCCCGACGGACCCCGACTCGACCGGCGGCTTCTATTTGCCGGTACGCATCGGGACGGGCGACGGGCAGTGGGCGGCAGCTCCCGAGCGTATTGCATGTGCACCGAGCGGGCTCACCCAACAAGTCTTCACCGCGTTCTCGAGCGGGTATCATGTCAACGAGAACCCGAGCGTGACGTCCTTGTCCGCGGTCGGTGCCGACGGCGGGGCTACCCCCATCGCTCCCGACTCCCCGGGCGTCGCGAGTGCGTTTGCCGTCTCCGCGGGCGAGCACGTCTCGCTCCGTGTCGAGTGGCCGTCCTGTCCCCCCACTACAACGCCGTGCGCCGGGGCCGAGACGTACCTCTATATCGATCCAACCACCAAGCAGATCTCGACCCAGCGCGAATCCATGGTCGCGTCGTGGTATGCAACCGCCGGAGCCTTCGACGTGGACCGCGCAGGACGGGCCGACAACGATCCCACCCCATCGGTAGACAACGGATGGACGGCGCCGCCGTCCTCGGGGCTCGTGCACGTCTGGCTGGTTCTTCGCGATTCTCGCGGCGGCGTGGGATGGGAGAGTTATACGATCAAGGTGCCGTGAGCCCAGTAAGCGGCGCCACGCGGACGCTCTGTCGAAGACCGCGAAGCTCAAAGGTGGAACAGGGCGTCGGCTCCGACGACCATGGCAAGGGTCGCTCCCGCGATGACGACTTCGCCGATCGCGCCCACAAGGAGCGGTCGCAATCCCTGCTTGCGGAGCTCGGCAAAATTGGTCTTGAGGCCCACGCCGGCAAAAGTGAGCAGAAAGGCCCAACGGCTCAGGTTTGCGAGGCTGGCCACGTGCTTGGGATTGAATGCGCCCGCGCTCGCGAGCGCAGAGATGACGAGAAATCCAAGCACGAACTTCGGGAACTTCGACCAAACGAAGGCCACCCGCGAACCTTGCAGCTGTTTGCCCGCCTGTGCTGCAAAGTAGAGAGCCACGCCCAGTACGACGAAGCCGATCGTCGCATTGCGCGCCGTCTTTGCCAGCACGGCCCACTTGCCGGCCTCGTCCGAATAAAGGTTCCCGGCGGCCGTGACCTCGGCCGTGTTGTCGATGGCAAGGCCGACCCAAAGGCCGAACGTGTGATCGCTCATACGAAGCGCGTGACCGATCGAGGGGAAGAGAAACAGACCCACCGCCCCTAGAGCCAGGATCGCTCCCATCGCATAGGAGGTGTCCTCGTCGTCGGCATCGATGGCACCCTGGGTAGCGATGATCGCGGACACGCCGCATACCGACGAGCCGACGGCCAGGAGCGCGGTGAGCTTGGGGCCCAGCTTGAACGTGCGACCCAGAAAGACCATCAGCGACCCGGCCAAAGCAAACTCGAGCACGATGAGCACGAGGCTGAGACCGCCGAGCCTGAGCACGTCGCCGAGCAGGAATCGCACTCCGAGAAGGGCGATGCCCACCTTGAGAAAGAACTCGTAGGTGTTGATTCCCGGCAGAAAAATCGCGAAGAGTCTGGACCTCGCGAAGAGATTGCCAACCACGAGACCGAAAAGAATCGCCCACAGGACGTACTCGATGTTGGGAAGGGCAACGTGGTGCGCCTTTCCGTATCCCCGGAGCTGCGCCTCCGCCGCCTTCCCCGCGTCACCGATCGCGAAGAGGAGCGCGACCCCGGGAATCAGCGCGAACGCTCGGGAGAGAAGACCCGCGGGCAGCGAGCCCCCGCGGCTCGCCGCCTTCGCGGACGCGGCCGCGGGGTCGGCTACCACGTCACCCCCGAAATGAGGCCCGCGCGAACCAGCGCCGCAAGCCCAAGGGCGACAAGGAGCGCGACCCAGTCCGCCGAGAGCCAGGCCAAGCCGCGACTGGACGCGGTGGGCTTGGGAGAGCTGGGGGTCACTTGGATCATCGAAGGTCCTTGCGTCTGGTGTGCCCCGATGCCGCCGTCGCGTGTCGGCATCGGGGCTCGCCCGTGGCAATGTGCACTATGGGTTGACGGGCGTCACCTCAGACCGCCCGATCTCACGCCCCGATCGATCGCGCGCTACCACAACGACCGCATCGAGGAGCGCGTCGACCTGAAGCGCGGTGTCGAGACCGTTCCACGCCACGGATGCGACCCAGCCGCGAGGGGCGGGGATCGATGCGTCGACGATGTCCCACCTTGCGACCTCCGTCGCCCCATTCCAAATTGCGTGCACCACTGTGTCGCCATCGAGGGTGCGGTCGGCAGTGGCTACCGGCCGCGTGTCCGGCTCACCGATCCACTCGTAGCGATACGCCCGGTAACTGTTGTACCCCGACGGAAGCGACGCATCGAAGAGGAGGTCGTTCTGCTCGTCTATCTCGGAGAGTCGAGGCAGGGCCCCCCAACCGATGAAGGTGTCCCCGTTGTCGAGCCCTTCGGCGTTGCCCTGCGAGCCCGCCTGCAATCCGTCCGGATGCTCGAACGAGCGCTCCAGAGTCGCGGTCTTGTTCCGATCGTCGTGGCGTACCCAGATGACGCGCGAGTACGGCAGTACGGATGGGGAAGCTTCGTTGTCGAAGATTCGGATCAGTCCGTGGTCGTCCACGGCCGTGGGATTGTGCTGCCACGCGAATGCCACGTTCGGACCCAGGACAAAGTCGGTCTTGGTTCCCCCGAGTCGCCAGAGGATCGCACCCGAGTGCCGATCCACTCGGTAGGCGGCCCATGCGTTGCGCGCACCCACGAGGAGGTTTCCGTCCTCGTCGAGGCTCACGGCGTTCAGGTGAAAGTAGTCCCAGGCCACGGTGGGCGACGCCGGCCTGGGCGCGTGACTCTCGTCGAGCCCCACGTGGTCGAGGCTATGCCACTCGAACAGCACGCGTCCATTGTGGATATCGATCTCCTGAACGACTCCTTCGGTCACCAAACCCGAAGTCGGGCCTCCCACCGACGACAGGTCATGCGAGACGGTGTTGTAGGCTGTGATGAGCGCCGTACCTTCGGGGGTGAGGTGGAACTCGTGGATGTCCGCGATGAGCCCGTTGCCGGCCTTGACCGTCGCAATGACGTGGTAGTTTCGGTCTGCGATATAGTCGGTGGTGGGCCCGGTCGAAAACTCTCCCAGGCTTTCGATCCACGTGATGACCGGCTGGTCGTGGTACCGCTGCACGCGCAAGTCGAATGCGGTCGTCCCCGTGGGAAGCTGCTTGAACCATACGGGGCGTCCCTGGCCGTCGAGAATCTCGGCTCCCTGGACGGCCGCCGGGGCGGCGGACGTGGGAGTTAGAAGGATGAGGCCAGGCGCGGTTTTCGGGCTCGACTGGAGAATGGTGATCGGCACGGGCTGTAGATCCGCAGGGGCGACGGCCCCACCGGACGAGTCCGCCAGGGCGATCGCCGCGGTAAGCGAAAGAGAGAGAGCTCCGACACTCGCGTTACGAAATGCTCGAAGAGATGGTTTCATGACATCGAACCTCCGGTTGGGAAGAGACACAGCCCAGCGGGATTTCTTCGGTTCGACGTCCAACCATCTCGGCGGCTGCGTGGCGCGGCGTTCGATTCATCGCCGCCCACGATGTCCTTTTTACAGGACACCGTCAAGCGCTTTCTCGAGCTCGACTCCACCTTGTTCGCGGCGTGAAGCGTCGCACTACGGAGAGGGACGGAGGACTTGCGTTCCGCAGCGCGTCCAGTATGATGGACATCATGATCCAAACCCTGACCCCGCTGCAGGCACATGAGCTCTTGATGCAGGGCGACGTGGACGTCATCGACGTGCGCGAGCCGCACGAGTGGCTTGGAGGCCACCTGCCCGGGTCGCGGCACATTCCTCTGGGGCGCTTTCGAGAGGGGCCCAAGGCGGCTCTCCCACGCGACGGCGTCATTTTCGTCTGTGCGGCTGGCGTTCGTAGCCACACGGCCGCCCGCTTGGCGGAGGCCGTCGGCCTGACCCGTATCTACAACATGGCGGGCGGGACCCGCAGCTGGCAAAGCGCGGGGCTCCCGCTCGTCACATCCGACGCGAGCGCGGCTGCGTGAGACCGCAGAGCGCGTCCGCGCTCAGAACGGCCGCGGCAACGAGCGTGCAATCTCTAGAAGGATTTGACGCGGTCGTCGACGCCCTGACCCTCGCCAACACCGACCTTCTTCAGCACCGCGTCCGAGGGCCGGCACGGCCAGTGCTCCCTTCGGGGGCCGGGGTCGCCAGCCTGGCCGCGGATTTGCGGGGCGCCTTGTTTCCGTGGCACTTCGGAACCGGCGGAGTGTCCGGCGAGACGATCTCCTATCGCGTTCGGCACGCGCTCGCGCGATCTCTTTCAGGCTTGCTCGAACAAGTGGGCCTCGCGCTGCAATCCGAGTGCGAGCACGGACACGCGCCGTGCACGCGTTGTGCTGAGCTCACCGTAAGTATTCTGGAGAAGTTTGCGGCTCGCCTGCCCGGCGTTCGGGCGTTGCTCGAGACGGACGCATGGGCCGCGTTCGAGGGCGACCCCGCGGCACGGAGCCCTGACGAAGCCGTCTTTTGCTACCCCGGCATGTTGGCGATCCTTCACCATCGAGTGGCTCACGAGCTCGATGCACTGGGAGTTCCCCTCATCCCACGAATGATTTCCGAGCTTGCGCACTCCGCCACGGGTATCGACATTCATCCGAGCGCCCAAATCGGCTCCAGTTTCTTTATGGATCACGGCACGGGCGCGGTCATCGGCGAGACCTGTCTCATCGGCGATCGCGTACGCCTCTACCAGGGAGTCACTCTCGGAGCGCGGAGCTTCCCCCACGACGAGGAGGGGCGACCCATCAAGGGTGTCCCGCGGCACCCCATTGTGGAGGACGACGTCGTCATCTACGCGGGGGCGACCATCCTCGGCCGAATTACCATTGGTTGCGGATCAACCATCGGAGGCAACGTGTGGGTGACGAGCAGCCTGCCGCCGCATACGCACGTGAGCCAGGCCTCTTTTCGCCGCCTTTTCAACGGCGGGGCTGGGATATGAGCGGAGTGGTGACGACCGATCCGCAGGAGCGCGGCGCTCGTTGGGTGTTGCCTTCACCGTAGCGGTCGCGATGCCTCCACGGCCCACTTGCCATCGGAACCCCGAAGGCGGATACGGAGACGACGCCTCCCGAGGCGCAAGCGATCCGAATCATCCTGGAGGAGCGGCGGCGGCCGCAGAGGACGGAACGCCTCAAGTTCTGCTCAGCCCGACGTCACGAACAAACGGAGGAGTGCCATGAAAGCTGCCGTCGTTCGAGCTCCCGATCAAGTCCCTCGTTACGAGACCTTCGCGTTGCCAGAGAACGCTGAGGGCGTCGTCGTCGACGTTCTTGCCTCGGCCCTGTCGCCGCGTGCTCGCTCGGGCGCCTCCGGCCAGCATTACACGAGCCATGGGGTCTTCCCGCTCGTGCCGGGCATCGATGGCGTCGGACGGCTTCCCGACGGGCGGCGCGTCTACTTTCTCGCGGCCGACGACACGCTCGGAACGATGGCGGAGAGGGCGCTCGCCGACTCCAGGCTTACCGTGCCCCTGCCCGACAACGTCAGCGCCTCGGCAATCGCGGCTGCGATGATTCCCGCAATCTCATCGTGGGTCGCACTGACAAAGCGTGTGAAGCTGCAGCACGGGCAGAGTGTGCTCGTGCTCGGCGCAACCGGAACGGCGGGACAGCTCGCCGTTCAGATCGCCAAACATCGGGGCGCCGGTCGCGTGGTCGCCGCAGGTCGCGATCCGGAGGCGCTCGATCGCCTGCGCGATCTTGGCGCCGATGACGTCGTTCGGCTCGCCGGAACGAAGGCGGACGGAGAAGCGGTCGCTGCGGCTGCGAGCGAAGTCGATACCGTTCTCGACTATCTGTGGGGATCGGTGACGACCGTCGTCATGCCCGCGCTTGCCCGGCGTCGTAAGGCCGAGTCCCGTGCGCTCCACTGGATCCTGATCGGGTCGATCGCCGGTGAAGACATCTCCCTCTCATCGGTCTTGTTGCGGAAGCGCAACCTCCATGTCCTCGGGAGCGGTCAAGGAGCCACGAGCACGGCCGAGATGTTCTCGGTGTCGCCCGAGATCGTCGCGGCGCTTGCGGCCGGAGAGCTGCAGGTTCGGGTCCGCGAAGTTCCGCTAGCCGACGTCGAGCGTCACTGGACAGCGACCCCGCCATCGGGTGAGCGCATCGTCTTCGTCCCCTGAGGAGGCAGGGACGGGCAATGCGGGGCTATTCGCCCGTGCGCACGGCTCCCCGCAGCATCGAGTTGCTGGCGGGCTTCGCGGGGGCCGGGAACAACTCGCGCCATTCGACGGATTGCCTCACGGGCTCGAACGCTTCGTCGGCCAGAGCCTCGGTCCGCCGTCCGGGCTCGAGGGCGAACACGCGCTGCAGCGCCCGCCCGACCTCCTTGGTGTTCTCCGCGCCCGCGGCCACGACCGCAAGGCCGTACCAAGCGTCGGCATCGCTCTCGTTTGAGATTTTCAAGGCCTGAGAAAACGCCGACTTGGCGCGGAGGGGGTCGTGGGAATCGAGCTCGCGCCATCCAAGGGCGTCGAAGACATCCGCAATGGTGTCGGGGTGGGCCGCGACGTACGCGCGCAATCGAGTGCGAGCCTGGCCGGTGCGCCCGAGGGCCTCGAGCGCCTCGCTGGCTCGCACGAGCGCCCACCCGTTGTCCCCATCGAGAGCCAGCGCCCGCTCGTAGGCAGCCAGGGCGTCGGCAGGCCGGTGGCGAGCGAGAGCCGCATCGCCGATGACGATGATGGCGTCGGCGTCCTTCTCGTTCTGAGTCAACGCCTCACGGGCAAGCGACTCGGCCGCGCCCGCGTCGTGCGCATCGAGAGCGGCCTGTGCGCGCTCGACGAGGGCGTCCGCATCCTCCTTGGGGTTAGGCGCCGCGCTCGTGGGCGCAGCGGGCTCGGCCGGACTTGCCGACCCCGTGTCGGCAGGAGCGACGGCAGGCGTGTGCTGAGGCGACGCAGCCTCAACGAGAGTCTCTCGGTCGTTGCAAGCCGCGAGCAGCCACAAGCACCCGACAATCGCGGCCCGCCTGCCCGTCATGCCACCGCCGCCCTAGCGACCCGGACGCTGCCCGTGCGTGCGAGCTTGTTCCATCCGACGGCTCCACCCCGCAACGCGGCACCGATGGCACGCACCAGCGCGAAGAAGAGAATCCACCGGTAAACGAGCCGCTGAACGAGCCAATCCGACGCGAGGCGAGGCGAGGCGCGGTCCATGGCCATCGCCATCAAAGTGAGGAGGAGCTCGGCCGCGAACATCGCGATCCCATACGGGATGAGCTCACGACCGTAGCCGACGCACACCGCCAGCACGCCCGCGAGATCCACGAGCGGGGCGAGCAGCGGCACGCCCAGGTGGCAGGTGAGGACCGTCGGCAAAAGCAGCCAGCGGACGGTGGGGCGGACCGCCGAGGGGCTGACCAGCCCGCCCCGGTGCTTCCACAGGGTCTGGAGCACACCGAAGGTCCACCGGAAGCGTTGCTTGAGAAGGGCGCGTACGGTCTCGGGCGCTTCGGTCAGGGCCACGGCATCGGGTGCGTACCCGATTCGCCACCCGAGAACCTGCAGGGCGAGCGTGAGATCGGAGTCTTCGGCGAGTGTGTCGCGCGCGAACCCGCCTACCATCTGGACCGCGTCGCGCCGCCAGGCACCCACCGCGCCCGGAACGACGGACACCACGCCGAGCGCGGCCCACGCGCGCCGTTCGATCGCCTGACCACAGACGTATTCCATTGCCTGGCATCGCGAGATAAAGCCGCGCACGTTGCCCACGACCGCTCGCCCGGCCACTGCCGCCACGCGCGGGTCGCGCATGGCATCCACGAGCCGGGCGATGGTGTCCGGCAGAAAGAGCGTGTCGGCGTCGAGCGCCACGACGATCGGATGCGATGCCCGGGAAAAGCCGTAGTTCAGGGCGCGCGCCTTGCCGCCGTTTCCGAGGCGCACATACTGCACGCGGGGGTCTGCCGCGAACGAGCGTTCGATCCTCCGCCCGGTGTCGTCGGTCGAGCCATCGTCCACGACGATCACTTCCAGCGACGCACCCTCCGAGGCGAGCACCGATTCGATCGTACGGACGATGACGCGCTCCTCGTTGTACGCGGGGATCACGACGCTCACGGGCTGCGACTCGGGGGGCGCATCCGTGGCGGTCGGCACCGGTCCGCGGCGGCGGTGCACGCCGTAGTGGACGAGCGACAGGAAAAGCATCGACCCGAAGCGCAGGGCCACGAGCAGGAGCGACCCGACGGCGACGGCGCGAAGGATTCGGATGGCCCACGTGCCCGCCCACCACACGGCCTGGTTCGCGCGTACCTCGAGCAAGGTGGGGATGGACGGATTGGTCCGATCGATGCTCGGCGTGCCGAACAGGTCGTGAACTTGAACGAACGTGAACCCGCGATCGCGCAGGCCCGGCAAGATGGACCGCAGAGCCTGCACGGTCTGCGATCGGTCCCCGCCTCCATCGTGGAGCAACACGACTCCCGAGCCGTCCGCAGTGGCCTGCCCGAGCACGCGTTCGACGATCGCCGTGCTCCCGGGCCGCTCCCAGTCTCGCGGGTCAATCGTGGACGCCACCGTGGTCATGCCGTTGCGCATCGCCGCCTCGATGCCGAGGAGGTCCTCCTGGCTTTGCGGCGTGTCGTCGGCGCGGAACGGCGGCCGGAAGAGCAGGGTGGACCGACCCGTCACCGAAGCGAGAAGTAGGTTGGTGGCGCGAATCTCCAGATTGGCGTTCCGGTCCGCGATGCGACCGAAGTCGGGGTGCGAGAAGCTGTGATTGCCGATCTCGTGTCCTTCGGCGACGAGCCGACGGACGAGCTCGGGGTCCCGCTCGACCCTGGACCCGATCATGAAGAAGGTCGCCTTGACGCCGTACTGGGCGAGGACATCGAGCACGGCGGGAGTGAACTCCGGATCGGGACCGTCGTCGAACGTCAGCGCCACCCGGCCGCGCGGCGCGGGGGCACGGCGCTCGATGGTCACCTGCGTCGGCAGCTCGTCGTAGCGCTCGGCCGCCACCCGCCCCCCGGCCGTCCACGCCACTGTGCAACGGCCCGACCGTACGTCGGTGCGAACCCGTATTTCGACGCCTTCGCCGACCACCTGCCAGGCGTCCGGCGGGGCCACCTCCACGAGCGCGCGCCGGACGACGTCCGGGCCCTTCGACGCCGAGGCCAGTACTTGCCAGATCCGCGGGTCCTCATCCCCCAGCTCGTCCAAGCCAACGGACGGGATCCCGCGCGATCGCGCGAGGGCCAGCTCGTCGGTGAAGCTCGCAGCGTCGGCGAGCCATACGAGCCACGCGTCCGGATCGGTGTCGGCCGAGTCGACCGGCCCCACTCCCGGTTGGATGCCGTCCCGTCCCCGCATGACCGCCACCGCGGAGCCCAGGGATTCGACCCAACGGGGAGAGACCTTCGCAAGCGATGCCTTGGTGATCACCTCGGCCCAAGTGGTCGAGCGCGAGGGCGATCGGCCCGCCAGAGCCCAGGAGAGCGAACGCATGGGAAGCATCGGGACGACCTTCTCCGGGCCCAGGGCGTCGACGGCCGCATCGACCGCCTGTTCGACCCAATCGCGGGGCGCGCCGGGGCCCGGGGGCAGGCCGTCGGCCTCGTCACGATGCGCGGTAAGGAGCACCAGATCGACCGACGCGGCTTCGCCTCGCAAGCTGTCTCGGTCGAAATCCGCGTCCACCGAAACCGCGAGAGTCTGGGCGGGAGCAAGCCGCGCGCGCACCGCCTGCAGGAGCCCTCCGCGCGCGTCTCCATCGGGGTCGTCGGCGGCGTCCTCGGGTAGCTCGAGCACAAGCCCGTCGGCGTGCAGCTCGCGAGCTCTGCGCACCAAGTCCTCGGCGAGGGCGCCGCGCCGATTCGCGTCGCTGGCCGCGTCGGTCACGTCCGCGGCGTTCGGCCCGCCCTCCGCGGGAGCATCGATCGCGAGCAGAACGCGGGCTCCTTCGGCGTGCACAGCCTCGATCGCGGCTGCGCTTACCTCGCCGGCGATGGCGACCTCGGGGCCGGCCCACCGCAGTCCCTCGAGCACCACGTCCGTCAGAGCGCTCCCGCGCCGCCGAAGGGCGAGCATCGCCGGCTCGTCGTCGGGATCGATCCGGGCGAGCCGGTGCCCGATCGCGGGCGCGCGCGGACCGAACGGGTCCGCCCGCGGCAGCGGGGTGAGAGCGGGATCGAGCGCGAGGGGCGAGGTT
>Ga0209274_10001945_pt1 | contig 10354 bp, 16 predicted proteins | sample HubBroMetageREF1_FD_188343 | JGI IMG/M metagenome (GOLD analysis project Ga0209274, IMG submission 188343) | Reference soil microbial communities from the Hubbard Brook experimental Forest, New Hampshire, USA - Hubbard Brook CCASE Soil... | ecosystem: Environmental > Terrestrial > Soil >...
GGCGTCTGCGGTCCAGACGTAGACCAGAAGTGAGAATAGCCATGGAAACACCCACCGAAATACGAGAACCGCCAAAGCGACTGCAAGTAGCGGCACGAGAGCGTTGGCGAGCAACCGATAAATGCGCAGACGCCTGACGCGAGCGGTCAAAGGCGGCAGAGAATCAGGTTGCTCCATAGCGACTTCTAACGGTGAAGCTGAGGCGCCGCGCACAAGCGCCCGATTGGAGCCGCGGGCGCACCATCTCTTCCGGCGCCCGCCGCGACACTACCGACTCTCACGGTCCCTCCAACGATTGTTAGACGCCCGCACCCTACTCACGGCTTGAACTCAGCCAGCTTCTGTCTCAAGTAAGCCTCCGACGAGACCACGCGTCCGTCAGGAAATCTAATCTGATAGGGAATCCCCGAAACTGACGAAGCAGACGCACAGAGTCGGATGAAGTCGTCAGCTGTCAGGACTCGGGAGCCGGCCATTCGGAGCTTCAGACGCAGCTGGTCTGCGGCGGCCTTGGCGTTGTAGGCGGTGCCGTTACGTATGAATTGAGCGTCCTGCAGCGTTTCAATTGAAGCTATCAGGTAGGCAATTTTTTGGCCTTCAAGTGATGTGGAGTCCGCTGCGTGAGCAAACGCACTGATTGAGAGAATGAGAAGCCAGGGAAGACCGCGCATGCGCCGATACCGGGCGTCTAACGGTGAAGCTGAGCGGCCGGGCGCAGGCGTCTCCGCGGGCATATCACGGACCGCTGCAGCGATTGTTAGAGCTCACGCGCTCCTGGGGATTAAGCATTTAGGCCGCTGCTGGTCTGTATATCAAACCGATCACTATCCCAACCAGGGTCCATTCGATGAAATAGGCTATCCCTGAGATGAGGGTGAGTCGCAATCCGATGTTCAGATTTCCGTAGTTATGCAAGACAAACGAACCAAGCACAAATATCCCGATCAAAGCGCCAAAGCTTGCGCCCTCTACCAGACCTGAACCACCTTTGTAGAGTCTCGCGTACAGGACCGCGAGCACGAACATCGACAAGAGCAGCCCCGCCATTCCCGCCGGAAGGTGGCTCATCTGTCCTTCGTGGGAGCGATATACGGCCGGATACTTCAAAAACTCATCTTTGAGGAACGGCATGGTGAAGAACATGACCCCGCCGATGCCCATGTACGCTACAAATGCCGCAACAGAGGCAAGCACAATTCGCAAGTAGTTCATTCGGAGAGCCCCACGCGAGCGGCGCGCGACCACCCACCCGTCACGGACCGCTCGAACGCGTTGTTAGACCGCAGGCGCATTGCTTTGACGCTCCTCAAGTGCCTCCCTGAGCAATGATCTTAGTGCCTTCTTTCGAAGAATGGTGCCGCCAGGGATCTTGACGTGCCGCAGATTCTTGCCGGTGCCTTCAAGTCGAAGACCATGTGATTGTAAGGACGCTCCATGGTAGAAGCCTAGGTTGAGGTGATTGGTGTGTATCGCTAGGTAGGCGTAGTGCTGGGTGTTCTTTTTGGGTCCAACGCCGAAGCTGGCGATCTTGAGCTTTGGCCAGATGAGCTGAGTCGCATCGGGATCGACGCTCAGAATGAGTTTCCTCAGCTCGCTCCCAGTGCGCCGTAAAGCGGGTGACGCTAGCGCGGCCAGTGCGTCAAAGGACTTTTGCGTCGTAGCAAGTGTTGACACAGCGTCTCTCCTGCCGCCTAACGGTGAAGTTGAGGGGCCGCACAGAAGCGCCCGAAGGCGCCGAGAGCGCACAATTTCTCCGCGCCCGAGGCGCCAAGCCGCAAGCGCATCACGGACCCCTCCAACGATTGTCAGACCTCACGCCTTTCACCTTTGCTCGGATCTTCACCGTAAGGCAATTCGTCAGGATCGACACCAACGAAGTCGGGTTCGGGATCAGTTAGAAAACGCACGGCCCGGATATGGCTCTCGCCCAGCATGAAAGCCTTCAGTACGCGGTGCATCCCGTCCATGATGCGGCCATTGCTCGAAAGGATGATGGGATAGCCGAGATCGGCCTCCTCGATGAGACGTGCGTGTTCGGCGACGCTCCGGCACGTCATCGACTCTCCCCAAAACGGCTCGTCGAGCTCGCGAATGCTCGCAATTGGCACAAGCTGCACCTCCAGGTGCTTGGACCGGGCAACGAGACGATCAATGTCCCAAGCCCTCAATCCGGCAGCGCTTGGCCTGAAGTGATACTGCTTGCGCATGCATTGCCCAACGCGTGAAGTCTAACGGTGAGGTTGAGGGGCCGCCCAGGAGTCCCACCGAAGCGACGCGTGCGCACACTGTCTTTCAGCGCCCGCGGCAGCACTACCGACTCTCACGGACCCCTCCTTGTTAGAGCGCACGCTCAAAGGTGCAGAAGGTATACAGGCGCGAGTGCCGCGATGCCCGCTGCAATCTGAAGCATCAGAATGGGCGCCGCTTGCCGTGGAACTTCTCGCACCCACTTCACAGCGAAGTACGCTATGACTGGTACCTGACCGGCCATTAGGAGCTGCCACGTGTGGGCGGCAGCGCCTTCATCGCCATGCACAATGCCATAGAGTGCAAGGTCCCCAGCGACAAGCGCCGAGGCCGCGACCGACATGGCGATAGGGATGAAGGCACTGGGCTTCTTCAGCAGTGTGAAATCAATAGCGTACCTCATGGCGTTGCCTCGTGACTTTTAACGGTGAAGCTAAGCGGCCGGGCGCCGATCCCACGCTAGCGTCGCGAGCGCATACTGTCTTTCAGCGCTCGCGGCGCGCAACCATGTACGCATCACGGCCCGCTCCAGCGATTGTTAGGCGGCGTTTATGGATGCGACCATTAAAAGCACCGGCGTCCTATTATGGCCAGTCACGGCGTGATTCAGCACCCCTTTAACCGCGACACGTCGACCCACCAGACGCTCTACCTCTTTCAACGATTTATTGTCTGGGGCCGGGTCCAACACGACGAGCTGTACCACAATGACGTTGATTTCTGTCACGTTGTTGTTTACCGAGCCCGAATCCGCCTCGACGCAGATGGGTGTATCAAGCAGCAGTAGCCAGGCGTCCTCGAGACGGTCTGTGGCGGGATGCTCACCCCAATTGGGCGGTCCCCAGTAAGTCCGCTCTATCAATTCTCCTGACAGCGCGACCTCTTGGGGTATGTGCGTGCCGCCATTGGAGTGAGAAAGGGCCTCGTGTTGGTAATGCAGGCACGGGCCCGGGGCCTTATGTGTGGAGGCGATGGCCGAGGTGCCCCCGCAAACTCCAGCAAAGACGAGCAGTGCTAGCTCGATGTGCATGAGTGTCGCCTAACGCTCAAAGTGAGGGGGAGCCGCGGGCGCACACTGTTTTCCCTATGCCGCGCGTGCGTTTCAAGTAAGCCTCACGCCCATCACCCGGGAGGCGCGGCTCGTGAAATCAGCCCGTGCACAGGACTCTGGCGACGTAGTCAGGAGCGACGCACAGTGAGCCCCTGCGCCGCAAGCTGAGCCTGCATACTGTCAGCGCCCACGAGGTGGTAGAACCCAACGACAACGAGTGTAGGCCTGTCCTGCCCAAGCATCGATCTGAATCGTGCGACCCAGCGCTGGTTCCTTTCCACGACCATGGAGCGATAAAGCTGGGGATAGCGTCGCTGCATCTGCGCCAGCCATGCCGTCGCCGGAGCGGCCCTGCCCGCGTCCCAGGCCTCATACGACTGTTGTCCCGCGGCGTGTCCGGCCAGGATCTCGTCGACTATATAGAGGAGATACTCAAGCTCCGTTTCCGGCGGTAAGCCGACGAACCAGCGAACCGCGTCATCCAGCGTCGGGAACTCGCTGCGGAGCGGGATCCCGAGCTGCTCCGCCTCGGTCACCAGAACCTTCTCTGCGTTGCGTCCGCTGAACCCGGGCGCACTGAAGAACGCGCCCTCCAGGGTCTGACCCGCGAGCCACGGGCGGTATTGCGCCATCGACCCCTCGAGCACATCCGCCGCTTTGGCAGCGGCCGACAACTTCGCCTGCTGCGGCGCGCTCAGCCGCGCGTGAAGCGGCATCTCCGGCGACATTCCGTAGCGCTGAATGAGCTCTGCTACCGGTAAGCGCGAGGTCTGGCTAGTCTCATTCCACAGCTCACCGCAACGCCGCAACAGATCCTGAACGCGAGAGTTCTGCCAATGCGTCGGTTGCGGCGGCGTATGTCCGAGCAGGTAAGCGCTAGTGGGCCCGGATGTAATCTCCCAAAGAGGAAAGCCCGACGCGGTGACCCCGTAGGATCTGGGGACAGCGAGCGCCGCCAAAGCCGCGCCCAGGCAGCCCACCGCTTCACGTCGGCTGAACAGGCGCGTGCCGTCGAACAGCGCGTACTGTGGCTTCGGAACGTTAGCCCTGACGGTGATGTCAGACATGCTGACGCCTAGCGGTGAAGCTGAGCGGGTCTTATCCGCGCCAACCGAAGGCACTTTATCCAGAGCATCGACATTTCAGCGAGCCTCACCGCGCCTGATCCGCGCGACTGCTCCAGCGATTGTTAGGCGGCGGCGGCGTGTCAAGGGTCTGATCACCTCAGCTGCACGCAAACATACTTGACGCTGTCCGATTGCTTGCGCGGTGCAATCGTTTGTACCCATTTCTGTCCGGCTTGCTCACAGAGCCCGGACGACTCGAACCCGGGAACGCTCGCGATAGTCGAGTAACCGATGCAGTTAGGCCCTGAGCATGAGGGTTGACTTACGATTAAGGTGAGAATCAGTGTGAACATTTCGCTAACACCCTTGAATTGAGAAGTGGAGCTTAGGGTCGCAAAGGACAACGCGCGTGGCAGTGACCGCAAGCGCCACAACAAACCACAAGAGTTTCATCCCGCCGTCTAACGGTGAAGTTGAGGGGGATCAGAGCCACGGGCGCACACTGTCTTCCCGCGCCCGCGGCGAGACTACCGAGCCTCACGGCCCCCTCCGACGAGTGTCAGGCGGCGGACGCGACTTCGGACCGCCTGGCGTGCGAGGACGCCGTTTGGGCGAGATTGCCTTCAGCACAGTAGTGAGCGCGGGCGCCTGCTTGAACGAATCTGCCTGTGCCGTCAACGCTTGCCTTATCAATGCGCGAACCGGACGGGACCTCAGAACGCTGAAGGGAGCCAGGCGAATACTCCGAATTGTGGCGCCGGTGCCCTCAAGCAGGCCTCGAGGATCTTCGAGCGCCTTCCCTCTGGCAAAGAACAGTGTGACCCAATTGGGGTATCCCGCGATGGAAATCACAAGCTCAGACGCCCTCGCGGTCGGACCGAAGGCGAAGATCAATGCGTTGTGGCTGTCGTAAACGAGCTCATATCCCTTCGGAATAAGTTTACGCAGGTCCGCTCGCGCCCTTCGCAATTGGGTCGCGATCTCCGGCGTGTACTGAGCAACAAAGGCGTCAATCTGTGTGCGGGCTGCCATTGCCGACGCCTAACGGTGAAGTTGAGCGGCCGCACGATGCCGCCTGATCAGCGTCGCGAGCGCAGACTGACTACCGCGATCGCGACGCAACCACCCACGCATCACGGCCCGCTCCAACGATTGTTAGATCGCAGTTGCCTCATAACTTTCCAAAGTACTCCGTGATATCAAAGTACAGAGTCCGCTCCTGGCCCGCCGTGTCTGTGATTGTGAGCGCATCATAAAGCTTGTTGTTCTTCGTGATGAGGCCTTGCTTACCGCGCCGAGAACCAGGCCAATGCTCTTTTATCCATGCATATTCCGCGCGGATCCCAACCGTCTCATCCCTGGCATGCACGATAACCGCTGCGTTCAAAGTCGATCCGTCTCCACCTGAGAATGAGTAGCCAGCATCTTGCGGCGCGTCAGCAGCGAATAGCTGCAGCGACGCCGCGGATATGGCGACTAGAACGACGAGAGCAATGCGCCATGAGGTGTGCATCTACTGGCTCCCCTGCGATCTAACGGTGAAGTTGAGGGGCCGCACAGAAGGCCGCGCCCGCAGCGATACTACCGAGCATCACGGACCCCTCCAACGATTGTTAGGGGGGTGTCGGCTCTCAGCTCGGTTATTGGACTCGGATGTGATGAGTGCCAATCCATAGCTCCCTCCATGTGGGGTCCTTAATCGAGACTTCACCTCGGGCTAGTTTTGAGAGCATGTCCTTTTGAGTTGCAGCTGAACCGGACTCATACGCCTGCCCCACTTCGCGCCAACCACTAGCGTCTTTCCGGTAGACCAACCCGCTGGAGCCCTGCAGCAGCACGAACTGTTCTGAGCCCGAGCCATCGGTGCTCAAGTCAACAAAAAGACCGGCCATTGGGGAATCTGGCGCAAGCATCCAGGGGTATCGCTTTTTTGGGTCATTTAGTTCAGCGGTAACTCGTTGCATGAGATCTGCGTCTAGCGCTCGGCCGTTCGGGTAAATGATCATCTTGGCGAGGGCATCAGAGGCTGTTTCTGTCGGTGCCGACTCCCAGGGACTTGTGAGCCTTATCGATGCAGCGGCGAGGTTTCGAATACGGTCCGCGTCGGGATGGTTCTGCAAGTGCGCCAGTTCGTCGAGCTTATGTCTGCCGTACGCGCCAGAGCCGAATCTCAGGTAGTGGAACGGACTGCTGTAATCGTACGGTCTCTCAGTCGTTTTAAACCGCCCCTTAAGCACCATTGAGTACTGGCTATTAGCCGATAGGCGATACGGAGACAGGATAGGCGTAAGAGACAAAGAAATGGCACAGATCAGAGTGATCGCGACCACGACGTTGACTTGCGAGATACCGCCGAACCACGTCCCCCCCTTAATGGCGGCGGCCGAGTATCCCACCGAGTAAATTAGTGCAGCGCCCGCGACGATAAAACCCCATACGCGCTCTACACTAAGTCCGTATTCACCCGTTCGAACGTATAGCGCATAGATTGCAGTTAAGGAGACTACGACCGTTAGCGGAATCACGGCTCTAAGGGAGACCGCAATCCAATTCGGATACGGTTTGCCAACGGTGCCCTCTCTGAAGGCGGCATTGAGGAACAAGACCACAACCGCGACCAACCAGAGTAGCCAGCTCGCGCCGATCGCTTTCTGACCAGTCATGAGCAGACTTGGCAATCGGGATATGAGCGCTAGCGTGAAGAGCGCTAGTAGCACACCAGAAACGGTTCCAAGCCACTTGAAGACATTAAGAATCTGATCGAGCAGAGTCGAAACCAGGCGATCGACTGAACCGATCAGATGTAGCGCGCACCCGAATACAAGTGAGCTAACCGGGTACACGAATATCGGCTCTTCGAACAGATCTCGAAAGAAGTCAATCTGTAACATGTGGAACAGGGACTGCCACAGATACAGGAGTAGCCAGAACAGTCCGGTGAAGACAGCGGCTTCGGCGAGCGTAATTGCATTTCGCCACGCGTGATCGAAGAGTTTACGGTACTCAACGGTCCACCTCCCGACCTTGAGTCGCGCTTGCACAAATGGCATCAGGAGCAGCCAAAGCACGATAAGTACGATCGCGAGCGGAAAGCATTCGCCCGACTCGGCAAATCGCTTGTCCCAAAAGCTTGCAACCGAACCGCCGTGATGCCAGCCGAAGTAGAAGAAAGCGACCGTTATTAGCCCGAGAATTGCCCAACTAGCTGGACTCCGCACTTGGTCGGCGAGCAGCTGAGTCGTCAGTGGAACCAGCACGACCACAGCGTATAGCGCAAAAAGCCACGCGAGATTTGTGGCTGGCCAGGTATGAGTCGTGATTGCGTGATGAAGACCGAACAGCGCCCAGCCCTGAGCTACGGCCGCCGCAAGGATGATGGGAAGACTTTCACGGTACGACGTTGAGCTTTGATGCATAACGAATCCGACATGCTCCCTTTAGAAAGCGATGTGAGTACGGCGCGGACTAACGGTCCGCGCTACAAACCATAATGCAATGTAAATCTGGCAAAACAGTGGCAGGTTTTCGGATTGCTCGCACCTTCATTTGGCCTCCTCGCAGGTGGGCCTTTCAAATAGCAGATAAAAAGCTGGACAGCGGCCAAGAGCCAGACATACGCCAAATACATCCCGAGGTGGCCGGGCCGGAGGAACCAGGGCGCTGGAACCAACACTGCAGCGATGAGCAACACCAAAACTACCCAGCCGTGCCAACTAGTAGGCGCGCCCCAGTGCCAACCGTAGCGTTTAGAGGCGTACCAGTACTGAGGCTTATCCGACATGCTGCTGTCTAACGGTGACGTCGGCCGCGCAGAAGCCCCAGATCAGAGCCGCGGGCGCACACTGGCTTTCAGCGCCCGCGGCGACACTACCAACCATCACGGATCCCTCCAACGATTGTTAGAGCGCATCCTCACGCGCCGCCTTACTTCCGGACGAGGCCCACCGCTTGAACTTCGACCAACGAGCCAGAATGAAGTTGCGGCGAAACGGCCACAACTCGTGCAGGACGATGCTGGCCAAACACGTCAGCGTAAACATGGTTTACGGCCGGCCAATTCGCGATATCGGTAACGTAAACGGTAACACTAACCACATGGTCCAAATCAGAATGCGCTGCCCGCAGGATGGCACTGACGTTGGCTAGCGCCTGGCGCGTCTGCGCCTCAATTCCTTCCGGAATCTCGTGGCCGCCACCCAGTTTTATGGGCAACTGCCCGGACACAAAGACAAAGCCGTTCGCGACGATTGCTTGGCTGTAGTGCCCGCCGGGCGGCGGCGCATCTGCAGTTTCGATCGATTGCATAGTTTGCCCCGAGGCATCGGTTGCTGTGAACGCTAGCAGTGCGACTGCGACTGCGATTGCGATTGCGATTGCACTTCCGAATTTGTTCATAACGGCTCCACTTTGTCAGTCTGTCGGCCGAACCGAAGATGAGCACCGATCATAGGGCGTCCGTGGTCGTCAAAACTCGCGCGACGCTTTCAATGCGCTCTAACGGTGAAGTTGACGGGCCGGGCACAAGCGCCCGATTGGAGCCCTACCGCGCGTCTCGGATCCCTCCAACGATTGTTAGAGCGCATGCAACCCCTCACATCTCTTCGGGCATGGGAAGACCGTGCAGTCGTAAGAACGATAGCTTGTCCCAATAGCCTCGCTGAAACGCGATTCGGCCATCCACAACATGGAAGAGCCCGCAGCCCCTCAATCCGCTGGGGTCCCGCCACTCAAGAATCGCCCACTGACCCTCTTCAAAGATGTTCTCAACGATGCAGTCCATCTTTGTCGAGGCAAAGGCAGACGCGAACATCTGGCGAATATTCTCTCGACCCTGGACAGGTGACTCGGCAACCTGATGGTTAACGGCGTCTTCACTGTAGAAGGACGCCAGCGCACCTGCGTCGGCGCGATTAAAGGTCTCTACCCACGCTTGAACTAGCTGACGGGGTCCCATGCTATGCGCTCTAACGGTGAAGTTGAGGGGCCGCACAGAAGCGCCCAACAAGCGCCGCGGGCGCACACTGTCTTTCAGCGCCCGCGACGGCAAACCGCTCACGCATCACGGACCCCTCCAACGATTGTTAGGCGCCGCATGAAGTAGTTGATCAATCAAGGAGCTTCCACGATACGGCGCCATCAAGATGTCGGATTCGCACACCGACAAGCGCAGAAGGGGCGAAGTTGGCCGCGTTCACGCCTATCGTCCTGTTGCGCTGACGACCTCGATACGTGTAGTGAGTGACGCAACCACATCGCTTGCACCGGTGGTAGTCGCGAATCCTCTGGTTCCAAGAGTATTTCGAGAGGCCCCTCTTCGGAGCTTCAATCGTAACTGAAGTCGGCTTGTAGTAGGCCCAGAGTGCACCGTAGCGACGGCAGATCGAACAATTGCAGCTCGTTACCGTGCGGGGCAGCTGCCGAACATGAAGCCGGATCGCACCGCAGTGGCAGGTGGCGACAGGCGTGGCAGTGCGGTGAGCCATGGCGGCTAACGGTGAAGTTGAGGGGCCGCACGACCAAGTCGAACAGGCGACGCGGGCGCACACTGTCTTCCAGCGCCCGCGGCGACACCACTGAGCATCACGGCCCCCTCCAACGATTGTTTGACGTCGCTTAGGCGCTCTTCTTGTGCTTGGCAATGAGCTCGCGGACGGTCGGCACCAGCGCCGCGGGAACGTCCATGACCGTCGAGGCTGAAAGCGCCGCCTCGTCTTCCGCAACCGCTTCTTCGTCAGTCTGCGATTCGTAATGTTCGAGAACGCGCCTCACGCGTTCCTCGTCCCAACCCGCAGGAAATTTAGATTGCTTCATCGCTTCTTGCGCCGTCGGCGCCGGTATGCCATCGCAGCCTTACCCTGCAGCTCATAGCCAGTGATTACGAAGTGGCTGTCGGGCTGCGGGTCTGGAACATAAATTACGCGCAAAAGCCGGCCAGATAAAGTGCGCCCCACCGCGACCCTGGAGCCGTCGCGGCCAAGGCGATCCTCAC
>Ga0209274_10001949_pt1 | contig 10351 bp, 12 predicted proteins | sample HubBroMetageREF1_FD_188343 | JGI IMG/M metagenome (GOLD analysis project Ga0209274, IMG submission 188343) | Reference soil microbial communities from the Hubbard Brook experimental Forest, New Hampshire, USA - Hubbard Brook CCASE Soil... | ecosystem: Environmental > Terrestrial > Soil >...
GAGGACGGCGCGGCAGCTGGGCTAAACCCTCGCGCCGGCTAAAGCCCGCCCTCCAAGGCTACTCTTCTTTCACCACCTGCACCGTAACTTCCGCCGTCACATCCTTATGCAGCCGCACCGGCACCTTGAACTCCCCAAGCTGCTTGATAGGCTCGTCCATCAACACCTTGCGCCGGTCGATGGTGAAGTTCTTCGCAGCCAGCGCATCGGCCACGTCTTTGGTGGTGACCGACCCAAAAAGCTGGTCGTTCTCACCCGCCTTCTGGGCGATGGTCACAGTCACTCCCGTCAGCAGCTTCGAGAGATCCTCGGCTTCGCTCTTCTGTTTGGCTTCGCGGCGCAGGTGCGCCTGGCGCTCCTGCTCCACGATTTTGCGGTTGGCGTCCGTGGCGGCCACGGCGAGCCGCTTGGGCAATAGGAAATTGCGGGCGTAACCGTTGGCCACTTTTACTACCTGGCCGCGGTTGCCCAGCCGTTCGATATCTTCGCGCAGTATGACTTCCATGGTTCGGCTCCTAGAACGCCGCCGCGAACGGCAGCAGCGCGATGTTGCGCGCCTTCTTGATGGCGTCGGTCAGCCGCCGCTGGTGCGGGGCGCAGACACCGGATATGCGGCGCGGGACGATCTTGCCGCGCTCCGCCACGAAGGCGTGCAACAGCTTGATGTCCTTGTAATTGATGTCGTCGATCTTTTCCACGCAAAACCGGCAAACTTTCTTGCGGCGGAAATACGCTTTCTTCTGCGTGGCTACGGCCTTGTCGCCTCCGGTGGGGCGTTGTCCGGCGCTGCCGGGTCTTCCTTTGAATTCTGGCATGGGATCTCCTTACGCCTCCTTGGGCCCTGACGTGGGCACTTCTTTGGACGCTTCCTTTGGCGCCTGATTGGGCAGGCCGGGCATGGCCGGCGCTGCGGAGCCTTCGCCCATCATCTGCTGCGCGACCGAGGGCTGCGGGGCGGACGGCGCGGCGATGGATTTGCGATGCGCGCGCTTGTCGCGTTCCTTCTTGCGCTTATCGAGGCGCTTCAGCGTCTCGTCGATGCGCACGGTCAGAAACTTGATCACCAGGTCCGACACGCGCAAGCGGCGCTCGAATTCCTTGACGGTTTCCGGGTTCGCGCTGAACTGGAACAGAACGAAAGCGCCCTCGCGGTACCGGTCCACTTTGTAGGCCAGCTTGCGCTTGCCCCATTTTTCCACTTTGTCCACCGTGCCGCCGGCGTTCGAGACGGTTGTCTTTATCTGTTCTATAAAGGCGTCCACCTCTTCGTCCAGCGCGTCCGGCTTCGCTATAAACAACTCTTCGTAGATTCGCATGCTTCCTCGTTTTAAGCCTTGGGCGCGACGCGATTGAATCGCGTCATGGCCTTTTCGACGCCTTCGGCAATTATGGAGACAACCGCGTCGGCCCCATCGGCCACCAGTTGCTCCAATTCCTTCTGCAGCGAGCGCTTGATCGGCGACAGCAAATAGTCGATCCCGCTGCTTAGCGGATGGCCGGGATGAATCCCCAAGCGCACCCGCACAAAATCGGTCGTGCCCAGGCTGCGGATCGCGGACTCGACGCCGTTGTGGCCGGCGGAGGAGCCGCGCGGCTTGATCCGCAAACTGGTCCACGGCAGCGCCAATTCGTCGTACACCAGAATCAGGTCGGCTGCCGAGAGCGAATGCTTTTCCATCAGCGGCTCGAGCGACGTGCCGCTGAGATTCATAAATGTCTGGGGCTTGGCCAGCATCGTGTCGCGGCCGGCAATTTGCCCCACTCCTGTCAACGCCTTCGAATCCCGCCTGGTGACGCGGATGCCGTGCATTTCCGCGAGCCGATCCACCACCATGAAACCCAAATTGTGCGGGGTATCGGCGTACTCCTCGCCCGGATTTCCCAGGCCGGCCACCAGGAACATGCGGCGCTACTTCTTCTTGGGCTTGGCCTCTTCGGCCTTCTTGGGTTCGGCCTTCTTGCCCTTGCCCTCTTCGGCCGCTTCTTCCTTCTTGCCCTTCTTGATGACTTCCGGTTCGCCGGCGGCCGGAGCGGCGGCTTCGGCGGTGGGCGCGGCTTCGGCAGCCGGCTTCACCTCTTCGGCGCGCATGGTCACAATGTGCGCGATCACGGTTTCGGGCGCGCCGATCAGCTTCATGGAGCCGGTTAAAGGCAGATCGCTGAAGCGCTTGCTCTGTCCGATCAGCAATTCGGTCACATCCACCGTGAAGCTCTCGGGGATGTCGTCGGGCAGGCACTCGATTTCGGCCGCGCGCGAGATGACTTCGAGCAAGCCCCCCTGGGTCTTGACGCCTTTGGGCTCGCCCTGCGTGCCGAGCGGGACAGACACCCGGATGCGCTTGGTGAGATCGATGCGCTTCAGATCCGCATGCAGCAGCGTGCCCCGAATCGGGTCGTTCTGGTGATCGACCACCATCACCGGCGTATTTTCGCGGCCCTCGATATCCAGGTTGAAGATGGTGTTGTAGCCGCTGGCCGAGTGCACGATCTGCAAGATCGCTTTGGGACTGACGGCCACCGGGACGGGATCTTTGTATGCGCCGTAAACCACCGCGGGAATCAATCCCGAGCGGCGCGTACGGCGCGCTTCGTTCTTGCCGCGCGATTCACGAGGCTGCGCGGCAACGGTTATCTCTTTTCTCACTGCATTTCTCCTTCAAGGGACGCAAGTCCGATTTGGGCTTTCGCCAAGCGTGGGTTGCGTTGCCCCGATTTCTCTACACAATTTCGCTACCCAAACAGAATACTTACCGAAGTCTCTTCGTGGATGGACTGAATCGCCCTGGCCAGCAGGGGCGCCACCGACAGAAACTTGATCTTGCTCGAATGCTTCGCTTCTTCCGACAACGGAATGGAATTCGTAAATACTACTTCCTTCAGCGGCGATTCTTCAATGCGCTTGACCGCCGGCCCCGAAAGCACGGCATGCGTGGCGCAGGCGCTCACGCTGCGGGCGCCCTGCAGCAGCAGCGCCTCCGCGCCTTTCACCAATGTGCCCGCGGTATCGATCAAATCGTCCACCATCAAACAATTCCGGCCTTCCACCTCGCCCACCACGTTCATCACTTCCGCCACGTTCGGTTTCTCGCGGCGCTTGTCGATGATTGCCAGGGGCGCGTTCATGCGCTTGCCGAATGCCCTGGCGCGCTCCACGCCGCCCGGATCGGGCGAAACCACAGTGAGATCCGGCACCTCCAGCGGCTTGAAATACTCGATCATTACCGGCGCTGAAAACAAGTGATCCACCGGAACGTCGAAGAACCCCTGAATCTGCGCCGCATGCAGATCCATAGCCATGATACGATCCGCGCCGGCGCGTTCCAGCAACGAGGCGATTAATTTCGCCGAGATCGGAACGCGCGGTCTATCCTTGCGATCCTGCCGGGCATACCCATAATAGGGTAACACTGCCGTGATGCGGTCCGCTGAGGCGCGCTTGGCCGCGTCGATCATCAGGAACAGTTCCATCAGGTTGTGGTCGACCGGTCGGCAGGTGGGCTGGATCAGGAACAAATCCGCGCCGCGCACGTTCTCCTGGAACTGCAGGTACACTTCGCCATCGGAGAAGGTCTCCAGCATCAGGTTCCCGAGTTTCAGGCCCAGCGATGCGCAGATCTCCTCCGCCAGGCACGGATTGGCGGTGCCGGAGAAGATTTTCAAACGGTCGGGCGTCATCGCCCGGATCGGCTTAGCGGCGGCCATAGTTTTTCTTCAACGTGCGGCCGGAGCATACGCCGCCAGAGGCTGCGGTAGCGGGCCCGGCCGACCAGCGAAATTGGGAAAACACGTTCGTCCGAAAATGATTTTGCAGCGTGGTTGACCTGTTCCCGAGTACGAAACAAACCGAAGAGCGCCGAGCCGCTTCCGGTCATCATTGCCGGATTCGCACCCAGCTTCACGAGCCGCCATTTCAATGCTGCGAGTTGCGGGAACTGCTCGAAAACTACTGTTTCAAAATCGTTAACGCAACCCGCGCAGTTCCCTTGCCCGATTTGATCCCAGACCTGCGACTGGAAACTAACTATTTTATTTTGTTGCGATTCGGTTGTCAATCGGGGGCCCAGGGCGCGATAGGCGGCAGCGGTGGAAACGTGCACGTCAGGCGCGATCAGAAGCCCGGTAGCCGGCGGCGAATCGGGCAATGGATATAGTTCGGTTCCGCGGCCCACGGCGACGGCCGCGCCGCCCAACAGGAAAAAAGGTACGTCGCTGCCCAGTTCGGCGGCAAGTTCCATGAGGCGAGGCAGGGCCAGACGGCGGCCAGCCAGGGCAGGCAGTGCTAGCAGGACGGCGGCCGCGTCCGACGATCCACCGCCCAAACCAGCGCCCATGGGAATTCGTTTGCGCAGCCGAAATCTGACCCAAGCGGTCACGCGCATGGCGTCCAGCACCAGGGTGGCCGCCTTCGCCATCAGATTATCCGGGATGTCTACATCGCCGTCGATTTGAATGGTGGTGCCGCTGGCCCGGGTAAACTCGATATGGATGATATCGGCTAGCGAGATGGTCTGGAAGATGGTGCGGATTTCGTGATAACCGTCGGGGCGGGCACGGAGCACGCGCAGATCCAGATTGATCTTGGCGAGAGCGCGCAGGCTGGCCTGGCGGGTCTGGCTCATCTGTCGTACTTGAGCAGCGAGAAGACGTCGTAGCCCGGCAGTTTGGCGCGGCCGTTCAGAAACGTCAGTTCGATGGCGAAGGCCAGCCCCGCGACTTTGCCGCCTGCCTGCTCGACTAACCGCGCAACGGCGGCCGCGGTGCCGCCGGTGGCCAGCAGATCGTCGACGATCAGTACGCGGCTGCCTTCGACCAAGGCATCTTTGTGCATCTCCAGGCTGTCGGTCCCGTATTCCAAATCGTAGCTCACGCGCAGACATTCCGACGGCAGCTTCTTGGGCTTGCGCACGGGCACGAAGCCCGCGCCCAGCGCGTAGGCCAGCGCGGGCGCGAAGATGAAGCCGCGCGCTTCGATGCCCAGCACCATGTCCACCTGCGCGTCGCGGTAGTGTTCGCACAGCGCGTCGATCACGCCGCGCAGCCCGGCCTTGTCTTTCAGCAGCGTGGTGATGTCGTAAAAGAGGATACCCGCTTTGGGAAAGTCGGGCACCTCGCGAATTAGCGGCTTCAGGTTATCCATCGGATTTCGGTCAGACCTCGATTTGAAAATCGGAATAGCGTTGGGGCGGGGCCTCCTGCTCGTCGACTCCGCGCACGTCGGAGAAGCGCGGGCCTTTGCGGAGCGCCGCAGACAGGTCGGAGAGCTTATCGGGCGGCCCCGCGGCGTAGACCTCCACGCGCCCATCGTCCAGATTGCGCACGTAGCCAGTCACACCTAGCGCGGATGCCACGCGCTGCGCGTAGTCGCGATAGCCAACACCTTGCACGCGCCCGCGCACCAGGTACAAGCGTGCGGTATGGGGGTGGCCGGGCATGGAAGAACTGAGAATAACATGATGAAAATGTTGCAGAATCGAGAGGCTCCAGAAATCAGCGACGATTCGATAGACCGAGTCACTTTGATGGAACTTGCGAGGGCCATCCTCCTGGCCGGCGAAGAGGCGCGCCGAGATTTTCTGATTTTCGTGGCCAACAGCTTGAGGCCCACTCGGATAAGAAGCATGGGTTGGCATGGAAGAAGACCTTGCAGGAAATGACCTGAGAGCGGCAGGTGTTGTGCAACATGCCGGGCCAGTCCACCAGCAGCCGCATTCTCGCACCACTTTCAAGGAGATGCTGTGCGGTGAAGCGAACCGTGTGGCTGCTAATTTCTATCGTTTTGCCTACGCCGATGGGGTGGACGCCCGCCCCACAAGGATTTGGAACCAACATGGTAAAATCGGCTAACTCCTTATGAAAACCGCCGAATCGGAACGCATGTCGCGGCCGCTGTCCGAGGTGGACCCCGACATCTACGAAGCCATCCTCCACGAAGCCGAACGCCAGCACTCCCAACTCGAATTGATCGCCAGCGAGAACTTCGTCTCCGAAGCCGTGCTGGAAGCCGCCGGCAGCGTCTTCACCAACAAGTACGCCGAAGGCTATCCCGGCAAACGCTACTACGGCGGATGTGAGTTCACCGACGTCGTCGAGAACCTGGCGCGCGACCGCGCCAAGAAGCTGTTCGGCGCCGAGCACGCCAACGTGCAGCCGCATTCCGGCTCGCAAGCCAACCAAGCCGCTTATGCTGCGGTCCTGCAACCGGGCGACACCATCCTGGGCATGAACCTGGCACACGGCGGCCATCTTACGCACGGCCACAAGCTCAACTTCTCCGGTAAGACTTACAACATCGTGCCCTATGGCGTGCGCAAGGAAGACGAGCGCATCGATTACGACGAACTGGCGCGCCTGGCCCAGGAGCACAAGCCCAAGATGGTCCTGGCAGGCGCCAGCGCTTATCCGCGCGTGTTGGATTTCGCGCGCTTCCGCCAGATCGCCGATTCCGTGGGCGCACTGTTCGTAGTGGACATGGCGCATATCTCGGGCCTGGTGGCCGCCGGACTGCATCCCAATCCTTGCCTGTCCGCCGATATCGTCACCACTACCACGCACAAGACTCTGCGCGGCCCGCGCGCCGGACTCATCCTTTGTAAAGAGAAGTTCGCCGCGGCCGTCGATAAGACGGTCTTTCCCGGTTTCCAGGGCGGTCCGCTGGTGCACATCATAGCGGCCAAGGCGGTGGCCTTCAAAGAAGCCATGGATCCCGGCTACGTGGAGTATCAGAAGCAAGTCGTCGCCAATGCCCAGGCGCTGGCGGGCGCACTCATGGACGCGGGCTTCCACTTGGTCTCGAACGGCACCGACACGCATCTCATGCTGGTAGATGTCTTCTCCAAAGGCATTCGCGGCAAAGAAGCGGAGGCCGCGCTCGACCGCGCGCGCATCACGGTCAACAAGAACGCCATTCCGTTCGATGTGAATCCGCCGCTCAATCCCAGCGGCATTCGTCTGGGCAGCCCGGCCGTCACCACGCGCGGCTTCCGCGAGCCCGAAATGCGCGAGGTCGCAGCCCTGATCGCCGAAGTGCTGCAGAGCATAAGCTCCGACACGGGTATCGCCGCGGTGCGCCGCAAGGTTGAGACGCTGGCCGAACGCTTCCCGTTGTACGCCTGGAGACGCCAGGCCGTCTTCGCGCGCGCCTGATAGGGGCCTATGCCCCTGCGTATCGTGGTTGATGTCCGCCGCGCGCGGGACTTCGGCATCGGCACATACATCCGCGGCCTGCTGCACGCCGTGGCTGCCATCGATGAGTCCAACGACTACATTTTGGTAGCGCTGCCCCAGGACGAGGGCGCCTTCCACAGCCTGCCGCCTAACTTCAGAACCACCGTCTACCGTAGAGCCGATTCATACTCCTTGAATCATCTGACCTTCCCTTTGTTTCTGCATCGCCTGGCGCCCAATCTGGTCCACATCCCGTTGAACCAAGTGCCGTTGTTCATGCGGGAGCCGTACGTGGTGACCATACACGATATGTCCCGGCTGCTGTTCGAGACCGGCTCCGGTTTGCGCATGCAGACGCGCCGGTTCCTGCTGCGGCGTGGATTGTTGCGCGCCAAACGCATCATGGCGGTCTCGGAATCCACGCGGCGCGACGTCCACGAAGCGCTGGGCATCCCCGCGGACCGCATCCGCCTGGCGTACAACGCTCCCAATCCGGATTTCTTCCGGCCTGCGGCTGCCGAGCGCGCCCGCGGCATCCTGGAACGCTACCAGATCGACTATCCATTCCTGCTGTACGCCGGCAACATCCGCCCGCAAAAGAATATTCCCCGTCTCGTGGAAGCCTTTGCGGTAGCCCGCGAACGCCTCTCACGCCACCCTGTATACCGCGACCTGCACCTGATCGTGATCGGCGACGAGATCTCGCGTTATCCTTCGGTGCGCCGCGCCGTAGCGCAGACGCGCGTGGAAAAAGCCGTGCGCTTCCTCGGTTTTGTTCCCTTCGAGGCGTTGCGTGTCTTTTTCGAACGCGCCGCATTGTTTGTCTTTCCTTCTCTCTATGAAGGCTTCGGCCTGCCGCCTCTGGAAGCCATGGCCACGGGCACACCCGTGGTGGCATCCAATGTCAGTGCGCTGGCCGAGGTGCTGGGCGACGCGGCGTTGCTGGTGAACCCGGAAAACGTGTTTGAGATCGCGCGCGCTATTCAGGACGCTTTGCTGGATGAAGATCTGCGCAGCGAGCTGATCGCCAAAGGCAAGGCGCAGGCCGCGCGCTATAGCTGGGAGCGCACTGCCCGCGAGGTGCTGGACGTATACCGGGAGGTTGGACAGGCATCCTGGCCTGTCTAATGCTTTTCGTACGAAGCTGCTCTCTCTCATTCAAATCTGTGCGATGCACGCAGCCGGCGGAGGGTATGATGGTTTGCGCATGAGGACACTTGGCTGCATCGGCATCTTTTCCCTGATGGCGCTGTCGTTGCGCGCAGGCTGGGACCCGCGGCTTGCGGCGGACTATCTGGATGCGAGGCAGCAAGAGTGGTTTCGATGGCCACCGGCGAAGGCTACCGGCGGAACTTGCCTGTCGTGCCACACGGGTGCGACTTATCTGTTGGCGCGCCCCGCGTTGCGCCGGGTTCTGGACGAGAGCCTCCCAGCATCCTACGAGACTCGTCTTCTAGCCGGGTTGCGCGCCAGAGTTGGTCTACTGGAGGCGGGCGAAGTATCCCCCGCATTTACGGCCGGGCCGCGGGCCTCGCAGTGTCTGGGCGTGGAAGCAGTGTTCGCGGCACTCTTCCTGGTTCTTGCGGACAGCGGCGGCGCAACGCTGGAGGCGGATGCGCGGGCGGCCCTGGACCGGCTGTGGTCGCTGCAGATCGGAGAGGGATCGCAGAAAGGCGCATGGCTATGGTTCAATCTGGGTCTGGACCCGTTCGAGATGCCGCCTTCGCAGTTTTTCGGCGCGGCGGTGGCGGCGCTGGCTGCGGGCAGCGCCCCTGTACAATACCGGAAACAATCGCAGGTGCAGGAACGCATTGCCGAGCTGAACGCCTATTTGGCCCGCGAGCGCGGATCGCAGCCCCTGCACAATCGCCTCATGCTGCTATGGGCTTCCACGAGGCTGCCTGAGGCATTGCCGGAGGAAGCTCGCCGATCGACGATCGACGAGATTTGGCGCAAGCAGGAAGCGGATGGCGGATGGACGGTCGCGTCGCTGGGGCCGTGGAACGCGCATCCTGGCGCGCCGGTATCGAAAGGGAGCAGCAGCTACGCCACGGGCCTGGTCGCGGCGGTACTTGAGGCGGTGGAGATTGCTCCGGCCGACCTGAGGCTGGCGCGCGCGTTGGCCTGGCTGGAATCTCATCAGGATCGCCAGGCAGGCTATTGGGACGCTCAATCGATGAACAAGCATTACCCGCCCGGGTCGATGCAGTCGCAGTTCATGCGGGATGCGGCTACGGCATTTGCGGCGCTGGCCTTGAGTAAAGCGTGGGAACGGAAACCGGAGGCATTGTGGGTGCGTCAAACCGGCATAAGCTTCAGCCCGCGGTGATCCGCGGTGGGGAAACTTGGGGAGCACTCATGGCCAGTCGAACGGTCCATCTCTTCGTTTTCGATGGTTTTTCGGATTGGGGACCATCCTACGCGGTTGCGCAACTGGACAGTACGTTCCGCGTCTTGACCGTGGCGGCGGCTGCGGCGCCGGTGCTGACGGCCGGCGGCCTGCGGGTTGTGCCCGACCTTACGCTGAACGCGTTGTTGCTAGGGGACAGTGCGCTGTTGATTCTGCCGGACGGAGCGGCATGGGAAGCCGGAGCCAACCGGAAAGTCGCAGAGAAAGCCAAAGCGTTCTTGGATGCCGGGATTCCCGTAGCCGCCATTGGCGGGGCGGCATTGGGACTGAATCGCACAGGCTGCCGGAACTTGATTACAGCGCATAGCGAGGCCACGGTCGAGCTCGCGCGCGAGATTCTGGCCGTGCTGCGGACTGGCCCGCCGATGGAATCGGGGTGCCTGGGCCAGCAGGAGAGGCGTCACGACGTGCGGGCGTTGGTCTGGTCCGATCCGCCCGGTGTCACGGAATCGCCCGCATCCCGCAGGACACAGGTGTCCATTCACATGGGGGCGTCGGTGCACATCGGGTGCCGCAGAGGCGGCAAGTATCATTGTGGGTTGAGCGTTCATGGCGACATCGATATTATTCCGGCGGGGACGCCCAGCCGCTGGGAATTGCGCGAGAAGGACACTTCATTCATCGTCAGTGTGCCCGTGAGTTTGCTGAACGTGGTGGCGATTGAAGCGGGCGTCGATCCGGCCGGGGTGCAGATCGTGAATCGCTTCCAGATGCGCGATGCGCAGATAGAGTATATCGGATGGGCGTTGAAAGCGGAGATGGACGCGGGCAATCGGG
>Ga0209274_10001950_pt1 | contig 10350 bp, 11 predicted proteins | sample HubBroMetageREF1_FD_188343 | JGI IMG/M metagenome (GOLD analysis project Ga0209274, IMG submission 188343) | Reference soil microbial communities from the Hubbard Brook experimental Forest, New Hampshire, USA - Hubbard Brook CCASE Soil... | ecosystem: Environmental > Terrestrial > Soil >...
GTCGCGCTCGGACCCTCCGGCAGCTGGAAGTCACCCCGTTCGGCGACCTCCGCCCGCGCCCGACGTACGGATTCCTGGGGCAGCGAGACCGTGGTGAGCTCCCGGAGGTGGTTCGGCAGGTTGTGCGCCTCATCCACGACGAGGTCGATGCGCTCGGGTCCGACCCCGAGCCAGTCGAAGAGGGAGCGACGGATGTGGGGGTGGAAGAAGAAGGCGTACGGGGCGGTGACGATCCGGGCGTGCGGAACCAGCTTCTTGGACAGTTCGTACGGGCACAGGTTCTCCTCTCGACAGAAGCTCTCGAACTCCGTGGGGCTCGGGAGCTTCGCGCTGAACCGCTCGATCAAGCCTTCGAGGTCGGATTGGAGCACCCGGGCGTAGTAGGGGCATCCGTCGAGGTCCGTGAGGTCGATCTCCCCACCCTCCGGGAGTTCCGTAGGGGGGACCAGCGGGGCCTCTCCCTGCATGGCCCGCTCGGTCGCCTTCTTCCGGTCGGAGCAGAGCTTGCCGTGTTCCTCGGCCGTGGCGCCCTTGACCTCGGCGACGTTCTCGAGCAGGAAGCACCGACCCGCGCGACCCTGCAGTCCGACGGCGAGCAGGGGCCGTTCCAGTCGGTGGGCGATCGTTCGGGCTTCGTGGAGGACTTGGACCTCCTGGGAGTGGGTCCGCACGAGGTAGAGGATGCGATGGTCGGCCTGCGTCGCGTGCTCGAGCAGCGGGGCGAGGGTAGCGACCGTCTTGCCGCTGCCGGTCGGGGCGTTGATCAGGAGCGGTCCGCCCCGTGCGGAGAGCGCCGTGACCTCCCGAAGGATCGAATCCTGTCCCGCGCGCACCCGATAGGGAAAGAGGAGAGACGACTCGGGCGCGGTGGTCGCCGAGGGCGTCGTGGTCGCTCCGGACTTCTGAGTTCGGGTGGAGGGTTTTAAGGTGCGCTTTCACTGGAACGGTGCTCACCGCCTGGAACGGTGCGCCGAGCCGTCGTCCGGGACAAGGAACGAACTCTACCCTGGTGGGGCTATGGCAGGCATCCCCTTAGGCTCGGGAGATGGTCCAGTGGCCGCCCCCGGTCTATCGGATGCGGGCGACCTTCAACGCACCCCTCGCCTTCGTGTACCGCTGGTGCATCGACTACCGCTCCGACGACGCGAGACGGGCCGGGGAGCACTACGAGCGGCGAGTCATTGAACGCTCCTCCCGACGGGTGGTCGTCGAAGACCTCTGGTGGGAGCCCGATGGCTGGCGCTGGAGACGGAGCGAGGTCACCCCCCGGCCGCCCGATCGGTGGACCGTGCACTCGTTCGGAAACGTCCGGGACGCCCATATCGAGTATCGGCTGACCGAACTGCCGGGGGACCGGACCCAGCTGGACATCGTGATGCTCCGACGTCCTGGCGTTCGCCAGAAACGCCAACCCTCGAAACGCAAGTTCGAGCGGGAGGTCAACGGGATGTGGCGAAATCTCTCGAGGTCCCTGGATTCCGACTACCGTATCGTTGGGGCTCGGGCCCGTCGTCGGCCGCGCCGCCAGCGGACGGCCGCGTGAGGAGCGCCGTCGTTCAGCCGTACTGGTACTTGACGCCGAACGGCCCGCGCGGCATCGTCCAGGTCACCGAGCCCTGGTCGCACGCGATGTCGCAGGCGCCACATTCGACGCAGTCCTCGTAACGGAAGACGAGCCGCCCCTCGATCCGCTGATAGCATTGCGCCGGGCAGACGAATGTGCAGAACGAATGGGGGCACTTCGCACAGATCTCCGGCTTGACGGTGATATGGGCGTGGTCCTTCGAGTCGGTCGCATACCGCAGGGTGCCGAGCCGTCGCTTGATCTCCACGAACCCCGGGGAGGTGCTCGGAGTCCCCTCGTCCGGCATCGGGTCTCTCCCCTACGCCGGACCCGGCGTCTTCGAGAGCAGTTCGAGGTCGGAGCGAACCGCGGCGACGCTTGCGGAGAACGCTGAGCGTTCGGCGGGCGTCAGGTCGACCTCGACCACCCGCTCGACCCCCTGGCGCCCGAGGACGACGGGGGCCCCGATGCAGACGTCCTTCTCACCGAATTCACCGTTCAGGTGGGCCGCGACCGGGAGCAGTCGGTGGGCGTCCGTGGCGATCGCGTGGACCAGTTCGGCCTGCGAGGCCGTGGGAGCGTAGAACGCGCTCCCGGTCTTGAGGAGGTTCACAATCTCCGCACCGCCTTGCTTGGTCCGCTCGACGATCGCTGCGATCTGGTCGGCCGGTAGCAACTTCGAGAGGGGGACTCCGCTCACGCTCGTGAGGGAAAGTATGGGGACCATGGTGTCCCCGTGCGTACCGAGGACGAATCCCGTGACGTCGCGGGGAGCGACGTGCAACGCCTCCGCGACGAACGTCCGGAAGCGAGCGGTATCCAGGGTGCCGGACTCTCCAAAGACCCGCGCGGGAGGAAGCTGGCTCACCTTCCGGAAGTAGTAGGTCATCACGTCGACCGGGTTCGTGACCACGATGACGACCGCTGTCGGGGCCTTCGCGCGGACCGCTTCCGCATGTCCTCGCACGATCCCGGCGTTCTTCTCGAGCAGGTCGGACCGGCTCATCCCCGGTTTTCGGGCCAAGCCCGCGGTCTCCACGACCACGTCCGAGCCGGCCAGCGCCTCCATCGAATTCGACCCCGTGACCCTGGTTGCGAAGCCGAGGATCGGCGCCGATTCCTGGATGTCGAGGGCCTTCCCCTGAGGGAGTCCTTCGACGATATCGAGGAGCACGACCTCGCGCGCCACGTCGAGCTCGGCGAGACGCTGGGCGAGAGATCCGCCAATATTCCCGGCCCCCAGGACGGCGACCTTTCCGAGCAGGCTCATGCGCAGTACCTTCCGGCGCGACCCACCCCGCCCACGGCTTAAACGTCACCTCCCGCGCGGGCCCGGACCTCGGGTCTCGCCTCGGGCGAAACCTTGATTCTTGGGTGTGACGGTGGCGCTCCGATGGTCGACGTCGACTCGGCGCTCCTCAGCGTTCAGGAGCGGGACAACTGGCGCCGCCGGATGGAGGTCCTCGAGCAGTCGCTCGTGGAGGTCCGGGACCAACGGCACAAGCTCGAGCTCCGACTCCAGCGGGTCCGCAAGGAGCTCGCCCGGCTCCGAGTGCTGGCCGAGGCCGTCGTCGACAGTTCCCGAGCGCATCCCCGACCGGAGTTCATGCATGGCGCGGCGCCCACTTCACTCCACAATCGATAGGATCGAAACGCTCCTCGCGACCGAGCGTGACCTCCTCGCGGAGGTCGCCCGGACCCGCCGGGACGAGGAGTACCTCGTGATCAAGGTCCGCCAGGCGCGCGAGCAGGTCCGCTACTACGAGCGTCTGCTCGAACTGCTGCGGCGCGACTGGGGTCAAGACCCGGGATTGTCGTCACTCGTCCGCCGTCTCGGATGATCGTTGGTCCCGGGCGGCCGTGAAGATCCTGGTCGTCGGGGCCGGCGCGGTCGGCTCGGTGTTTGGCGGGCGACTCTCGGGCGCGGGCCACGCGGTCCAGCTCCTCGGTCGACCGGAGCATGTGCGGGCCATCCGTGCGCACGGACTCCGGGTGGAGGGAACCTCCCCGGGCATGTTCCACCCGGACGCCCTCAGCGACCTTGCGGACGCGACCGAGCCGGAGATCGTGTTGCTGACCGTCAAGACGTTCGACATCGCGTCGGCCGTGGGTGCCCTCGTTCGCCGGTTCCCATGTCCCCGGCCGACGCTGCTGCCGCAGAACGGTCTCAATGTCGAGAATCTCGTTGCTCAGTCGCTCCGCTCCGGCGGGGGGACCGCTCCGCTTCCCTGGCTGGTCCGGGCCGTCAATACCGTGCCCGTGACCTGGGTCGGTCCGGGAGTCGTGCGGCAGGCGGGGGCGGGCGAGCTGGTGTTGCGGGACCCGAGCGTGGCCCACCCGGCTGCCGATGCGGCCCGAGTCCTCCGCGACCTCTTCTCGGCCGCTGGGATTTCCGTTCGGACGGTCCCGGACCTCGAACGTGAGCTCTGGCGGAAGGCACTCGTCAATGCGGCCATCAACCCGGTGACGGCGATTCACCGGGTTCCGAACGGCCGGCTTCTGGAGTACCCCTATCGAGAAGAATCCGTTCGCCTGCTGCGGGAAGCCCAGCGGGCTGCCCAGGCCGCGGGGTTCCCCTTTGAGGATTCTGAGGCCGACGGCGACCTCGAGCGCGTGGTCCGAGCGACCGCAGAGAACCGGTCCAGCATGCTCCAGGACATCGAACGGAGACGACCGACCGAGATCGATGCGATCTCGGGGGAGATCCTTGCGACTGCGCTCGCCCACGGGTTCGACCTACCGGAGACTCGAGCGGTCATCGAGCGTCTCCGTGCGACCGTCGGCGAAAGCTCCGAACGGCCACAATCATCATAGGGCGTCGGCTCTCCCCGAGAAAGATGGCAGAGAAACGCGGCATCGGGTCGGCGGCGCTGCGGGGACGGCGCGTTCTGGTCCGGGTGGACTTCAACGTCCCTCTGGACGCGTCGGGAAATATTGCCGACGACCGCCGCATCGTCGAGGCGCTCCCGACGTTGCACCACCTGCGCTCGGCCGGGGCGCGGACGATCCTCGCGTCCCACCTTGGGCGGCCGGACGGCCGCCGGGACCCGCGCCTCTCGCTCCGGCCGGTCGCCCGGCACCTGAGCTCCCTGCTCGGCCAGCCGGTTCCGCTCGCCGACGACATCGTGGGGGTCCACGCGCTCGAACAGTCGGCGCGCATCGAGAACGGTCAGTTCCTCATGCTGGAGAACCTTCGATTCCATCCGGGAGAAGAGGCGAACGACCCGACCTTTGCCGCGCAGCTCGCCCGACTCGGCGAACTGTTCGTCGAGGACGCCTTCGGTGCCGTCCACCGTGCCCACGCCTCGACGGTCGGGGTACCCAAGCGTCTCCCGTCGGTCGCCGGGTTGCTCGTGGAGCGGGAGGTTCGGGAGCTCTCCCGCCTGGTGGGACACCCGGCCCGGCCCTACGTCGTGATCCTCGGCGGGGCGAAGGTCGCGGACAAGCTCCCGCTCCTGAACAGCTTCTGCGGGCACGCGGACGCATTGCTCCTCGGCGGAGCCCTTTCGTTCCCCTTCCTCGCGGCGGCCGGAGCCAAGCTCGGGGCCACCCCGGTGGAGCCCGACCTCGAGTCGACGGTCGAGACCCTCACCCGAGAGGCCGCGGCGTCCGGTACGTCCATCGTCCTCCCGACGGACGTCGTGGTCGAGCGACCCGGCGTTGCCGGCGCCGAGACCTTCACGCTCGACTCCATCCCGTCCGACGCGCTCTGCCGCGACATCGGACCCGCGACCCGTGCGCGCTTCCGAGAGGTCCTCTCCACGTCAAAGACGGTCTTCTGGAACGGTCCGCTCGGACTCGCCGAGGACCCCCGTTTCGCAGAAGGCACGCGCGAGGTGCTCGCGTCGCTCGCGTCCGTCCCCGGGTACCACGTCGCCGCCGGCGGCGATTCCGCACGCGTCGCCCAGGACCTCGGCGTCACCGGGAGCTTTCAGTTCGTCTCGACCGGTGGTGGCGCCGCCCTGGAGTTCGTCCAGGGGCTCGAACTGCCGGGTCTCGCCGTCCTCCCGGACGCCTAGGGCGACTCGCGCGCGAGGGCGGCACGGAAGCTCGATCCAGCGTGCCGGTGAGGTACGAGAGGTAGCTCGGCGCAGCGCGAGGCACGTCAATCTCGACGATCTCGGGCACGTCGTAGGGGTGATGCTCACCCAGGAACCGGAAGAGTGCGCCGACTCGCTTGGGGACGGTCTTGAAGATCACGAGCGCCTCGGATTCCGACTGCACGCGGCCCTTCCACCAGTACTGCGAGTCGACGGGGACGATGCTGCCGCAGGCAGCGAGGTGGTGGGAGAGGGCCCCCGTGACGGCGACCCGCGCCGTCTCGCGACTGGGGTAGGTCGTGAGAACGAGGCGCATCGGTCCCCGCGCCCACTCCGGGTCGGCCGGGTAGGGGCTCATCCGCCCGCCTCCGCGAGGACCGGGTCGCCCTCGGAGAAGTCGAGAGAGAGCAGACCGAGGGTGGAGAGGTCGACCACCGCCGCGCGCGCCGGTACTGGGGAGATGTTGCGCATCCGTTGGTACTCGGTCTCGGCCTGCCACGTGGAGGCGTTGAGGAGGAGCACGCCCCGGTACCGGTCGACGCCGTAGGTGTGGGCGTGTCCAGTGACCAGGATATCGGGGGCCGGGTCCACGACCAGGCCGTCGCGAGGCAACGGCGCGAGCGGCGTCCGGTCCCCGTAGATCGGCGCGAGGTGGCGCATCGTCAGCATCCGCTTCATCACGTCGGTCGGCCGCGCGTACGTCGCTCCCGGCAGCGCCGGGATGAGGTCGTCGAAGCTTCGCCCGTGGTACGCCTGGACGACGACGCCCTGCAGAGCGAACGTCGACGGGTTCGAGAGGGAATGGACGTTCGGGCCGAACGAGGTGCAGAGCGCGCTCGGGAGCGCGGGCTGGGGTTCCGCCGGGCACACCGCGTCGTGGTTGCCCGGGATCACCACGATCGTCATCCGGTCGGGGAACTCGGCGAGACGGCGGCCAAGCTCCGCATACTGTTCAACGATGTCCGAGATCGCCAGGTCGCGCTCCTGCTGGGGATAGATCCCGATCCCGTCGACGAGGTCGCCGGCGACCACGACGTGGTCGATCGTCGCCGCGAGCTCCGCCTGCGGACCGTGACCGTGAAGGAAATCGACGAGGTGGCCCCAGCTTTCGGAAAGGAACGACCGGCTGCCGATGTGAAGGTCCGAGAGGAAGATCGCGCAGCGGGCCCGTGCGGCGCGTCCGACCGTGCGGGTCACGGGGATATCGGGCCGCTCGACGGCGACGGCCCGCGGGATCTTGCCGGGTTCGCGGGCGAACTGGAGGCGGAATCCCACGACCTCGTCCGAGAGGAACGTGAGCTTCGCGGCGGGAGAGTCCTTTGGCACCAGCACTTCGAGGGAGCCGGTCTCGTCGTCGAGGGTAATGATCAGATGGTGATGCTTCGGAGTGACGCGCACCTCGCGAACGAGTCCAATCACCGAGGCGCCCCCGTCCGTGGGCCGGAGTCCTTGGATCGGTCGGACGTTGGAGAGCTCGGGTCGTCCCCGAAGGAAACGGGAGAGGCTCTGGAAGCGGGAGTGGAACAGCGCCGAGTAGGCGGCGAGCGGGTCGGATGCGACGGGAGGCCCGCAAAATCCCTCGCGGAGGAGCTCGAACGGGACCTCGACCCGCACGTCCTGGGGTCGAGCGCTCGGACGAAGCTCCGCCGATACGGCATACGCGCCCGGGGCCCGTAGCGCGAGCGCGGCCTCGACCATCTCCCGGGTCACGAACGGAGAATCGTCGCTGGGCCGCTCTACGAGCTCGCGGGAGAGCAGGAGCGGTTGGTGATTCGAGAGCAGGAGCTGCAACGCGCCGGCTTCGACGAGCTTGTGGTGCTCCTCAAAGTAGGCGACCAAGTGTTCCCGCAGGTCCTGGGCCATCGGTCCCCTCGGACGAACTCGGGGAGGGTCGCGTACTCGGACCGGCCCCGCCGTCGCCTCTGGTCGGTGCCGAGGCCGAGCCGGTTATTTCAAGGCTTGGCCGCGGACCGGACTCAGCGATACGATTCCTTGGCGTACGAGGCGCCCTTCGGGTACTTCGCCTTCAGGTGCGCAACGAACGTCTCCGGCGTCTTCTCGAGGTGCGCCGCGTACCACTGGACCACAACGTCGCGAAGGATCCGGTGGAGTTCCTTCACTTCGACCTCGTCCTCCGCGGCATCGTAGAGGACGGCCTGGCTCATCATGCGCATCCATCCGGAATACCGGTGGTAGCTCTCGCCGTCGCACCACTCGAAGATCGAGCGTAGGTGTGTCTTGCCTTCCGGGGTCCGATAGTACCAAGAACGGAGGGTGAATCCGACCCAGCCAGACGCGCGGTCGGCGAGTTCGACCGTCTTCACGGCACCGAAGTCGAAGTTGTCGCGGAACGTCCAGGTCATCGGGTACTCGACGAACGTCGCGAACAGGGTCTGCGAAGGGTCGATCGTGAGGTGAACGCCGATCTCCTCGAACTGGTTGTGCACTTCCCACAGGTCCTGGAGCAAGCGCTGGTTGAGCTTCGAGCGGTGGGAGAGGTCTTCGCCAGTCTTCGCGCCCGCGGCCTGCTGCGTTCGCGCGAGCTCGCTCTTGAGCGAGGTAACGAAATCGTCCTCGGGCTTGGCCTCGGTGACCGGGACTTCAGGATTCGGGTCGGGGGCCGCCTTTCGCGCGCGACGTGCCATATTGGTGGGCTCCGAGGCGGCCTATCGAGGTCCGATATAAAGAGTGTCGGCTTGCATTTCCTCGATAGTCGGCCGTTCCCGGCGACCCCGGTCGCCGGTGTATATCCCGGGTGCGCGCGCTCGCAAAGTGAAATCCGGGCTCACCTCGTCCGTTAAATACGCACCCCGGTTATTGGAGTTCGGAAGGACACCCCCCGGGGACGGACGGAGGAAAGCTCCCGACGTCGCCAGGAGATCCCGGACTCACGACTCATGTTCCGCCCGTTCGTCTGTCGTAGGCTCGGCGCATCACCCGGCGTCGCTCGGCGCACCTAGTTCCCCTCGGACGGCGACTCCCGCGAGTGCGGGAGGACGTCCCGACAGGAAAAACCACAGCCATGACCAACGACCCCAGCGCCGCAAAGTACCAAGTCCGAGCTCGCATTTCAGCCGAAGGAGTCATCGATAAGCCCGACGTCGTCGGAGCCGTCTTTGGACAAACGGAGGGCCTGCTCGGCGACGAGCTTGACCTTCGGGACCTCCAAAAATCCGGCCGGATCGGTCGGATCGAGGTCGAGATCGACAGTCGAAAAGGAAAGAGCGAGGGCGAGATCATCATCCCGTCGTCGCTCGACCAGGTCGAAACCGCGATCCTCGCCTCCGCTCTCGAGACCGTCGACCGCATCGGCCCCTGCCGGGCCAAGATCGAGGTCGTCAGCGTCGAGGACATTCGCATCTCCAAGCGCCAGAAGGTCGTCGAGCGAGCGAAGGAGATCCTCTCGCGACTCCAAGAGGAGTCGAAGGGGGTCGGAGTCGACCTCACCGAAGCCGTCCGCAAGGGCGTCCAGGTCGATGAGATCACCACGTACGGACCCGAGCATCTCCCGGCCGGCCCCAACGTCGACCAGGCCGACGCCCTGATCGTCGTCGAGGGTCGCTCGGACGTGCTCAACCTGCTGCGATGCGGCATCAAGAACGTGATCGCGGTCGAAGGGACCAGCGTCCCGCAGACCGTGAAGGACCTCTCGCGCGGCAAGACGGTGACCGCCTTCACCGACGGGGACCGCGCCGGCGAGCTGATCCTGCGCGAGATGCTGCAGACGATGGACCTCGACTTCGTCGCACGGGCCCCGCGCGGCAGCGAGGTCGAGGAGCTCACCCAGAAGCAGCTCCTGAAGTGCCTCCGGAACAAGATCCCGATCAACCAGTACCTCGAGATGAGCGGGTTCGAGTCGACCGGCTCGACCCGGGAGCCTCGGGAGGACCGGGGCGAGGGCGGCGGAGACCGGAACGAGAGGAACGACCGCAACGAGCGACGGGACGACCGGAACTCGGGTGGCCCGCGTCGCGACGACCGAGAGCGGGACCGGGAACGCATCCCGCCGCCCCCGGTGCGGGCACCGATGCCGCTCCCTCCGCCCCCGCCTCCCCCTACGGCGACGCTTCCGCTCCCGCCGGAGCTTCAGCGCTACTTCGAGCTCTTGGGCGGCGTGGAGAACGCGTCGCGGGCGCTCTTCGTCGGCGAGGACAACACGGTCGTAGGCGAGGCACCGATCAAGGAGATGTTCGAGGCGCTCGCGACGCTTCCCACTCAGGCGAAGGCCGTCGTCTTCGACGGGATCGTGAGCCAACGTCTGCTCGACATCGCGCAGGAGAAGGGGATCGGCACGGTCGTCGCGACCCGTCTCGGCCCGGTCGGAAAGATCCCGGACAAGCTGAAGATCTACACGAAGGCCGACCTCGCGGCCTCGGCCTCGGTGCGATAGAGTAGAGCCCCGGCCCACCCGCGTCGCGGGGCCCTGGAGGGTCCCGCGACGAACCCTTTAACCCCGGCACGGGTCCCTCGCCTCTGACCGTGAGCGCTTCGAACGCCGAGCCCCCGCGCCGACCTCCTACTGCCGTCGAGGAGATCGAGACGACCGCCGATATTCCCATCCCGACCGACCCGCTGGCGCGGGTGATCGGCCAGGAGAAGGCCGTCGAGATCGCGCGGATCGCCGCCTACCAGCACCGCCACCTGCTGCTCGTCGGACCGCCGGGGATCGGGAAGTCGATGACCGCCCAGGCCCTCGCGCTCCACCTCGACCGGCCCCGGACGGAATTGCGGGTCGTGCACAACCCG
>Ga0209274_10001953_pt1 | contig 10344 bp, 8 predicted proteins | sample HubBroMetageREF1_FD_188343 | JGI IMG/M metagenome (GOLD analysis project Ga0209274, IMG submission 188343) | Reference soil microbial communities from the Hubbard Brook experimental Forest, New Hampshire, USA - Hubbard Brook CCASE Soil... | ecosystem: Environmental > Terrestrial > Soil >...
CGGGCGCTCCTGTTGCGGATACTGGGCGTTTCCGAGCGGACGATTCAGCGCAAGCATGTGCTCTCGGAGCGCCTCAGCCCGGCCGCTTCGGATCGTCTCTCCCGGATCGATCGCATCTACAACTTGGCGGTCGAGGTATTCGGCGACGGTGAAAAGGCCGCCCAATGGCTGAAACGGCCAAGCCGGGCGCTCGCCAACGAGTTGCCCCTCAAACTGCTCGACACCGACGCCGGCACACAACAGGTAGAGCGGGAATTGCGCCAGATCCAATTCGGCTTTGTCTATTGATGCCGTCGTTGTGGAGGCTGTACCGAACCCGGCATGGACCCGGCCTGGATGGAATCGGAGGTATGTTTGCCGGCGGGCGGTGGCACACACTCGGTGAACGTGTGGTCTACTTCGGAGGATCGGCCGCCATCGTGGTCCTGGAACGCTTGGCGCATACCGATCCCGATCTGCTGCCCAACGATCTTCAACTCGCCCGGTTCGAGTTTTCCGAACCGGTTTTGGAAACCAGGATCGAAGAGTTTGCCACGCTTCCTGCGAATTGGAACCAGAATGAAGACGTCACGCGCCACATAGGCGGCCGATGGCGGCAGCAAGGATCTTCTTGTCTGTTAGCGGTACCCTCTGCGATTCTGCCGGAAGAGTGCAATTTTGTGCTCAATCCGGAACATCCTGACGCGATGCGGTTGCGGCTGGTGCGCGAGCGGCGGTTCACATTCGACTCGCGGCTGATGTGACCGCGCGGCATGGCGATCGGCCAAACGTGTACACTCGGATTAGGAGTAACGTCGTCATGCTCTCTCCTGTGGTGAGACCGCCGGGACTGGTAACGGGCGAGCGATTGACCGTGGAAGAATTTCTGCGCCGCTGGGAAGAACTCCCGGATTTGAAGAACGCGGAACTCATCGATGGAGTGGTCTACGTGTCCTCACCCGTCAGCCTCGATCACGGACGCCTCGATTGGCGGATTATCTGGTGGCTCTCGCAGTATGCTTACGCAACGCCGGGTTGCGACGGCGGGAGCGACAGCACTTGGCTGATGTCGGGCAGCGCTCCGCAACCCGACGTTTACTTGCGGATCTTGCCCTCGCACGGCGGACAGTCGGGGAGCGAAAGGTCGTTTGGCGCTGGCGCACCGGAGTTGGCAGTCGAAATCAGTGTCACATCCGCCGACCTTGACTTGGGCCCCAAAATGGCGCTCTACCAACGGGCTGGCGTTCGAGAATACATCACTGTTGAGCAATTTGGGCACCGTATGATTTGGCGTGTGCTTGAAAATGCCGCCTATGCCGCCCAAACGCTCCCTCCCGACGGCATTTTCCGATCGCGGGTCTTTCCCGGGCTGTGGCTCGACGTCGAGGCGTTCTGGGCCGACGACGGTAAAAAGATGTTGGCGGCATTGAACACGGGGCTCTCCTCGGAGGATCACCGGCAGTTTGTTGAGCGTCTTGCACTGCGAAGTAATCCAGTACCTACATAGGCCGCTTTGCAGGCGATTTGAAATGACTGCCTCATGCGAAAGCGTTTATAATCTTTAGATACTGGTGCCGAAGGGCGTTCGGCTCCTATACTGGAAAACTGGGCGACGCCGCCCCCTTCCACGGCGAAGCAGCGGTAGGGATTCTGCAATAATTCCATCACAGATAGCCTGGCGGGAACGGAGAACATGCCGGAACAATTTGAATTTCTCGTTTTGAATGCGCCGGAGCGTCTGCGGCAGCAGGGCCGTGGTCTATTCGGCGTCAGGCTGGATTCCGAACGGCCCTCGCTCGTGTCCAAAGCCGAATGCACGGTCGTTGCCGCCGGCGGGCGCAAGCGAGCCAAGGAGCTGCTGAAGCTGGCTCGTGCGCAATCGCGCCGTGTTCTGTTGGAAGTGTCCACAGCCGAAGAGGCCGCCATGGCCGCCGATCTGGGCTTTGATGGCGTGGTATCCATGACGCCGTTGGCGTCGCCTGTTCCATTGTGGGGAGCCGGCGGCATTGGCCTGCACTCGGCGGCCGCCTGGTATGCGGCCGGCGCGGCGGGCGTGGTGCTGGATGTTGAGGATGCATGCTGGGGGCCGCTGGCGCAACGCTTCCGTACCCTGCCCGCGATCGTGCGCGGCTTGCGCGATTCCATCCGTGAGCATGTCGAATTAGCAAAGAAGCATACGCGGCTGGAACCTCTGGCCAAGGCGGATCCGGACGCGCATATCATCGCAGGACTGGACGACGCCGGCATCGAAGCGCTGCTCCGCGCCGATGTATCGAGCGTCGTGTTCTCCAACATCGGCGACGGCCGTTCCGCTGCAATGGCGGCGGTGCTGGCCGCCCCGCTATCTGAAAAACGCGCGCGCATCGGTATTTTGGCTGGCGCGGACATCGCCGATGAAGGCGCCCGTTTAGTCCACGAAATGGCCGTGCCATTTGCCGGCCCGCGCGTGGAAACCTCGCCGCCGCTCAAGCCTTTCGACGTGGCCATCGTGGGCATGGGCTGCCTGCTTCCGAAAGCGCCCAATGTGCGCGCCTTCTGGGCCAACATTCTGAACAAGGTCGATGCCATCGGCGACATTCCCAAGGAGCGCTTCAACATCGACCTGTATTACGACCCCGACCGCAAGACAAAAGATAAGATGCATTCCCGTTGGGGCGGCTTCCTGGACCCCGTGCCGTTCGATCCCATGCGCTACGGCATTCCGCCCAACGCACTGACGTCGATCGACCCGCTGCAATTGCTCGCGCTGGTCACCGTGGATCAGGCGCTGCGCGATGCCGGCTATCACGACCGCGATTTTCCGCGCGAGAAAACGTCGGTGATTTTGGGCCTCAGCGGCGGCTTGGGCGATGTGGGCTTGCAATACGCTGTACGCTCCATGCTCCAGCAATTTATCGGCAAGCCGCCCGCGGAGCTGCTCCAGGAACTGCCGGAATGGACCGAGGATTCCTTTGCCGGCTTACTGCTGAACGTCGCCGCAGGCCGCGTGGCCAACCGGTTCGATCTCGGCGGCGTGAACTTCAGTGTGGATGCCGCCTGCGCCTCTTCGCTGGCTGCCGTATACCTGGCTGCGCGGGAACTGGCCGATCATACTAGCGACATGGCCATCGTGGGCGGCGTGGATACGGCGCAGAGCCCCTTCGGCTTCATGTGTTTCGCGAAAGCGCAGGCGCTTTCCCCCCGTGGCCGCTGCCGCACATTCGACGAATCCGCCGATGGCATCGCCATCAGCGAGGGCATCAGCATGATGGTGCTGAAACGCCTCGAAGACGCCGAGCGCGATGGCGATCGCATCTATGCGGTGATCAAAGGCGTGGCCGGATCGAGCGACGGCAAGGGCAAAAGCATGACCGCGCCGCGTCTGGAAGGCCAAATACTTGCCTTGCAGCGGGCCTACGCGCGAGCGGGTATTCGTCCTTCGACCGTCGGCTTGATTGAAGCGCACGGCACGGGCACGGCCCTGGGCGACGCCAGCGAACTGTCCGCCGTGGCCGATGTGTTCCTGGCCGATGGCGCGACGCCGCAGAGCTGCGCGATCGGATCCGTGAAGTCCATGGTCGGCCATACCAAGTCCGCCGCCGGAATTACCGGATTGATGAAGGTGGCGCTGGCGCTCTATCACAAAACCCTGCCGCCCACGCTGCACGTGGAAAAGCCCAACCCGAAGCTGCTCGAACCCGGCACGCCGATTTTCGTGAACACCGAAACGCTGCCGTGGATTCCGCCGGCTGCTACGCCGCGCCGCGGCGGCGTCAGCGCATTCGGTTTTGGCGGCACCAATTTCCATGCCGTGCTGGAAGAGTTTCAGGGCGACCTCGGAGATCCGGCCGACGTGACGCAAACCGAAAAGTGGCCCGCCGAGTTATACCTCCGTAGCGCAGGCAATGACACCCGTTTGGCAATCGTAGCCGCCTCGCCGGAAGACCTCCAGTCTAAATTAGCCAAAGCCGAAACCGCGATCGAATCGAAACAACCGCTCCACGACCCGCAGGGCATCTACCTAACCTTCGGTCCCCCGCGCGGCAAAATCGCCTTCCTGTTTCCCGGCCAAGGTTCCCAGAAGCCGCACATGCTGCGCGAACTGGCGCTGTACTTCCCGGAATTGCGCGCCAGTCTGGAACAAGCCGAGCAGTCGCTGGCGGGACGTTTTCCCAAGAAGCTCAGCGCGTATATCTATCCGCCGCCCGCCTTCAGCCCGGAGCAGGAAAAGCAGCAGAACCTGGAGATCACCGACACCGTGGTCGCGCAACCCGCGCTAGGCGCGGTTGAAATCGGGCTATGTCACGCGCTCGCACGCCTGGGCGTGCGCCCGGATATGACCGCCGGCCACAGTTACGGCGAGTACGTGGCACTGGCCGCCGCCGGCGTCATTTCCGACAGCGCCTTGTTCGATCTTTCCGAATCCCGCGGCCGCGCCATCAAAGATACAACTCACGACGAAGCCGGCGCCATGGCCGCCGTGTCTGCCGATGCGGATGCCATCACGAAAGCATTGGACGGTATGGAAGGCATCACGCTGGCCAATCACAACAGCCCACGCCAGACGGTGATTTCCGGCGCAAACGCCGCAGTCCACGCCGCCATCCAAAAGCTGGAGGCGGCCAAGCTTGCAGCGCGGCTGATCCCGGTGGCCTGCGCCTTTCACTCCCCACTAATGCAGCCGGCGCGCGAACGATTTGCCGAGGTTCTGGCGCGCCAGACTTTCGCCAAACCCCGCGTTGCGGTTTTCTCCAATACCCTGGGCGGACAGTATCCGGAAGATCCCCAGGAAATCGCCTCGTTGCTCGCCAGCCATTTGGTGCGCCCGGTGAAGTTCGTGGACGAAATCCGCGCCATGTACGAGCAAGGCGCGCGCGTGTTCGTGGAAGTGGGACCGAAAGGCGTACTCACAGGCTTGGCCCGCCAGATCCTGGAAGGCAAGGATGCCCGCTTCATTCAGATCGATAGCGACCGCAACGGACTCGTGCAATTCCTGAACGCGCTGGCGCAGTTGGCCGTCGAGGGCGCACCGGTGGATACCGCCCAACTCCTCCGCGGCCGAATCCTGCAGCCCGAACCCGCAACGCGTGAAAGCGGTTGGATGGTGAACGGTATGAAAGCGTTCCCGCGCAGCCAGCCTCCGCATATCGTCCAGCCGCTCGACCTGGTTCTGCGTTCCTCCATTCCCCCGGCGTCCCCAGTGATGGTTCCAGCGCCGGCGCTTGTTCCGCCATCCATTCCGTCGTCTAACGCCAGCGAAGCCGTAATGCTGCAATTCCAGCAGCTCATGAAACAGGTCCTGCAAACGCAGACCACCATCATGACGGCGTATCTGCAAGGCGCGCCGGCCGGCCCAGTTTCTGTTGCCCTGCCACCCCCCACGCCAGTCGCTGTGGCCGCCCCCCAACCACCCCCGCCGCCTGCCGCGGTAGTCGCCGCGCCGGTGCTGGCGGTGCCGCCAGCGTCGTCGTCCCAAGGCAGCTTCGTCGAAGACCTGCGCCGCATTGCCGCCGAGCGCACTGGCTATCCGCCAGAGATGTTGGATCTGGACGCCGGAATCGAATCCGATTTGGGTATCGATTCCATCAAGCGCGTCGAAATCCTGACTGCCATGCAGAAGCTCGGCACACCCGAGCAACAGCAACAAGTGCAGGGAATCTTGAACAAGCTCACCAGCGCCCGTACCTTGCGCGAAATCGCGGCGCTGATCGCCGGCGTTGCCGAGCCGGGCCCAGCGGGCGCCCTGTCAGGGAGCGGTGCCGGTCGCGACTTCATCGCCGACTTGCGCGCCGTCGCCGCCGAGCGCACCGGCTATCCACCGGAGATGCTCGACTTGGATGCCGGCATCGAATCCGATCTGGGTATCGATTCCATCAAGCGCGTCGAAATCCTGACCGCGTTGCAAAAGCAGGGCACACCCGAGCAACAACAACAGGTGCAGGAAGTCCTGAACAAGCTCACCAGCGCCAAGACTCTGCGCGAAATCGCAACTATTTTGGAACAAACCGTGGGGCGGCCGCCCGTGGGGCCCGTGCCTGCGCCCGCAGCATCCCCAAGTCGCGACTTCATCACCGAACTGCGCGCCGTGGCCGCCGAGCGCACCGGCTATCCGCCGGAGATGCTCGACCTGGATGCCGGCATCGAAGCCGACCTGGGCATCGACTCTATCAAGCGCGTCGAGATCCTGACCGCTCTGCAGAAACTCGGCACACCCGAGCAGCAGGAGAGCGTGCAGGGCCTCATGAACAAACTCACTAGCGCCCGCACCCTGCGTGAGATCGCGGACCTCATCGCCGGCTCCGTGGGAGCGAACGCCGCCGCGCCGGCAACTCCCGCACCAGCGCCGCCCGCTCCTGTCGCCCCAGCTACTTCCACTAGCCGCGACTATCTGTCGGAACTGGTCAAAATCGCCAGCGAACGCACCGGTTATGAAGCCGAAATGCTCGACCTGGATGCCGGCATCGAAGCCGACCTGGGCATCGACTCCATTAAGCGCGTCGAAATTCTGACCGCGCTGCAGCAACGCTCCACCCCCGCCGAGCAGACCCAAATCCAGGCCGCGATGGAGAAGCTGACCAGCGTCCGCACGCTGCGCGAAATCGCCGCGCTGATCGCCGCGGTTGCCGAGCCCAGACCGTTAGGGAGCGGTTTCACCCAACCGATTTCCGCCGTTCCCCGCTTCATCCTGACCACTGCCGACAAACCGCGCAGCAAGTCCAAGCCGCAATACTATCCCGGCCGCGTCTGCCTGATCACCGATGACGAAACCGGCATTGCGTCCGCGCTGGCCGACGAGTTGAAACGCAACGGTGAACGCGCCCTGCTGCTGCGCCACAGCCCGGACGCGACCATCGGCGCAGGCGACGTGTTCACCACCGACCTCGCCGATCCGGCGCAGGTGGAGTCGCTGATCGGCACGATCCGCCAACAGGTCGGCCCCATCGGCGCAGTCATTCACCTGCTGCCGCTCCGCTCCGCCCAGCCCGCAATGCAGTCGACTTTCGCCGAATGGCGCGAGTTGGTGCGCCTGGATGTGCGCAGTTTATACGCGCTGGCGCGTGCCGCCGAAAACGATCTCAAACAGACGGGCCGCGCGGGCGGCGCGCTGTTTGCCGCGATTACGGCCCGCGGTGGAGTATTCGGACTGCAGCCCAATGGACCATTTTCTCCGACGCACTTCGCCGTGGCCGATTTCACCAAGACACTCGCCCTGGAATTCACTGGCGTCCTGTGCAAGGTCGTGGACCTGGATCCTACCGATCCCAACCCCATCCTGCGCCAGAAACTGATCGACGAGCTGACCTCGCTGGACGACACGCTGCAAGTGGGTCTGCCTGGCGACAGACGCCTTACGGTAGTGCCGCAAATCGCGCCGCTCGCGGCTGTGGCCATCAGGCAAATCCAGCGCGATTGGGTCTTCCTGGTGACCGGCGGCGCGCGCGGCGTCACCGCCGAGATTGCCCGGCAGCTTGCCGAGCGTCATCAGCCTACGCTGATCCTGGCCGCCGCCTCGCCGCTGCCTTCCGGGCCCGAGTCGGCCGACACCGCCGGCATCACCGAGATGCCGCGCCTGAAATCGGCTCTTACGGCCCGGCTACGCGCTTCTTCCACGTCAGTGAAACCAGCCGCCGTGGAAGCCGCCCTGCAGCGCCTGCTGAAAGATCGCGAAATCGTCCAAAGTATCGAAAGCCTGCGCCGCACCGGCGCCAAGGTCGAATATCATTCCGTCGACGTGCGCAACGAAGACGCCTTCGGCGAGTTGATCGACCGCATCTATCGCGAGCATGGCCGCCTGGACGTGGTCATCCACGGCGCCGGCATCATCGAAGACAAGCTGATCCGCGACAAAACTCCGGAATCGTTCGACCGCGTAGTGCATACTAAAGCCGATTCCGCCTTCCTGCTGAGCCGCAAGCTGCGCCCGGAAAGCCTGCAATGCCTGCTGTTGATGTCATCGGTCACCGCGGCCTTCGGCAATCGCGGCCAGGCGGATTACGCCGCCGCCAACGGGATCATGAACGGCCTGTCCGCGATCCTTTCCGCGCAGTGGCCGGCGCATGTGGTGGCCATGAACTGGGGACCGTGGGCAGCGAGCGGCATGGTTTCCGAAGAAGTGCGGCAGCAGTTCCTGGCGCGCGGTATTCAGATGGTACCGCTCGATGGCGGCGCCCAAGCCGCGCTGCGTGAAATCGAAGCCGGTCCGCAGTCCGACCCGGTAGTTCCGATGGGCGAAGGTCCTTGGCGGGAAATCGCCCTGCCGGCCGGTACACCGCGCGTGCAGGTTCACGCGTTCGGGAGCCTGACATGAAGCCCACACGGCCCGAGATTCTCGCCTACGTTCTGAAAACCGTGCAGGACCTCTGCCAGGACTGGGACTATGCCGACCCCGTCGGTCCGGAATCGCTGCTGTTTACCGGATTGGGCATGGAGTCGCTGGACGCCGTGGTGCTGTGTACCGCCATACAAGAGCACTATCGCATCACCATGCCATTTGCGGAGTTGTTGGCGGATATCGGACAGAAGCAGCGCGACCTATCGATTGCGGAATTGGCGGAGTTCGTGGGGCAGCATGTCAGCGCGGGCGCGCAGGTCGAACAGCAGGAAGTCGAAGCAGCCTCGCAGCGCCTTTCGTAGCGGAAGGCTCAACTGAGCAATAAAGTGTGCTTGGCGCGCGCAGCCAGCGCCTGGTCAAACGTAACGACCACGCCATCGGCGCATTCGGCGAAGGCCAAAAGCCAGGCATCTGCCCACAGCTTGGCCGAAGCATGATTCTTGCGCGCATATTTGCGAAACGTATCGTCGATTCCACGTGGTTCATCGAAGAAAGCCACGCGGTCGTCGCCGAACAAGCTGTCGTATGCAGCCCATGCTTCTGGCATTCGCAACGGCCTGCCGTTCATTGCACCCTGCGTGGTGAGCAGCCGCAGGACGCTCATTTGAGTGACCCGCAGAAACCCGATCGGGCCGGATTCGGTCGACTCCAACCACCGCCTGGCAGTGGCGCGGTGCACGTGACTTTCCAGCAGCAGCGCCAACCAGACGTTTACATCAGGGAAAGTCGATAAGGTCATAGATCTGCTCGTTGGTCAGATCGAAAGGCTTTCCCGTGGATGGCACAATCGGTTTATCCAGGTTGAGACGCCGCCGGGGACGCTTTGGCTTGGACTCCTCGACCGCGTGCGGACTTGACCCGACAGTTACCATATTGGTAACCTAGAAGCCGGTGAGAGTGATCGGCAAGGCGGCCATCAGAGAGTTCGCCAAGCAGCATGAAGACGCCCTCGAACCGCTGATGCATTGGTATTATGTAACCAAGCGTGCCCGCTGGACCAATCTCGTCGGCGTGCGGGAGGACTTCAACCATGCCGACGCCGTGGGTTTGTATACAGTCTTTAACATCGCGGGAAACAAGTATCGTTTGATCGCCGCTATCAAATACCGCTGGGCCGTGGTCTACATCCGCGAGATCCTTACACACGTCGAATACAACAAAGGAAAGTGGAAAGTATGACCACTGCGTTACTTGATGAACCGAAATACCGGAAACTGCTAGGCAACGCTTTGCCCGTAGTGATCCGGACCGAGGCGGAATACGAGCGATTGCTGCACGTGGCCAAAGGCCTGACCGAGAAGCCGGAAGAAGAAATCACCGAAGAGGAAGGTCGGCTCCTCGAATTGCTCAGCGTCCTGATTGAAGGGTATGAGGACCGCGTCCATCCGCTGCCCAAATCGCAACCCCACAAGATGCTGGCTTTTCTGCTGGAGGAGAAGGGCATGAAACCGAGTGATCTCTGGCGCGTGCTTCCCAAAAGCCGCGTATCCGAGATCCTCAACGGAAAACGTAGTTTCAGCAAATCTCAGGCAAAGCAACTCGCGGAACTGTTCGGTATGCCTGTCGATATATTTCTATAAAAGCGTATCTCGTATGCCGTTTCAAGCCGCCCGCGCGGCCAAATCGATCCCCGCCAGATCCGCCGCATTCAGCGCCGCCACCGCACCCGCCACACCCGAATTCGCAATCGACACCGCCGGATTCACCCCCAGCCGCTGCTTCCAACCGCCTTCCACCGACAATCGGCCGGCCGCATCCGCCACAATCTCTACATCCGCGGCGCACAACTGCTCGCCGAAGCGCTCCTGAACCAACATGCGCACCGCATCCTTGGCGGCGCAACGCCCCAGCAGCCAGTCATAGCGTTCCTTGGCCGTCGCTTGCATGCCATCCCAAACCGCGCGCTCCCGCCCGCTCAGCACCAGGTACGCCAGCGTCTTTAGCCAAACGCTGTGCGAGGACTCCAAGAACGCCTGCGGCAATCCTTCCACGCGGCAGCCCGCCACGCCGCGTTTTCCGGCGACAGGCTCCTTCCACGGGGCCGAAATGTACGT
>Ga0209274_10001958_pt1 | contig 10326 bp, 10 predicted proteins | sample HubBroMetageREF1_FD_188343 | JGI IMG/M metagenome (GOLD analysis project Ga0209274, IMG submission 188343) | Reference soil microbial communities from the Hubbard Brook experimental Forest, New Hampshire, USA - Hubbard Brook CCASE Soil... | ecosystem: Environmental > Terrestrial > Soil >...
GCGGGTCGCGCTCAAGGGTCCGCTCGAGACGCGCGTCGCCGAGGGATGGCGTTCGATCAACGTGCATCTGCGGCGCACCTTCGACCTCTACGCCAACGTGCGCCCGACGATGAACTTTGCCGGCGTGCATACGCCGTTCAACAACGTCGATCTGATCGTAGTGCGTGAAAATACGGAGGACCTGTATTCGGGAATCGAGCACGAGATCGCACCCGGCGTGGTCGAGAGTATCAAGGTGATCACGGCTCGCGCGTCGCGGCGAATCGCGAAGTTCGCGTTCGAGTATGCGCGGACCCATCGGCGAAAATCGGTCACGGCGATTCATAAAGCCAATATCATGAAGCTGTCGGACGGGCTGTTTTTGAAATGCGCGCGCGCGGTGTCTAAGGGCTACCCGGAGATTCGCTACCAGGAACAAATCGTCGATGCTGCCTGCATGCGGCTCGTGACGCATCCGGAATCGTTCGACGTGCTGCTGCTGGAAAATCTCTACGGCGATATCGTTTCGGATTTGTGCGCCGGGCTGGTGGGAGGATTGGGACTCGTGCCGGGCGCGAACTACGGCGACAAGGGCGCAATTTTCGAAGCCGTGCACGGGACGGCGCCGGATATCGCGGGCAAGGGCGTCGCGAATCCGATTGCGATGATCCTGTCGAGCGCGATGATGCTCGACTACTTGGGGCATCGCGCAGCCGGCGAGAAGATTCGCGCGGCGACGGCGTCGGTGCTCCGAGCGGGCAAAGTGCTCACGCGCGATGTCGGCGGTAATGCGTCGACGGATGCGGTGACTTCGGGAATCGTCAGCGCGATGTCGCGGGGGTGAGGGAGAGGGAAGGGGAAATCACTTGATTTAATGTGAAACCCGCGGTGGGTTTCACGCTTCCTTCGGCAGGGCTGAGCCCTGCACCCGGTGTTTGCCCGAATCGACAACCTTGTGATGAGGTTACTCGATGACTACTACCGACATTACTTTTCCCACTGACAGCGGACGGCCGATGCGCGCTGCTTACGCCGCGCCTTCCGATTCTCAGAAGCATCCTGGCGTGATCGTTATCCACGAGATCTTCGGGCTCAACGATGATATCCGGCGAATCACCGGGATGGTCGCCGACCTTGGCTATGCCGCGCTCGCGCCCGACCTCTACGACCACGACGGCAACCGCCTCATCTGTATCGCGCGCACCCTGCTGACGCTCAATCGCGGGGAGGGTGACGCCTTCAAGGATCTCGACAGTGCGCGCAAGTTCCTGCAGCAGCAGCCTGGCGTCGACGCAGCGCGTATCGGGGTCATCGGCTTCTGCATGGGCGGAGGATTCGCTCTGATGTACGCGTCGCGCGCTCCGCTCGGCGTAGCGGCGACGTTTTACGGCGACGTGCCCAAGAGTTCAGATCAGTTGCGCGGCGTGTGCCCGGTGCTCGGCGGCTACGGCGGGCAGGACCGGCTATTCGCGGCGCAGGGCCGCAGGCTCGAAAAGCTGCTTACGGAGCGGGGAATCGATCACGACGTCAAAATTTACGAAGATGCGGGCCACAGCTTCATGAGCCGCAATAGCGGATTCCTGCCATGGATAGGAAAAATCGGCCCGATGAAAGCGACGTACAATCCCGAGGCTGCCGAAGACAGTTGGAAGCGAATCGAAGCGTTCTTCGGCCGCCACCTCGGGCACTAGGAGAGGTTACTTCCCCAACCCCACCGCCTGCCGCGATTTCGCGATCCGCTCGCGCGAGGCTACCAGCGCTTCCACATTCTTGGCGCCGCGATAGCCCATCTGGTCGGCCAGATACTCGGCCAGCTTGCGCTCCGAGATTTTCGGCCGCTGCTTGCGTTTGTCCTGGGCCAGCTCGGCTAGGGTAGTCCGAAGGGTATCCTCGGAGTCCCTGAGCGTCTCGAAAATCGGAGAGGGGATCATAGAATTAGTCGGCATGCCATCACCTATGCTGGTAATCGTAGCACAACGCAAGGAAATCTTGTGCATGCCGTAAGTCAATCGAATGAGTCGACATTTCTCCTGAAATTCGTTCCTTGCGCAACATTTCTATTCGGAAATCGTCATTTGATCCCTACGATTCCCGAGTTGGCGATTGCCAACTTCCAGCTCGCGATTTCTGGATAATTGTTTACGTCGAGCTCGCTGGCGAACTTGATCAGCCGTGCCGTATCGGGACCGTGACCTTCCTCGGACCGCTGGCGCAGGTAATACGGCGGAATGCTCTGATAGTAGATGGTGGCTTGCACCGCTGCAGGCACACCTGGAATCTCCGCCAGCGGTATCTGGTAGCTGAGCATGTTGCAGCCGCATCCTGACTGGTAGGTGGGATCGTCGCCGGTACCGACCGGCTCGGTAAATTCCGCGAACGGCCCGCTCGGGCTCCGACCCTCCGGTTGCAGCCGATTATCCTTCACCTTGTGGTCGAGGCTAAGAAAGCTCGTCGTCAGCAGTCCCTGAGGATCGATCGCCAGCTCCTCGTAGATCTGAACCTGTTGGTCGCTGGTGATTGGAGAGTTCGTCCAGAAATGCGGCTGGAACTTTTGCTGGGTGGGGCTGAAAAATTCGGTCATCAGAGGACTTCCCGTATTGTCGACGATTACACCGTCGGCGTTGGTATTGCCGGAAGCCCACAGCACATTGCCGGCTGCATCGAGCGCCTGGAAATTGACGAAAGCGCGGCGGAAGCTCACACCGCTCGGGAAGTTGTGACCGGCCAGATTCGTCACCGTAACCTTCGCTGCGAGCGTGGTGGCGTCGGTCGAGACGGAGTCGATTTCGATTTTAGCCGTGGCCGTTTGCGCTTGAAGAACACCTTCCGCCACCGCCGTCCGCTGGCCATTTATCTGGTCTCTTATAGACGACGGAAGATTGGGGTCGATTTTGAACAGACCCAGGTCTTTACGAAACTGGTCGAACATCTCGAGCACAAACAGATTGATGCCGTTCAACCGATGACGGCCATAGTCGCTGCGTAGCGGCAGTGTCAATTCGCTGTCGGGTGCGCGCGTGGATGGGCCCTCGCCAGGGACCGGCGGAAACGTATCGTCCTCTATGTTTGCGATTTCAAATTCCAGAGCGGTGCCGTGGTAGTCGGTCGGCATGTGACAATCCTGGCAGGTCACCTGATTCGGCGGCGGTATGAAGAAGCTGCTGTTCAGCCACTCGAAAAAGGTCGTCTGCTCGAAATCCTCCTTGGGCTTGCCGTGCTCGTCGAGCACTTGGTGGCCGTCGCGGTCGAATACGGGCAGCTGAATCGTGTGACATGACCTGCAAAGGTTTGCGTCTCTCTTGCTGAATTGAGGCCTGCCGAATTGCGACAGGAACATCGGGGTTGCTCCGATCGCATTCTGCATCGGCAATTCAGTCGGATCGAGGTATGGTCCGTAAAGCTCGGTGGGCGGTCCGACATTGAACAGGCCGGTGTAGGTCGCAGGAGCGCCCAGGTCGACTGCCGACATATGATGGCAGGTGTCGCATGAGACACCGTCGCGAGCCAGAGCGCCATACTTCGACTTCGGGTCCTGCAACATCTTGCGCGTAAACATCTGGTCTGGCCCTGGATTATCGATATGGAACTGCCGCTGGCCCATCACCCCGTGGCATCGAAGACACAAGTTCTGCACGAATGCCGCGCCGTCGGGTTTGCCGACCAGGTCCTTATGCAAGGTAGATTCGGTATCGAGCTGGGCGAAGAAAACCGGATCGCGGCCCGCCAGCCCCATCATCGAATAACGCCATTCGCCGTACTCCGAGAGATTAACCGGCGTCCCGTCGGTGGTCTGAAAAATCATGTTCGGAGTGAGCCCGGCCAGCGTCCCGGTCGCATCGTGACAGCCACTGCACTGATCGGAGGTGACGAACTCTTGCGGTCCGCCATGAGCGGGGCTAGGCGTCACTACGTGATCGAGAGCCTCGGACACCATGCACGGCACTTTCACGTCGGCCAGTGGTCTTAGATTGGTGAAGACCGAGCTGGGAATTCGTTCGATGAACTCCGGCGCCAGTCTCGCCTGCAATCCGCTTCCAGCGGTGTCCTCGATCTGGAACGGCGCCATCTCATTGATCGCCTCGGTCGCGAGGCCGACCGTTCCTGAACCTGGTGCAAGGTACGCAGTGTTCGAGTAGGTATCCGAGTTCGCGATCGCCGACGCGTGGCAGTTGAGGCAGTACAGTCCCGTTCCGTTGAACAGGACCTGCGGCTCGGCGCATCCGTCCTTGGGCGGCACCGGGGATGCGTTCGGATTTTTCGGACTCGGATTTACCAGGTCCGCCCAGTACCAGCCGTCCCATGACACGTTCGAATCCTTGATCAACACCGTCCACTCGCTGAGCGGAGCAGTCAGGCTCGTGTACATTTCTTTGACGACGATCGCTCCGTTCGGAACCGGCACCTTGCGGTCCTTGACCGCCATCCAGTCGTAAATCGCGGGCGAGTACCAGATTTTAACGAACGGATGTACTCCGTCGCTGCTTCGGATTTGGGCGTCGTGCGGCCAATTTGCCTTCTGGTAGCACAGGTCGTTCATGTAGCTGGTGAGATGCTCGAGGAAGTCGGGCGAGGAAGGCGGAGGCAACGACGAGCACGCCATCAGCGGCGAAACGCCGAAGGCGCAAGTCCACCAGATCGTGGCGAGCACACCGAAAGCGAATAACCCCCTCCGAACTCTCATTTCGTGTTGCGCGGCAGACTTCTCGCTCCCTAGCTCTGCGGATCCTTCAGATGGGGGCGGGTGGCGTAGAAGTAGTCCATGCCGGGGACGCCGCGTGGGGTTTCGTCGTCGAACAGGATTGAGATGACGCCGTAAAATGCGACGATGGTCCAGAAGGCACCGGTGCCTATTGGCGGGAAGGCCGCGGTCGTCGCGGCGACCAGCAGCATCGTGATGGCGTCGTGCAGTAGAAAGATTTCATTCATCGGGGTCGCAACCACGAAGAACCGGTACCGGCTTCGCTGGCGCGAAGCTACCCGAGATCCTTCCTGCCGCTCGCGTCGCTCGCTTCGTCAGGATGACATGCGGCGCATTCATGTCGCGAGGGTGTCGGGCGCCCTACTCTCCTGTCCAGTTTGGTTTTCGCTTTTGCGAGAATGCCAACGGGCCCTCCACTGCGTCTTTCGATTTGAACAGCTTCGATTGCAAATCGTAGTGCTTCGCGAGCGCTTCCTGGACTGGCGTGCCGAGGCCGTTCATCGCCGCTTCTTTGGTCGCCTGCACTGACAGCGGTGAGCATTCCATGATTTCGGCCGCCCATTTCTCAGCGGTGGGGATCAGATCCTTGAGCGGCACCACTTCGTTCGCGATTCCGAAGCGCAGTGCGTCGGCGGCCGTGATGTGCTTGCCCGTCAGCATCATGCCCATCGCTATCTTCAATGGAATCTGGCGCGGGAGGCGATGCACTCCGCCAGCCGCCGCCATCAGGCCGACGCGCGGTTCCGGGAGTCCGAAGCGCGCGTGCTCGGCAGCTATGATGATATCGCACGAGAGCGCGATCTCGAATCCGCCGCCGAGCGCGAATCCGTTCACGGCCGCGATGATCGGCTTGTAGATGTCGTAGCGCGCCGTGATTCCGGCGAAGCCGCCCTTGCTGCGAAGGCCCTCGAGCACTTGCCCGCGATTCTCCGCGGTCCAGCGTAAATCGTTGCCGGCTGAGAAGCCCTTGTCGCCGGCGCCGGTGACGATCGCGACCCACGCCGACTTGTCCGCGATGAAGTCGTCCCACACGCTGTCCATCTCGACGTGACACGGCGGATGCAACGCGTTCATCCGCTCGGGCCGGTTGAAGGTTATGTAGGCGATATGGTTGCGCTTCTCGTACTTGATAAATTTCAGATCCATCTTTTCACCTTCCATTCTCCAATCTAAATTACTGTTCGTCTAACAATTCGAAAAACGCATCGATGCTTTGCATCAACTGGCGCCGGATTTGGACGCGCGTGCCTTCGATCAGATGCATCGTGACGCGGCCACTGGTGCCGTCCGCCAGATTAACGCGCGCGTCCTCGACCCCCGCGACACTGCCCGGGTCGAAGATGCGCATCCCGTAAACCAGCGAGCCGCGCTGCGACGCTCCTTTCACCAGAGTCAGCTTACGCGCCATCGGGGGTCTCCCTCGTTCATATTCGTTGCTCTATAGCATACCGTTGACAATCAGGGATGGCGCCCACAAAATCGCGCCGATGGATGGAAGGCGGTCGAAGTGCCAAATCATGAAAAATGCTCGATTTTCCCAATTGATATCGCTCGCAATCATGACGACAGCGATCGCCTTCGCCGGATGCGGTCTGGCGTACCAGGCGGGCACCCGAATCAAGGCGACGACGATGTCGAATTCGTTGCAGGTCGGCGAGACCTCGCCCGAGGTGCATCATTCATGGGGCGAGCCGGACCTCCGAACCTACCTGCCGGGCGAGACCGAGGTCTGGAGCTACCCCTATAAACCCAACAGCAACGACGTTGCGGCGGCGGTGATGTACACGTCGTCCAAGGACGGCGACAAGGGGACGTTTTTAGATTTGAAGTTTGTTGGGGGTAAACTCGTCTCATGGCAGGAAGCCGAACACACGATGCCGGCCAAGGGCCATACCGGCATCGGATTGGGGATCAACCAGGGTCCGATTGGGAACGGGACGCAGACACAGCCTGGGGCTGTGCACTACTAGGTCGTAGCCGGGGAGGCTGCGCGACCGGTCAGTGCCAAGGGGAACGCATACTTGCAACTAGTCAGAACCATCGTGTCTAATTGACCCTCGATGGGGGCAATGGTGGTATGTTCGGTGGGGTGTCATTGTCGTTGAAAATGACCCGATATGACCTGAACCGGCGCGTCCTGGCGTCGGCGGGCGAGTTCGCCCCGGGACTTACCTGATGGCGACCGCGCGCAAGAGTTTCGAGGCAATCCTGCTCGACCGCTCGTGGGTCTCGGCACAGGATCTCGACAAGGCGCGCCAGCGCAAGAAACCCGGGCAGGAGCTGGCCGACGTGCTGGTCGAGATGGGCGCGCTCGAGCCGCAGCGTCTCGCGCGCGCGCTGGCCCAGGAATACCGGCTGCCATTCCAGGCCCATATCGACGAAAACTCGCTCGATTCCAAGCTGGTCTCGAAGATTCCGATCAACTACGCGAAGAAGAACCGGCTGCTGCCGCTGTCGAGCGCGGACGGCGTCGTGACGGTCGCAATCGCCGACCCGGCCAACTTCGAGCCGCTCGACGACTTGCGAATCCTGTTCGGCGCGCAGATAAATGCGCTGATAGCCCCTGCGGAAGTAATTGCCGAGGCGATCAACCGTGCGTACGACCAGGCCTCAGCTACCTCGGCCGAGGATCTGATGATCGATCTCCAGGAAGAGCGGCTCGACGTGGTGGCCAATGAACTCGCGTCGGAGCCGCTGGACCTGCTCGAGTCCGACGATTCGGCGCCGATAATCAAGCTCGTCAACGGAGTCCTGTCGCAGGCGGTCAAGGACCGCGCGTCGGATATCCACGTCGAAGTTTTCGAGAAAGAGATGGTGGTGCGCTTCCGCGTGGACGGCATGATGTACGACGTGCTGTCGCCGCCCAAGCGGTTTCAGCCTGCGATTACATCGCGCGTCAAGGTTATGGCGGGTCTCAATATCGCCGAGAAGCGGCTGCCGCAGGACGGCAGAATCCGGCTGCGTATCGCGGGCCGCGATATCGACTTGCGTGTCTCGTCGATTCCGACTGCGTTCGGCGAGCGGATCGTGCTGCGACTGCTCGACCGCGCGCAAGCCGTCGAAGCCATCAACCTCGACCACCTTGGTTTCTCAGGCGACAACCTGCAGCGGCTCGATCGGTTAATCAGGCAGAGCCACGGGATCATCCTGGCGACCGGACCGACCGGATCGGGCAAATCGACGACTCTGTACGCGTGCCTCACGCGAATCAATTCGCCCGAAAAAAATATCATCACGATCGAGGATCCGATCGAGTACCAGCTACGTGGCGTCGGCCAGATGCAGGTGAATCCGAAGATCGAGCTGACGTTCGCCAGCGGCCTGCGATCGATTCTGCGCCAGGATCCCGACGTCATCATGGTCGGCGAAATCCGCGACAGCGAAACCGCCGAAATCGCGATCCAGGCCGCACTGACCGGCCATCTGGTGTTCTCGACGCTCCACACCAACGACTCGTTCGGCGCCGTGACGCGACTGGTCGACATGGGAATCGAGCCGTTCCTGGTCTCGTCGTCGATTCTGGCCGTGCTGGCGCAGCGCCTGGTCCGCAAGCTCTGCCCCGATTGCCGCGAGCCCTACCGGCCGAGCGATACCGAGCTGGCGCGAATCGGACTCAAAGGCATCGATACGACCGCCAAGGCCTGCCGTCCCAAGGGATGCCGCGGTTGCCGCAATACCGGCTATCGCGGCCGAATGGCGATCCAGGAACTGATGATCATGGACGACGAAATCCGATCGCTCGTAATGCAGAACGCCGATGCCGCCACGTTGCGCCGCAAATGCACCAGCACGGGAATGACGCTGCTGCGCCAGGACGGCGCGGCGCGCGTGCTGCGCGGCGAGACCTCGATCGAGGAGTTGCTGCGGGTCACCCAGGAAGACATCGACTAGAGCGCCCGCGCTTATTGTTTTTCACCGATGCCAGTATTTGCTTATCGAGGACTTGGCGCCGACGGCCGCAATGTCACCGGCGTAGTTGACGCCGACAGCGCGCGGACCGCGCGCGGCAAGCTGCGCTCGCAGGGAGTTTTCCCGACCGAGCTGAACGAAGAAGCAGACGCGGCCCAACGCCAAGCCGCCAAGCGCGAGTGGCTGCCCTCCCTGTGGAAGCGCAAGATGCCGGCCTCGGACCTGGCGCTGCTGACGCGCCAGTTGAGCGCGCTGCTCGGCGCGGGCGTGCAGCTGGTCGATGCGCTCAGTGCGCTCAGCGATCAATCGTCGCGCGCCGCGACCAAGCGGATGCTCTCGCAGGTGCGCGAGCGGGTGCGCGAGGGATCGTCGCTGGCCGACGCTCTGACCAATCATCGCGACGTTTTCTCCGACCTCTACATCGGGATGGTGCGCGCGGGCGAGCAGGCGGCGGCGCTCGAAGCGGTGCTCGACCGGCTGGCCGAGTACAGCGAGCGCCAGAATGAATTCGTCACCAAGGTGCGCGGCGCGCTAACCTATCCGATCATCATGATGTGCGTGGGCACGGGAATCATGGCGTTCCTGGTCGCCTACGTGGTGCCGCAGGTCGCGACAATTTTCGAGCAGCAGCACGCGGCGTTGCCGCTGGCGACGAAAATCCTGATTACCTTTTCGGGGATCGTCACCAGCTACTGGATTCCGCTCGCGCTGTTGCTGGTCGGGATGGTCGCGGGATTCACCGCCGCGATGGCGACGCCGCGCGGCCGGCGCATGTACGACACCGCGATTCTGAAGGTGTACTACATCGGGCCGACGATGATTCGAATAATCTGCGCGCGCTTTGCGCGGACCCTGGCCACGCTGCTTGCCAGCGGCGTCCAATTGCTGCCGTCGCTCGACGCAGTCAAAGGCGTTGTCACCAACGGTCTGCTGCGCGACGCCGTCGAGCAGAGCCGCGAGAGTATCCGCGAAGGCCACGGCATGGCGCAGACGCTGTCGCACAGCGGGTTGTTCCCGCCGCTTTTGATCGAGATGATCCGCGTCGGCGAGCGCTCCGGCGAGCTGGAGCGGATGCTCGAGCGAGTGGCAGACAATTACGAGCGCGAAGTCTCGCACTCGCTGAGCCAGATGACCACCGTGCTGGAGCCGGTGATGACGCTGGCGATGGCTGCTATTATCGTGTTCATGATGCTGGCGGTGTTGATGCCAATCTTCCAGCTCAACCAGTTGATGCAGTGATGAAAATGAAAGATGCGCCGGAGGTAAAGGCGATGAAGTCACGCCGATACAATCAAGACGGTTTCACCCTGATTGAAATCATGGTGGTTATTCTGATCCTCGGTCTGCTCGCGACTATCGTCGTGCAGAGTTTGCGCGGCGCCGCCGACAAGGCCAAGAAGACCAAGGCGCAAGCCGACCTCGCCGAGATCAAAACCGCGCTCGATCGCTACTACCTCGACAACGGCTACTATCCGACCACCGACCAGGGTTTGAACGCGCTGGTCTCGCCGCCGACCAACGGCCGCGTGCCCGCCAACTACGAGAGTGGCGGCTATATCGAGCGCCTGCCGCAGGATCCGTGGGGGACGGCCTACTTCTACCAGAGCGACGGGAACTCGTACGTGCTGAAGTCGTTCGGCCCGGACGGGGTCGAGAGCTCCGACGACATAGACGCCAGCCAATCGTCGTGACGGCGCCATGAGAGGGGAGTCCGAGTCTGCTTGCCACCGCTACAAAGT
>Ga0209274_10001962_pt1 | contig 10320 bp, 8 predicted proteins | sample HubBroMetageREF1_FD_188343 | JGI IMG/M metagenome (GOLD analysis project Ga0209274, IMG submission 188343) | Reference soil microbial communities from the Hubbard Brook experimental Forest, New Hampshire, USA - Hubbard Brook CCASE Soil... | ecosystem: Environmental > Terrestrial > Soil >...
TTGAGACGCTATCCCCCGAATACCAGGATCTTGCCCAGGTACTACGGGAAGCGCTACTGCCGGCAGATTCTCACGCCGCGGATCCTAAAGCACTCGAGACACTGCCAAAGTTCGCATCCGCCCACGCGGCGAGTGGTTCTGCCGCGAACGGCCTGCAACCCGGCGCACGCGTGGGCCCGTACGAGTTGATTCGACTCCTAGGCGCCGGAGGGATGGCGCAGGTGTGGCTGGCCCGCCGTGCCGACGGTGCCTTCAAACGCGATGTGGCGCTGAAGCTACCGACGCTGACGCACCTGCGAACCGATCTCGAGCGGCGCTTTGCCCGCGAGCGCGACATCCTGGCGAGCCTCGAGCATCCCCATATCGCGCGTTTCTACGATGCCGGGATCGATCCCAGCGGGTTGCCGTACGTGGCGATGGAGTACGTCCAAGGCCAGCCGCTGACGGACTGGTGCGATGCGCACCGGCTCGGGATTTCTGCGCGCCTTGAGCTGTTGGTGCAGGTACTCGGGGGCGTGCAATACGCGCATGAGAAGCATGTCATCCACCGTGACCTCAAGCCTTCCAACATTCTGGTGACCGAGTCGGGTCAGGTGCGACTGCTGGACTTCGGCGTCGCCAAGCTGCTGGAGACTGAAGAAGCGGATCAGACGCAACTCACGAGTGTTTACGGCCAGGCACTGACGCCTGACTACGCCAGTCCCGAGTTGCTGCGAGGCGATCCGATCGATGCGCGCAGTGATATCTATTCCCTGGGGGTGCTGCTCTACGAGCTGCTGACCGGAGTTCGCCCCTATCGACTAAAGAGCGCGGCGTCCATCGGGATGCTCGAACAGGCCATCGCCACGGCCGACGTGAAAAAACCCAGCACACAGCATGACCCAGAAGCGATCGCGGCCCGCGGCACCACGTCGGAAAAACTGAATCGACAACTGCGCGGCGATCTGGATGCCGTTGCGCTCAAAGCACTCGCCAAGGCCCCCGCTGAGCGCTACCCAAGTGCCGCCGCGCTCGCGCACGATCTGCGGTGCTACTTGGACGGAAAACCGGTCGAGGCGCTACCAGCCCGATTCACCGATCGGCTGCGCAAGTTCGTGCGTCGCAATAAAACCGTGGTTGGGGTCACCGCAACGGCCGTCGCAACAATTCTTGCCACTATTGGGTACACCCTACACCGTGAAACTGTAACCCGGGCGAAGATCGCGGCGAACGCAGTCGCGGTATCGGCGCCGACGCCACCGAGCGCACTGGCGACGGGGAATCTCGGGGTGCCGGTCGCCGCTTCCCTGTCCCCGATGCACTCGATCGTTGTGCTGCCATTTGTCGATATGAGTGAGAAGAAGGACCAGGAGTATTTCTCGGACGGCCTATCTGAGGAGCTGATCGAACTGCTCGGCAAGACGCCCGGATTGCGTGTCATCCCGCGGACCTCGTCCTTCTACTTCAAGGGAAGGGCGGAAACGCTTGAGACGATTGCCGCGCAGCTGCGTGTCTCGAACGTACTCGAAGGCAGCGTCCGGAAATCCGGCAATCGACTGCGAGTCACCGCACAGCTCATTCGTGCGGATAGCAGCGAGCAGCTTTGGTCTGAGACGTACGATCGCGACCTCCATGACGTCTTCAAAGTTCAGGACGAGATCGCCAGCGCGGTGGTTTCAGCGCTGCAGGTCAAACTTGCCCCCGGTCAGCAAGCCGCTAATTTGCACCGCACGTCGAACCCTGAAGCCCACAATCAGTACCTCCTCGGTCGGCAATTCTTCGAACGGGGAACACTCGACGGCTTTCGGCGCGCCGCCGAAGCCTTCCGTAAGGCCGTCGAACTTGATCCCCGTTACGCCGCCGCCTACGCCGAACTTGCCATAGCGGAGTCCTTCGTTGCGGATCCCAGCGGTGATGCAGCAGGGCAGCAGCAAGCCCTGGCGGCGGCGGACAAGGCCGTAGAGCTGGCTCCGGACGATGCCGACGCCTATGCGGTGCGCGGCTATATGCGACTTAGGCGCACCTGGGATTGGAGCGGAGCACAGGCGGATCTTGAGAAGGCACTGACTTACGATTCGACCAACAGCGCGCTACAGTGGCTATACGTCGCGCTGCTTGATGACTTCGGCCGGCTGCCTGAGGCGATGGCGGCGGCCAAGAAGGCAACCGAGTTGGATCCGTTATCGGTCGCGGCGTGGCTGGTCCTCAGCTGGAACCTCACCGACAACCGGCAGTTTGCAGCGGCCCACGAGGCCCTTCGCCGGGCACTCGAGATCCAACCCGAATCGCCTATTCTCTTGGCTTCTCTTGGGGGTCTCCAGTTGGATGAGGGCAACGCAACGGAGTCGCTGGCCACGTACCGGCAAGTGAGTGATGAGGAAATTCGTCTGTTCGGCGTCGCGAGGGCCGAGCACACGCTCGGTCACGCCAAAGAGTCGCAACAGGCACTCGATCAGTTTATCGCCAATGGGGGGCAAGCAAAGGCTTACGACATCGCGGAGATCTATGCGTGGCGCGGCGAGAAGGAGAAAGCTTTCGAATGGCTGGATCGGGCTTACCAACAGCGCAGCAGCGATCTGTACGGTTTCAGGAACGATGCGGCGTTCGCGTCGCTTCGCAGCGACGCTCGCTTCGCCGCGCTGCTGCGGAAGATGAACCTGCCGCAGTGAGATGTGCTGAGCAGCGCTAACCGACTGTAGCGAGCCGAAGCGACCGGTGGCAACGGGGCGCGAGCGGCTTCGAAACCGCCATGCATGGGGTGCGGGACCTTTGCGGGAATTGGTTGTGCGCAGTTCTGCCTCGTGGTTCCAAACTGCAACGGGCGCCCCTAGGCAGGTTGTTGAATTTACAGGATACCTCGAGCCAAATATCGGCTCATAATGCCGGGGTCGAGGGTCCGAGTCCCTACCTTTCCACCAATCCGATCAGAGTGATAGCGATGGGTGCCGAGATTGGCTGACCGCCGTAAGCGCAGGAGTAAGCGCAAGAAAGTCGGCGTTCTTCGTTCTCGATCAAGAAATCCAGGTGTTTTCGATTGCGCTTATAAGCGTACGCCAAAATGCTGCTGAGGTCTTGAGACCACCTCAGTAGTCCAGTAACAGCTAGCTGCCGAAAACAGCTTTGGCGAGAGCCCTACCGGGCTAGCGGCTTCACGTACGTCACCAAACTCAGCAGCGTTTTCCCAGGCTCCTCCCACGGGATCATGTGCGCGGAGTTCTCGAACCAGACACCGCGTTTGTAAGGTGAGTGAACGGCCTGAAGCCATTCGGCGGTGGGTGCTGATGGCGTGGTGTAATCGTGGCGCCCCATGAACATGATCACCGGAATGGGGAACGTCTTCACGCCCGTGAAATCCACATCGAGGAACTCGGGGAGGAGCTTTCCGAGGGTGAAGCCGTTGCCTTGATCGATGGAGGCGATCTCCTTGGGATCGTAATCGGGCGAGAGCATGGGCCCGTCGAAGTAATACCTCGAATCACTGCGGTAGGCGCTGAGGCCGCCAAAATATTGGGGCCACTTTCGCGCGATGATGATCCGCTCTCGGGTGATGGGCGTCGTGCCCGGATAGGGGGCGATGGACTCGAGTTCCGTGACTGCCTCGGTGTTGTTTGTCTTCTTCGCCTGCTCGAGTCCGTATTCAAAGCTCAGCTTTTCATTCGTGCGGGTGTTGATCACCTGGCCGATGCCGACGTAGGCATAGAACAGGTCGGGTCGGGCGAGAGCTGCTTTCATGCCGACGACGGTACCCCAGCTGTGCCCTATGAGGATCAGCTTTCTGACGCCGTACTTGTGCCGGATGGCTTCCGCGACTTCGATGGCATCACTCACGTACTGCGAGATGTGGATGGTATCGGCAATGGAATCAGGGTTTACCGTCAGGTAGGTCTTACCGGCGCCGCGCTGGTCCCAGTTGACCAGGGTGAAGTACTCCTCCAGAGGGCGCTGAAATTGCCACATGACCGGGGACAACGGTGCGGCGGGACCCCCATGAATAAACAGGATGATGGGGTTCGCCTTGTCCTGGCCACGGACATAGACCCACTGATCAATTCCGCCGACGTGCAGCTTGTAGGATTCCTGTATGCCCTGCGGAGCAACGATATGGTCGAGATCGGCAATGATTCCGCGGTCCTTGTCATGGCAGCTGGGTGGATCGTCGGTCGCTGCCTGAGCGCAACAGCTTGCGGCCGTCAACACCGCGAGCAGGTATTTCCACATCTGGATTTCCTACGGGTTGCCACGAAGTGCGCGACTATACCCAGTCCTTGTACAAGGGAGACCGGTCTTGCGTCACGCGGTGGCTTTCAGGAGGCGAAGCGTTGCGGCCTCAGAAGCGCGCTTCGCGCTACTGGCCCACCCACAACCCATTTGCCTGCTGGCGTAGCGCCGGCGTCAACGACTGTTATCGTCCAATTCCGGTTGGAAGGCGGCAAGCGGTATGTGCTGCAGATGGCAGTGATCCCGACGACCACGATGCGCCTCTCAATCACTCCGGCGCCGGCGGAAATGCGGTAAAGATCCCGTCATTCATTACCGACGCGAAGCGCGTCGCACTCTGAGGCTTTTGGTGGCCTCCTGAAGCCGCTGCGTAGTGCCGACCTGTCAGGCATCAATGGGCGGGTGCGTGCGGAAATTTTGCGGGAGTCGGTTGTGCTCAGTTGTGCTTCGTGGTGCCAAATTGCAACGGGCGCCACTTGGCAAGTTGTTGAATTTGCGGGTTACCTCGAGTCAACCAGCGTACTCATAATGCCGGGGTCGAGGGTTCGAGTCCCTCCCTTTCCACCACAATTCATGGGCACGCTTGCGACGTCAGCCCGTTTCCTGTTTGGTTGTTCGGGCTGTGAATCCTCGTCAGTGGCCGGTTCGCGGGACGGCACGCCCGTGCAGCTGACACCGGCCGCCGCGTGCGATGTTCTCGGCCAACGCGCTGCGGAACTGCGCGATGGACCCGCAGTGACGCGGGATCTAGGCTTTCTTCAAGAGCCGGGTGATCCACACAAGGAGCACCGCACCGATGAAGGCGACGATGATCGAGCCGATCATTCCTCCGCCGGGCCAGATGCCCAACATTCCGAAAACCCAGCCCCCGACAATGCCGCCCAGGATTCCCAGGATGATGTCAACCAAGACGCCGTAGCCGCCGCCCTTCATGACCTGGCCTGCACCCCATCCGGCAATGAGTCCCACGATAATCCAGTACAGCAAACCCATAAGTCGTCCCTCCGTTTCCTGTCTTTTTGCAGAGCTAGACAGCGTTGCAGTTCCCAGCCCCAGTAGCGCTCCTTTGTGAATAGGGTTGGACGGAACGCCGACGGTAACCAATTATACACAAACACTATAGCGCACCGCAGGTGCGCCCGACGCAGGGGGGATTCGATGAACGATTCGGCCCCAATTTGCTCAGCGTGGCCGCCCGCGTGCGAAAGCCGCAACGCTCGCCGCCCAAACGTTACCAGCATCAACAACACGACTCCCAAGATGACTGCCCCGGAAGCCGAGTGTCAGTCTATCGTTTCCAACTTGGTTCCGTGGCCGTAGCCAGTGCAAGTCAATTTGCCGGCTCGGGTCGGGTTGTAAGACTCGTCCTACGTGCAGAGTCGGGCTCTGTGGGGCGGGTCGCACTCCACAGGCGTATGCTCCACCAGTAACATTCCACCCCTTCGAGTGGAAAACCGGAGGATTCAAATGAGACTAGCGTTAACCTGCGCGTTGCTCGCCAGCGCATTACTGGGCCTGTCTGCGTGCAACAAGGCCGAATCTCCCGATAAGGTTCAAGCGGATGTCGCAAAAGCCCAGAGCGATGCGGCCGAGGCGAACGCCAAGGCAGACGAGAAACAGAAGCAAGTCGAGGCCGAGGCAGCTAAAGACCGGGCGGATGCGCAGGTCATGGCGGCCGATAAGAGTGTCGGCGCTGTAGCGGACGCTGCGGTTACTCAAGCTGAGGGCGAAACAAAAGTCGCCCTGGCGAAGTGCGAGGCGCTGGAAGGCGATGCTCAAAAAGCGTGCAAAGACCAGGCAAACGCGCATATGGATGCAGTAAGAGAGAAAGCGAAAGCTGCCACGTCCAACTGAGTGCCATCCGCTGGCGGATTTCAAAACGCCGCTGCGGTTGAGTGTTACTCAGCGCGCTCGCGTCCTGAACCTGTCGGCGTGGCCGTAAGCGCAGGGAGTTGCTTTTCTGCGGGCGGTCAGGTCTTGAACTTGGCGGCCTCTTCTGAGCCGCCGGTCGCGTTGCCCGCGCTGTACGAATGCGCGCCAGCACCGGCAAGCTTGCCGCGATCGACGATCAGATACTCCTCACGGATTGGACGTTTCTCGAACCAGCACTCCAGAATCTCGCGCGTTCCTGCCGCGTAGCGGGTTTGCGCCGAAAGCGACGTGCCGGAGATATGGGGAGTCATCCCATGGTGGGGCATCGAGCGCCATGGATGGTCCTTTGGCGGTGGTTGCGGAAACCACACATCCCCGGCATACCCCGCCAGCTGTCCCGACTTAAGGGCAGCCGCCACATCCTCACGGTTGCAGATCTTCCCGCGGGCCGTGTTCACGAGGTAGGCGCCACGCTTCATCTTCGAGAGCAGCTTAGCGTTGAACAGATTCTCGGTTTCCGGGTGCAGTGGTGCGTTGATCGTGACCACGTCGCAAACTTTCACCATGTCCTCGACTTTCGCGTGAAACGTAAGTCCCAGCTCCTTTTCCACACTCTCGGGCAAACGATGGCGGTCCGTGTAGTGCAACTTCACATCGAAGGGCTTGAGCCGACGCAACACCGCCAGGCCAATGCGGCCCGCGGCCACCGTCCCAACCTGCATGCCCTCCACGTCATATGAGCGTGCAACACAGTCGGCGATGTTCCAGCCGCCTTTCACTACCCATTGATAAGACGGGATGTAGTTACGCACCAGCGCCAGAATCATCATCACAACGTGCTCAGAGACGCTAATGCTGTTGGAGTAAGTCACCTCAGCGACGGTGATCTCATTGTCCATCGCGGCTTGTAGATCAACGTGGTCTGACCCAATTCCTGCTGTGATGGCGAGCTTGAGCTTCTTTGCCTTAGCGACACGTTCGGCGGTTAGATAAGCCGGCCAGAACGGCTGCGAAATGACGATCTCTGCATCCGGAAGCTCGCGCTCGAACCTGCAGTTCGGTCCGTCCTTGTCAGAGGTGACGACGAGCGTATGGCCATTGCTTTCGAGGTATTTGCGCAGCCCGAGTTCTCCGGTCACGCTGCCGAGCAGACTTCCTGGCGTGAAATCTATCCCTTTTGGCGTCGGCGCCGTCTGCCCACCCGGGTAGCGGTCGATTTTAGGTATCCCGTCTCGCGCATAAGACTTTGGGTAGCCATCAACCGGGTCGTCGTACAGAACACACAGTACCTTTGCCACGGCAGTTCCCCTCGATGACTGAGCGAACCAGCCTGACGACCGTATGAGACCGTGTCAACGGCTGCCGTATGACGCCCCGTTGGCACGCCGTCCTGTTACGTCTCAACTGAAGACGAAACACCACCGCGCGGTCTCGGACGAGGAGGCGGCAGCAGCCGATCGCTTTCCTTCTTGACCACGGCATAGCATTCGCAACACAGCTTTTCCAGCTTGGGGCGGTCGAGCACCGTGATCTGCCCCCGGGCGTAGCGGATGACGCCGAGCTTGTGTAGCTTGCCGGCGGCCTCGGTCACGCCCTCACGACGCACGCCGAGCATGTTCGCGATGAGCTCCTGGGTCATGATCAGTTGATTGGACGACAGGCGGTCGAGGGAGAGCAGTAGCCAGCGGCACAGTTGCTGATCCACCGAGTGATGGCGATTACACACCGCGGTCTGCGCCATCTGCGTGATCAGGGCCTGGGTGTAGCGCAGCAGCAAGATCTGCATCTCACCGTTGCGGTGGAACTCGTCCTTGAGCTGCTGCCCGACCAACTGGTAAGCATATCCAGCGCTCTGCACGATCGCCCGGCTGGGGGTGGTTTCGCCGCCCATGAACAGCGCGACGCCGATCAGGCCTTCGTTGCCGACCACCGAGATCTCCGCCGACGCGCCGTCGGCCAGGACGTACAGCAGGGAGACGATTGAGTCGGTCGGAAAAAAAACGTGCCGCAGGACATCCCCGGACTCATACAAGACCTTGCCGAGCGGCATCTGGACGAGCCGCAAGTGCGGATAGAGTCGCGTCCGCTCCGCAGCCGACAACGCAGCAAGCAGATGATTTTGCTGCGGATCGTGGGAGTCTGGCATCGAGAGCGTCACTGTGGTCAACCCACGGTGGTACTGGCCTGCACAGAATACCTCAACAGTTCCGCCGTGCGCGCGGTACCGCACACAGCGCCCGAAGGCAATCGTTCATCTCTTTGCGCCTGAGGGCGCTCTGCGTCCCGCCGCCGCCGTCCGACACAGCAAGCGCGTTTCAGGCGGTTAACATAATCTCCTACAATGAAATATCTATTGTTATGTACGGTATCGCACGGTGGCCGACTTTCGGGTCCTTTAACTTTTCCCGGTTCCTTTTCGGGGGCATCACACAATGCCTCCATGAGGAAAAGTTTTGAGGGAGCAGCGCAGGGCTCAAGGATGAGCCCACTCTAAACATCCTCGGATGCGGGTAGAGTCGTTCGCGTTCCGCCGGGGACGTCGCCACCAGCAGATGGTTTTGGTGCGGATCGTGGGAGCCGGGCATGGAGAGCCTCGCGCTGGTCAACCACGGCGGTATTCAGTGCCCAAAGTTTAGCTGAAATTCCGAGGACACGCTGTGTTCGCTAGGGAACACTTTTGTTCGGAGTCGAACATAATTGCTTGTTTTTACTACACTAAATTATACTTGCGAATTGCCGTAATGGCTCTCGATCGGGCCACGTCCCCGATCGACCGAAGCTCGAATAATGGCTCCCCGAAGGAGTTGCACACACGGGCACGCTGGGGGGGTCTTAATTGGTTGGCGCAAGACAAGTTTCGGCTCCGAACCACCTGCTTGCTGCGTTACCCCACAGGGAATACCGGAATCTGCTTCCCCACCTGGAACCGGTCAAGCTGGCCTTCGGGGAGATTCTCTATGAATCCCAGTCTCAGATTCGAGAGGTGTACTTTCCCAACGACTGCTTCGTCTCAATGCTGACTACCGTGGATGCCGACAAGGCTGCTGAGGTCGGACTGATCGGTTCTGAGGGCATGATCGGCGTCCCTATGGCGCTGGGGGTCGCTGTCTCGCCGTTTCGGGCGGTGGTGCAAGGGGAAGGCACAGCGATGCGGATGAGGACCGCAGACTTTCGCCGCCATTTCAGCACCAGCGCTGCGTTGAAGAGAGAGGTGTTCCTTTTTACCCACCTGCTCATGATCCAGATCGCGCAGACCGCCGCGTGCAACCGCTTCCACGTGGTGACACAGCGCATGGCCCGTTGGTTGTTGATGACCCACGACCGCGTCAACTCCAACGAGTTTCGCATTACGCAGGAATTTCTTGCGCTCATGCTGGGCGTGCGGCGAGTGGGTGTCAGCGTGGCGATGTGCGCCCTCCGGGACCGCAAGGTCATCTCCTACCGGCGCGGCACCGTCAGGATCCTCGACCAAGGAGGCCTCGTAGCAGCTGCCTGCAGCTGCTATAAAACTGTCAAAGACACGTATTCACTCGCGCAAGCTCACAAGGGAAAGTCTCGGCCAGCCCAACACAAGTGACACGGGGGCACTGCGCCGCGTGCGGGAATTAGTCGTGCTCAGTTGTGCTTCGCACTGCCACTCGCAACGGGCGCCCCTCGGCAGGTCATTGAATTTACAGGTTACCCTGAGCCAACTAGCGGGCTCATAATGCCGGGGTCAAAGGGGTAGCTGGACCAGGGCTGAACTCGTGGCGCGCATCGCGATCCATCGTCATGCGTAGTAGATGCTATTCGCCTTGCGGTACGATTTCCCCTATGTACGTTATCGCACAGACGGTGACGGCACGGAAAGTGATAGATACATTCTGACTCCGGGCCTATGCGTCTTGCCCCTCTAGGCCACCTTCGATTCAGACTCGTTCGCGCGGACGTTTCAAATAAGGAGAAGTAAAGTGCTCTACACGATTGCAATCATCCTGATTGTCCTTTGGCTTCTCGGTCTTGTCAGCTCCTACACCATGGGCGGATTCATTCACATCCTCCTGGTGGTCGCGCTCGTGGTGATCGTGATTCAAGTGATCCAAGGTCGACGCGGATAACGACCCTGTGCCCGTGGTGGGGATCCGGTTGTCTCATTGACAGGAGAAGCGCACATGAGCGCGATCAAGATCGTCGCGGTTGTGCTGATTGTGGCCGGCGTCCTGGGCTTGGCGTACGGTAGCTTTAGCTACACCAAGGAGACCCACCACGCCA
>Ga0209274_10001963_pt1 | contig 10318 bp, 9 predicted proteins | sample HubBroMetageREF1_FD_188343 | JGI IMG/M metagenome (GOLD analysis project Ga0209274, IMG submission 188343) | Reference soil microbial communities from the Hubbard Brook experimental Forest, New Hampshire, USA - Hubbard Brook CCASE Soil... | ecosystem: Environmental > Terrestrial > Soil >...
GAATGACTGAGGAAAGGTCCGCAGATGGCAAAAGCAAAAATGGCAAGTGAGACGGTTGAATCCAAGAATAAAGCGTTTGTTCTGGAAGCCTTCGACACACTGTTCAACAAGCGTGAGTACGCGGCGGCAGAGCGCTTCTGGTCGCCCAACTACATTCAGCACAGCGCACACATAGCACCAGGTCGCGAAGGGCTGTTCAATCTCGTCCGCTCGGTGCCGGAAACGTTGCACTATGAGAACCAGCTCATCGTTGCGGAAGGTGATTACGTCATAGCGCATGGCCGCTTCACGGGGATGGGAAGGCCCGCCGCCTGGATCGCAGCCGACGTTATCCGGTTCGAAGACGGTGTTCTTAAAGAGCATTGGGACGTTCTGCAGGACGAGGCGACCAAGGCCGAATCTGTCAGCGGCCTTCCCATGTTTGGCGACACATTCCCCAGGTGACAGCCGAAAACAATGCGATCGTCCTGAGGGCGTTCGACACCATTCTCAACAGATCAAGGAAGAACTAGCCATGATTTCACCCGATGCATTGAATGCCACGTATGTGATTTTGGGAGCGAGCGGGAACACCGGCTCGATCATCGCCGATTCCTTGCTATCGAAGGGCAAGAAGGTGCGCGTTGTGGGGCGCGATGCGGAGCGACTGCAGCGCTTTGTGCGCCAAGGCGCGGAAGCGTTCATGGGCGAAGTGAGTGACGCGGCTGCGCTCACCAAAGCCTTCAGCGGCGCGCGTGCAGCATACTTGATGTTGCCGCCGATTACCTCCCGGGAAGACCAAGAGCGAGAGAGCGATGCGATTGCGAAGGCCGTAACGGAGTCCGGCCTGCCGTACGCAGTGCACTTGAGCAGCTACGGCGCTCATGTCCCGGAAGGCACCGGGCCAGTCACGGGGCTGCATTCTTCGGAGCAAAAACTGAACGCGATCGGCGGTTTGAACGTCCTGCACCTGCGCGCCGCGTATTTCATGGAGAACAATCTGGCGGCGATCAGCATGATTCAGGAGATGGGGATCTTCGGACATGCACTGCTACCCGACCAGAAGATGCCCATGATCGTGACGCGCGATGTGGGCGACTACGGCGCGAAGCGCCTCCTGGACCTAAATTTTTCCGGCAAACAAACTTGCGAACTGCTTGGCGAGCGCGACCTGTCGATGGCGGAAGCCACCGCGATCATTGCGCGCGGCATTGGCAAACCAGATCTGCGTTACGTGCAGTTTCCTTACGACAAGGTGCAGGAGGTGTTAGAGCAAATGGGGATGCCGCCGAAGAAAGCCGCGGTGTATATCGAGATGTTCCAGGCGATCAACGGAGGTGTCCTCGCTGCGCAGGAGCCGCGTTCGCGGGAGAACACCACGCCGACTTCGTTTGAACAATTTGTGCAGGATGTCTTTGCGCCTGCATATCACGGGAAGGCTCGCGCCGCGTAGACCCAGTGTCCATGGGCGCAAGTTGCTCGTCGTTCTGACGATGGTTAGAGGGAAAAATTGGTTGGGGTTATCGAATCCCACGCTCTCTCCTCTTCCGTCATTACTGGTTACCAGAAGATCCAATTGAGCAGCAGCAGGACGGTCAGCACCACGACCGCCAGCACCACTGGCTTCTGGTACCACGCAAGGCCAACATCCTCCGGCTTGTCGGTGAGCGCATACACCAATCCTTTGAGTTCCGCATCCGGACGCGGCTTGGTTAGCAACGAGACGACGATGGTCACGGCAAAACAGGTTGTCCACGCGAAAATTGCCGTCCAGAAATTCTGCGCCATCTCGCTCGGATAGCGATGAACCACTATACCCAAGAACCCGCCTTTAACAGCGGGCACGGAGGCCGCAGCGAGCGTCAGACTCGGAATGGTCAAACCGTGATGAACCGCTGCGGCGGCGGTGCCTCCGAGGAGCCCGCAAAACGCACCGTGGCCCGTCGCGCGCTTCCAGAACATGCCGAGCAGGAAGGTCGCAAACAGAGGAGCGTTCACGAAGGCAAAGACCAACTGCAACACGTCCATGATGTTGTTGAACTCGCGGGCGATGTAGGCGGCGGCCACGGCGATGGCCAGGCCGAAGACCGTCGCCGCTCTCCCCATCCAGAGATAATGCTCGTCGGACGCTGTTTTGTTGATGTAGCCCTGGTAGATATCGTAAGTCCAAACCGAATTGAAGGCAGTCGTGTTGCCGGCCATCCCGGACATGAACGACGCCATGAGGGCGCACAAACCCAAGCCCAGCAATCCGGATGGAAAATAATGGACCAGCATCATCGGGGTTGCCAGATCGTAATCGAGCACGACTTTGCCTTCATTGATGAGAGGCCTGCCGCTTTCGTCGACTTTCGCTGGAATAATTCCCGTGGCGCCCTCCATGCTGATTCCGCCGGTCGGCGATGGTTGTTGGGAGACCGCTGGCGGTGCGTCCCCGCCGATGTTGGTTGCGGCCACCACGCCGGCAATCATTCCGGGCAGGATCACGAGGAAGGGAAACAACATTTTCGGAAAAGCTGCAATCAGAGGCGTGCGCCGCGCGGAAGTCATTGAGTCGGCCGCCATGGCGCGCTGCACCACCAGAAAATCGGTGCACCAGTAGCCGAACGACAACACGAAACCGAGACCCATCAACATGCTGAACCATTCAACCCCCATGGGGTTTGCGTTCGGGCTGCCCAGATACTTCCAGGAATGGACCATGGCGTCGTTGCCGATGCGGGCCTTGAGGCCGTCCCATCCTCCGACATCTTTCAAGCCAAGAAAAGTCAGCGGGATGAAACCGATCACGATCAGAAAGAACTGTAATACTTCGTTATAGATCGCCGAGGTGAGGCCGCCGAGAAAGGTGTAGGCCAGGACGATCAGGGCGGAGACGATGATGGCGGCGTTGAAATTCCATCCCAACAGCAACTGCAACAGCTTGCCCATGGCGTACATTGATACGCCGGACGAAAATACCGTCATCACCGCGAATGAGATCGCGTTCACGCCGCGCGTCTTTTCGTCGAAACGCAGTTTCAAATATTCGGGGACCGACCGCGCCCGGGAACCATAGTAGAACGGCATCATGAAGATGCCGACGAACACCATCGCCGGAATCGCTCCCACCCAGTAGAAATGCGAGGTCATGATGCCGTACTTGGCGCCACTGGCGCCCATGCCAATGACTTCCTGGGCGCCGAGGTTGGCGGAAAGAAAGGCTAATCCCGTGATCCAGGCAGGGATCGAGCGTCCCGACAGAAAGAAGTCGGTGCTGGTCTTCATGTACTTCTTCAGCACGACGCCGATGCCCAGAACAAAGACGAAGTAAATGCCGATGATCGAATAATCGATCCAATGCAGATGTGGGCGCATTAGCTGCGACTCCTGTCAGCACCGCACCGAGAGATGTGTGGCATTTCGCGTTTGTACCGTGCGATTCGAACGTTGTCAAGAAGGCTGCATCCACGATCGATTGGGCACAAAGGAAAAACGTCCCGGAACATCCGGGACGTTTTTCTTTTTCTAGGATTTAGTTTGGATTCGTGCGATGCGTCAATGCGACACAGCCGCGAACAGCGGTGCATGCATTAAGGTCTGAAATTTCTGATCGTCGCTCTTGAAGTGGAGTTGCAGGTTTGAGCTGTCGGAATCGACGGTGGTGGCGTCAATGGCAGTCTTTTCGATGGCGCTCGCGCTCATCTTCTTATAGAGCATGACGCCCTTGACGACCGTGGAAAGCGTCGCCGCCGTCACGGAATCGGCGGTTTGGACGCTCAGATCGAAATTCACGCCGCTGGCAAAGGTCATGGTGTAGCGCGAAGCCAGAATGCGCTTCTTGAGGCTGTCATAATCGGCAACCTTGGCGGCGTCGCCCATCACCGAGAGCATCATGGCCTGGGTTCCCTGCTGGTCGAGGATGCTCCACAGGGGCGAACCGTCGACGGCGGACATCTGGTCGCTCATTACAGGATTGGAATCGAGCGAGGGGCGCTTGCCGTCGCGGGTATCGAGCGCGCTGTGCAACGAGTCTTCAGGGCCGAAGGCCATGGTGTTGTCGTCGAGGAAGGTCATCACCATTCCACCCATTGGGTAGAGGGACGCGGTGCCGTACTTGGTGGCCGAGATCTTCTTGAGCTTCATTTTCTTGAGAACGGCTTTGGCGGAGAACGATCCGGCGGCGACGTAGATGGTTTGAATGCCCTTTTTCTCGGTACGGAAAGAGGCGACGTCGAGCTGGTCGAGATCGTGCTCGGCGTCAATGCCGATGGCTTTCATGTCGGTCTCGGCTTCCTTGATGTTGTCGGGCAGGACTTGCTGTTTGAGCGCCATCGCGGTGGGCGAGTCCTTGATCGCGCGGTAATCGACGCCGATCAGCTGTTGAATTTCAGAAGGCACCAAGGCACGCGCCGACGATGCGACCGGCATGGCGTAGCCCGCCGTGGCGCACAGTAGCAAAACCGCAAAACACAATTTCTTCATAGAATCCTCAAAAAGAACGCCTCAAAATTTGCGAAAGTGGGTCTGCCACGTTTAGATGCGCGCGGCAAACTGTACGTTAGTGAACTTGGACAGACTTTTAGTCTTCTCCGGTTATTTTAGTCCCTAATGTGGAGGGCGAACGTAACTAAAGTGTTTCCGCTGGCCTTGGTGTTGGAACGATTGAAGCTCGGGAGTTTGCGCGGTTACTTTTCTTGTTTCTCTTTTCTCTTCCTCTTCTCAATTCAATCCGACTTCGCATTGAGGGCACGGATAAGTTTGTACCCGCGTTCGTCTATATACTCATACGTTACTAACCAACTGGTATAGGGGTACCCCCCCTCCCCCCTCCCTATTGGAATCATGGTGTTAGGAAGAAATTCCCGCTAGATCTTTGGGTTTAAAGGACTTGCGGGTAAAGTCTTTCTCCATCAATGAGTTAGACTGTCAAAGAGCGCCGAAAACGACTTTGGGGCAGCTTCGAAGGGCGTCTTGGTTCACGGACGCTCCTTGAAACTGCCCCAATCCAACCTCTATGTTCTCGAGTGGCGGGGTTGGATGTCAATGATTTTTCCATCGCGGGTTGAGTACTCAAGGAAAGCCACCTTGAGAGACTAGCGACGCATGCACCCATGTCTTGGTTCAGCCTGAAATGGAGAAGCGACGTTCCCCGTTAGTGAGTATTCCGCCCTTCGGGCGGGGATTTTCAAGGCATAGGGTCTTTCGATCCGATGGGGGTTGGGCGGCGCAAGAACGATGCCTCACGCCCCCCGTTCATCGTCTCGATGAGCCCACCGGGATATCCCTCGGCATGGTTGCGTCCCCGCAGTGCCCGCTTCCGTTTCGCCCGGCAAAACCATTGTAGCTCCGCAACGACCTGCCGTTCCTCAACATCCGGTTGGCCAGTGATTCCGCCAAAACCCAGACCATGCCATACCCAAATCGTGAATGTCATCGCCGGTTAGCGACAGCCTGTCGCGCCAATTACGCGTAAAATAGTTCCCGTTCGTCGTGGAGGCAGGCCATGCCGTGTCGACCGATTATCTCAATTCTCTTCCTGGGCATTCTTGCCGTCGGCGTCAGTTCCGGCCAGCAGGGAACCGCTGAAGTGCCGATCCCTCGAAACGTTTATGGGGGAATCCTAGCTTGCGGAGGCGACGGCCAAGCCTATTTTCATTCGCTAGGCAGTGAGTATTTCGTTCTACGAGCGTCACTAGACGGATCGAATGTGATTTTCAGAATTCCAGATAAGGAGTACGTCGATGCAGTTGCTCCCTACGCAGATGGCGTGAACATCCTGTCTCCAAGGCTTCAGCCGGAGAAGAAGAGAATCATTTACCACTTCGATAATCTGGGCAATTTGCTGGCGCGGCATTTCGTGTCGACTGACCTCGACGACACGATGATGGCCACCACCTCCTCCGGAACGACGATTCTAGTGGGTCGTTCTAAGGCCTCCGAGAACGACGACTGGGAGTATGGCGGAATAGTCATAGACACCGACGACCGGGTCGTCAATCGCTTCAAACTTCCATCGCCTCCGGTGGGTGGAGGGTGGGACTTTGGTATCTCAGTTCGTCTGCTGATGACGGCGGATGACAAGGCGGCCTACGTGCTGCTGTACTCGGATGAGCCAGCGGCCACTGAGATCGCCTCAATCTCGGAAAGCGGCAAGATCAGCATCAGGAACGTTCCCGCGCCGATAGTGAACGATCAGCACAAACACATCATGTGGTTTGTCGGTCCGGGAGTGGTAGCCGAGCAGTACTATCAGGTCCAGGGTGGCCATCTGGTCGGAGGCCCCGTTTACCGTTTCGATGAGTACGACGTGAGAAGCGGCCAGCAAATCGGAAGTAAGACAGCCCATATGGGCTCGGCCACTCCTTTCACGGCCGCATGTTATTACAGAAACTCGGTCACCGGGCTGGGCACCGCCGGTCAGGTTGCGCCGGATAAGCCCTATCTTCGGCTTCGCATCGCCAAACTGCAATAACCGTATGAGAAGGCAGCTTCGGTAGCCGGGCGCAACATCCCGATATCACTCATCTACTGTGGGTCAAAATAGCTTTCCTTGGCTGTCCGACAGTGGCTGGCCGTTTTGCCCTTCAAGCGGCTTGCTGGCGGTGACTCTGGCGTTGCTGTCTGGCGGCTTCCAACTTGCGGTCTCGTTCCGCGTGCATCTCCTGCTGACGCCCCGCCAGCGCGTCCTTCGGCGTGATGTAGCCGATGGCGCTGTTCAGGCGGACGTTGTTGTAATGCTTCACGTAGCCCTCAACCAGACGCCGTGCATCTTCCAGCGACAGCGGCGTCCCCGGCCGAATGCATTCGCTTTTCAGCGACTTGTGCCAGCGCTCAATCTTGCCGTTCGACTGTGGATAGTAAGGGGAGGTTCGGACGTGCGTCATGCCCGAGATGCGAATGAACTCCTTGAAGTCGCGAGCAATGAACTGCGGGCCATTGTCGGAGATGATTCGCGGCTTCGCTTCCGGGTACTTCTCCTTGGCTCGCTGCAGGACCACTTCGACATCAGCTTCTCGCATGGACTCACGCAGATCCCAATGCACGAGGAAACGACTGAACCCATCCAGAATGCTGCGCAAGTAATAGAAGGTGCCACACAGGTTGATGTAAGAAACGTCGATATGCCAGTGCTGATGCGGCTGCAGCGGCTGCTCGAAACCGGTTCCCTTGCGCGAAGGTTTGCTCTTCCACCGGGATAATAATCCGGCTGGCTTCAACACTCGCCAAACGCTCGCCGGACTAACCGCCACAACGTCAGCGTCGAGCATCATGAACGTCAGCCGCCGATAACCTTCCAGCGGGTTCTTCAGATGGAACTCGATGATCGCTTCCTTCTCCCACGGCTCCAACCAGAAATCACGGGGAACCCAACCGTTATGCTCGTTGACGCACCCATAGCGCTGCCGCCAGTCGTAGAACTTGCTGGCAGTCACGCCCAGCCACGGGATGAAACGTCCGACGCCGATCTCGGCCTTCTCCGACCAGCGCCGGACGAAATCCACCACTTGGTCCCGCACATCATGCGGCACCCAGTTGCCGGTTAGAGTTCCCCAAGACTTTTTTTTAGCGCGATGTGCTCAGCCATCAGCTCAGCTAGGACCTCATCCTTGGTCTGCACCTTCTTCTCCAAGAACTCGATCCGTTTCTGCTTTTCCTCTACTTGGCGGCGGGGACGCTCTTGAGACTGAAAAGCCGCGGATCCGTTCTCGAACAGTTCCTTCTGCCAGCGGTAGAACACCGTTGGCCGCAAGCCCAGTTCTTCACATAGCTCCGAGACTGGCGCTTTGTCCACAAGATGCCGCCTCAGGATGGCTACTTTTTCTTCCGGGGTGAAATGCTTCCGTTCCTTCCTCATACGTTCGCTCCGTTAACTTAACGGAAGAACGCCTTCTCCATTTCCAACTGAGGCAGGACACCCACACATTCGCAAAGGGCGCGAATGTGTGGGGCACCCGCTATTTCGATGGATTGTGGGGAATACTCGGCGGGGTATTGGCCTTCGGGACTTCTTTCTCTGTTTCTTTCAACTCTCTAATTAAATGGGCCAGCACGTCCGCGGCTTTGAGTTGATCTGAAAAGGATTTGAGTTGGTCTGCAAGGGACGGGGTTTTCTTGGTGGGCTTACTCTTCAGGTAGCCGTAGTTCTCAACCGGCGCACCCGAAGCTTGCGTAGTGTCGATACTCAGATATGTTTCCCCGAGTAGCCCCGCCGTCTCGACTTCTGCGGTTGAGTCCTTCGGAATCCTGATTTCATAGGTGGTTGCCAGAGCCATTTCGACCTCCGCTGGGCAGTTCTTGTTCTGTGGATTGGCTCGAACGCTGCGGACGGTCCCCACGTCGACTCCAGCAATGCGAACCGCCGCGCCCTCACGCAGGCCACCGGCATCGTCGAAAACAAGACTTGATGTCCTGGCGGGAATAACGCAGGGGGTTGATAAGCAGACTGCCTATGGCGGCGAGTCCGACGACAATTAGCAGCACGAGAATCGATTTTCTGAGCATGGTTACACCTTCAGAGTTATCGCTCTCTTCCGCGTCTCTGCCACGAAGCCCTCGTCCTTTAGCGACTCGAGATTGATTTCGACGTTGGCGAGCGCGCCTTCGAGGGCGGCTTTGGCCAAGGCGATGGCGGTTGTCAGATCGGACTTCATGTTTGGATTGGTAATCGGCTTCAGGTTGGTTGCGAGCTTGGCCACCTCTACTACTCTTTCGGCTACGCCTAGAGGAACGCTGGTGGCTTGTTTTAGAGCTGAGCTGATGGCCGCGTCGCCGTTGGCTGATTCTTTGGCCGACTTGTAGGCCTTCATGACTACGTTGTAGGAGTCGGCGTCGGCGTCGATGGCGGATTTCAGTTCTTCGCGCAGCTGAGTCAGTTTCGCTATCGCTTCGCTTAACTGGGTTTCGTATTGTACGTACGCCTTCTTGCCTCTTGACATGGACGCTACCATGCTGGCTAGTCCGGCGGCCATGGCTCCGGCGGCAGCGGCGGCGCTGCCTCCTCCGGGAGTGGCGGTGGGCGCGGCTAGTTGCTCGATGAAGGGCTCGACTCCGGCGCGGAGGCCAGCGTTTATCTTTCCTACGGCTGTCTTCCCTCCCATGACGGCCGCGAGACGGTTTTCCAGGATTAGGGAGGAATCGAAATTTTCTACTTGCAAGAACCATTCGGCGGCTTGCTCCAACGCTTTCTTTGGAATCAGGCCTACGATTTCGCTGGAGACTGGGACTACTCCGTGGCGCTGGGCTTCGCGTTTTACGTATTCGAAGACGCGGTGAATGGGAGTCTGCTCGAAGTCGGTCAGGTTCATAGAGACCTGGGCCAGGCCTCGGACGAGGAATCCGGCTCCTTTGACGAAGCGCAGACCGCCGCTTGAGAAGCGCACTGCTTTCGCGACTTTTTTGGCTATGTCTACGTCGGGCGTGTTTAGAAAGATGTTGTAGGCAATGAGAAACTTGCGCGCGCCTACTACGGTTGCTCCGGCGGTGGGATGGACTTTTGGCTCTCCGAAATCGGGCTTGCGGGCGGGGTTGGTGGCTATGTCGGCTCGGATGCCTTCGAATTGGCCGCGGCGAATATTTTCCAGGTTCTGGCGTTCGGAGGTGGTGGCGGCGGCTTCGTAGAGATAGACGGGGATCTGGAAACGCTTCGCTATCTCGGCTCCTACGTGGCGGGCCATGGCTACGCAGTCTTCGATGGTGACGCCGTCGATGGGGATGAAGGGGATTACGTCGGCCGCTCCCATGCGCGGGTGCGCGCCTTGATGGCTGGTTAGATCGATCAGCTCGGCGGCTTTGCCTACTCCTCTGATGGCGGCTTCCTGGATGGCTTCGCGCTCGCCTACCAGCGTTATTACGCAGCGGTTGTGATCGGAATCCATCTCGCGGTCAAGAAGATAGACTCCGGGGATCTTCATGGCTTCGATGATGGCGTCGACTCTGGCGGGATCGCGGCCTTCGGAAAAATTGGGAACGCATTCGACTAGAGTGCTGGGCATGGGTGGAAGGATAACGGGGGGTGGACGGGTGAGGCAACTCTACCTTCCACGATCCGTCGGGCCGGGCGGGGGCGCCCGGCTCTGCGTCGAATTTCGCGGGGCAGAGAATTTGACAATCCGCTCCGGTAACAGGCAGACTGCAAAACTATACTCTGAACGCTATTTTGAATTATGCGGTGTGCACCTCGACTTTCCGGCCGCGGGTTTACTTGACGATAGTCCCGCCTAAAACGTCCGTCGGCCGTTTCCCTGCTTATCAAATCGTCGTTGGTCGTTAGTCGTTGGTCGCTGGTCGTTCGGAAACGATCAGCCTCCCGAAAGGATGCGCTATGCTGTGCCGGTCTCTGCTTGTCTTGCTGCTCTTG
>Ga0209274_10001964_pt1 | contig 10311 bp, 9 predicted proteins | sample HubBroMetageREF1_FD_188343 | JGI IMG/M metagenome (GOLD analysis project Ga0209274, IMG submission 188343) | Reference soil microbial communities from the Hubbard Brook experimental Forest, New Hampshire, USA - Hubbard Brook CCASE Soil... | ecosystem: Environmental > Terrestrial > Soil >...
GCATGATCGAACAGGGACTTGACCCGCTGCCACCGCTCGGGGGTCATCCGTACGCTTCCTCGTACATCCGGGCGTGCGCTTCGTGGCGGCAGCGCTCGATAGCCTGCGAATCAGCCACAAGCGTATCGGGGAGGCACGTCGGGGTGATGTGCCAGTCCACTCTGGTATCCTCGACCACGCGGACCATGCCCATGTCAAAGCCGCGAACCTGCTCAGCGATCCGGTAATGGGAGATGGCCTTGCCGAACATCCGCCTCCATTCACTTTCGTGAGAGCCGATCACCTTAGATTACACCGATCGGCGACATTGATGAAGCGGGCTCAGAGCCACATAGAGCCACATCGCGTTTTCGGCCGCGAATCGCGGGCCTTGTAAACCTCGCCCATCCCATCCGCTACGTCAACTGCAACAAAAACGTTAACCGTAAATGTGGCCCAATGTCATCCCTGGGCTAACGCGAGTACGGCATCTTGCCGCCACAGCTTCCCTCCGGGTCTTTCCCACTGAATCTTTCGGGCTAGAATATCAACATCATGGAAACCCCCTTCATCTGGGAACCCTCGCGCGAGTTCATCGAGTGCACCAACGTGTACCGCTTCATGCAGCGCCTGGGGATCGCCACATGCCAGGACTTCATCCGCTATTCCCAGGAGCACCTGGAAGAGTTTTGGGGCGAAATGGTGCGGGAACTCGCCATCGAGTGGTTCGAGCCATACCAACAGGTGTTGGACGCCTCCCGCGGCGTCGAGTGGGCGCGCTGGTTCACCGGCGGCAAGCTGAATATCGCGTGGAACTGCCTGGACCGCCACGCCAACGGGCCGGCACGAGACCGTCTGGCGGCCATTTGGGAAGGAGAGGACGGCAGCATCCGCACACTTACTTTCGGCGAACTGCGCAATCAGACGGACCGGCTGTCGAACGCGCTACGCGGCCTCGATCTCGCGCAGGGAGACCGCGTGGCTCTCTATATGCCTATGGTCCCGGAAGTGGTCACGATTCTCTACGCCTGCTTCAAACTGGGCCTCATCGCTGTGCCGATATTCTCCGGTTTCGGCTATGGCGCGGTAGCCGTGCGCCTGCAAGATTCGGGCGCCAAAGTGCTGTTCACAGCCGATTTTATGGAGCGCCGCGGGCGGCCGATCGCGCTGAAGCAGAAGGCCGATGAGGCGCTGGCCGAGGGTTCCGTTATCGAAAAGGTTGTCGTCTTGCGCTACAAGGGCGGCGACATCCCCTGGACCGGCGAGCGCGACGTCTGGTGGCACGATTTCGCCGCCGGCCAGCCGGAGCAATGCCCCGCCCTACCACTAGATTCGGAAGCGCCGTGCCTGCTGCTCTATACGTCCGGAACCACTGGACGTCCCAAGGGAGCCGTGCATACGCACGCCGGCGCGCTGGCCCAGACCGCCAAGGAGATCCACCTGACCTTCGATCACCAGCCGGACGACCGCTTCTGGTGGGTCTCCGACATCGGCTGGATGATGGGGCCTTGGGAGATTATCGGCAACCACCACCTGGGCGGAACGATCGTACTCTACGACGGCGCACCCGACCACCCCACCGCGGAGCGCTTCTGGCAGATGATCGAGCGCCATCGCGTCACCACTTTCGGCATTTCCCCTACCGCTATCCGGCTGCTGATGCGCAAGGCCGGCGCCGGTCCCGATGGATTCGATCTCAGCTCGCTGCGCCTGCTGGGCTCGACCGGGGAACCCTGGGACGAAAGCTCCTACCGCTGGTTTTTTGAGCGTGTGGGCCGCGGACGGCGCCCTATTATGAACATCTCCGGCGGCACGGAGATCATCGGCGGATTTCTTGCGCCGCTGCCGATCCAGCCGTTGAAAGCCTGCTCCCTGGGCGGACCGTCGCCGGGCATGGCCACGGATGTATTCGACGCGCAGGGCCGCTCCGTGCGCGGGCAATTGGGATATCTGGTCTGCACCAAACCCGCGCCATCGATGACGCGCGGGGTCTGGAACGATCCCCAACGCTATCTGGAGGCGTACTGGTCGCGTTGGCCCGGTGTCTGGTATCACGGCGATTGGGCCTGCGTGGATGCCGACGGCCAATGGTTTCTTCAAGGGCGCGCCGACGAGTCCTTCAACGTGGCGGGGCGCAAAGTGGGTCCGGCGGAGGTGGAGGCCTGCCTGATCGCGCATGCCGCGGTTTCCGAGGCGGCCGTAATCGGCGTGCCGGACGAGCTTACCGGCGAAAGCGTGGTCGCGTTTGTAGTGCTGAAGCCGGCCGCCGCGCTAACCGTTGCGCTAACCAATGTTAGCGAGGAGTTGGCCGCGCACGTGGCGCGCTCCATGGGCCCCACGTTCCGGCCACGTGCAATATTTGCCGTTCCGGAGTTGCCCAAAACGCAAAGTGGGAAGGTCGTGCGGCGGTTGATCCGCCAGGCGTACCTGCGAGAACCTCTTGGGGATACCTCGACAGTGGAGAATCCAGCAGCTCTGGAGCGCTTCAAAGCGTGAGAAAGGTACCATCCTCAGAGTACTTTACTTGCGGATGCTTTCGATTTAACCTTGCGCTTTTGAAAATATGCGCCATAATACGGAGAACGGGCGCTCGTGAGCGCCTTTGGGGAATAAACTGGAACGATGGGTGCTAGGGGTCCGGTCGATGTCAACGCACTCGGGTAAACCTCTTCCGATTCCGACCTTGCGCGCGGCGGTCTGTTTGCTGCTGCTGGCCGGCGCAGGCCGCGGGCAGACTATTCTGCCGGGTTCCGGGCCGGCCGGCGAGGCGCACCTCTTTAACACCGACGCCGCCGTCTTGGAGTCGCAAGAGCCCCGCAAGGACCTGCCGTGTACATCCACGTCCGTTAAACCCACGCTCGGCTTCGACCTTAAGTTCCATGCCGGTTATGAGGTCAGCGTACCCTTGAAGGAATTAGCGGGTTCGCAGAATCTGCTCACCATGGTTTTCCGGGTGACTCCGCTGGCGCACAGGGACGAACCGGTTTATCTGTCGCAACGCGTAAACGTGCCGGAAATCGAAGAAGATGCGCACGGCGACGCCTACCTGCAAGGCAGCTTCGACGTGGGCGAAGGCAAGTATCACGTGGACTGGTTGATGCGGGACCGCACCGAGCGGGTGTGCTCGGCTTTCTGGGATATCGACGCCAGCGTGCCACTCAAGGACAAGCCCGTAACGCTGGACATCCCGCCGGACACGGTGCTGAGCACCGATAACGAGCCTTTTAAAGACGAACCTCCCGTGCTGCGTGAGGCGCGCGGCGCTCCGCTGCATGTAAAGGTGATTGTGAACTTCGCTCCCCAGGATTCGGCTGCCGCGGCTTTGCATCCCCTGGACATGAACGCGCTGCTCTCGATTTTGCGGGGCATCGCGCGCGAACCGCGCATCGGAATATTCTCGGTAGTGGCCTTCAATCTCCAGGAACGGCGGATCGTTTACCGGCAGAAGGATTCATCGCATATCGATTTCCCTGCCCTGGGCGAGGCTTTGCACTCCCTGAATTTGGGGACCGTGGACGTGAAGCGCCTCAGCCAGAAGCGCGGGGAAACCGAGTTCTTGACCAGTCTCTTTACCGAGGAATTGAATACCAGCGATCATCCGGATGCCGTGATCTTCGCCGGACCCAAGGCGCTGCTGGACACCGGGGTGCCGCAGGAGTCGCTCAGGAAGGTCGCGGACGTGGAGTACCCGCTATTCTATATGAACTACAACGTCGACCCACAGGCCGTTCCGTGGCGCGACGCCATTGGAAATGCGGTGAAATATCTGAAGGGAGTCGAGTACACCATCACCCGGCCGCGCGATTTGTGGAATGCCTGGGGCGATATCATGTCGCGTATAGTAAAATCAAGACTGGGCAAGCGTGCGGCGAACGGCGCTTCCCCATAGCCCATGCGGGTTCACACGTTTTCTACTACGGTCTCGACGGCGCTGCTTCTGGCTTTGGGGGCCGGGACGCCCTCCTATTCCCAACAGTACAGCAAAGACAGCCTGGCGCCATACATCCCGAGTCCGCAGGAAGTGGTGGACCGGATGCTCTCCGCCGCGCGGGTGAAGCCGGGGGAGATGGTCTACGATCTGGGCAGCGGCGACGGCCGCATCATCATCACGGCTGCGCAGAAATTCCAGGCGCGCGCTGTGGGCGTGGAGTTGCGGGCGGACCTCTGCAAGTCCACACAAGCGCGGATCAAACAACTGGGCCTGCAGGACCGCGTCACGCTGATTCACGAAAATATGCTGAAGGTGGATCTTAGCGCCGCCGACGTGGTGACCCTCTACCTGCTGACCAGCTCCAACGAGCGCCTGCGCCCGAACCTGGAGAAATATCTCAAGCCTGGCGCTCGGGTGGTGTCGAACGACTACGAAATCCGCGGCTGGACACCCTCCGGAATCGTGCCCATTACGGCCGGAGGCGTGCTTCACTATATTTACGTCTACGAGATCGGGGCCAAGAATTAGGCCCGAGGCGCATGGCCACGCTCATTGACCTGAGCCATATCGTGGAGCACGGCTTGGTCACCTACAAGGGTCTGCCCGCCCCCATCGTCTGCGACTTCCTGAGCCGCGAAGAGTCGCGGCGGATCTACGCGCCGGGCACCGAATTCCACATCGGCAAAATCGAGATGGTGGCCAATACCGGCACCTACGTGGACTCGCCGTTTCACCGCTACGCGGACGGGAAGGATCTTTCCGAACTGCCGCTGGAATCGCTCGCGGACCTGGAGGGCGTCGTGGTCCGCCACGCCGGGCGCGCGATCGGCCGCTCCGCATTCGGAAATTTGGATCTGCGCGGCAAGGCTGTGCTGGTGCACACCGGCTGGGACCGGCATTGGGCCACGGAGCAATATTTCGAAGGTCATCCGTTCCTGACGGCGGAGGCGGCGCAACATATTGCCGATTCGGGAGCGGCGCTGGCGGGCATCGATTCGCTGAATATCGACGATACCGCCGAGTTGTCGCGACCGGCGCATTCGATCCTGCTGCGCGCCGGTATCCCGATAGCCGAACACCTGTGCAATCTGGAAGCCCTGCCGGCCGCCGGCTTCCGGTTTTTCGCGGTACCGGTGAAAGTGAAGAGATTCGGTTCTTTCCCGGTGCGGGCATTTGCGATTGCGTAGCTCAACACCGTCGTGTCGCAGGCACTCTTGCCCAATGCCGCATAGTTTTCTCAATGTCGGGAAATGCTGCGGAATGTTGTGGGGCGGACCTCCAGGTCGGGGTGCCCTCTGGGCCGGGTCCTCCAGGACCCGCTCTTCGCGCAACGGAGCAGGCGGGCGTGGACGCCCGCCGCAGGCCTGGAGGCCCGCCCCACGATTAATGCAGGTGTGCCGCCACGCCACGTGTTATGGAAGAATCATGCTTAAACTTCGCGCCGCCCTGCGGGCCGGCCTTTTTGCCCTATTGTTTGCGGCGCAGGCGGTGGCCGCGGGGCCGCCCAAGCTGGTGCTGGCCATCGTGGTGGACCAGTTCCGCTACGATTATTTGACCCGCTTCCGCGGCGACTACCACGCGGGTTTCGAACGTCTCCTCACCAAAGGCGCGGTCTTCACGAATGCGCGCTACGAACACTATCCAACGGTGACCGCGGTGGGCCACAGCACATTCCTGTCGGGCGCCACGCCATCCATGAGCGGCATCGTCGGGAACGAATGGTACGACCGCGAAACGGGCAAAGTCGTCACCAGTGTGAGCGACGATTCAGTGAAGTTGTTGGGCGCAAGCGGAGACGGCGCTTCGCCCCGGCGCATGCTGGTCGATACCGTGGGAGACGAGTTGAAGATGGCGCGCGGCGGCGGCAAGGTCATTGGCATTTCGCTGAAGGATCGCAGCGCGATTCTACCGGCCGGTCACATGGCCGACGGCGCGTACTGGTTCGACCCGCGGGCTGGGAACTTCGTCAGCAGCACCTTTTACTTCGCTGAGTTGCCCGCGTGGGTGGCGGCGTACAACGCGTCCCGGCCGGCGGATGGGTTCCGTGGCGCAAAGTGGCTGGACCATACTTTGCCCGCCGATACATCGGTCTACGCCGCGCTGGAAGGCAGCCCGTTCGGCAACGAGTTGGTGGAAACCTTCGCGGAGCGCGCCATACAGGCCGAGAAGCTGGGGCAACGGAATGTTACCGATCTGTTGGCGGTGAGTTTCTCCGCGAACGACTATGTGGGCCACGCGGCGGGGCCGGACTCGCCCGAGGTCAAGGAAATGTCCATCCAAACGGATCTGGTGTTCGGCAAGCTATTCAGTTTCTTGGACGCCGCGGTGGGGATGGGCAACGTGTTGGTGATTATGACGGCGGATCACGGAGTCGCGCCGGTTCCCGAAGTGAATGCGGCGCGCAGGATGCCGGGAGGGCGCATGCCGCAGGGAGCCGTGCGGAAGGCGGTGGAGGCGGCGCTGATCGACAAGTACGGGGCCGGGCAGTGGATACTCAGCCCTTCGGATACCGCGTTCTATTTCAACAACGATGTCATCCGGCAAAAGAAGCTGGACGCGGGGGAAGTGGATCGTACGGCGGCTGAGGCGGCGCGCAGCGTGGCGCATGTGTTTCGCGTGTACACGCGGGAGATGTTGTTGCACGGCGCGGTGGACCCGCAGGTGGGCCGCCAGGTAATGAACGGATTCTACGCGCCGCGCGGTCCGGACCTGTACGTGTTGCTGGAACCTTATTGGCTGTATGGCGCCAAGGGCACCACGCACAGTACGACTTTCAGCTACGACGCGCACGTGCCCGTGATTTTCATGGGACCCGGAATCAAGGCGGGCCGTTTCGACGGGCAGATTTCGGTCAACGACGTGGCGCCTACGCTGGCAACATATTTGAATGTGGAAACGCCTGGCGGGAGCGTGGGGCGGTGCCTGGCGGAGATTCTAATGTAGGTTGGGCCAGCGCGCTTACGCGGGGGTTTAGCCCGCTATCACAGGCTGAAGCCCGCCCCACCATTGATCGGTTATAATCGCAACCATAAGGAGAATTTTATGGGACTACGTCCTTTGCACGACCGCGTCGTCATCAAGCGCTTGGAAGAGGGCGAAACCAAGCGCGGGAGCATCATCATTCCGGATAGCGCCAAAGAGAAGCCCCAGCAGGGATCGGTAATAGCCGTAGGTAACGGCAAGCTGCTGGAAACGGGCGAGCGCATGCCGCCCGAGGTGAAGGCGGGAGACCGCATCCTCTTCGGCAAGTATTCCGGCGCCGAAGTGAAGCTGGATGGAGAAGAGGTCTTGATCCTGAAAGAGGACGAGATATTAGGCGTGGTGGAGTAGAGCGGCGTAGTCCGAGGTGACCGATGGCGTGCAACCCGGAGGTGCTGCAGGATGTCCCGCTCTTCGCCCTGCTGGACACGGATGAGAAATCCGTTCTGGCAGCTCAAGTCGAGATCAAGCGATTCGCCGCACGCGAGCGGATCTACAAGATGGGCGATCCGGGAGGGAAGGCATACGTGGTGGTTTCCGGTAGCGCCCGGCTGACCACCGTCGACGAGGACCATCAGGAAGTGGTTGTCGATGAACCGGGGTGTGGCGAGTTTTTCGGTTTTGCATCGATGCTCGACCAGACGCCGCATCAGACCGACGCTTTCGCGGTGGAGGAATCCGTGTGCGTGGAAGTGGAACGCAACGACATCGCGGTTTTGATAGAGCGTAAGCCGCATGCGGGAATGGACATGCTGACGGTGCTGGGCCGTCAGTTCCACGCGTCGCAGCAGCTTGTGCGCAAGCGTGCGACGCGCAACCCAAACGAAGTCATCGAGGAGCGCGAGACGCGCGGCGAGCGAATTGCGGATGGCGTCGCGCGTTTTGGCGGGTCCTGGTCTTTTATCATCGCGTTCTCGGTGGTCATCGCCATTTACACGTTCATCAATGTGCGGCTGGGCGGAGCGGCCTGGGACCCCTATCCCTTTATCCTGCTCAATTTGTTTCTTTCGATGATTGCGGCCATCCAGGCGCCGGTGATCATGATGAGTCAAAACCGGCAGGACAAGAAAGACCGCGTGCGTAGCGAGCTTGATTTCGACGTCAATCGCCGCGCCGAGTCCGAGATTCAAGGCGTGGCGCGGAAGCTGAATCTGCTGGGAGAGAAGCTCGGAGACGTCGAGGATCTGCTGCGCGAAAAGCTGTTGCGTGAGGGACCGGCGCGGCCGCCCGAGCTGCCTCAGAACCGATAAGCCGGTCGTGCGTCAATTTGGGTGCGATGGGCTTTGTAGGGCGGACCCCCTGGTCCGCGCGGTCCCCCCGGACCCGCTCTTTGCTTGTGGAAACAGTCCCTTGCCCGGCTGGACTTAGAATTGATAGTCCGTCGGCTTGATGCCTTTCGCCCGCAGATACACGATGCACTGGCCGCGGTGGTGCGCGGTGTGATCGGTGGCCAGCAGCAGCAATTCCATGCCGGTCATTTTGCCCGCGGGTGAATCGAAGGTTTGGAGCATACGCTCGTGGTCGAGGCCGGCCAAGGCGCCAATGCAGAAATCGTAGGAATCGTTGAGCGTCTTCAGCACGGAGGCCTTGTCGAACTTCGTAGGTTTGGCGATGGGGTCCTTCTGGCCCGAAAGGGTGGCAAAGAAAAACGAATTGGCGCCGGCGATGTGCGCCATCTGCTCACCGAAGCTCATCTCCGCGGGGTTCGGCTTGAAAGCGTAGTCCTCGGCAGGCATCTGCTCGGCCAACGCCAGCATGTACTTCTTGGAAGTCTTCCAATGGTCCACGAGCACGGGCGGAATGCCCCCTTCTTGAGCCAGGACCGGCAACGCCAGCGCCGCGCCCAACAACAGAACCGTCATCCATCGATGCATCTCGCTATCCTATCACACTCTCGCCGAAACATCCGAATCCGAAGCTCTGACGCTGGGAACTCAGTTTCAGTAAATTCGCAACGCCGCCATCGGATCGATTCGAGTGGCGCGGCGCGCCGGAATGTAACTGGCCGCAAGCGCCACCAAAAGGAACAGCAAGGCGACACCTACAAACGTGGCCGGGTCGGTCGCGCTCACGTGAAATAACAGAGACTCCATCAGGCGCGTTAAGCCATAGGCTCCGGCAATGCCCATAACAACTCCCGCCAAAGCCAGGCGAAACCCCTGCGCCACCACCAGCCCCAGAATGTCGCTCTGCTGCGCGCCCAATGCGCGCCGGATGCCCATCTCCCGCGTCCGCTGCGCCACCGAGTACGCAATCACGCCGTAGATTCCAATCACAGCCAGCAGCAACGCCACGCCGGCGAAAGACCCTAACAGAATAACCAGCAAACGGCGCTGGCCCACCTGCTCCTCCACCAAATCGTCCATGGTTCGGACCGCGGTAATGGCTTGATCCTTATCCAGCGTCCGTAACTGTGCGCGCACCACACTGGTGAAGCGCAGCGGGTCGCCTTCCGTCCGTACGGCCAGCATCGACGACGGCAGCGGGTTCTGGGTGAAAGAGACGTATACCGTTTCGGGCCAAGCGGCGTTTTCGAGACTTTGATGCACATCGGCGGCGATGCCCACGATTTGTGCGGGTTTTGGGTTCACGCCGCCAACCCAAAGGCGCTGGCCGACCGGATCCTCACCGCGCGGATACTCCGGCCAAAACCTGCGCGCCAAGGCCTCGTCGACGATGGCCACGCGTTGCGCGTCTTCCGTATCTTGTTCGGTAAACTCCCTGCCGCGCCGTAACGGAATTTCGAGAGTGCGAAAGTATCCCGGCGTGACCGGCATGTAAATCGCAGTCGGGCGTTCGTTCAACTTCAACGGCGGTTTCGCGGCGTCCTGCACGGGAGTTCCCGCATAGCCCATCATCGGCAGGACCATCGCCGCGGTGGCGCCGCGGACACCCGCCGACGATTCCACCAGCCGGATAAGTTCTTTGAAAAATGACACTCTCTTTTGGGGCGTGTCATAGCGCACCGGCGGCAGAGAAACCTGCATGGTCAGAAGGTGCGCCGGGTTGAAGCCGACACTGACACCGCGCAGCCGGCTCACGCTTTCGATCAGGAGCGCGGCGCCAATCAGTAACACGATGGAAAGGGCAACTTGCCCCACCAACAACAGTCCGCGGGCGTTCAGCCCGGCCAAAATCCCCTTGCGGAATCCAAGATTAGTGGGACTGGCGGCTTCCCCGCTGGCGCGCAACACGGCGATGAGATCGGGCCGGGAGGCAGCCAGCGACGGCGCCAAACCGAAGAGCGCGGCAGTCGCGAGCGAGAGAGCCGCGGCGAACCCGAGGACCATCCCATCCAAATGAATCTCTCCGGCGCGCGGCAGATCAAAAGCTGCGATTGAAGGAATCGCACGCAGACTCCAGACGGCCAGCAGCACGCCAAGCATGCCGCCGCAAAGCGACAATACAACGCTCTCCGCGAG
>Ga0209274_10001966_pt1 | contig 10308 bp, 10 predicted proteins | sample HubBroMetageREF1_FD_188343 | JGI IMG/M metagenome (GOLD analysis project Ga0209274, IMG submission 188343) | Reference soil microbial communities from the Hubbard Brook experimental Forest, New Hampshire, USA - Hubbard Brook CCASE Soil... | ecosystem: Environmental > Terrestrial > Soil >...
AGTTGCGAAGAGGTTGGGCGCGGGCAAGCGCGTCGTTACCATCATTCCAGATTCCGCGGAGCGCTATTTATCGAAGAAGATTTTTGAGGGTGGAGTTTAGGGTCGTTCGCTGGAAATTGGCGAAATAATACAGATTGTCATCCTGAGCGAAGCGAAGGACCCATGCACTCTGCCGGCAGCATAGGCGCCGCTGACGATTTCATAGGTCCCTTCGACAAGCTTAGGGCAGGCTCTTCACTTCGTTCAGGATGACAAGGTTGATAAAGCTGCCGAAAAAGTATTCATGAAAAAAAATAGAGAACTTGGTTTTGCTACCCGCGCCATTCATCGTGGTCAGGAGCCCGATCCGTTGACGGGGGCGGTTACTGTGCCTATCTATGCCACTTCGACGTACGTCCAGCAAGGGATTGGCGAGAACAAGGGATACGAATACGCCCGCGTATCGAATCCCACGCGCACGCGGTTAGAGGAAAATCTGGCCGCGCTCGAGGGCGCCGTGGCGGCGCGTGTGTTTGGCAGCGGCATGGCAGCCATTAACGCGATCGTGAGCATGTTGAAATCCGGCGACCATGTGGTGTGCGGCAACGATTTGTACGGCGGAACGCCGCGGCTGTTCAACCAGGTGATGGCTGGGTTCGGGCTGGAGTTTTCTTATATCGACACTTCCGAGGCGGAAAGCGTTGAACGCGCTATCCGCAAAAATACGCGCATGGTTTACGTGGAGACGCCGACCAATCCACTGATGCGGCTGAGCGACCTGGCGGCCATCAGCCAGATCTGCCGGCGCAGAAAAGTTGCGCTCGTCGTCGACAACACATTTATGTCTCCGTATTTCCAGCAACCGCTGGCGCTGGGAGCGGACATGGTTGTGCACTCGACCACCAAGTTCCTGAACGGCCACAGCGACGGCCTGGGCGGAGTGGTGATGTGCGCCAAACAGGAGCACGCCGACAAATTGGCGTTTCTGCAGAAAGCGGCGGGCGCGATTCTTTCTCCGTTCGAGTGTTGGCTGGTGCTGCGGGGAGTGAAGACTCTGGCGGCGCGCATGGAGATTCACGACCGCAGCGGCCGCATCGTGGCCGATTTTCTGTCAAAGCATAAAAAGGTGAAGTCAGTGTTCTATCCCGGCCTGCCGGATCATCCGCAACATGCTCTCGCGACGCGGCAAATGAGCGGGTTCGGAGCGATGATCACGTTTGAGACCGGATCGCAGAAAAATGCCAACAAGATGCTAAAGAAAGTGCGCGTCTGTTCCCTGGGCGAATCGCTGGGGGGCGTCGAGACGCTGATCTCGCATCCCGCGACCATGACTCATGCCGGGCTGGGTGCGAAGGGGCGCGCGGCGATTGGCATTACCGATGGCATGGTGCGAATTTCCGTGGGGATTGAAGATGTGGACGACATTCTCGACGATCTGGATGCGGCGCTGAACGCGATTTGACAAACCTCTTTCGCCGCGAATCAGGGCGGATAAACCCAGGGCCTTGCCAGATTCTTAGCTAGCGCAGTACAGCCAACTCCCTAAGGTCTTCTCTCTAGAGACTTCATCCGTCTACCCTACAGTGTCGCGGATGTGCGTTGGCAGCGACTTGTTTCGCGGGCTCGGGTTTCAATTGTCCGAGACACTTCGTCCCATAAATCCGTAACCGATGGAGGTAAGCATGCGACGAAGCATTTTCGGTGCGATTCTCTTCGTGATGGCGTCTCTGGTCGCCTTCGGACAGGCGGCGACCCCGAGCGATCCGGCCCAGGATCGCGCGCAGGATCAAAAGGAGGTGCAGCAGTTGAATCACGACGCCCTTCAGGATAAGCAGGAGGCACAAAAGGAACAGAACGATGTAGATAAGGACCGCTCGGAGTTGAAGAGTGCGGTGAAGGACGGCGACAAAGCCGAGGCGAAGAAAGACAGCCAGAATCTTCGCCAGGCCAAACAAAATCTGAACCAGGACAAGCAGAATATCAAGCAAGATATGCGACAGTCGCGCCAGATCAGAATGAATGCCCAGGGTATGGGCCCGAGGGGCGGCCGCCGGTAGGTTCCTGGTTCCTGTGACATCTTCGCAGTAGAAGCTTTGGGCAGCGAGATTCATTCTCGTTGCCCCTTTTTGTGAAGTTCCGCAAGTAGGTCTCAACGTCGGGCACGCCGCCTACTTCACCGAATCTGCAATCCATTGCAGGTACTCAGCAGTGCCGTCCTCAACGCTCAGCGCGATGCACTCCGGCAGTTCGTAGGAGTGCAATTCGCGAATGGCGTCACGGACTGCTGGAAATCTCTCCGCCGATGTCTTGATGAGCAGCAGCCATTCCTGGCTTGATTCCACCTTCCCATGCCAGCGGTAGATCGATTCGATCTGCGGGACGATGTTGACGCACGCGGCGAGTTGGTGCTCGACCAGATGGTGGGCGATCGTTCGGGCTTCTTCTTCGGACCCGGTGGTGGAAAGGACGATTCGTTGGTCAGTCATATGAAATCGCAGGTCAGTTAAAACTACACGTTAACTTGGAGATCAGCCGTCAGCTTCGACGGAGAGATTAGCATTTCGTCGATGGAATGAGGTTGAATACGCTCACGCAAAATCAAGTTTGGCTCGTCTCTGGGCGAACAATTGAAGGCGCTCAGTAACCAAGTTGGTTCCTGTTATCCGGGACGGCAGAACTTCCGCTTGACCGTCGAGGTCAAGGCGAAGTCCACTGAGAAGCTGGGGCGACGGGTCGTGGGCCGGCTAGGTTTTCGAGCGAAGTGTTTTGCAGGCTCAGTACCTGAAGTGCTGTTGAAGAAATTCTTATCATGAAGCTGTTTTCTAGAATGAAAAAATTTCCGAGTCCGGAAGATGGACTGCGCGCTATGGTCGATCGCGCCCCGCAGGCAGAAGCGTTTGCGGCTTCGTGGATCGAGCGGGCGCGTCCGCTGGCGATGAGGATCTACGCATTGCGGCGGCGCATTGCGACGATTGCCGTGACCGTGCTGTCGGTCTCGCTGTTTGTCCATGTTATGTTCGGCGCTAATGGAATGGTGGTGTACAAGCAGAAACGTGCCGAGTATGAGGCTTTGCAGAAGCAAATAGCCCAGGCACAGCAGGAGAACGACCGCTATACGCAGCAGATACAGGGCCTGAAGAGCGATCAAAAGTCCATTGAAAAAGAAGCGCGCGAACAACTGGGCTACGCTAAGCCGGGAGAATACGTGTATGTGCCGCCGCCTCCCGCGAAACCCGCGCCGACTGTCAATCACTCCGCGAAAAATTAGCGTGCGAGCTTTCGCGATCTGCAACCTCTGAGTATCCGATCTCGCCGGAGCTGACAATCCCCGCCTGACTCTGTGGTATATTTCCGTTGCCTCATTTCACAACCAAGCGGGGATTGGCTGTGCCCGGAAGGGACGGCACGATTTTCGTCACACGTGCTTGATTGCGGTCTGGGGTCCGCAATCTGAATTCCAAAAGGAGAAAAACCGGCCATGAGAAAAGTTCTGCTGATCTGTCTTGCGTTAAGTTTTGTGTTCGCTCTGTCGGCGATGGCGTTCGATGACATGGGCAAGAGCACAACCGTCAACGGTTGGATTGTCGATGCCAAATGCGGCGCCAAGGGCGCCAATGCGGGCGCTGAAGCCTGCACTAAGAAATGCGCCGCCGCCGGTGAGAAGATGGTCATCGTTACCGATGGCGATTCAAAGGTGCTCGCGGTCGACAACCAGGACGCGCTGAAGGGGCATGAGGGCCACCACGTAACCGTGTCCGGCGCCGTGACGAACGGTTCCATTCACGTGGCCAGCGTCAAGATGATGATGTGAGCTGTTCCACTAATCGAAATTGAGGGCGGCGATGAGCCGCCCTTTATTTTTGCGGGAAGGGGTTCGCAACTTATCTGACGACACCTTCCAGCGGCGAACTCGCCGTGGCGTATAACTTCTTGGGCATGCGGCCCGAAAGATAGGCCTGCCGTCCCGCCAGCACCCCATGGTGCATCGCTTCAGCCATGAGCACGGGATCCTGAGCGTTAGCGATGCCAGTGTTCATCAGCACTGCATCAGCGCCGAGTTCCATCGCGATCGCGGCATCGGAGGCCGTGCCGACTCCCGCGTCCACAATCAACGGGACGCCCGTAATCATTTCGCGCAGGATGCGGATGTGGGCCTGATTCTGAATTCCCATGCCGCTGCCGATGGGCGCGCCCAGTGGCATGATGGTAGCCGCTCCCGCGTCAATCAGGCGCTTGGCAAAAACAATGTCGTCGGACGTGTAGGGAAGCACGGTGAAGCCTTCCTTCACCAGCACGCGCGTGGCTTCGAGCGTGGCCTGCACGTCGGGATAGAGCGTGGCCTGATCTCCGATGACTTCGAGCTTGACCCAGTCGGAGAGGCCGACTTCGCGTCCCAGGCGCGCCGCGCGGATGGCATCGTCGGCGGTGTAGCAGCCGGCGGTGTTGGGCAGCAGAAAATATTTCTTGGCGTCGATGTAGTCGAGCAGCGATTCCTTGCTGCGGTCGAGATTGACGCGGCGCACCGCGACCGTGACCATCTCCGCGCCGCTGGCTTCGAGCGCCCGCGCCGTTTCCTGGAAGGATTTGTATTTTCCCGTGCCTACGATCAGGCGCGAGCGGAAAGAGCGTCCGGCGATTATCAAGGAGTCCGACATACCGTCTATTCTAATGAAAGCATAGCAGGGGAGTGCAAACAGCAATGACGAAGACTTCGAATCGGTCTCACTTGCTGAAGCACAAGACCGTTGGAGTGACGTGTGAATAAAGGTCGTTCCGAAATTGACAGTCAGACCGACGCAGCAATGGCCAGCGTTCTCAAAGGTATGCGGGGCTTAGCAACGCGCATCAAGGACGCAAATGTTGCCGACGAGCACGTCTGGTTCAAGAACCTGCTTCTTGGGATACTAAACTCCGCCCTACTTGATTACGGCTACGTTGGGATCGCTGCAAAACAGGAGTCTCCGTACCTCGCGGCATGGAGTTGCAGGTGTCTGCTCGAACTGAAGGTAATTACCACCTATGTGCTGGCCTCAGCGAAGAATGCGGCGGACTTTAAGGACGATTTCTTGATAGATATGAAAGAGTTCTGGGGAGCACTCACCGACCGTCACAAGGCTACCCACGCTCAGCTTGTTGCCACACTGAGCGACTTGGTAGAAGAGTCTGACAAGCAGATGAAAAAAGTGCTGGAGTCGGCTCTCCAACGAGAGGTCGAGCAGGGCCCGCGGACCGCCGCGACCAGTGCGGAGACAGAAATGTACAAGCAGTTGATGAATGAGTTTGGGGTTAAGGAGAATGCTAAGCCCAAGCAGTCGGGGGAAATTGCCAGGTCAATATCCCAGCACGAGCAATTCAAACCTATGTTCAAGGTTTGCTCCAAGATCATGCACAGAACGGCGCTCTCGATCGCCTCAAGTGTTTCCGGAGGAAGTCTAAATGCGATTCTTCCGCTCCTACGGGATTCGGCAGCTTCTGAACTCCTGTCAATTCGGGACGGAATTAGCAAGTATTTCGGCGAAAGGGGCGTTCAGCCACCCACAAATTGAGCCGATGCGCTGATCATGAGTTTGCGGCTGCTTCCGCTTGCGCGTACAGCTCATCGATCTGCTTCCTGTAGCGCTCTTCGATCACCCGCCGCCGGAGCTTCATCGTCGGCGTCAGGGCGCCGTTGTCGATGGAGAACTCGTCAGCCACCAGCAGCACCCGCTTCAGCTTTTCGAAGCGGGCCAAATTCCCGTTGATACCTTCGATGATGCCATCGTAGAGCGCCTGCACTCTTGGATCGGCGATCAGTTCGGCCCGCGAGCTGAATGTGATGTTATTCTCCCGTGCCCACTCTTCTAGCGGACGAAAATTTGGAGACACCAGCACCGCGGGAAATTTGCGACGGTCGCCGATAATGGCGGCAGTTCCGACTAGGGGATTCAGCTTCAGCGAATTCTCGATGGGCTGCGGCGCGATGAATTTTCCGCCGGAAGTCTTGATGAGATCTTTCTTGCGATCCGTCACGGAAAGATATCCGTCGGCGTCGATGTTGCCGATGTCGCCAGTTTTGAACCAGCCGTCGGCCAATGCCGCTTTCGTTTCCTCGGGCCGATTCCAATAGCCTTTGAAAACCGACGGGCCCTTCACCAGGATTTCTCCGTCTTCCGCGATGCGCACTTCCAGGTTCGACAAAATCTTGCCCACGGTTCCGATGCGGTGATTGATGGGCGTATTCACGGCGATGACCGGCGAGGTTTCAGTGAGTCCGTAGCCTTCGTGGATGCGAATGCCCATCTTCGCGTACCACTCTGCGAGTTCCCGCCCCAGCGGCGCGCCGCCCGAGATAAAAGTCTCGATCCGCCCACCCATGCCTTCGCGAATCTTCGAAAACACGAGTCGATTGGCCAGCTTCCAACTGCGCGAGGTAGGCGTTTTACCGGCGAGGATCTCCGGCTTGTGATCTTGTCCCACGGAAACGGCCCAGTCGTAAATGGCGCGCTTGGGCAGGCCTTTGGCTTTCTGTTCTGCCTGTGCATAGATTTTTTCGTACACCCGGGGCACCGCAACAAATATGGACGGTTGCACCTCCAGCAAGCTCGCCGGCAGCCGGTCGAGAAAGGGGCAATAGGCCAGCGTGACGCCGTGATAGATCATGGCGAAATCCACATGGCGCGCGGTGATGTGGCAGAGCGGCAGAAACGAGATGCTGATCAGGCCCGGCCGCATGTCGAAACCCTGCAGCGAGTACGAAATGTTCGAGGCAATGTTGCCGTGGGTGAGCATCGCCCCTTTAGAAGTGCCTGTCGTTCCGGAGGTGTAGACAATCGTAGCCAGATCGTCGGGGCCGATCGCGCGGGCCTGCGCCTCAATCTCGGCTCCGAGGCGGTCTGGTCCCTGCGACGTAATTTGGCTCATGGGTACGCATTGGGCCGCGAACGGTGCGAGATCGCCGGTGAACTCCACCGGATCCATTACGATGATTTTTTCCAGCTTCGTCTGGGGCAGGATCGATACGATTTTGTGCAGTTGCTGGTCCGACGACACAAAGATCGCCCGGCAGCCTGAGTCATTGAGCGCAAACGCTGTCTGTTCCGCTGTGAGGGTGGTATAGAGCGGCACCGTAACGGCCCCGAGCAGCAGGCTAGCCATGTCTGCCGTGGGCCATTCGGGACGATTTTCGCTGAGGATTCCAATTCGATCTCCCGACCGCACGCCCCAGTCGTGCAAGGCGTTGGCGGTTCTAGCGACGCTTCGGCCAAACTCGTGGGAGGTAATCGGCAGCCACGTCCCCGCCTTGGGGTGCAGCATCATGCGGTCAAGATTGCGTTCGACCGCGGCAAAGAAAATGTCGTTGAGTGTGGCGATACTCATTGCGTCATTGCGTCTTTCGAAGCCCGGCGCGAACCGCGCCGCGAGATTGCTCCGACTGAACTTTACTGTTTTGTGAGCTGTTTGAGCAATGTGAAAGGTCGACGGGTGGGTACTGAGTTGCTTCCGGGTTTACGGCTGGCCTAAGCATGACAAATCTTTACCTCCGAAACTCCTGCGCGGGACGTACTTCCAATCCGAGGAAACTAAACCGTCTCTATTGTGTTTGAACGGATGTCGGTAAAATCGACGCATACGGGTTTTTTTCCGTCGGGACGAAAATATGAAGACACGCACGTTGTGGGCTGGGATGGTTCTGCTGGCTAGCTTTGCATTTGTGCTGCAAGCTTCGAGTATCGCGCAGGGGCAGAATGATGCGAGCGTTCAAACTCAAGATCAGAGCCCGGATCAAAGCCAAGATCAGGGCCAGGATCAGGATCAGAGCCAGGATCCTCCCGGCCGCGTAGCGCGGCTGAACTTCCTCGAGGGCGACGTCCAGTTTCGCCCGGCAGGCGAAGACGGCTGGGTCAGCGCCGTGCCCAATCGCCCGATGATCAGCGGCGACGATCTGTGGGCGGATGAGGATTCCCGCGCCGAAGTTCACGTTGGCTCAGCCGCGATCCGCCTGGGCTCGAAGACTGGAATCACATTCCTCGAACTCGACGACCGCACTACGCAGATTCGCCTGGCGCAGGGATCGATGATTCTGCGCGTGCGTCACGTCGATGATGACGACACCTACGAGATCGATACACCGAACATCGCGTTCAGCCTGTTGCAGCCCGGCGAGTACCGCGTAGACGTGAGCGAGGACGGAAGCCAGACCGTTACCACCGTCTGGCACGGCCGCGGCCGGGTCACCGGCGGCGGCTTTACCTATACCGTGGTCGCGAATCAGTCCGCCACTTTCAGCGGCGGCGATCATCTCAATTATGACCTCGGCCAGCTTCCCGACCAGGATGATCTCGATAGCTGGGCGTTCGATCGCGACAGTCAGGAAGAAGACGCCGACTCCGCGAATTATGTTTCCCGCGAGATGACCGGTTACGAAGATCTGGACGACAACGGCGACTGGAGTTACGTTGCCGGCTACGGTATGAGTTGGCGGCCGCGCGCCGTCGTGGCGGGTTGGGCTCCGTATCGCTTCGGTCACTGGGTCTACCTCGGGCCCTGGGGCTGGACCTGGGTCGGGGATGAGCCCTGGGGATTCGCGCCATTCCACTATGGACGCTGGGCGTTCGTAAACAATGGATGGTTTTGGGTGCCGGGGCCAGTGGTGGTGCGTCCCGTCTGGGCTCCTGCGCTGGTCGCGTTCGTGGGCGGCGGCGCGGGTTTCCGCTTCTCCGCCGGCGTTGGCGTGGGGTGGTTCCCGCTCGCTCCGGGCGAAGTCTATTTGCCGGGATATCGCGTGAGCCGCGCCTATGTCAACAATGTAAACATCACCAATACGGCGGTGAGCATGACGCGGGTGACGAACGTCTACAACACCGTCGCCGTCAACCGAACCACCACGGCTAACACCATTACCTACGCCAACCAGCGCGTGGCCAACGGTGTGACCGTAGTGTCGCGCGACACTTTTGTGAACGCGCGTCCGGTGGCGCAGAACGTGATGAAGGTCAATTCTGGCGAAATTGCGGCGGCCCCGGTGAGTCGCGTAGTAGCGGCCGAGCCGATTCGTACCAGCGTCATGGGCGCTGGACGACCCGTGTCGGTCAAGCCGCCGGCAGCCGTTCTCAGTCGTCCTGTGGTTGCCGTGAGGACGCCGCCTCCGCCTCCACAACCTATCGAACAGCGGCAGGCGCAGGCCGGAGGACATTTGAATCAGCAGGCACTGGTTCAACCTAGCTTAGTTCGGCCGATTGCGGCTGCGCAGCCGGCTCAGATGAATCAGAGTGTTCGGCCGCAAGCGAAGACAACTCCGGCGCCAACTCAAGACGGCTTCCGGTCGTTCAGTCCGCCCAATAGCGGCAATAGTCAGGTGATGCAACTACCGCAGACTCAGCCGCGGGTGTATGAGCAACAGGGAACTCCGCAGCCGCAGGAAAATGAAAATCGCGATACCCAGCCTGCGAGCTCGGCACCGCAACCGACGCATCCGCTGGTTCGGCCCGCGGCGCCGGTCCAGGAGCGCAGCCCGCAACAGGAGCAACAGCAGGCGCAGAAGTTTAATCAATGGCAGCAGCAGCGGCCGGCGACGCCTCCACCAGTTCAAAGGCCTGCGGCGCCACCTCCTCGGCCGGCGCCCGCACCTCGGCAAGAGGCACCGCCTCCGCCGAAGAAGGGTTGAGGCTGGGGCCGATTCCTGCGATGTGATAGGGTTCGCATGAGATGCGCTGGGGAAAACAACGACGGCAACGCCGGGAGAAGGTTTGTTTCTCCCGGCGTAATCTTTTGTGGTGAACTCATCTTTGCAAATGACGAGTGTGCCAAGGAGACTGAAATGGCCGTGGGCATTTTCATGGAGATGCATGAGGGGAAGCACTTCGCATCGGTTCGGGATTACAAAGAGCTGAAGCGTATGCTTTCCGAAGCGATTCTGAGGGGATTTGTCGAGCAGATACTCGTCCTAAGGCCGATTTTATCTTCCGGTGGTGAAGAGTGGTATCGAGACAAGCAGACCGGCGAGACGTATTGCCTCGTAGCGCCAGGAGAAAAAAGCTGGGGCTGGTGGACAAGAATCGGTCCCGAAGATTTTGCGCAGCCCAGCGGGAAGATGCAGTAAGCAAAGTGGTCGAGGCAAAATGATCGAAGCCAAGCGTCCCACGATGAACTGGATGGATGTCCTGTGGCTGGTGTTGCTCGCCGCACTAGCCCTGCTGCCGCCCGTGCAGGAGGTGCACAAGCAACTCATCCTGCTGGCCTTCGGTGTTATCCAACTGAGCGAGGGATGGCTGATTGCGCGGGTGCCCAGACGTGGTCCGGCTTATCTTGTGCTGCTGAAGATTGCTCTGGCTACGCTGCTGGTCGATCACA
>Ga0209274_10001968_pt1 | contig 10304 bp, 8 predicted proteins | sample HubBroMetageREF1_FD_188343 | JGI IMG/M metagenome (GOLD analysis project Ga0209274, IMG submission 188343) | Reference soil microbial communities from the Hubbard Brook experimental Forest, New Hampshire, USA - Hubbard Brook CCASE Soil... | ecosystem: Environmental > Terrestrial > Soil >...
TGCCACCTCCCAAATCGCGTTGATCCAACTGGACGGCGGGATCACGCCGCTCGGCAAGCCAGGAGTAATCGACGACGCTACACCATCGCCCGACGGTAATTTCGTTCTTGTCTCAGAGCGTCACCGACCCTACTCCTATTTGCTTCCGTTCGAAATGTTTCCTGACCGCGCGTCGGTCGTGAACCTAAAAGACGGCAGCGTCAAACAACTGAGCGACAAGCCGCTGCAGGACAACATTCCGAACATCCATGACGCCGTGCCGTCAGGTCCTCGCGAATATCTATGGCGCAGTGATGTGCCCGCCACGATTGCTTGGGTCGAAGCTGGCGATGGAGGCGATCCGCGCAAGCAGGCAACCGTGCGCGACACGCTTTTCATCTCAGACGCTCCTTTCGATGGGAGCGCGCAAAAGCTCATGGAATTGCCCCTTCGATTCAGTAGCGTTGCATGGACGGAAAACCACATCGCACTTGTTCAGGAGAGCCGCTGGAAAGATCGCAAGAGAATCATTCTTGCCGTAGGTCCTTCAGCCGGCGCCGCACCTGTAAAATTGTTCGAGGGTTCGCTCGAAGATCGCTACAACGACCCAGGCCAGCCGGTCGAAATAACAAACAAAACAGGCCAAAAAGTCATCGCCACGACAGTCGATCATTCAGCCGCATATTTCAGAGGCGAAGGCGCTTCGGCGGAAGGCGACAAACCCTTTGTCTCTACCGTCAATCTCGCGAACGGCGACACGAAAAAGCTGTGGCACTCCGAAAAGCCGTATTACGAAACATCGTGGGATCTCATCGACACATCGGTTCTCGCGCTTCTTATTCGCCGCGAATCACCCCAGCAAAGCCCAAACTTTTATATCTGGAAATCAGACGCCAAAACGGCCGCGCAGGTAACGTCGTTCCCAAGTCCGTACGGAAACGCCGCGATTCCCACGAAGCAAGTGTTGAAGTACATGCGAGCGGACGGCGTGGAATTAAGCGCGAATTTGTACCTGCCGCCCGCATACAAAAAGCAAGATGGCCCGCTCCCCACTCTCATCGAAGCATATCCAACGGAATATAAAACCAAATCATCGGCGGGACAAATTATTGGGTCGCCCTACGAATTCGTTTTTTTGTACCCGGGTTCGCCGGTGCCTTTCGTAACGCAGGGATACGCCGTCCTAGAAAACGCAAGCATACCAATTGTCGGTGAAGGAAATGCCGAACCAAACGATACGTACGTCGAACAACTGGTCGCGAGCGCCAAAGCCGCCATCGACGAGGGCGTGCGTCTCGGCGTCGTCGATCGCAATCGCGTCGCCGTGATGGGACATTCCTACGGTGCTTTCATGACCGTGAATCTGCTGGCGCACAGCGAGCTTTTCAAAGCAGGCATTGCGCGCAGTGGCGCCTACAACCGCACGCTAACTCCGTTCGGTTTTCAAAACGAAGATCGCACCTATTGGCAAGCTCCCGACGTGTACAACAAAATGTCTCCATTCATGCACGCCGACCAAATCAAGACACCTCTGTTGCTAATTCACGGCGAAGCCGACAATAATTCCGGCACATTCCCGATCCAGAGCGAGCGCCTCTTCAGTGCCCTTAAAGGACAAGGTGCCACTGTGCGTTTCGTCCTTCTGCCGCTCGAAGCGCACGGGTATGCCGCCCGCGAGTCCGTGCTCGATATGTTTTGGGAAATGAATACCTGGATGAACAAGTATGTAAAAAATCCGCCTGGACCATCTGCGCCGGCTCCGCGTGCAAATCAATAGAGACGAGCTTCGACAAGTGATTACCGTAGCTCGGTGTGCCTTTTTCGGGTTCAATTAACACGGTAAATCCCGATAAGTCGCGTAACCGGAAACTGATAGTCAGTTTACGGCAGCGGCGTTTGCTAGGCATCACTCGATCCATTAGCAGAAGCAAAGGGTTAGTAGCCCTGCGCCACCATCCTTCGCTGCATCTCTTCTGGCGCTACTTCCTCCTTGAGCGTCGCAATAGTCCACACGTTCCCGAAAGGGTCCGTGATCCGCCCCTCACGCGAACCGAAAAACATGTCCGTCATTGGCATGATTTCCTTCGCACCGGCGTCAACCGCACGCTTGAACAACTCATCCGAGTCTTCGACGTAGATTTGCGCGACCAGCGTGTGTGCAGGCCAGCCATCCATCGATTCGCCGATATTTAGGACCGAGTCCCCCAGCTTAAGCTCACAATGCGTAATCTTTCCGTTCGACACTGTTAAGCGATAGTTCTCAGTGGCGCCAAATGCCTTCTTGAAGAAGGCCACGGCTCGCTCGGCGTCATCTGCAATAATGTTGGGAGTTATCGTGTGGAACCCTTTTGGAATCCATCGCGTGCTCATGTTGATTGATCTCCTTCTAAGATTACTTCTCATCGGAACCCAATTCGGACGAGGCAAAGAATCTTTGCGCCGGCCTCGTGCTCGGCAAATCTGCTAGGTCGGACCGACCGTCTCCGCCGTGCGCCGGGTGGATTCTGACAGACTTCGGTCACCGATCGACGGGAATACTGCAGCAGATCGCTAAGTCCTGATAAGTCGCGTAACCGGAAACTTGAACTCCACGGGGATAGCTATAGCATTGCCGTCAGGCGTGCGAGAACGGTCGCAACGTGTCGCTATGCCGTGGTGTCTAATTCGTCGTGAGAGAACGTTTGAAGCGGATAATCCAAATAGCTGCGGTAGTCGTCGCCTTAATTCTGTTTGTTTGCCTCGGAGCAGAGTTTGCACTCAACCTTCGTGCCGCATGACAGGCGCAGTCTCTTTTGGAGAAAATACGCAACCTCACGGTCGGTGAATCTACCGAGGCGGAAGTTCAAAATCTTGTAGATAAAAACTGGGGCGAGGCCGGAGGCAGAATTAGCGGAGTTTGTGAGTTAGATGCCAAGCATGCCGCTCGTCAGCGACACGTCGCTTACAGTCGCCTCCTTAGAGTCCGTGAAGTTCGGCGTTCCCTTAGGCATCCGTTGCTTAGCGAACGCTGGGTCGGGCCACTCCTCTACTCCGATCGCGACCCACCACACGCCTGCCCTAGGACCGTAGCTCGCGTTGCATTGAAAGTGGCCCGTGAAGAGCGCCAGCCCTCCACACCCTTGGCCGGTTCGCGTAGCGGCACCAATTGCATCCACGAACATGTCGGGGGGTAAAGCTACCTGAGGCGATGGAATATGCGAGGCACCGATATACAGTGGCGATTGGTCCAAACATGTCTTGGACAGACTCTCGGGCAGTTCCCCACACATTGCTTTGCCTTTTTGGACGTTCTCGTACGTATCGACGTGCACGAACGCGTCGCGATAGGTATTCAATTGCCTACATTTCTCCCGCAAATCCGAATCGATAATCTTCTTACATGCCTCCGCATCATCCAGTACCGGAATGAGCGGAATAGCAACGCCCGATTGTGATTTTTCATAGATGCAGGTCGCAGCCCATATCCGGATGCAGCCGTCTTGCCGAAACGTGATGGTGAGAGGAAAGTATCGGGAGTTAGCCACGGGCATCCCGCTCCGATTGGACACGGGGTTATACAGCACCCGCGTAGCGGCGGAGCCCTCTTCGATTCCGCTAGCGCTGTCGCCTTGGTTAACCGTCACCCCGTAGGACCGAGATTCGACAGGAAGCTCCGTCGGATGACCTACCGCGGCGAGCGAGAACGAGCCAGACGAATCGCTAGTGGCAGAGCTTTTCACCTCCGTGTGCACTGCGAATCCTTCGTACATGCTTATTTGGAGCGTCATTGCGATGTCACGGACTGGTTTGCCAGTCGTTGCATCGACAATCCGTCCGCTGACAGATGGAATCGCTTGCGCAAACAATGGTCGGGTGACTGGAGCTATGAAGCAAAGGATGCTGAGAGCGAGATTACAGAGGTTTCGCAGATGCGTTTCCGTGCGGCAATTCCTATGCTTGCGTTTCTCCACGGGCAGAGATCAGTGTAGCCTCGAACAAATTAACCGCGAAAAAACTGGCGACGACTCGTCTTCAATCGGTTATAGGGCCTGATAAGTCGCGTAACCGGAAACTAGGAAAATCCACTTTACCGGCGTTAATCAGATGGGACTTAGAAATGCGTTTTGTTACGGTTGCGTGGGGTTCACGGGGGTGGCCGGTTGCTGCGCGGCTAGTTTTTGTTTTAGGGTGGCGACTTCTTTGCGCAGGATGGCTGTGAATACTCGTTCGTAGGCCATAGCGGCGCGGGCGGCGAGGAGTTCTAGCATTTCGGATTCGTCGGCGGTGATGTCGTTACCGGATTGGTGCGGGCCGAAGAGGACTACGGCGGAGGCTTCGGGGACGCCGCTGCGGACGGGGACGGCGAGGCAGGGAGCGGCAAGGTCGAGCGGAACATCCGAGGCGTTCAAGGAATCCTGGCTTAGGTGGACGGGGTCGCCTTCTTTGAGGCTGCGCAATGCAGCCGCGTCTTGTTGTTCGGGGAGCAATTCTTTTTTCATGGAGGCGGTCCAGCCTCGTGTGTCCTGCGTTCTGCGGAACACTTTTCCATCGTTGCGGAAGACGGCGCCGGAGGAGAGTCCGAGAGCGCGGACCGCGCTTTCCACCAGCAGGCAATCAATCTCGGGGAGAGTCTCGGCGCGGGCGAGCGCCTCGTTCGCGGTTTTCAATTGCTCGCGCGCGGAGTGGAATTGGCGATTGAAGACGCGGTCGAGCAGCTCCACGGCGATCTCGTGCAGGCGTTGCATCACGAGCAAGACGATGGGCGCGACTACCAGCGGCCAGATCCACCCCGGCATACGAACGTCTTCCTCCAGGTGCGCCAGCTTTTCGTGGAGCTGGACGACGGGAACGCCGAGAGCGAGGCTCAGCGCGACCAATACTGTGCCGTGGCGGAGGGGAATGGAAACGCTGACGATGCGGCGTTGCCAGACTGCTTGCGAGGCGAAGTAGGCGAGGACGCCATTTGGAAGATAGAGAAGACCGATGAAGGCTGGCGAGGGCGCGGCGCCCCAGAAATGGGTGATCAGGTCGGAGGATTGGCAAAGTTCGGCGAGGATGTAGGCGGGAAGTCCGATGGCGCAGCCCCAGATGACCCAGTTCATGCGCTGCTTTTCCTGCGGCGGGAGGGTGCGGCGGCGCGCGAGGAGAATGATGAGCACGGCGGCGTCTATCGCGAAGCCTGCGAGGAAAGTGATCTCGGTGATTCTTTCGGTGCGGAAACCAAGGATGCTGGCGAAGTTCGCGAGCGTGAGCGCAGTGATGACGGCGGCGAGGAACGGGACTGCCCATTGGAGTTTTTGCCAGCGCGGCTCGGTGCGGTCTTCTGGGAAACGCAGCGCGAAGAGCAGGAGGCCGGCGAAGGCGGCGCCTTGCGTGAGGGATTCCGCGATTTCCTGCGCGAGGATTGCGGCGGGCGCGCGTTGCAACAGCGCGTAATACGTGTAGGACTGGCCGGGATTAAACCAGAGCACGTAGAGGAACAGGCCCCAGGTCATCCAGCTGGGGCGCGTCCAGACGAGCCAGAAGGCGATGATGATTACGACGATGCCGACGACGGTGTCGGCGAAGAGGACGAGCCGTTCGGCGGACGTGAGCGGCGCTGGGGCGGAGTCGAGATTTACTGTGCGCGGCGGGGCGCCGGATTTCGGTTGGATGGCGAGGGTGATCTGGCTGTGCGGGAGCGCTGCTTGAGTTTCGCCCAAGCCGCCGAGCACGGAGAGCAGGCTGGCGCATTGCGGCGTGTTGATGTGGGGCGGAATGCAGCGCATGGATTGCAGGTCGAGGCGGTCGCCGGGGACGATGCCGGCTGCGGCGGCGGGAGAATCGTTTTGTGATGCGAAGGGGGCGAGGACACCGGTGACGATGCCATCGTTGTCCACGGCGAGGCCGAAGGAATCGAGGGAATCGAAGACGCGTTGCAGGCCGGGGACGATCATGGCGAGGGCCCAGAGAGTGAGGACGATTAGCACGAGGCGCGCGCCGAGGGACGGGTGAGCTGGGTTAGGTTCTTTGGCGATGCTCGGCGCGTACACGGCGCACCTCTGATTATTTTTTGCGAGAAACTTGGGTGCATATTATGCGTTCGTGCGGGGGATGGGAAGAGTTGTGTGGTCGCTGAGGGCGTCAAGAGCCCAACCCTTCGCGTGAGGCCATTTACAAATTCAACAGACTTCGTTATTCGACTATCTGTTCCAGGAACCATGGGGCGATCGAGGGCGTCAGGTCGCACAAGCGCCAAGAAATGCGAAACTGATCTCACCGACTGGCAGCCGACCCGACGTTCCGATTGAAGCACGCTTACAGTTGAGCCTGCTGGCCTACATGCACAGCGCCGAAGACTGGGATGAATTGTTGTGTCGGACACCGATGTGTGCTGCATTCAGGCGCACTGCGCTCAGAACCACACGTGGACCGAAAGTTCGCTGCAATTGAGGCCGCCGAGAGAAAATCGGGCTAAGTCCCGGTAAGTCGCGTTGCCGGACATATGGCGTACTGGAACTTCACACGTACGATAAGAGCGTTAATCGGGATTTGAGGTTGATGGATGGCTCGATGAGGCGCGACTCGAAAACGTGCTCATGACCGAAGCGCCGTGTGCTTCACATTCTATGCATCACATGCCCCAGGAATGAGCCGACGCCCCCGATCGTGTCCGCAGCGCCATGCGTGATCATCGTGGGTGCCAACGACTTGCGCCAGGCCACTACGCCTCCGAAAAACAGTCCAATGAAGAAAATCGTCACCATCATCGCCCAGCCCTGATACCCGTGTCCCGCGCCGAAGACCAGCGCCTGTATTGTCACACCTGCAGCGCCGCTTCCGGTAATCCGGCGGCATTGTTCCTGCAAGTATCCGCGAAAGATAAACTCTTCGCAGAAACCAGCCGAAATCGAGAGCACGATCCACACAAGCAGTTCGAGCACGGTATGCGGCGTCAATTGTTCCAGCATCCGGGAAACTGTAGCCAATTGGCCGCGAAAAACCACCGAACCGAGCCCCTCGATGGCGAGGAAGCCCGCCGAAACGATCACGGCGATTCTAATGTCGCGCCGCACCGCGCGCGCATTGAACCACCCGGCGTTGATCGCCTTCCGTACGGTGACGCCGCGCCCGCGCATCGCCAGGTAAACGTACGCTGCCAATCCCCACTCCTCCACAAGCGCAACGAGGTAAATGATCAGCCGCGCTTCTCCAGGCATCCTGCCGCTCGAAACAAACCGCCGCGTCAGGAAATACGAAGTTGCCGAGACGCCCAGAATTAGCAATACCAGAAGGAATGTATGCCACAGCGGCGCGATCAGCTCTCGCTCGGACGGGACCATTTGGTTCGGTGCTACGGATTGAATCATCTCAGACATTGGATTGACGCCTCCTCGCACGGCGCCAGGGGCGCGCCTGATGAGGAATACCCACTTGCTGCGGCGAAGGTTTCAGGACAGCAGGAGTCGCCGCCTGTCGAATTGTTATCATAATGCCAATCAAGTCTTACGGATGCGCTTAGCGCGGATGCCCAGTGCAAGTATGGAGAAAATGGCCCTGGCCCACCATTGTGGGCGTTGTCCGAATCAGCAAAGTTGTAGCGCACACTTCTGACTGGGCGCGCCCTGCGCATACCGTAACTCCTGATAAGCCCGGACTGCGTCTTCGACGCGTCGCTAGTGCCAGAAACTTGGCGAGATTCGTTTATTGATTCGACAGGAGTTATGAGCCAAGTTCCTGGAGAGTCGCGTTACCGGCCATGTTCGCTCCCAATACTTCACGCGGACAGTCAACGCGCAAGGGTGAGTCCGAAAGTCAGAACTCGGTAAGAACCTTTGCCAGCGGGATACAGATTGGTCCCGGTTTGCACAAAACCAAAACGTTTGTAAAATTCGATGGCATGGTTGTTGGCTTCGTGAACTTGAAGCCAAATTTTTTCTGATTTCAACCGCCTGGCAAACGACAACACGTCTTCCATCAACATCCTGCCTAACCCGTTCCCGTGAAATCGGTAGAAGACGTAGAGGCGCTTCAGCTCGAAAGAAGAAAACGATTTCGTATCTTCGTCGGAGATTGCAACGGCGTATCCGACCGCACACTCTCCGACGATCGTCTCAGCAATCCAGACGCGTGCGCGATCGGTAGCCAAGATTCGACTGAAATCAGCTACCGACAATTCAGCGGCTGCGTACTCGACTAAGTCGTGGCCATCACCGATCCCGGCGTACGTCTCTAGGATGGTGGCTTGCGCGACAAGGGAAAGTGCCTGTTCGTCACCGGGTCTACAAAGTCTCGTAGCGAATTCCATTTCTTTTCGTTCCGTCGCTGAAGCCGCCGGCTTCAGAGCCGCTACAATCACTGTGGGCACGACGAATACAGCAATCGCACGCGGCGTACACAATTTCCAAGCGGGCCTGATGGTAGCGCTGTGGGGAGTATAGTCTGGGATTCTCTAAGCGCAAATCCTAATGAGCCGCGTCACCGTACATGTGGTTTTCGCCGGATTCCACTTCTCCGGTAAGAGCGTTAATAGTCCAAGTGCCGCGGCGGTTTGCTTCGACCACTACCTCGAACGTAGTTTCGGGATAACTTCCGTATAGCCGACTATCTGCCCGGAATTCCTGAACCGCCTGAAGCGCGCCACTACTAGACCCCAAATTGTGCGCTCCAAACGGGAGGCGGTATCTGCAAATGAAGCGCGCGCTAATGAATTTCCATGCGGAGAACCTTAGCGGGTCTCACCCTTCCATCCGGTGGCGGCGCGACTAACAGCTTGTTGAATAATTCGATTTTTCGAGTTTGTCGTTCTGAAGTTTTGAAGTTTCGCTGATTTGTGAAGGAGTGCTTTAGGTTGTTCTATCTGCTCAGCCGATCCGAATCGAAACTTGCTTCGAACATTCCTTCTTGCTGATTATCGTCTCCGCGCATTCGCTCGCCTCCTCGACCTTCTTCCTTCAGACGAGTTTTTCGACTTAAAGTTGCAAAGGGAATGGGTTTTTCAACAAACTGTTAGTCGCGTTACCCCACAATGAAAACTACATGCCGGGTTTGCGCGTAAGCCGGAACGCGCCCACCGAGGGTCTCATTTGGGACTGGAAGATCCACCAAAAAAACAACAAGCGAAAAATATTTGTCCATCGGAAATTTTTCTGGGTCAACTCGGCAGTTCCTTTTGCCGCGGCTGAGAATTACCACCCCCGCCCTTCCCCGGTTATCGCGCGTTGGAATTCCTTCCCCAGAGCGTTGGGAATCGCTACTGACCCCAACTCCGAGCGCGACAGCCGTCTGGTTGAAAAGGACTTTTCTGCGAACCAGGCCCGCGTTTGCGCAGTTCCGTAGCAGAGAGCTAAATATCTAAGTCCAGAATTTCCATTAGATGAAGAAGTAGATGGAATTCTTGCCTGGCATTGTGATTACCATATCAGTCGTTCCCGCGCGCTAATTTTTCTGCGTCCCAACCCCTGCGGAAAATCCTAGTCCTGATAGTTCGGATATTTCCGTCGCAGCTTTTCAAACGCCGGCGATGACGATCCGTGCCGCAAATGATAGTGAAGGATCCGACGCTCATTTCCTGACGGCTGGGAATTCTCGCTTAGAGCCGATTCCACATCGCTGCGGTTCTGTATTCGGGCGAGTCTGAAGGAGACTCGCTTGCCCGTGGGAGCTAGCCGCACCACCACAAACTCGCCTTGCTGGTAGGCGCACCGAGGGTTCGCTGAATAAGTAATTTCGTTTCCCCGAAAGTTTTGATAACGAATCTGCAGCGAATAGTCGTTCGGATCGGCTTTGCCCTTGAGGTTCGGAAAAACTTCGCTAGCGGGCTTGCCCACGACCCGGCTCTGCCGAAAGGCAGCAGCATATTCCGAGTCAAATTTCACGCAGGATGGATTCGTGCATTTGACGTTCCATAGGAATTTTTTCGCGCCCCAAGTGCCGCATCTCGGACAGGTGACGGCATCATCGAACTGGCCCATGCTCGGCCTCCTGTAGAACAGTTCCCAGGGAAACGGCTAAGGAAACGTCGGTAAATCTTCAGATTTACCGACTTCAATAAGGCCCCTCGACAGGTGACTCCTCTCTCCCACGAGGTCCCCTTGCGAGGATTGTGTCGTCACTGCTTGAGGGCTTGGAGAGAAAGCTGCCGCTGACGCGGTTTGCGGGCGGAGCCTGGCAGCCGTCTCCCTGGAACTTTTCTGGGTTTGATAACTTTTCCAGACGAAAAAGGGCGCGGCGATCCGGCCGTGCCGGATTTGGCGCCGCCGATGAACGAACGAAGGCAATCCCATCGCGCGGAGGCTACGGAAAGGCATCATCCGAAAATGGGATTTCCGGTGTCCGCTCCTGAACACGAGAGAGAGAACTTCTTC
>Ga0209274_10001969_pt1 | contig 10304 bp, 7 predicted proteins | sample HubBroMetageREF1_FD_188343 | JGI IMG/M metagenome (GOLD analysis project Ga0209274, IMG submission 188343) | Reference soil microbial communities from the Hubbard Brook experimental Forest, New Hampshire, USA - Hubbard Brook CCASE Soil... | ecosystem: Environmental > Terrestrial > Soil >...
CAGGTCCGCGGGGACGGCTGCCGGGCAGCAGCCGCTGATCGTGGCGCTCGACGGCATCACCGATCCGCGTAACCTCGGCGCCGTGGTCAGGTCGGTGGCCGCGTTCGGCGGCAACGGCGTGCTCGTGCCGGCCAGGCGCTCCGCTGGCGTAACCGCCGGTGCGTGGAAGGCATCAGCCGGCGCGCTGGCCTCGGTTCCGGTCGCGCAGGCATCGAACCTGGCGATGGCACTGTCCGGCTACGCCAAGGCGGGCCTGTTCGTCGTCGGTCTCGATGCCGGCGCTGACGCCGACATCGGCACGCTGTCGCTGGCCACGAGCCCGTTGGTGCTGGTCATCGGCTCTGAGGGCCAGGGCTTGTCCCGGCTGGTGAGTCAGCATTGCGACACGGTCGTCAAGATCCCGATCAGCGGCACTGAGTCGCTGAACGCGGGAGTCGCGGCCGGCATCGCCCTGTACCAGGTGGCCATGCTGCGGGCCGGCTAGCCAGCGGCCGCTAGCCAGCGCTGGCTGAGGCGGCCGCACGGGGCCAGGGACAGGAAGGGCTCGTCGTCGTCGAGCGTGAGTTCGGGCAGCGCCCGGGCGGGCCATGCGATCAGCGGGTCGGGCTCGCAGGCGACATCAGGCCGCTTGTCGGTGTAGTCGAACAGCGACAATATGCAACGCATTACCTCAAGCCGGGCACGCTTCTTGTCGTTGCCCTTGACCACTGTCCACGGCGCCTCCGGCACGTCGGTGTGCCGGAACATCGCCTCCTTGGCCCTGGTGTAGTCGTCCCACTTGTCGAGTGAGGCCAGATCGATCGCGCTGAGCTTCCATGCCTTGACCGGATCGGTGTGCCGGTCGACGATGCGGCGAAGCTGCTCGGCCCTGGTGATCGAGAACCACAGCTTGATCACCTTGATGCCTTCACCGATCAGGCCGGCTTCGAATTCAGGCACGTCAGCGAGGAACCTGGCGTATTCATCGGGCTGGCAGAAGCCCATCACGCGCTCGACCCCGGCCCGGTTGTACCAGGACCGGTCGAACAGCACGATCTCACCGGGCACTGGCAGGTGCGCCAGGTACCTGCGCAGGTAGTTGTCGCCCTGCTCGTGGGCGGCCGGTCTTTCCAGCGCCACGACCCGGACTCCGCGCGGGTTCAGGTTCTCGGCGATCCGCCTGATCGCGCCGCCCTTGCCGGCCGCGTCCCGGCCCTCAAAGACGACAAGTACCCGGTCCCCGCTCTCTTTGACCGATCGCTGCAGCTTCAGCAGCTCGATCTGGAGCATTCGCTTGGCGCGCTCATAGGGCTTCCGGCCGAGCCTGCTCGGGTACGGGTAGTTCTCCCGCCAGGGAGCGAACGCGGCGCCATCGGCACGGACGAGAGTGACCCGGCCGTTCTTCCTGAGCCGCAGTTTGAGCCCAAGCTCACCGGCCAGCAGGTCAAGCTGCGCCCGCACGGCGTCCGCGTCGCCAAGCTGCTCGGCCGCTACTACAGCACCCACTGCGCCCCCGTGATCTTGTCGGCTCTGCTGGTTCTCCCGCTGATGCCCTGCGCAAGGTCAAGAGATGCGATGCGGTCAGCAACTTCATGCCCACCAGCTCCGCACAAACCGGGTGTGATCGCTTCCTGCGTCAGCCGCCGCTGGCTACAAATTTGATAACGCCGCAACCAGAAGCTGGCTATAGCAGTCTACAGGCTGTAATAGTTGCCTACCGGACCTTCTGGGCGAGCGCACGTTGGCGGCAGGCAACGAGTCAAAAGGCGCGCCTAGCCACCGAAACGGGAGCAGACAATGGGGCACGGAGCACGGCGATGGCTGATCGGTATCGGCAGCGCGGCAGTGGTCGGGGCAACGGCGCTCAGCCTGGCGCCACTGGCGGCGGCGAGCGCTGACAGCCTTCACCTGACCGCCGGCCAGGCGGTCAAGGCGGTCCAGGCGGCCGCCGCTGAGCCAGGCTCCGTGTACGTGCCGACCAGCCAGACGCTCACGTTCGGCATGCACGACAACGCCGTCAAGAGACTTCAGGAGCGGCTGAACTACCTGCACTACTACGCGGGCAAGCCTGACGGTTACTTTGGCTGGGACACCATGGAGGCGGTCTGGGCCTTCAAGGAGGTTCAGTCGGAGCAGGCCGAGCCGAGGGACCCGGACACGGTCGGCCCGGCGATGCAGCGGCAGCTCGTGGATCCGAAGCTGCCCAGGGTGCTCGTGCGCCACGCGCGCTGGAGCCGGATCGAGGTCAACAAGAACATCGGCGTGCTCGTGGTCTACCACGACACGAAGATCCTGCTGATCAGCCACGTGTCCACCGCGGCCTACTGCCGGCCAGATGGCTGCGGCTGGGTGACGCCTGATGGCACGTACCGCGCCTGGGAGTACATCCCTGGTTGCGTGCCTGATGCGAGCTTCGGCGGCTGCCTGTATAACCCGGTTTTCTTCATTGGCACCACCTTCGCGATTCACGGGATGCCGAACCCGACCGCCACCTTCGGCCCGGATGGAGTGCCGCTCAACGCCGCCTCGCATGGCTGCGTGCGGATCCCGCTCGACATCTCGGGCTTCCTGCACACGCTGATCAACGTCAACGCGACCAACGGGACCTTGATCTACATCATCGGGAATGACCAGGACGACTCCGGGGTCTTCGGGTCAGGATGACGTCCGGAGGGTGGCTTTGATGCGACGTTTCGCGCTCGCGGCGGCTGTGTCCGTCGCGCTAGCCGGAGGCCTGACCGCCTGCGGTACCTCGTCGACAGCAGCGGTCGGCTCAAGCAGCCCGCACGCGGCGACGAAGAGCTGCACGCAGCCCGGCCTACAGCATCTGCTGTACAAGCCGGGAGTGCTGACCGTCGCCACCGACGACCCGGCATACACGCCGTGGTTCGTGAACAACACCCCTTACGACGGCAAGGGCTACGAGAGCGCGGTCGCCTACGCGGTCGCCGCGCAGCTCGGTTTCACCAAATCCCAGGTGACCTGGGTGCACGAGCCGTTCAACAACGTGTACAGCCCTGGCCCCAAGGCGTTCGACTTCGACATCAACGAGGTGTCTTACACACCGCAGCGGGCCCAGGCGGTCACGTTCTCTGATAGCTATTACGCGGTTCAGCAGGCGATCGTGGCATTGAAGGGCACGCCGATCGTGACCAGGCACTCGCCAGCCGAACTGAAGACCTACCTGTACGGTGACCAGATCGGCACCACTGGCCTGACCTACATCAACTCTGACATTCAGCCCACGATGCAGCCGAAGGTGTTCAACACGCTCGCGCTCGCGGCATCGGCCCTGCAGGTGCACAGGATTGACGCGCTGGTCACCGACACGCCGACGGCGCAGTACATGGCCTCAGCGCAGTTGAAGGGCGCCGTGCTCGTCGCGCAGTTCCCGGCCGTTGGAGAGTACTACGGGCTGGTCTTCGCCAAAGGCAATCCGCTGGTCAGCTGCGTGAACAAGGCACTCGCCACCTTGACCGCCAACGGCACGCTCGCCGCCCTGCAGCACAGGTACCTGGCCATTTACCTGAATTTCCCGACGATCAAGCCCTGAGCTAGCCCTGGCCCTGGCCGTGCTGCCGCATGGATGAGAACAGCGCTGACTCGCCTGCCGCCACGGCGGGCAGCGGTCTAGCCGCGGGCAGCTTCAGCTCGGGCCGAGGGCCCAGGCTCTTTGGTGGCGGCGGGTCACGCGGCACCGTCGTCTCCACGCTCAGCACGGTGGCCGTGCTCGCGATCTTCGTGGCGATCTTCCTGCTCGCCCCCGGCGCGCGGACCGTGGTGCATGCCTTTTTCTATCCGCGCGACGCGTGGCAGGCGTTCATCGGCGACCCGAAGAAGGGCTATTACTCGGTCGGCACAGCGATCTGGCTCAACATCAGGATGTTCATCGTCGCTGAAGCGCTGATCTTGCCGTTGGCGCTGATGATCGCCTTGATCAGGCAGTCAGTCCACCCGGCGCTCTTCCCGGTCAGGGTCATCGCCACGATCTATGTTGACTTTTTCCGAGGCGTCCCCCTGCTGCTCGTCGTGCTCGCCCTGGGTCTCGGCGTGCCCGGCTTGTACTTGCCCGTGATCTCGCACCAGCCGGACGCGGTCTACGGCGTCGCCGCGCTCGTCCTGTCCTACTCGGCTTACGTGTCCGAGGTGTACCGGGCCGGGCTTAACTCGGTGCACCGGAGCCAGGTCGCCGCCGCCCGGTCGCTCGGCCTGTCGCAGCGGACGGCCCTGCGATACGTGATCTTGCCTCAGGCGGTGCGCAACATTATCCCGCCGCTGCTCAACGACTTCATCAGCCTGCAGAAGGACACGGCGCTCATCGGCGTGCTCGGCGTGATCGAGGCCAACCAGGCCGCCAACATCTACTCGTCACTGACCTTCAACTATTCGAGTTTCACGGTCGCCGCGATCTTGTTCCTTATCCTCACCATTCCGCTGGCCAGGTTTACCGACCGGCTGATCGAGCGTGACCGGCGGCGCCGGCTGGCCGGAGCGACGGCATGAGCACGAGCGGGAGCGGCGACCCAGCCGCGATCAGGATCGAGAACCTGCACAAGTCATTCGGCCGGAACGAGGTGCTCAAGGGCATCGACCTGGCCGTCGCCTCGCACGAGGTCATCTGCCTTATCGGCGCTTCGGGGTCGGGGAAGTCCACGTTGCTGCGCTGCGTCAACCTGCTTGAGCCGATCGACTCAGGCCGGATCGTCCTGCTTGGCCAGGACATCACCGGCCCGCACATCGACCAGAACCTGGTCCGGCGGCAGATCGGCATCGTCTTCCAGTCGTTCAACCTGTTCCCGCACATGACCGTGCTGCGGAACGTGACGCTGGCGCCGACGAAGGTGCTCGGGATGCGGGCCGGGCAGGCGGCGCAGGAGGCACGGGCGCTGCTGGCCAGATTTGGCCTGCTTGACAAGCAGGACGACTACCCTGACCGGCTGTCCGGCGGGCAGCAGCAGCGGGTGGCCATCGTCCGTGCGCTCGCGATGCAGCCGCAGATCATGCTGCTCGACGAGGTGACCAGCGCGCTCGATCCCGAGCTCGTGGCCGAGGTGCTTGACGTGATCGGCGAGCTGGCGGCCGGCGGTATGACGATGCTGATCGCCACGCACGAGATGGGTTTCGCCCGGGACATCGCCAATCGGGTTTGCTTCCTTGAAGAGGGCAGGATCATCGAGGACGCGCCGCCCGCTGAGCTCTTCACCGAGCCGAAAGACGAGCGAACTCGCCGGTTCCTGCGCCGCATCGTCGAAGCGAAACGGCTCTGAGGCCACGCCGCGAGGCGGCGCCAGATCGTGCTCGTGCGCCTGACCGGCATTTTTTGGTCTGCCCTTAGCCAATGGTGTCCCGCTATAGTCCTGCGAAGGTGATTGAACTGGTGTGATGCCACCACAAGGAGATGACCAGTGCCTAACTTCCCGCGAAGACTGCTAGCGGCTCTTGCCTCCTGGCTGTTGCTAGCCGGAGTTCTCGCCATAGCCGGACCGGCCGATGCGCTGACGGCGTCGCCCACGTGCCCGAGCCCGATCGTCGCCGGGGACACCGTTCTGTGCGGCTCTTTCGCCGACGGCGCGACCTACCTGATCGAGGTGCCTGCGCACTGGAACAAGACGCTGTTCCTCTACAGCCACGGGTATGTCGTACCTGGCGAACCCAATCCGGCCGTCGATGTCGGTGACCCGGTGACCGGCGGCTGGCTGCTGCGCCACGGTTTCGCGCTGGCCGGGTCCTCCTACGCGATCACCGGCTGGGCGATCGCTGACGCGCTGCCCGACCAGTTCAAGACCTTGCATACCTTCTACAAGCTGGTCGGCCGGCCCGAGCACACGATCGCCTGGGGCCACTCGCTCGGCGGGATCATTACCGCGGGCCTGATCCAGCGTTACCGGCACGCCTTCAGTGCGGCGTTGCCCATGTGCGGCGTTCTCTCCGGCGGCGTCGCCACCTGGAACACCGCGCTTGACGCCGCATTCGCCTTCCAGCAGCTGCTCGACCCCTCGGTCAGCGTCGTGAACATCACCGACCCCACCTCGAACCTGACCTCGGCCGAGACCGCACTGGCCAATGCGCAGAACTCACCGCAGGGCCAGGCCAGGATTGCCTTGGCCGCCGCCCTGGGTGACACGCCGGGGTGGTTCACGCCGCTGTCGCCTGAGCCGGCCGCTAACGACTATGCCGCCCAAGAGCAGAACCAGTACCTGTGGGACTCGCAGGTGGACTTCCCGTTCATCTTCGCGTTCCGCGCCCAGCTTGAGGCGCTGGCCGGCGGCAACCCGTCATGGACTACCGGCGTCAACTTCGCCGAACAGCTGCGCCAGTCGGCCGATCGGGCAGAGGTCAGGGCGTTGTACAAGACCGCCGGCCTCAGCCTGAGCTCCGATCTGAGCACGCTGAGCGGGGCCAAGGCGATCAAGGCCGACCCGGCCGCCGTCAAGTACCTGGCTCAGAACATCAGTTTCAGCGGCAAGATCGACATCCCGGTGCTGACCTTGCACACCACCGGCGACGGCCTCGTGGTGCCTGAGAACGAGCAGGCCTACGCGAACGTGGTCGGCGAGGCCGGGGATTCGGCGTTGCTCCGCCAGCTCTTCGTGGCCAGGGCCGGGCACTGCGCGTTCACGCCCGCCGAGACGATCGCCGCGGTCAAGGCGCTGCTTTACCGTATGCGCACGGGAAGCTGGAACGGCATCGCCTTGCGGCCGGCCAGGATGGATGCCACGGCCGCCGCGCTCGGCCCGGATTACAACATCTTCCCCAGCGGCAGCACGGAGGTGGCGACTGCCCCCGCGTTCACGCGCTACAACCCCAAGCCTTACCTGAGGCCGTTCGACGTCAAGTAGCCGCACTGAAGATCTTGCGGGTTTCCTCGCCTGGCGACGAAACCCCGCAAGATCTTCTTCGCGGGTTACGCGCCGCGCTTGAGCGGGCCGAGCTTGGCCAGCCGCCACCAGGTGATCAGAGAGTAGAAAGCGAACAGCGCGATCAGCGCGCCGACGCAGAGCAGCCAGTTGTGCGCGCTGTGCACCCAGAGCGGGTCCAAGACCCTGGCCTGCGGTCCGCCGCTGATGTAGTTCAGGTTGACGGTGGACGCGGCGGCGGCGAAACCCCACCGAGACGGGGTGAGCCACGCGAGCTGCTCAAGGCCGATCTTGCCGGCGATCGCCAGCAGCCCGCCGGTCATGACCACCTGGATTATGACGATCACGAAGACCAGAGGCATGGCTTGTTCGCTCTTGCCGACCGCGGAGGAGATGAGCAGCCCGATCGCCATCGAAACTATCGCCACGAGCGCGGTGGGCAGCGCGATCGCGAGGACCGCGCTCGGCACCACTGAGCCGTGCAGCGGGAACTGCTTGCCGAACAGCCCGATCGCGGCGAGCACGAGCGCCTGAACCCCGCTGATCACCCCGAGCACGACCAGCTTGGAGACCAGGTAGGCGCCGGATGACAGGCCGGCCGCCCGTTCGCGCGCGTAGATCGGCCGCTCTTTCACGAGCTCGCGAATCGAGTTCAGCGCGCCAGAGAAGCTCGCGCACAAGATCAAGATGAGCAGTTCAGGTGTGGCGTTGAAATTCGGCTTCTGGCCCGGTGGCGGGCCTCCGTTGAACTTGTGCGGCGGGAAGAACTGGGCCAGCGCGCCGAGCGCGATCACCGATCCGATCAGCAGCAGCAGCAGGCTACGGTCCGAGGCGACCACCGCCGTATACCTGCGGATCAGTGTCATTGTCTGGGCTAGCAGGTTCCTGCTCTTGCGCGCGGGGCCGGGAATGGCGCGCGGGCCGCGCTGCTGCGACTGGGCGGCGCCCTCCATTCCGGCCACGACGTACTGCCGGAAGTACGGCGAGTTGCGGTACTCGGCCTGCCAGTCGCGGTTCGGCTGGGCCTCGAAAGCCTGGAACACGTCGGCCCAGCCGGGCAGGTTGAAATGCTTCAGGCCGTCGGCCGGCGCGCCGAAAAAGGCGATCTTGCCGCCGGGCACGAGAACGAGCAGCCGGTCGCACAGGCCGAGATTGGCGACCGAGTGGGTGACGACGATGATGGTGCGGCCGTCGTGCGCCAGGTCGGCCATTTGCTGCATGACCGACTTGTCGAGGCCGGGGTCAAGGCCAGACGTCGGCTCGTCGAGGAACAGCAGTGACGGCTTGGTCAGCAGTTCGAGTGCCACGTTGACGCGCTTTTGCTGGCCACCGGACAGGGCGGCGGTCTTGGTATCGGCATGCCTGGTCAACGCCAGTTCTTCAAGCACCTCGTCGATCCTGTGCATGCGCTCGGCCTTGTTCGTGTCCCTCGGGAACCTGAGCTCAGCCGCGTAACTGAGCGCCCGGCGCGCGGTCAGCTGGGTGTGCAGGATGTTCTCCTGCGGTACCAGGCCGATCCTGCTTCTCAGTTCGGCAAAGTTCGAGTACAGGTCGCGGTTGTCATAGAGCACGGAGCCTTGATTGGCCGGCGAGATTCCGGTGAGCGCACCGAGCAGAGTGGACTTTCCCGCGCCGCTTGGGCCGATCACGCCCATGAGGCAGCGTTCTCCGAGCGGGAACGTGACATGGTCGAGTATCACCCGCCCGTTCGGCAGCGTTACGGTCAGGTCGTTGGCGATGAACGAAATGTCGCCGGTGTCGAGAAACTCCTGCAGTTCCTCGCCCACGAGCCGGTACGTGGCTGGCCCGATGCTGATCACATCGCGCTCGGTGACCGGCGCGGAGCCGATCCGCTGGCCGTTGACGAACGTGCCAATGTGGCTGTCAAGGTCGACAATGTCATAGCCGCCGCGGAGATTTCGCCGTAGCTCGGCGTGATACCGGGAGACGGAAAGGTCGGTGATGACCACCTGGTTGTCCGCGGCCCGGCCGATCCTGAGCAATGCGGCCGGCAACTGGTGTACGGCGCTCGGCCTTCGCTCCGCGCTAAACCGCGGCTGCGGTCCTGGTGGTGCGCCGTAGCCTCCAGGGTCGCCAAGCGGGTAACTCGTCGGCGCCCCGCCCGGCGCGACTGGCTGCGGCTGAGCCTGGACGGCTGGCGCTGACACGACGCAGGACAGCGCGGGTCCATCTGGATGGCCAAGCCTTACGGCGCAGGAGGAGGAAATGGCGAGCCGCTGCACCCGGTTCAGGCCCTGAAAGGTTCCGTTGGTCGAGCCCGCGTCTTCGAGCAGCCAGGTAGCGCCGTCAACTCGCAGGACCGCATGCCTCCACGAGACACGGGAGTCGTTCACCACGATGTCCGACTGCGGATCCCGGCCAACGTAGTAGCTGCGGCCGGCGGACAGCGAGCGTTCGGCGTCCGGCGTGCGCACAAGGAGTGCCGGACCTGCGGGGGAATTACCAAACTGAGGCGTCATGGGGCAACTCTAGAACGGTTTTCCCGCCGTATGTATCGCGCTTTTTGGCGTCGCTCAGTGAGCGCACGGCTGGCCGGCTAGCTTCCGTTCCAGCATCGGCCGTGTGTGTGGGTTGCGGCAGGACACAGCCAAACCGGATACTTGGAACGCCCATCTGACTGACGCGCCTGGTTTCCACTTTCCGCTGATCATGACTCGTAGGTCCAGGTTCTCGGGAAATTCGCAGAAGATACGGAAATGGCAATGCGGTGGTTCGGTGACCTCTGGCCAGACCGTAACCCCTTGGAGGCACGGTGACGCAGGACAATCCCGGGGTTTCTGGAGGCTTCGCGCCCGGCTCGCGGGTCGCCGGGTACCTGCTCGAAGAGCAGATCGGTCAGGGCGGCATGGCCGTGGTGTTCCGCGCCCACGACGAGCGGCTTGACCGGACCGTCGCGCTGAAGATTCTCTCGCCGGCGCTGGCCGCCGATGAGGCGTTCAGGCAGCGGTTCATCCGCGAGTCCAGGGCCGCCGCCGCGGTCGACGACCCGCACATCATTCCGGTGTTCGAAGCCGGCGAGTCGGGTGGCGTGCTGTTCATCGCGATGCGATACGTGCGCGGCGGCGATGTGCGCTCGATGGCAGGCCAGTTCGGCCCGCTGCCGCCGGGCCGGGTCACTGAGATCGTGTCGCAGGTGGCTTCGGCGCTCGACGCCGCGCACGGCCGCGGCCTGGTGCACAGGGATGTCAAGCCCGCGAACATGCTGCTTGACTCGCGGCCGGGTATCGGCCGGCCAGATCACGTATACCTGTCGGATTTCGGGCTGAGCAAGGCGTCACTTCAGGCGACCGGACTGACCGGGACAGGGACCTTCCTCGGCACTCTCGATTACATCTCTCCTGAGCAGATCGAGGGCAAGCCCGTTGACGGAAGAGCCGACGAGTACGCGCTGGCCTGTGCGGCCTTTGAGCTGATCACCGGGAAGCCGCCGTTCCAGCGCGACGACGC
>Ga0209274_10001971_pt1 | contig 10300 bp, 13 predicted proteins | sample HubBroMetageREF1_FD_188343 | JGI IMG/M metagenome (GOLD analysis project Ga0209274, IMG submission 188343) | Reference soil microbial communities from the Hubbard Brook experimental Forest, New Hampshire, USA - Hubbard Brook CCASE Soil... | ecosystem: Environmental > Terrestrial > Soil >...
CGCACAGACGGAGCTAAGCCAGCGAGGAGTCAAGCGGGGCATCCGGAACGCGGCGCCGCCAGAGAAGACCTTCTGCGCGCTATCGACCGGGCGTTTTGGGTCACGCTCTCGCGCGTCTCGTCGCGGTGGACCGATTCGCTCGCGATCGTGAAGCCCGCGACGGCCTCGCGTAGCATCGACGCGGCTTCGCTCGGTTCTGGGCTTGGAAGTCGCGCCCTGCGGGGCAACCGCCACTCACGCTGCCCCGGCTAGGCCTCATCTCGTCTCTTACGAACAAATCAGTCCACGAGCTCCGAAGAGCTCAGCTGAAGAGCGAGAGCGTCGTGCCCCGTTCAGACGTCGATCTTGTGACCCCGCGTCTCGTGAATGAAGAGCGCACCGATGACGAAGGTGACGAGGCAGACCCCGATTGGGTAGAGGAGCCCCGTGTAGATCGCCGCCGAACCGAAGGTGCCCTTCGCCCACGCGGAGGCAGTGACTGCCGTTGCGATCAAGGGGAGAAAGCCTCCGAACCAGCCATTGCCGAGGTGGTACGGGAGGGACATGGACGTGTACCGAATCTTGGTCGGGAAGAGCTCCACCAAGAACGCAGCAATCGGCCCATAGACCATGCACACGTAGACCATCTGCAGGCTCAAGAGGAGGACCATGGCGACGTAGTTGATCCCGTTCGGATCGGCAGCGTGGAGCCCCGAGGGATTGGAGAAATGCTTCATCGCCATATAGATGGGCACGTACGTCAGCGCGCCGAGCAAGCAACCCGCGAGGAGAATCTTCTTCCGCCCGATGCGGTCGGAGAGGCACCCGAACACGACGAAGAGAGGTGTCGTGAGCACGAGCGCGATGGACACGAGAATGTAGGCGGTCTTCCAGTTCACCTTCAACGCGGCTTGGAGAAACGTGAGCGCATAGAACTGGCCCGTGTACCAGACGACCCCCTGCCCGGCCGTCGCTCCGAAGAGCGCGATGAACACGTAGCGGAGATTCACCGGATTCGTGAAGCTCTCCTTGAGCGGATTCTTCGACATCGTCCCCGCGGCCTTGATTTTCGCGAAGAGCGGCGACTCCCGCATTTTCAGGCGGATGTAAAACGATACGGCCAGCAGGAGGAAGGAGATCAGGAACGGGATTCGCCAGCCCCATTCCTTGAACGCGGCCTCGCCAAGGGAGAGGCGGGTCGTTCCGATGACCCCCATACTGAGAAAGAACCCCAGCGTCGCGGTCGTCTGAATGTAACTCGTATAGTAGCCGCGCTTTTCGTCGGGCACGTGTTCCGCGACATAGGTCGCGGCCCCGCCGTACTCGCCACCGAGCGCCAGACCTTGCAAGAGGCGCAGCAAGACGAGGAGCGCCGTCGCGAGGAGCCCCCAGTGGTCGTACGTCGGAAGAAAGCCGATGAGCGCCGTGCCCAGCCCCATCGTCGCCATGGTGATGAGGAACGTGTATTTGCGGCCGACGAGGTCCCCAATGTGACCGAAGACGAGCGCCCCGAGCGGCCGCACGCCAAAGCCGGCACCGAACGTCGCGAGGCTCGCCAGTAGCTGCGCGGTGTCGTTTCCGTGAGGGAAGAATAGGCTGCCGAAAAAAACGGCGAGGCTCCCGTAGAGATAAAAATCGTACCACTCGAACAGCGTGCCGAGTGACGCAGCAACGATGACCCTTCGGAGCGTTCCGGAATCGATCGGCGCGGGAACCTCGTTGACGGATCCTCCGTCGTCGCCGATGGCGATGTTCATGAATCTCTCCTCTCTGGCGCGGGCGCCTCCAATGGGAGGCCACTCGGAGACCCAACGAACGAGTATCTCGTTTGATGCGCGCTCACGCGTGCCCCCTGGTCGCGTGGAGCGACATCGAGTTCCCGAACAGCGCGCACGTTAGGGAACGTTCCTAACTGAGGCAAGGTTGTTCTTGTCGGGCGCGTTGTTGACGACCTTCCGCTCGAGCTTGGTCGTCGAGAATCTTGCGCTCCACCAGCAGCTCGCAGTGCTCGGATGTCGCAGACCCGGCCCCATCTGGGCGCCATTGACCTGGCGTTTTGGGTCACGCTCTCGCGCGTCTGGTCGCGGTGGGCCGATTCGCTCGCGATCGTGAAACCCGCGTCGACCCTCCGCGCGCTGTGGCGGCTACCCCCCTTGCGCCATACGATCGTTCAGAATTTTGCTCGGACGTGACGAGGCTTTCCGACGACAGGTTCGGCGATCCGTTGGAGGTCCTTGCGTTCCAGGATTGATAGCTCCGTTCATATTCCAAGCCGACACGGACCTTGCAGTTAGTCTTCTTCGGATTGCCCACCAGTTGCCCGTCGCGCTCTTACTTCGTGTCCGAGCATGTCGCGTGCCGTCGGGGTGGGGGTTCTCGAAAGCAGCCAAAACGTCCGCGTTGCGCAGTGATTCGCCGCGCTTTGTGAAAGCCGGTTTCGGAACCCTTCTCGTGTGAAGCCGACGGGGGTCGGAAGTGCGAGCGAGCTTTCACACCGCTCTGGAGGGCGAGAGGCATCGCTCAGAGCGTCGTCGCCATCGCGATCTCGCGACAGTAGGTCGCGACAAGGTGAACCAGTCCGACGGAATGGCTGGCAAAAGGGGCAGCCGATGCGCTCACCTCGGGGCTGTCCGCGGAGCCAGCCCGCTCGGCGAACGAGGTCCGGCGGCCCAATGCAGACTCAGCGATCGCGAGCGCCACGGGATGCGTTTCGCTTCCTACGCAGCAGGGCTGCAAGGACGCCGAGGCCAAGCCATCCACTCGCCACGCGGGAGGCCGTCGATCCCGCTGCAATTCCGCATCCCGAGCCGCTCTATAACATGGCGGCTCCGTAGAACGGCACCGCCATGGGAACGTCGGCCGCGCTCGACGAATCGGTCGGCATCGTGGGCGCGCTCGCGTCTGCCGCGTTGGGCGCTCCCGAACTCGGGCTGTCGCTTGCGCTCGAGTCCTCGATCTCGCTGCCCGGGGGGGCTCCGTACATGGAGGCACAGTTCGTGGTCGCCACTGCTGCGCCAACCGTCCCCGCCGCGAATAGTGCCGCTCGCGACAGGCGCCCGGCGATCGTTCGGCTTTGCCTATTCTCGACGACGCTGGCGGTCGCGCCGCAGAACGGACAAGTCGCGTCGCCCCGTTTGACGTGACGGGCGCATGCGGGGCAAGGCCAGAATTGCGCACTCATGACGAGTCTCCGCCCCCCTTCGTCGGCCATCGTCGCTCTCCACCGGGAAGGTGGTCAATACGCCGCGAAGCGTACCTGGGGAGCTCATCATCCCCTCGCGGAGGCCCACTGTGACTCGGTATGTATCCCAATGCTCGTGAATGCGGCGGAGACGACCGGGTGCGATTTTCTGACCGAATGCGCCGAGGGCCAGCGGAGACGACCCGTGGCCAGTTGGACGCTCCGCAAGCCGTTCTCGCTGGCCGAGCTCGGGAGCAAGGTGCAGGAGCGTCCTCGACGACCATTCGTGACGGGCGAGCGACCAATCCAAAGGGCTGGGGTATTCCCTTGAGATGCTCTACCACTACGACCGCCCCGCAGGCCGACGTGTCCTGTGCAAGCACTTTCGCATCATTGATGAAAGGCTCTCCGTGTGACCGCTCCGAGAAAGAGGGCGCTCCTCTCATGGACCAGCGGGAAGGACAGCGCGTGGACCCTCCAGGTGCTGCGGCAGCGAGGCGACCTGGAAGTCGTCGGCCTGCTCACGACCATCAACGAGGTTCACGCGCGTGTCGCGATGCACGCTGTTCGTCTCGAGCTTCTGCGGATCCAAGCCGAGGCCGCCGGGCTCCCGATCTGGGAGGTGCCCATTCCAAGCCCGTCCACCAACGACGAGTACGAGGCGAGGATGGGGGTCGCCATGTCGCGCGCGCGTGAGGAGGGCATCGAGGTCGTTGCGTTCGGCGACCTGTTCCTCGAAGACATCCGGCGCTACCGGGAGGACCGGATGCGCGGCACCGGGCTCGAACCGATCTTTCCAATTTGGGGGATCCCGACCGACACGCTCGCGAGAACCATGATCGCGGGCGGCCTGAGAGCGCGCATCACGTGCGTCGATCCGAAGCAGATTCCGGCGACCTTCGCCGGGCGCGAATTCGACACCCCTCTCCTGGCCGAGCTTCCTGACACGGCGGATCCATGCGGTGAGCGCGGCGAGTTTCACACGTTCGCCTACGCCGGACCAATGTTCGATCGGCCGATCGCGATCAGGATGGGAGAAGTCGTCGAGCGAGACGGGTTCGTATTTGCAGACGTGCTCGCGGCTCGGTAGGACGGCCTCAACGTCCTCGCATCGGCAGCAGGCGCGGCCCCACGGAAAAAGAGCGCCATGGAGAGTCCACCGCCACGGCGTCCGACGAGGGCAAGCACTTGCCACACGTCGCCGCGAAGCCGCCACGAACGGCTTGGATGGTCGGGGTGGACATCGAAGCGAGGGTAGAGCTCTCGCGAGAATGAGCCTTACTCGTCCGGAGGAAGGGGGCCCTGTCCGTAAGGTGCCAAGGAATTAGGCACACTCGCGTCGGCCGCGTCGGGCGACGCCTCACCGGGGACGATAGAAATCGCATCGACGTCCTCGATCGGAGAGCCGCCATACGGCGCCGTGCCAGTGACCGTCAACGCGTCGGGCTCGGCTTCTGCGCCCGCTTCCACATACGAGGGCCCCGCGACGGGGCGGTTGACTTCACCCCCGCAGGCGACGGTCGCGCCTAACGCGTAAAGCGCGGCGCGTGAAAGGCGCCCGGCGATTGTTCGCGTTGGGCCGATCTCGACGCTGGCGGTCGCGCCGCAGAACGGACAGAACGCGTCGCCTCGTTTGACGTGACGAGAGCACCCGGGACACGGCCAGAATTGGTTACTCATAGGCGCTATCGGCTCGTCAGCCATCGTCGCTCTCGGTCGGCGAGGATGTCAATGCGGCCCGGGTTCGACGATTCAGTTCACGCAGCAGAGCTCGTCGGAGTAAGCGCAAGCGTCCGGAGCGCCTTGATTGCACCCGCCGAAGAGGACGGACGGCATGCACGTCCCGCCCGCGTCCGCGCAAGCAGGGAGCGTGTCGGCGGGCGAAGAGCAATCGCCGAATCCGGCCTTACACATTCCTTGACGACAGCACGGGCCGGCTGGAACCGAGCAACCGCAGACGGTACCCATCAGGGCGCCGGATCCGATCGGCGTTTTGGAAACGTCTGCCTTGAATTGCGCCAGGGCTCCGACGTTGATGACGGAGCCACCACATTGGCAAAACGTGGCCGAGCAATAGTCGCCCGAGGAAATCTCCACGCAGTCGGAATCGACGTTGCACGACTGGTCGTAGTTGGAGGCGGAGATCACGCAGGTGCCGTCATCGGTTTCCGGCCCGCCATCGCTAGATATCTCGGTGTCAGGGCCGTCGCTCGACGCGTCGACATTCGCTCTGTCTTCGGCCCCGTCGACCGTCGTGCCGCCAACTTCCGATGTGCTCGAAGCATCGCCGACGATGACCGGCGCGACGTTGCCGCCGCACCCCCAGGCGAGAATCAGCAGAGCGCCCACCCGCATGAGCGGAGATTACCTCGCCTGGGCGCGCGCGGCGCCAGTCTCACGGCACGAGCGGGCACGACCCGCTGCCGAAGTAGCAATAAAAGGTACCGACCGCGCCCCCGTTGCAGCACTGACCTCCGTCGCGGCACGAGCCGTCGTGCTCACCCGCGTCGTCGGATCCGCACCGGGCCTCCTCGGCGTCGCGTGAACCGTCCTTCGCGTCCGACTTCGTACCCGGTATATCGCCGTCTTCGAGGGCGTCAGGTGCGGCATCGCCAGCTTCCGTTTCGACCGACCCGCCATCCGGGCTCGCGTCCACGCCGAGGGTCGCATCGCCTTCGATCGAGCCGCCGTCCGTGCCGCCTGCACCGGCATCATTGGTGGCCTCTGCTCCGGTCGTCCCGACCGCCACCGTCGTTCCTCCCCCGGTTGCAGTTCCTGTCGTGCTTGTTGGCCCGATCCCGGAGCTCCCCGAGGTGCCCGCCATGCCCTCGTTGCTGCCGCTTGCCGACACGGATCTCGACCCCGGCGGAAGGGGTTGCGGCGAGGCACCGCAGAACGGTGGTAGAGGCTGCGGATTGAGGCACTGCCCCCCGCTGCACGCGAGGGCCCCCGGAACGAGCATTGCGAGGGCAACAACGCGCCAACCTTTGCCCCACGCTTTGAAAAGAGGACGCATGACCCCGGTGTGATGCAAGCACGAGAGATACCACCTGGGGAAACGTCGGACATTCCTCAGAAATGGTCAGTGGGTCCGGGACACAACCGCGACTCGGCGGTCGCGGTTCGACACAACTTGGCACAACACGCGACTCGCATCGCCTCAGCAAGTGCGCACGTGCACGACGGGCTCGCGGTGCCGTCGTGAGCAGGGCCTCGACCTGGTCGAGGTCAACCCGACGGCCAAGCCGAGCGCGGGTCGCGACGGCGTTAGTGCTTTGCACGGGCGGCCCTGGGCCTCGCCAGCATCGAGGTCATCGGCGCGTCGGACGCGGAAGCTGTGCGCGGTTATCGGCGCGTCGGGCGAGAAGCTCGACGTGACGCGCCGGAGGCGGCTTCGCGTGGCGCGCGAGCAGGGCCTCGACCTCGTCACCGCATCGAGGAAGGATCATGGGCGCCGATCATTGATCCGACCGGGGTCCCGAGCTTGGCCCGCCATAATCCGCGAGCCTGGTCGTATCATGCGGCGTCGCCATGTTCGATCTCGCACGCTTTCGCGACGCACAAGATTCCCCCGTCACTGGCTTCGCGTCTGCGCTTTCGGAACTTGTAGCCGGAAGAAAAACGAGCCACTGGATCTGGTACATCTTCCCCCAGCTCGCCGGTCTCGGTGGGTCGCCGATGTCCGTGCGCTACGGCTTGAACGGACCCGAGGAAGCCGCCGCTTATCTTCGCGACGAAGGGCTCTCCGACCGTCTCGTCACCGCTGCGTCAGTTGTGCGAGCACACGTCGCATCGCAGGGCGGGCATCCCGCACCCCTGGAACAAGTCATGGGGTCGCGAATCGACGCGACCAAGCTTGTCTCTTGCATGACGCTCTTTGCCCGCGTTGCGGAGCGCCTGCGGTCCACGAAGCCGACCCCTGTCTTGGACACTCTCGTTGGGCATGCCGATGCAATCTTGGCTGCCGCCCACCTTCAGGGCTACCTACGGTGCACATTCACGGAGGCGCAGATGGCGTCTTGGTCCACCGACTGACGCTCTTGCGCGCGACCATCGCACTAACCGACAAATCGCGTCCGAACTCGGACGAGGGCCGTTGTCGCAGCGGCTCCAGTCTGATTCAATCACCGTGCCGCCCGCCGAGGGGCTTCGACGCCAGCAGGTCCCCCCCGACTGGCGCGGGCCTTCGGTGGGCGGCACTTCTTCCGGCTAACGTGTGATCCGTACGGCGTAGGATGCGCCAAACCCATGCCGACCCTGCGTTCCACCCTGAATGCTCTCGCTGCCAACCTCGCGTCGGACATCGTCGACGTAATTCGCAGTTCCTCGCTCGAAGAGCTTCTCGGTGAACGCGGCGGCCAGCCGGGGCGCGCTCCCGCTCGACCACCCAAGAGCATGTCGAACGGCGTTGCGAAGCAATCCCGCGCCACGAGGTCCGGCCGACTCCCCCGCCGCTCCGCTGAGGAGATCGCGGCGGCGCTCGATCAGATCGTCGGGCTCGTGAGCAAGCACAAGGACGGGCTCAGGGCCGAAGAGATTCGAGTCAAGCTGGGGATGCAGGCGAAGGAAATGCCGCGCTTGCTCAAGGAGGGGCTCGCGACGAAGAAGCTGAAGGCGAGGGGTCAGAAGCGAGCGACGACCTATACGGCGGCGTAGGCTGTGACCGTGCCCGAGACGAAGGCCGAGAGCCGAAAGCAGAGTCTCGGGCTGTGCATCACGACGCCGCCGAGATGGGTCGCCACATCCGCTTTTCTGGCCCGTTCGACGCTGCCTTTCGTTTCCCACAGCGAGCCCCATGCCATCACTTTGACGAGACTCGCGCACAACGGTACGCAACGGACATGAGCGCGGGGGGCGGGGAGGACGAGGGGCTGGTGTTGGCAGGTGCTGTCGCCAAAGGGGCTTTCGAGATCGGCGCAGCCCAGGTGCTGGCAAGACGCCCCCGTCGCATTACGCGCGTTGCGGCGACGAGTTCTGGGGCGCTCAACGCTGCCATCCTTGGGGCCGGGCTCGCTTTTGACCAGTTCTCTACTGCCGTCGACGTGGCCAGCGACCTCTGGAAAGAAGACGGCTCTTGGGCGGGGATCGCCCACGTGTCGTTGGGGGCCTTGGTCCATTTGGAGGGGGTGCTGGACACGACCAAGATGGCGGCGCTGGGCAAGCAGGGAATCGCCGTCATCGCCGACCGCGCGGGTGCGGAAGCTCGGACGACGGCCGATAGGTTGAAGGTGACTCTCATCACATCCGACCTCCGGGGGCTGCATGGGGAAGGTGCCCTTCCGACCTACGAGCGCCCGCTTCAATTCACTGCGGCCGACTTCCGCGATCCCGCGCGCTGGGATGCTATCGCGACTGCTGCTGCCGCATCAGCCAGCTTCCCCGGTCTGCTTTCCCCAACGCTTGTCGACGGGGGTCCGTGCGTCGATGGCGGAGCCGTGAACAACGCGCCTATCTCTTACCTTCTCGACAACGAGTCGGCGATCGCTTCGGTCATTACGATTACAGCCCAACCCCTCACACCGGTCGCCGTTTCTCCGACTCTCGGCGGCGCGAACCTCATCAGCCACCTCGCCGATGTCCTTACCAACGAGCGCCTGTCGCGCGACCTGCTCCAGGCACAGAAAACGAACGCGCGATTGCAGGCCGTGGAAGATGCGATGACGAGGGCCAATGTCTCCGCGGAGGCGGCGAAAGCGATCCGGATGGCCCTGGGGTGGCGCCATCTCAGTCAAACGCTGATCTGCCCGGACCTTCCCCTGCCGGGCACATCATTCGCCGGATTCGGCAACGCACAGCTACGCGCCGCGTACATCACGGCGGGTATCGAGGCCGCGGAGAAAGCCTTAGATCTAGCGTCTCCCCGCGCGTCTCCCCGACCAGATTGAGTAGCGCCGCTGGCCTTCGCACCGGCTGGCTCTTCAGTTGGTGCAGACCTTCGCGACGAAGCTCCCCGCGACATGATCGGTCCCGAACGCCAGGTCGAAGCTTCCCGAGACGGCGGTCGCGCTTACGTCCGCGTACGTGAAGCTGCCACCAGTCGCGTACGTCTGCGACAGCAACCCGCCCTGCGCATCGGCTTTCGAGAAGTCGCAGGATGTTGGGCTCGATCGGGCCCGCTTGCCGACGATTCGGACGATTCGCGGACAATTGATCTGCGCGAGCATAGCGGCGCTAGGGAACGGCGATCGGGCGATGGTCACGCCGGGCGTGACGCTCAAATCAGACAGCGCAGCTGGTGACGCATGGCCAGGCCGAACGTCGCAACCGGGCTTTGCGCCCCCGGCGGCGGACTCACTGCCCCGCATCGGGCCGCTCATACACGCGGATATAGTCGACCAGCATCGTCTGTGGAAAGACGGTTCCCGTGGGGGGGCCCCAGGGAGGACTCCCTCCGACGGCGAGGTTGACGAGGATGAAGAAGGGATGATCGTAGACCCACGGGCCGGCTCCGTTCGGAATGTCTGCCGGCGTCTCGGTCTCGTAGAGGTTGGAGTCGACGTAAAAGCGGACGACGTTGACTTCCCATTCGATGGCGTAAATGTGAAAGTCGTCGGAGAGCTTTGGGCCGCCCTCAGGAAGCGAAAAGGTCTTCGATAGCGGGTGCATTCCTGAGTATCCAGGCCCGTGCATGCTGCCGCCGTTGGTCCAGGGGGTCGAGCCCCGGACCTCCATGATGTCGATCTCGCCGCATTGCGGCCAGCCGGCGCTATCGTAGTTGTCTCCGAGCATCCAGAACGCAGGCCACATACCGTTGCCCGTGACCACTTTGGCTCGTATCTCGAAGCGACCGTATGCCTGTTGGAACTTGTTTTGGGTTTTGATGCGTGCGGAAGTGAAGTTGCCTTGGTTGTCTTCGATGACCGTCATCTGAAGATTGCCCAGCCCGTCAGTCTCCGCGTTTGCTGGCTGGTTCGTGTAGACCTGCAGCTGGCCGATTCCCCAGCCACCGCCCCCGAGATCGTAGCTCCAATACTGCGAATTGGGCGGAGTGCCGGCCTCGTCGTTGAATTCGTCGCTCCACGAAAGCAGCCAGTCCGCGTAGGGTACGAGGTTAGCGGCGCCCCCGCCGTTGCGGGTGACGAGACGACTGCGCGTGCGGGCGCCGCATGGGGCTAATGGGCAAACACCGATGGCGGCGGT
>Ga0209274_10001977_pt1 | contig 10286 bp, 6 predicted proteins | sample HubBroMetageREF1_FD_188343 | JGI IMG/M metagenome (GOLD analysis project Ga0209274, IMG submission 188343) | Reference soil microbial communities from the Hubbard Brook experimental Forest, New Hampshire, USA - Hubbard Brook CCASE Soil... | ecosystem: Environmental > Terrestrial > Soil >...
GACTTCGACGGCGACCATCGTCCCGACCTGGTCGGAGTCCAATCGGGTCAAAGCGGTGATTCCCGCACGAATTACTGGATTCAACTGCAGCTGAGCGCCGCCGGAAGGCAAACGATTTTGCTGGTCGCGCCGGCTGGCGGCCTGCAAATCGCTGCCCGCGATGTGAACGGCGATCAATTCCCGGACCTGATCCTCACCACAATATGGTTGCGCGAGCCCGTAGCGGTTTTTATAAACGATGGTCACGGAACTTTCACTCGCGCGACACCGACCGCGTTTCCCGAAGCATTTCGTGGACCCCAATCCAACTGGGACTCTATTAGCGATCGAATTCCGGACTCTCTCGGCCTGCCTCCTTCGTCGAGCGCCGGATTTTACGAGGCGACGAGGCGCTTGCCGCCTGCTGTGCCGCAAGCTGGCGCCATTGCACAATCGAGTCAAGGATTTCGTCCGAGCCCGTTCCTAATCTCTTCACCAGGCCGCGCTCCTCCCTGCGAAGTTCCTTACCTCTAAAAATCCGCTGGGGTTAGATCCGTCGTTCGTCGCGGTCAACGATTCGCGACGCTCGAACTGATCTTGTTCCATGACGCACGGGGCGAAATTCGTCAAAGCCCCGGGACTCAGCGAGCAATCCCGTTTGTCTATTTGCATACCGGCGCATTCTGCGGACATTTTCCGCAACTGCCCGCAAACCGCGATGGCCGGACACACAGAAGCATGAGTCTTTCTCACTCAAATCATCGTGGAGGACACGTGAGACCGTCTCAACCGAGCCCCACGGAGGGCCCATGATTCGCGCTGTCGTCAACTACGCTCTCAACAATCGCTTCATTATTCTCGCGCTCGCCACCCTGCTGCTCGTTTGGGGCGCAATTTCCTTCCACGAACTGCCCGTCGAAGCCTATCCCGACGTCGCCAACAATTATGTCCAGATCATCACGCAGTGGCCCGGTCGCGCCGCCGAAGAAGTCGAACAGCAAGTCACCATCCCCATCGAAATTCAAATGAACGGCATTCCGCATCTCGAGCATCTCCGCTCCGTCTCCCTGTTCGGGCTTTCCAGCGTGATGTTGATCTTCGACGATAAATCCTCCAACGACTGGAACCGCCAGAAAGCCCTGGAAAGGCTTTCGCTGGTCGCGCTACCGCAAAACTTGCAGCCGCAAATGGGAACGGACTGGAGCCCCGTCGGCCAGATTTTCTGGTACACGCTGAAGAGCACCAATCCGCGTTACGACTTGATGGAACTGAAATCCATCGAGGACTGGACTCTGGAAAAGCAGTTCAAGTCCGTGCCCAACGTTGTTGACGTCTCCAGCTTCGGCGGCATCACCCGCGAATACCAGGTCCAGGTGGATGCCAACAAACTTGTTGCCTACGGCCTCAGTATCGGCCAAGTCGAGCAGCAGCTTGCCAACAACAATACCAACGCAGGCGGCAGCTTCATCGAAGCCGGTCTGCAGCAGATCAACGTGCGCGCGCTGGGCCTGTTCAGCAGCGTTGGGGATATCGAGCAGACCGCCATCATCGCAAAAAGCGGCACGCCGCTCACCGTCAAGGACATTGCCACGGTGGTCCAAGGGCCCAAAATTCGCCTCGGCCAAATCGGAAAAGCAATTCATCGCGCCGATGGCGTCATTGTGGACAATGACGATGTCGTGGAAGGAATCGTGTTGCTACGCAAGGGCGCCAATTCGGATGAGACGCTCGTAGGGATCCACGCGAAGGTCAAAGAGCTCAACGACTATATCTTGCCCCCAGGCGTCAAAATCGTTCCGTTTCTCGATCGCAGCGATCTGGTGCGCTATACCACCCACACAGTACTGCACAATCTTACCGAAGGAATTGTTCTTGTCTCCGTGATTCTCTTCTTATTTCTTGGTAATTTTCGCGGTTCGCTGATCGTCGCCTTGACGATTCCATTCTCCCTGTTGTTCGCATCCATTTGCCTGAACTTGAACAACATTCCCGCTAATCTCTTGTCCCTAGGCGCGCTGGATTTCGGAATGGTGGTTGACGGCGCCGTGGTGATGGTGGAAAACATCGTCCGCCACCTGACTCACGGAGATTCGAACAATAAAGCGATCCTCGAACGAATTCGCGACGCCGCTTTCGAAGTGCAGCGTCCGGTCTTCTACGCCATTGCCATCATCATCACCGCGTACCTGCCGATCTTCACGCTGCAGCGCGTCGAAGGCCGCTTGTTCAAGCCCATGGCTTGGACCGTCGCGTTCGCGCTTCTCGGCGCGCTTCTGTTCTCCATGCTCATCGCACCAGTGCTTTGCAGCGTGTTCTTCAAGAATGGCGTCCACGAATGGCGCAACCCGGTGATGGACTACCTGAAGAGTTCCTACCGCAAAGCCGCGCGCTGGGCCATCGAGCACCGCCCGGTGACAGTCGCTGTCGCATCCCTGGCCGTGTGCCTCGCGGGCTATCTCACCTTTGGCGGCGTGATTGGCTCGGAATTTCTGCCGCACCTCGACGAAGGCGCCATATGGGCGCGCGGCACTCTGGCGCCCAGCACTGGACCCACCGAAGGCGCGCGCATCATGAATCAGGCGCGCATCGTCTTCGCATCTTTCCCGGAAGTGACCCAGGTCGTCTCGCAGGTGGGCCGCCCCGATGACGGTACGGACACTACCGGCTTCTTCAACACCGAATATTTCGTAGACCTGAAGCCCAAGGAAAAATGGCGCCCCGTTTTTGGCAGGGACAAAAACGAATTGATCGACGCGATGGACCGCGAACTCAGCAAAATTCCCGGCGTGCTCTGGAATTTTTCGCAGCCCATCTCCGACAACATGGAAGAAGCCGTCAGCGGCGTCAAAGGCGAGCTGGCCGTAAAGATCTATGGCGACGATCTCCGGCTCCTCGAGAAGAAAGCTGACGACATCGTCGCGATCATGCGCGGCGTCCGCGGCATCGAAGACCTCGGCGTGTTTCGCGTGATCGGCCAGCCCAACCTGAATTTTGTCGTGGACCGCAAACACGCCGCGCGCTATCAGATCAACGTCTCGGACATTCAAGACGCGATTCAGACCGCCGTCGGCGGCAACGCCGTCAGCCAGGTGCTGCAGGGCGAGCAGCGCTACGACCTGGTGATGCGTTATCAGGCGCCCTACCGCAACACGCAGGAGGCTATCGAAAATATTCGGCTGCTCGCGCCGTCGGGCGAGCGCGTCTCTCTCGCTCAACTCACGAAAATCGACGTGCGCGACGGCGCATCGGAAATTTATCGCGAGGAAAATTCGCGCTACGTCGCCATAAAATACAGCGTCCGCGGTCGCGACCTGGGCGGCGCCGTCGAAGAAGCCATCCGCAAAGTGAAGGCGCAGGTGAAACTTCCCACCGGTTACAGCATTGACTGGGCCGGCGAGTACGAAAGCCAGAAACGATCGCAGCGGCGCCTCATGCTGGTGCTGCCGCTTACCATCCTGGGAATTTTCGTGATTCTCTACACTATGTTCGGTTCCGTGAAGTGGGCGCTCCTGATTCTGGGCAACGTAGCCATGGCGCCTGTCGGCGGCCTCTTGGCCCTGCTGCTCACCGGCACGCACTTCAGCGTCTCGTCAGGCGTCGGATTTTTGGCGCTGTTCGGAGTCTCGGTGCAAACGGGCGTCATCATGCTCGAATACATCAATCAATTGCGCGCCCGCGGCCACACCATCGAAGACGCCGCGATCGAAGGCGCCGTGCTGCGCTTGCGCCCCATCATGATGACTATGCTCGTCGCCACGCTCGGCTTGCTGCCTGCGGCCCTCTCGCGCGGGATAGGCTCAGACTCCCAGCGCCCGTTCGCCATCGTCATCGTCGGCGGCCTGGTCGCTGCGCTGGTGCTCAGCATTTTCCTGCTGCCGACTTTGTACGTCTGGGTCGCGAGCGAAGGCGACAAACTTCCGGATCTCGAGACGGGATTCGACGAGAGCGCCTAACGCTTTTCGATATTTTGGTCAGGCGCGAAGATCAGTACGCGCACTCGGCCGAAGCTTCCGCAACCCGAAAAAAATCGCCGCGCTACTTCATAATGCTGTGCTCGGTGTGCCCGCGATAGAGATTGGCTGTCGGGTAGTGCGTCTGGATGACGTCGAATACATATTCGGATGGGACCATTTGGCCCAGGTCCACGTCCGGGATGGCCCCTGCCAAAATTCCAATCAGCATCACGCGATGTACCGCCGAAGGCACCGGCGGCAGCAGATACACCGGCGAGCCGCTGTTGCCGCCAACAAAATTTCCGGCCAACAGCCAGACGTCGCGCGGCAGCGCCTTGTCCGCCTGAGTGCACTTCATGTTGATAGGCTCTTCTGGAATATTGGAAATGCGCCCGAACTTGAACGCTGGATAGTTGCGCTCGGCGTCCAGCAGCGCTGGCACCAGCCCTGCCGTCACGATTTGGTCGCCGATGCCCACCTTATAGTTTTCAGTTTCGGCTTTGGTGGCGAAATCCGCCACGGGAATGAAGCGCACGTCGTTGCGCAGCAGTTGTTCGATGTGCGTCGAGCCAACCGGAATCACCGCCACGTCCACGCGATCGTTGGCGCTGGCATACCAAACGTTCTTTCCCGCATACACCAGGCCTAGCGAAAGCTCGTCCACGCCGTCCTGTTTCTGGCCCAGCTTGAAATTCTTTACGTTCACGCGCACGTATATCTGCGAAGGATTCGCCCACGAGCAGCCCTCCCACTTCGGATCTACAATGTGCCGCGCCGTCACAATCGCGATGAAGTTGCGCTGCGCGTCGTCCTTCACCGGAATATCCACCAGGAAGCCGGTGCCCACCTCGAATTCCTTCCCCCTCGGGTAGTAAAGAAACACGATGCTCTTTTTCACAATGCCCACGTTGAACGGCATTGAAGACCCGCCCACGCGCACCGCAGGAGCCGCGAACACCGCAACCAGCAGCACCACGACGAAAACCGCAAGAAATCGATTCACTTTGCTCGCTCCTGGTTAGGTTTGCTGCGGATGATACTGAGAAACCGCCCGTCGCACCAGTTCGGCAACATCTTCGCCGATGTCCGCATCCAACAGTGTGCCGATAACGAAGGTCGCGACTCGTCTGCGCGGCCGCAAAATCACTCGCCGCCGCAAGCTCCACGTGATTTTCAATTTGCGCCGTTTTTTAGTATAAACACTTGTTTGGAATTGGCCGGCGCTCGTGCCGGTCGTATCTGAGCGGGAGGAATGCATTGATAGAAGTTCAGGATTTGACGAAGGCCTATGGCACAGTCACGGCCGTAGATCACGTTTCATTCACAGTAAACAAAGGCGAGATTCTAGGCTTCCTCGGACCGAACGGCGCTGGCAAGACCACCACCATGCGTATCCTCACCGGATACATGCCTGCGACTTCTGGCACCGCGAAGATCGCCGGCTTCGACGTGTTTGGCGATTCCATGGAAGTCCGCCGCCACATCGGCTACCTGCCCGAAACTCCGCCCGTATATCCGGACATGACCGTCGAGGACTATCTGGACTTTGTCGCGCGCATCAAGAACGTCCCGACAGATAAACGCGCCACGCGCGTCACCGAAGCAATGCAGAAAACCAATTTGGAAGATCGCCGCACGCAACTGATCAAGCGCCTCTCCCGCGGCTACAGACAGCGCGTAGGCATCGCGCAAGCTTTGGTCCACGATCCCGACGTCATCATTCTCGACGAACCCACCGTCGGCCTCGACCCCAAGCAAATCATCGAAGTGCGCAACTTGATCAAGGGCCTCGCCGGGAATCACACCATCATTCTTTCCACCCACATTCTTCCGGAAGTCAGCATGACCTGCGACCGCGTGGTCATCATCAACAAAGGCAAGATCGCCGCCGTGGACACGCCGCAAAACCTGACCTCGCAGCTCAAAGGCGGCCAGAAAATCCGCATCGAGGTGCAAGCGCCGGAAAAAGCTTTGCGCGACGCGCTCACGCAAGTCTCCGGCACCGCCCGCGTGGAAACGGAACAACTTCCCGCCGGTGGGCATCTCGTGGCCATCGTCGAAACCGCACAGGGCGCCGACATTCGCAGCGCCATCGCTGCGAAAATCGTGCAGAATGGTTGGCCGCTCTTTGAATTGCGCGGCGTCAGCCTCAGCTTGGAAGAAATTTTCCTGGAATTGACCACCGACGACGCCGCGCACGCGCAGGCATCCGCGAGTTAGCCGGAGTGCGGAACTTTTACCAAGGAGTCTGAAAAACGATGCGCAACCTCTACGCTATCTATCGCAAGGAAATGCGCCACTATTTCGTTTCGCCGATCGCTTACGTCTGCATCGGCTTGTTCCTGCTCATCAGCGCTTTTTTCTTCGATTTCTTTCTGCGCGCGATTATTCAGCAATCGTTCCAAATGGAAATGCAGAGCATGCAGTTTGGCATGCCGCCCCAAATTGACGTCCCGGGCCAGGTGTTACGCGCTTTCCTGGGCTTGCTCTCGACGCTCATTCTTTTCATCACGCCATTTCTCACCATGGGCGTCTTTGCCGAAGAACGCAAACGCGGCACCATGGAATTGCTCATGACCTCGCCGATCAACGAAATTCAGATCGTCCTCGGAAAGTTTTTCGCTTCCTTGTCACTCTTCGCGGTCATGCTTCTGCCCACCGCCGGTTACGTCGTTTACATGTATCTCCACAGCGAGCCGCTGCCGCCATGGCGCATGCTGCTCGCCGGCTACGCCGGAATTGTGCTTCTCGGTGGCGCACTGCTCGCGCTCGGCACTTTCATTTCCTCGCTTACTGAAAATCAGCTCATCGCTGCTGTTCTCACCTTCGTAGCCTTCCTGTTTCTCTGGGTTTTGGACCTGGGGCAGGCCGCCGAAGGTGGAATCGGCGCGGTGCTGCAATATCTTTCCGCCAGCCATCATTACGACGATTTCGCTCGCGGCATCATTGATACTTCGGGCCTCATTTATTATTTCAGCTTTATCGTGCTTTTCGTTTTCTTAACCGTGCGCTCGATCGATTCGATGCGCTGGCGGCGCGCTTAATTCCATCGCGCGCGGCTCGCAATTCATGGAGGAACTTGCAGTATGAAATGGGATCGCGAAGAGATAGCTAGTTTCATCGGCACGATCGGCGTGGCGATGCTCATCGCCAGCGGCGTGCGTTATTCCATTCAAGGGGAGTTGCTCACCACGAGCAAAGTGCTGCTGATCGCCGGCGGCGTTTTCGTTCTTGCCGCGGTGATCTTCGGTTTTCGCGCAATCGCCAGAACATTTTCGAGCCGCACCGCGCAGCAGGGAACCAACACTACAATTCTCACGCTCGCCGTCATCGCAATTCTTGTCGTTATCAATTTCGTTGGCTTCCGCCATCACAAGACTTTCGATCTCACCACCGAAAAGCTCTACACGCTCTCCGACCAGACCCGCAACGTCGTCAGTGGCCTGAAACAAGACCTCACCGTCGCGCGCTTCGATAAGACTCCGAACGCCACCTTCGATGACCTGATGGCCGAATACAAAGCCCTCAGCCCGCATTTCAAATATCAATTCGTGGACCCGCAGCAGAAGCCCGAAGTCGCACAAGACTTCGGCGCAACGCACATTGGCGATATCGTCATCGCCTATGGCGCGCGCAAGGAACATTTGCAAGCCGGCCAACGAAGCGAACCCGGCGAAGAAGACGTCACCGGCGCCATCGTGAAAGTCACCAGCGACAAAATCAAGGAAGTCTGCTTCGTCACCGGCCACGGAGAAAAATCCCTAACCGATAGTTCGCAAGACGGCTTCAGCCAGGTGGATGCCGGCCTGAAGAAAGAAAATTACGGCACAAAAACCATAAACCTGATCGCGGACAATGGCGTCCCCGCAGACTGCAGCGCGGTCGTAATTGCGGGGCCCAAGCAAACGTATTACCCGCAGGAAACCGCGATGCTCGGCAAATTCCTGGATGCTGGCGGCGACGCGCTGATCCTCGTGGATCCCTCAACGGACCCGAAACTCGACGACCTCTTTCAGTCATGGAACGTGGCGGCCGGCAACGACATCGTTGTGGACGCAAGCGGCATGGGCCAGCTATTCGGCGGCGGTCCGATTATTCCGGTTGTGCAGGATTTTGGCTCCAGCCCCATCACCAAGGGCTTTCAAGGCTCGGTAGCATTCTTCCCGCTGGCGCGCACCGTCTCCATCGCGGACAAAAATAAAACGATTCCACAGACAGTCGAACTCCTAAAGACCTCCGAGCGCAGCTTCACGATTCCCAAACTCGAGCCCGGTCAAAAGAAAATTTCCTTCGATCCTAAGACAGACAAGATTGGGCCACTCTCGTTGGGGGCTTCAGCGAATCGCAAAGTGGGCGACAAGGACGCGCGCCTGGTGGTCATCGGCAACTCGCAATTCGCAGCCAATCCGTTTGTGAGCCAGCAAAGGAACGGCGATCTCTTCTTCAACGCCGTTGATTGGCTCACGCAGGACGAAAACCTGATCTCCATCCGCCCCAAGAGCGCCACCAACCGCCGCGTCAACCTGTCCGAAGCCCAATCCGCCGTGCTGCACTGGGTGGACCTGGTCTTTCTTCCAGGCCTGGTGATTTTCTCCGGCGTTTACATCTGGTGGAAACGCCGCTAAACCCGCACCCTGGTTAATGAGGAACATTTCCGAACGCCATGATTAAGAAATCCACATTGATTGTCCTACTGGCCGCGGTGATCGCAGGAGCCGCAGCCTACTATTTCGATTGGAAGCGCGGCCAGAAAGAAGCCGAAAACGCGCTGTCTGATTCCGCCAAACCCGCTTTCTCGCTGAAAGCAGATGACATTTCTGCGCTGACCGTCTCCTACCCGGCAGATCCGAAATCCCAGCCAATCCATTTCGAAAAACAAAACGGCGTCTGGCAAATCACCTCGCCGCTGCAGATCGGCGCCGATGATCCGTCGCTGCAGGGAATTATCCAGCAACTCGCATCGGCGCGTGTCGCACAGACCGAGCCCGGCACGCCGGATCGTCTGAAAGTTTTCGGGCTGGAAACCCCCGCGCTTACGTTGGATTTTCAAATGCTGAACGGTGCGAAACACACGCTGCGCCTGGGCAAAAAAGATTTCACCGGCGTTTCGGTGTACGCCGTTGTGGACAATGCCAAAGACGTAGCGCTGCTCCCCGAATCGTTGCTGGTCAGCGCGGATAAGCCGTTGCAGGATTTGCGCGACCATTCCGTGCTCCATTTCGTGACCGACGATGTGAAATCCTTCGGCCTCAAAAACTCATCGGGCGAGCTCGCGGCGGCAAAGGAACACGACGCATGGAAGTTCACTAAGCCCTCAGCTGCGCCTGGAGACGGAGACGCCATCAACGCGCTTCTTTCCGCCGTCGCCAACGCCAAGACCAGCGCCATCGTCAGCGAAACCGCGGACAGCCTGCCGAAGTATGGACTCGCATCGCCAGCAATTTCGTTCAGCGTCGCGGATGCCAAAGGCGGGATCGCAACGTTGCTCGTGGGCAAAAAGGAAGGCGACGAGTATTTTGCGCGCGATGCCGCGCGCCCAACTATCTTCCGCGTCAATCAGGACCTGTACAAGAAACTTGCGGAAAATTTCAGCGACCTGCGCGACAAGAAACTCGCCCACTTCGATCCGGCAACGATTACCCACGCCGAAATTCACAACGCCAGCGGCACGATCCTCGCCACGCGCAAGAACGAAACAGATTGGGCTTTGGACGCACCAACTCAAAAAGACGAAAAGCCGAGCGACAAGCCGAAAGACAATCCGCAGCCCAAGCCGCTAGGTCTCGACAAGCTCTTCACTCCGCTGCAGCAGGCCACTGCCGACGAAGTCCTCGACAAGCCCACGCAAGCCAACCTCGCCAAACTAGCGAAACCCGCGTTCGAAGCGATTCTCACCGACAAAAGCGGAAAAATTCTGAAAGTTGAAATTTCACAGGAATCCGGTGGGTTCGTTTACGCGCGAACGAGCGAATCCCAGATCACGTACAAACTGAAACCACAAATTCTCACAGACTTGAGTTTTAAGCCCTCGGATCTGACTCCCTAGCCGCGGGCACGCAACAGCGCCGCCAAAACAGGCGCGCGCCGCCCCGCGCATGCCAGTTTAAGCCGCAGCGGGCGCGCCTTCCAGCATGTTTTCAGTAGGCCAGGTGGCCAAAAGCAGCACTTTTCCCGTTACGGGAGAGATGTGCACATAGAACACCTGTGCGTCGCTCCTAATCTCATACAGCTCAGGGTGTCTCGGATCGGGAATCGCCTGCGCGCCACTGGCCAGCAAATCGCCCAGCTCGGCGATCAATTCCCTCGGGTGGTCCCGCAAATCTTCAATCTGCATCTCACGTTGCCAGCGCATCA
>Ga0209274_10001979_pt1 | contig 10278 bp, 8 predicted proteins | sample HubBroMetageREF1_FD_188343 | JGI IMG/M metagenome (GOLD analysis project Ga0209274, IMG submission 188343) | Reference soil microbial communities from the Hubbard Brook experimental Forest, New Hampshire, USA - Hubbard Brook CCASE Soil... | ecosystem: Environmental > Terrestrial > Soil >...
CCCGCGAGCGCATCGCCAAGCTGATCGACGCGAAAACGGAATTCTTCGAGCTTGGCCTCTACGCCGCTCACGAGATGTACCAGGAATGGGGCGGCGCTCCCGCGGCGGGAACGATCACAGGCCTCGCGCAAGTTTCCCACCGGCGCGTGTTGATCATCGCGAATGACGCCACCGTAAAAGCGGGCGCGTTCTTCCCGATGACCGCGAAGAAAGTGATTCGCGCGCAGAACATCGCCATCGACAATCGCATCCCGACAATTTACTTGGTCGATTCCGCCGGCGTCTTTCTCCCGCTGCAAGAAGATGTCTTTCCCGACACGGATGATTTTGGCCGCGTCTTTCGCAACAACGCTGTGATGAGCGCGATGGGCATCGCGCAGATCACCGCGATTATGGGAATGTGCGTCGCTGGCGGCGCCTATTTGCCGGTGATGTGCGACCACATTCTGATGACCGAAGGCAGCGGCCTTTTCCTTGCCGGTCCTGCGCTGGTACAGGCTGCAATCGGCCAGAAGACGTCCGCGGAGGACCTCGGCGGCGCGAAAATGCACGCGCAGATCAGCGGGACGATCGACTTCCGCGAGCCCGACGATCCTGCATGCATCAACCGCATTCGCGCGCTCGTCGATAAAATCGGACATCGCCCCGGTGCCCCGTTTGACCACAAGCCCGCGCGGCCTCCGGCCTATTCACCGGAAGAGATCTACGGAATCTTCTCTTCGGAGCCATCGAAGCAATACGACATGCGCGAAATCATCGCGCGCATCGTCGATGCCAGCCAGTTCGAAGAGTACCGCGCCGAGTACGGGCAAACGCTTCTATGCGGTTACGCGCGGATCGGCGGCTGGGCTGTAGGCATCGTCGCGAATCAGAAGAAGAACGTCACCGTCGCGGCGCCTGGGACCGGCGACAAGCGCATCGAATTCGGCGGCGTCATCTATACCGAGTCGGCGGATAAGGCCGCGCGCTTCATTCTCGACTGCAACCAGAATCTCGTGCCTCTGATTTTCCTCCACGACGTGAACGGTTTTATGGTCGGCAAAGAAGCGGAATGGAGCGGAATCATCCGCGCAGGCGCAAAGATGGTGAACGCGGTGGCGAACAGCGTCGTTCCGAAGATTGCAGTGATTTGCGGCGGCAGCTTCGGCGCCGGGCACTATGCCATGTGCGGCAAGGCATACGATCCGCGTTTCATTTTTGCGTGGCCGACGGCGCGCTATGCCGTCATGAGCGGCGATTCCGCTGCCGGCACCCTCGTCGAAATCAAGATCAAGCAGCTTGAGCGCGAAGGCAAAAAGCTCAGCGACCCCGAGAAGAAGGAATTGTACGAATCGATTCGCGCCACCTACGAGCATCAGACCGATCCACGCTATGCGGCCGCACGGCTGTGGGTTGACACCATCATCGACCCTGCACACACGCGCGAGGCGCTGATCGAAGCCCTCGAATCCGCGGCGTTGAATCCGCACGTGGCCGAATTCAAGACGGGAATCCTGCAGACGTGAGGGAGTTGAAAGTCGATAGTTGAAAGTTGAAAGTAACATCTAACTTGCGAGGCGACTTCCGCTGGTGAGAAATGCAACGCTTCACTGATCTGACCGTATGGCAGCGGAGTCACTCACCGGTGCTAGAGATATATCGCCTTACGCGCGATTTCCCGGGCGGAGAGAGATTCGGTCTCATTTCGCAGATCCGGCGCGCAGCACTGTCCGTTCCCACGAACATTGCCGAGGGCTCTAAACGGATTGGCAGACTTGAGTACGCTCGCTTCCTGAATATCGCGGAGGGATCGGTGGCTGAAACTCAGTATCTGCTGCTGGTGAGCCGAGACCTGGGATACCTGACCCAACCGTCCCATGACGCCGCGCAGAAGAACCTTGCTGAGATAGCCAAAATGCTCCACGGCTTGCGGGTCAAGGTTCAAGGAAAGGGATGAACATGGAGGGACGTCTTGCCTTACTTTCAACTTTCAACTTTGAACTTTCAACCCTCGACCACGAAGCCGGACCAAACCGCTCGGAGCAGAAATCTTGAGCGAGGTCGCCATCGTGGAATGTCCCCGCGACGCGTGGCAAGGGCTGCGGCAAATCATTCCGACGGAAGAAAAGATTCGGTATCTCACCAGTCTCGTGTCGCTCGGTTTCCGGCACATTGACGCCGTTAGCTTTGTGTCGCCGAAGCACGTGCCGCAGATGGCCGATAGCGAAGCTGTGATGAGGGAGTTGAGCAAGGTCAAATTGCCTGCGGGTGGAGCCCCAGAAATCATTGGCATCGTCGTGAATGCGCAGGGGCTTGATCGCGCGCTTGCGGCTCCCGGCGTGACCACAATCGGCTACCCTTATTCCATATCCGCATACTTTCGGCGGGCGAATGCGAATATGTCGCGTGAAGAGTCGCGCGAGCTGGTGGAAAAGTTGCAGCGCGATACAAAAGCCGCCGGCCGAAAGCTCGTGATCTACATCTCCATGGCCTTCGGGAATCCGTACGATGAGCCGTGGGGGCCGGAAATCGTCGAAGAAACGCTCGTTTGGCTGAAGGATGTCGGCGTGCGGACCGTCTCGCTCGCGGATACCGTCGGCACTGCGTCGCCGGAAGAAGTCGCCCATTTGTATGGCACGGTAAAAAACTGTGTCGCAGGCGTCGAGATCGGCATTCATTTGCACAGCAGGCCGGAAGGCGCCGCCGAAAAAGTTCTCGCAGCGTATGAGGCGGGTTGCCGCCGCTTCGATGGCGCCCTCACCGGCCTCGGTGGATGTCCGTTTGCAGGAGACGCGCTTGTGGGTAATATTCCCACCGAAGCGGTGTTGACCACTTTGGCAGCGCGCGGCGTTTCGACTGGCATCGACACGAAGTCCCTAGCGGTGGCCTGCGCGATGACTCACGAACTCCGCGAGCAGTACGCGCATGATGCGGAAGCCGCGAAACCCAATTGAATGAAACCCGATGCGGCTCACCGCACCCTTCGCTCGCATCCGCGAGCTCAGGGCAGGGAGACGCTGAGGACGCAGAGAATACACGGTCAATGAACTACGAGACGGTCAAATACGAAATTGCGGACCAAGTCGCGACCATCACGTTGAATCGCCCCGACAAGCGCAACGCGATTTCGGCGCAGATGATCGACGATCTCGTCGCGGCGCTCTGCGAAGCAGACGAGGGTCCCGCTCGCGTGGTCATCATCACGGGCGCCGGCAACGCGTTCTGTGCGGGAATGGATCTGGAGGGTCTGCGCGCGATTGCCGGTCAGTCGCCGCAACAGCACCTCGAAGACTCAAGGCGCATGGCGAACATGTTCTACCGCATCTACAGTTTCCCGAAGCCGCTGATATCGGCGGTAAACGGCGCGGCCATCGCGGGCGGATGCGGAATTGCGACGCTTGCGGATTTCACGCTGGCGGTTCCCGACGCGAAGTTCGGATACACCGAAGTGAGGATCGGCTTTATTCCGGCGCTGGTTTCGGTGTTTTTGCGGCGCCAGGTGGGCGAGAAAACCGCGCGCGATCTGCTGCTCAGCGGCAGAATCATCGATGCGGCCGAGGCGCATCGTCTGGGACTGGTCACCGAAATCGTTCCACCAGAAAAGCTCGGCGAGCGTGCCCGCGAACTCGCTGCTTCCCTGCTTGCGTCGAGCCCCACGAGCATTCTCCGAACAAAGCGTTTGCTGCTGAAGAAGGACGAGGACGCGCTGCGCATGGAAATCGAACACGCGGTTCGCGAGAACGCCGATATTCGCTCGACACACGATTTCCGCGAAGGGCTTTCCGCGTTTCTTGAAAAACGTCCGCCCAAATGGACGGGACACTAGGCCGCTCCCAATGACGCCTTACTCCGAGACAACCGTGCGCGTGCGATACGCGGAAACCGACCAGATGGGCTTGGTCTATTATGGAAACTACTTCACGTGGTTCGAAGTGGGCCGCGTCGAGCTTTGCCGCCAGCTCGGATTCGAGTACAAGCAAATGGAAATCGAGGACGACAGCTTCATCGTCGTGGCCGAGGCCTCGTGCCGCTACAAGCGCCCGGCGCGATTCGATGATCAGCTCACGATTCGCACGCGCGTGACCGAGTCCCAGCGTCGAACGGTGAGATTCGGATATGAAATCCTGAACGCAGTTTCCGGCGAATTGATCGCAACAGGAGAGACACTGCACGTCATCTGCGACCGAGCGGGGAAGCCGAAATCGCTGCCGGATAAATACAGGAAGTACTTCCCCTCCGGCGATGACCTTTCCGACGCAGCCGCGTCCGAGGCAGCACACATACCGTGAGAACCCGCGAATGAAATTTCCAATTGACGGCGAGCATTTGACGCTCGAGCAACTCTACGCCGCGGTATTCGAGCGCGCCGAAGTGGAGCTTTCTGCAGGGGCTCGCGAGCGAATGAATGCTTCCCGAACGGTGATCGAGAGGCTGATCGATTCAAATACAGCCGTCTACGGCGTGAACACCGGGTTCGGCAAAATGGCGTCCGTGCGCATCTCGCGCGAGCAAATTCGTCAGCTGCAGGTGAACCTGGTTCGAAGTCACGCGTGCGGTGTGGGCGCGGCGCTGCACGAGGCCGAAACGCGCGCCATGCTTGTGTTGCGCGCGAACGCGATCGCAAAAGGCTTTTCGGGCGTTCGGCCGGTAGTGGCTGAGACGCTTTGCGCCATGCTGAATCGCGGCGTGCATCCGGTGATTCCGTCCCAAGGCTCGGTGGGCGCCTCTGGAGACTTGGCTCCTCTCGCGCATCTCGCACAGGTGGCGATCGGCGAAGGCAACGCCGTCTACCAGGGCCGCAAGATTTCGGGCGCCGATGCGATGCGTAGCGCCGGAATCGCCCCGCTCGCTCTCGATGCCAAGGAAGGTCTCGCGCTGCTAAACGGAACCCAGGCGATGCTGGCCTTGTTGGCGCTCGCGCTTCGCGAAGCGGAGGCGGCCGTCAATACAGCCGACGTTGCCACCGCGCTCTCGCTCGACGCGCTGCGAGGCAGTCCCGCGGCTTTCGATGCGCGAATCGCGAACGTTCGGCCGCACCCTGGCCACGCGATAACCTCGCGAAACCTCGAGCGACTGAATCGTGGAAGCCAAATTCGCGAATCTCATCGGTCGCCCGAAAAGGACCCACGCGTGCAAGATCCGTACAGCCTGCGCTGCGCGCCGCAGGTACACGGCGCCGCCAGAGACGCGCTGGCACAGGTCCGCGGCACCGTCGTCATTGAGATGAACAGCGCTACGGACAATCCCCTAGTGTTTGCCGATCCGGACGGCTCCGGCGAGGTCCTGAGCGGCGGGAATTTTCACGGGCAGCCGCTGGCGATGGCAGCCGACCAACTGGCCGTCGCGCTCGCGACGCTCGGCGGAATTTCGGAACGCCGCATCGAGCAGATGACCAATCCCCAGACGAGCCAACTGCCGGCGTTTCTCGTGCGCGAGGCTGGCCTCAATTCCGGGTTCATGATCTTGCAGGTGGCGGCGGCCGCGCTCGCGAGCGAAATGAAGGCGCTCGCGGTTCCCCACTCGGTGGATTCCATTCCCACGTCGGCCAATCAGGAAGACTACGTTTCCATGGGCATGGGCGCGGCGCGCCGCCTGCAGTCAATGCTCGCGAACCTGCGAAATATCCTGGCGATCGAGTTGTTAGCCGCGTGCCAGGGAATTGATTTGCTCGCTCCGTTGCGAACCGGGATCGAAGCGCGAAAAGCTTACGATATTGTCCGCGCGCTATCGAAGACCGTCGACTCCGACCGCTCTCTCTCCCCAGACATCGAAACCGTAGCGCAGGCAATCGCAGACGAAAGCTTCAGCAAACTCCTTTAAGCATCGTTACGTGGTTTTCTCAGCGCTCTCCGCGCCTCTGCGGTGCATTTTCAGGTTTCTCGGTGCCCTCCGGGTTTCTCCGTGCCCTCTGTGGTAAGGCTTTTGAACTTCGCCTTCGTTTCTACGCTAAAGACTGAAACAAGAACATCCCGAGCCGGAGCCCCACCACGTACTTGAATGGCGCCGCGCCCAGCGAGTAATGCCCGCACGGAAGCGAAAGAGTCTCGATCTGCAACCCGTCGCGATGCACTTCCCGCAGAAACGCGTTCGTGAATTCCGGCCAGAACGTCGGATCGTAGCGTCCGCTGATCGCCAGGATTTTCTTGCCGGTGCCCTCGAGGTTCACGATATACGGAAACGGGCTGATGGGCGACCAGTAACGCCGGATGTCCTCGTGCGACACCTTCGTCTGCAGAGATTCCCACACGTTCAACGTCGTGATGCCGTTCGCCACCACGTCGCCGCAGTACGTGGCCACATGCAGGAACGCGCCGGCGCGCAGCGCAGGTTCGTGGCAGATCGTAACGAACGCGATCGAAGACCCAATGCTCGTGCCAACGATGCCGAGCCGGTCGTAGCCTTGGAGTTCAAGCCAGCGCAAGGTGCGCCGGACGTCGAGAACAGCCTGCCGATTCGCCTGAAGCGTCAGCCCGATGTTCGCGGAAACGAGATAATCGCCGCGCGGATGGTCCGGAATCGCGCGCCGGTCGTGATACGGCAGGCTCATCTTCACGGCCGTGATGCCGAGCCGATTTAGCCAGCGGCAAACGTCCTGTTGCTCCTCCCACCGCGCGTTCCACTGCGCGAGGACGACCACCGCCGGCCCAGTTTGTCGCGCGCGAAACACTTGGCCGTAGACGCGGTTGTTCTCAGGCCACGGCGACGCAATTTGGCTTGTGAACGTCAGAACGTCGCCATCTAGTGCGTAATCATTCGCCGGTGTTGATGCATACCATTCATCACTGTGGGCGATTGTTTCGTCGACGAATCGATCGAGAAACCCGCGTGGGTCGGCCTGAGAAGCGGTGCCGCCGATGTACTCAAGCCCCCACGCAAATGGCAAGACGCGGCGGTTGGGCTCCTGCGCCCAGCGCATGTGCTCGTAGCGGCGAATTTTCTGTTCGAGCCAGCGCATGGCGGCGAGTTTGCGGCCGAGAGTCTACCGTCAGCCGCGATGGGGAACAACCCTGATACTGGGCGAGCTATTTTGGCAGAGTCTTGTTGCCGGTGATAGTGAAGTGAGCCTCAACCATCGGCAAGCCGGAACCGGGCTGTCCGCCGCCCACTGAAATTGTGTATTCGCCGGGAACGATGACGTGCTCACCTGCTTCGTTCACTTCACTCAGGTCGCGCGGCAACAGCGAAAAGTGGAGATGGCGAGTTCCGCCAGCGGCCACGTGCACGCGCGAAAAACCGCGAAGGGCGTGGATCGGCGCAAAATCCGATTTCGGGAACGTGATGTAAACCTCCGCCACCTCGTCGCCATCGCGCTGGCCGGTGTTCTGCAGGTTCGCGTCGAGATCGAGACTCGACCCGGCATTCAACTGGGCTGACGAGAGTTCCAGGCCGGTGTACGCGAACTGGGAATAGCTGAGCCCGAAGCCGAATGGGAACAGCGGCTGGCCCGTGAAGTATCGATAAGTGCGATTCCGCATCGAGTAGTCGTCAAACGGCGGTAGATCGGCCACGGACTTGTAGAACGTCACTGGCAAACGCCCAGCCGGATTGTTGTCGCCCGCGAGCGTTTCTGCGATGGCCGTGCCGCCCTCTTCGCCGGGATACCAAGCCGCGAGAATTGCGCTCGCTTGGCTGGGATCGACTGCGACTGCGCTGCCGCTCAGCAGTGCGACGATCACCGGCTTCCCTGTCGCGTTGAGTGCTCGCAGCAAGTTCCGCTGCGGCTGCGGCAGAGCAACATCCGTGCGATCTCCGCCATAGAATCCCGGAATGCTCATGCCCAAACGCATCCATTCGTGCTCTTCACGCTCCAGGTTAGGCGAGATGCCGACGCAGGCCACCACGACATCAGCCTTTTCCGCGGCGGCGACGGCTTCGTTGCGCTGAGCGTCCGCGGGCGCATCCCACAGCAGCGTGATGCCGGCCACGTCACCGCCGAACGAAAGATTGCGGTTCGTGTCGCCGCGCCTGTGCGCGTATTCCAGGCGAATGTCGTGCGCGCGCGTGTCCGCAAAGCGAATCGAAATCATCAATTGCGGCGTGGTAGGCCGCTCAACGAGGAGCTTGCCGTCCAGGTAGAAGCGAAAGTCGTCGAAGTCTTTGCACGGATAGCAGCCGGGAATATCGATGCCGAGTCTGTAATCACCCGGCGCCGGCGGCGTGAACGTGCCGGTCCATCGCACCGAGAACTTGCCGTTCTTGAGCCCCGGAATCGGATCGAGGCCGGACCAGTCGAAACGAATCGCCTCGTCCGTTCGCGTCAATGCAGGCGTGCCTTCGAAATTTGCGTTGCTGAAATATTCTCCGGTCAGACCGCCGGGCAAGGATGCGTCCGCGCCCGCGCGCGCAGGCCGCAAAGCCGTCGCCGGGACCGGCACAGGCATCTCGTCGACCAGCTTCGATCCCTGCGCGTACACGATCGTGCCCTGCTTTCCGAATCGACGTTCGATTCCAAGCAGCGGCGTGACGGGATCGGTCGGTGTACCGTTGTAATTCCCTTCCAGCGATTCGACCAAGTCAGCCTCAGGCCCAATCACAGCGATCGTTTTCACACTCGACGCAAGCGGGAGAATTCCTTTGTCGTTTTTCAACAGCACAATCGATTCGCGCGCCGACTGGAGCGCGAGCGCGCGATTCTTCGGCGAATCGATTACGGTGAGCGGCGTCTTTGCGTACGGCACGCGGTCGGGCGGATCGAACATTCCCAGCCGAAATCGGGCAGTGAACAGCCGCTTCACAGCACGATCCACGTCCGCTTTGCTCAGCAGTCCCTGCTGCACAGCCTGGGGCACGTCTTTGTATTCGTCGCCGCACGAAAGGTCGGTGCCCGTTTTGATCGCGAGAGCGATGGCGTGAACATTGTCCGGCGCGTAGTGATGGTTGTCCCAAATGTCGGCGACGGCACCGCAATCCGAGACGACGTAACCCTGAAAATGCCACGCGTCCCGCAAGTGATCCCGAAGCAGCAGGTCAGACGCGCACGCAGGCTTGCCGTCGACGGCGCTGTACGCGCACATCACCGAATCAGCCTTCCCTTCGACGACAGTCTCGCGAAACGCCGGGAGGTACGTGTCTTCCAGATCGTGGGGCGAAACGTCCACGTTGGTGACGTGGCGCAGCATCTCCGCGCCGCTGTGCACTGCAAAGTGCTTCGGTGTCGACACCGCCCTCAGGTACTTCGGATCGTTGCCTTGCAAACCCTTGACGAACGCTGTGCCCAAGCGTCCGGTGAGGAACGGATCCTCGCCGTATGTTTCCTGGCCGCGTCCCCAGCGGGGATCGCGAAAGATATTGATATTCGGTGACCAGATCGTGAGCCCGCGATTTGCGCCTTCGTAATTCGTGGCCACGGCCTCTTCATACTTCGCGCGGCCTTCAGTGGAAATAACTTCGGCGGTCTGCTCGATCAAGGCCTCGTCCCAAGTGGCGGCTGCGCCGATCGCTTGCGGGAACACGGTCGCCTGCCCGGCCCTGCCAAAGCCGTGGAGGCCTTCACTCCACCAGTTGTAGTAAGGAATGCCGAGCCGCGGGATCGGCTTCGATGTGTAGCCCATCTGCGATGCTTCTTCTTCGATGGTCATGCGCGAAACCAAGTCGTCCACACGCTTCTCGACTGGCAGATCGGGATTCTTGTATGCCGGAGCGGCATCGCTGCTTTTCGCAGCCGGCGCATCTTGCGCGGCGGCTCGCATGCCAAGAAGCGACAGAAGAAGAACCGGGAAAACAGTTAGGCGCGCCAGTGGAATATCGATTTTTCTCATGAAGGCTCCTGGAACACAGTGGGCAAGTCGGGCGGATTATAGTCCCAGCGAAGGCGAAAAAACAAAATCTGAGGAATGGCCCCATCGCGGGAGACCTTCAACGCGGCTTCGGCCTGCCAGCGAGAAGCAGCCACCCGACCAGAGCTGCGTTTTTCTGGTCCTGGGTCCAGGGCGGACCGAGTTCCCGGCCGAGATTCGCGATCTTTGATTTGAGCCTGGCCGCCGGAGTGTGCAATTCCCCAGCCGCGATGTCGAAAAGCTCCCGCTCGCGAATCTTGGATACTGGAATTCCAATTTCGGTACACGCGCGCTCGAACACGTTTCGGAAAAACTCGCCCTCCGCCGTGTGGATCAGCGCATGAGAGGCGAGCGTGGCGGCAAGCGCCGGCAGCGGGCGCCCCGACGCCTGCAAAATGCCGCAGCCGATCACCTCATGCTCCGAATCGCGAAGCGCCTTCACGACACTCCGCAAACCCGCCGTGGCAAGGCGAATAGCGGTCTCCTCGCAGCGGTCGAGATGGCTTTGGGCTTCACTAAGGGG
>Ga0209274_10001982_pt1 | contig 10264 bp, 5 predicted proteins | sample HubBroMetageREF1_FD_188343 | JGI IMG/M metagenome (GOLD analysis project Ga0209274, IMG submission 188343) | Reference soil microbial communities from the Hubbard Brook experimental Forest, New Hampshire, USA - Hubbard Brook CCASE Soil... | ecosystem: Environmental > Terrestrial > Soil >...
GTTAGGATGGTTCCAGATGGTTTGCCAGTTGAACCCGAATGCGAACGCGATGCTGCTGAGTGAGTCGCCCTGATTGACTTGGTATTCTTGGCCCATTGCGATATCGTGCTGCGGGCGCCAATCCGTATTTACATCGGTTCCAGGGAGCTTGTCCATACGGAAAAAGCCGCCTCGTGGGAACCCGGACGATGTTATCACGGGGCCGCTGCATTTGTCATTCGGCGGAGCGGGATAAATCCCGCGCGGGCTTGAGCCCCCAGTGCCTGACACCGGTTTTCATCACTACGCCCATCATGACTGACTTGGCACCGCGGCAGCCTCGGGAGAGAACCTCAATTGCGTTTCGCGCGGCGGGGTTAGGGCCTGGGGGTTCGGCGCTTCAGTTGGCCCGGCGTGGTACGTAATATTAAATTTTATTAATGTATGTAGCGTGGCGACTGGTGTCGATGTAAAATTCATGGACCGGACGCCAAAATGGAAGTTCCGCGTCATAGGGAACGCATGGCCGGGTGTCCGGAAGTTGAGAGCGAGGCCGACGTTCGGCGGGATGCAGTAACACAGTCTGCGCATTTTGGATTTCGGAGGAATCCACAGAACGTGCTGCATGCCGATGTCACCAACGGCGCCCTCGGAGTCTCCCGATGCAAGTCGTGAAATTCGATTCATGATGCTGTAGTACACAGGACGGAACCAGGAGTTGAACTACATCGTACAGCCCGGCGACTGCATGGCGAGCATCGCCGTTCAATACAAGTTTTTCTGGGAGACCCTATGGAACCTGCCGGAAAATGCCGACCTGAAAAAACTTCGCCAGGACCCCTACGTTCTGTTCCCCGGCGATCAGGTCTTCATCCCCGACCTGCGAGTCAAGGAGATCCCCTGCGCGACCGACCAGGAGCACATTTTCCAGAAGAAAGGCGCGCAGGAGCGCCTGCGGATTGTGATCACCGACGAAGACGATAACCCTATAACCAATCAGCCTTACGTACTGGAGGTCGACCAGAATCTGCGATTCGACGGCCAAACGGACGGCAGGGGGGCGATTGAACAGACCATCCCTCCGAACGCCTGGAAGGGTCACCTGGTGGTTGGGGAAGGCGACGACCAGCGGGAGTACTTCGTCAGCCTGGGCCGCGTCGATCCGGTGGGAGAGATCTCCGGTGCGCAGGGCCGGCTGTTGAACCTGGGTTACTATGATGGACAAGTTGACGGACAGTCAAGCGCTCAAACGACCACTGCGCTGCTGCTCTTTCAGGACAAGTATCAACTTCCACCGTCCGGAGAGAACGACGACGCCACGCAAGCTAAGCTGAAGGAGATCTTCGGATGTTGACGCGTCCCCCGGGCGGCATGACTGGCGTCTGACGTATACTCAGACGCACCCACAAGAACATCATGGCAATTAAGCCTCGTGTCTACAACCTGTCCTGGTATAGCCAGCCGCCGGGAACTGAGAAGAATCCCGCGGTAGTGGCGCGTCACAACACCTCCACGATCAGCGCCCAGAAGCCGATCGGGGTGGTGATCCTGTATCCCGCGTTGGCGACCCCGGAAATCCTGGTGGGCGACACCGACAAGCTCGAGATCCTGCTGTTGACTCAAAAAGCCTATGACGTAGACAAGCTGCGAACGCGTATTGAATCTCAATTGAAGATTTCGCTCGGACTGGACCCCGCCAAAGGCTGCGCTGATCGTGCCCTGTTCGTCGACGGGTCGGGCGCGCTAGTCGGCACGGAGCAGGACCGGACCATCGACATTGAGCCGATTCCGTTCGGGACCGGCGAGTTGCTCACCACCCTCTCCAGCCGCTTCTCCGGCTACGTAGACAAACGGGCCTACAAGATATATTCGGATGCCGGCTACAAGACCCTGTACCGAGTGTCGATGTCCAGCAAGGTCCTGGAGGCGGCTATTGGAAGTTCCGCTCTCAGTTCGGTGGGGGAGCCGCAGGATGCGATCGTCAACCAGATCCTCGATAAACGCAGCCCGTGGGCCAAGCAGGACGACAACAAGTATTACTGCTTTCCTAACGGCGACGACGTCGATCACACCAGTTTCGATAAGTCCAATCCGATTCAATCCTACCACCCGGTGTTTCACTACGGCGAGAATGACCTGACGTATGCCAATCTGGGGCACCTTTCGGACGTTCACCTTGCGGCCCGGCAGCAGGTTCTGGCAAAAACCAAGGCCCGCGTGATCGACTACTGGGACATGGGCTCCGACATCGACCTGGGTAGCTCTCCCTTCATCGGCGGCCTCGTGAATATCTGCTCGAAGGACATGGTGCAGATCCTCGGCAAGCTATCCGCCGGCGCCGACCTGCTGCTGATCGGCGGCGACCTGGTGGATTTCTTGCGGAGCTGCTATCTCTCCCCGAAAGTTTCCCCGGATATCGCGGCCGGGATTCCTTCGCACGTGTGGAAGGCTGTCGGCCTGGGAGACTCCTATACCGACAACTACAAAGACGGCGTCGATATGATCGCGTTCTTCAGCGTCCTGCTGACCTACTGCCGCACCTACCAGATGCCGGCGTATGCGATCTCCGGTAACCACGACTGCTACCACTTGCCCTACGGTCTGTCGCCGCGGATCGACGCTGTGGTAGCGGAGAGGCGCGCCAACGAAGGCATACCGTCCGATCATAATCTGACCTTCTATGAAGCGATTCTGGCGTTCGGCGAAACCTATCGGGCGCTCAAGAGCGGCCTCAAATCTCCGTTCAAGGCTGACATGTTCGACTGGTTCTATATGGTCTTCACGCCGTTCACCGATTACTCGGTAGAGCTTCCCAAACAGTACCTGGTTGCTTTCGGATGGGGAGATCAGGAGGACCTGCTGGACACGCCGGGCACCGGCCATGGTTTCGGACACCTGCCGAGATCCAAGGACACCATCTCAGACGAGCAATTGGCCATGCTCAACACGGCGATCGGCAAGAAGAAGAAAGTCCTTCTCATGACGCACTTTACGTTTGCGAGTTATGACTACTCGATCCCCGTGAACCAGGGCGAATTCACGCTCGGAGACGTGTATATCAGCTCGATCAAGAATTACAACCAGCACAACTTCGGTACCTTCGAACAGAACCGGCAGGAAATGTTCGAAACCCACTGCGTGAAGAAACGGGATATCCAGATCATTCTGACGGGCCACTCGCACCGGCGGGCGTTATACCTGGCGGACCGGCTCGATTCCGGCATTGCCACACGCACTTCGGTCAAGACGCGCCACTTCGATTTCGACGCGTTCAGCCATGTCAAGGCTACCTACCCGGATAAGATCGAGCCGGCGATTATCGTCTCCGACTCGGGGGGAACGATCCCGCGCTATAACCTGGCCGGCGAATTCAACGGACGCGGCAGCGATCCGCCCTCCGGGACCTCGATCCAGTTCGACCCGGGCAGCGGCGACTTGTCGGGTGTCGCGGCGGCGCGCGCCGACATCTGCGTTCCGCGCATCGTGGTCGGGATCGATTACCTGGACATCCAGGAAGGCAATGACGTAATCGTGAAGTTCGAGTCCGACAAGTTCAGCATTGCGGACGAGAAGACCGGGAAACTGACTGCGATCGCGTTCGGGATCGGCCTGAACGCCGACCTGGTGAAGGCGGCGTTCTCGATCCGGTCGCTGTCGTTTTTTCTGAAATGGTCGCTCAGCGAGCCGTGGCGGAAGATCGCGCTGACCCACACCGGGGTCGAACGCTTCTCGATCACCGGCGCCACTGACGTCCAACTGTTCTCCCATTGGTTTGCCAAGAACCGCTCGCGCGGCAGCTTCCTGGCGATGCAATTCGGCAAGCCTCCGGGCTTAAATTTACCGCGGTACGATTTCGACAGCCCGTGGTGCTGGGAGTTCCAGGTGGATTTTGACACCTCGGGCGGCGGGGTTTTCGGATCGGCAACCGACAAGGTATACAAGATCAAGCGCGATAAGAAACGGGCCGAGATTCCGGATTTCGATTGGCGGCGCGCCAATATGCCGGGAAAATATAAATAGGCCTCTGGCCAAAGCCATGGCAATGACTGAACTGGATCCCGCGGACAAGGCGCTACTGAAAGACATTCAGGCGTTCAACCAGGAGTATGCGGCGGCCGGTTGGCACATCCAGGACAAGGTAGTGACGGAAGACCTGTCGCGCATTCTGCTCGTCCGTTCATCGATAGCCTCGGCGCAGTTCCTGTACGTCGCCTGGAAGTCGGCTATCTTGACGGACACGCATTTCAGCAATGTGGAGTTCCAGCAGGCGGAGTTCGCCGGCGCTCATCTTCGGGCCGTCACATTCCGGGACTGCAAGTTCGTGGTGTGTTCCTTCGCTAAGGCGACGCTGACCGATTGCCGTTTCATCAACTGCACTTCCGAGGAGTTGAACGCGCGGGATGCCGTCTTCGAGGGCTGCCAATTCGAAACCTTCGCGGACGGTTCCGGCGTGTACGGCTCAGCCTCGCTAAACAACTGCAGCTTCGAGCGGTCCCGGCTGGACAACAGCTCGTTTTATGCGACGAAATTCAATGATGTTCCCCTTCGGCAATGCGAGCTGAAGAACGTGATCTTCGCCGGTATCCAGGGTTTCGGACTGCTGTTCGAGGATGCCACTCTTTTCAATTGCGGTTTTGAAAGGAGCCGGTATGGCAGCGTCACGTTCAGCCGCGGCCAGAGCAAAGGACTGACTTTCAACGCCTTCGATTCGGAGAAGCTCGCCATCGAGGACTGCGCCAGCATCCAGGCGCTGACCGTTTGCGACAGCACGTGGACCGCGCCGGCGATCGGCGGCTGCCCAGCGGTTTCCGAACTGACCCTAAACCGGTCCCGCATGAAGGACCTCGTGATCGAACGCTGCCAGATCGCGTACTTCGAGATGCAGGATACCGAAGTCTCCGGCGGCTCTCGCATCGCCGATTGCTCCATAGCCGGCTTGAATCTGGAACGGAGCTCGCTTCGCCTCCTGCGGATGTCGAACTGCACAGTGGCGGTTTACCTCATCGCCGACGGCGCTACGATGGACGGAGTAGTCCTCGGCGGGCTGGTATACGCGCCGGATCTGCAGTTCAGCGCCCGTGACGTGAAGTATCTCAACGCGTCGGCGGAGTTCGGCAGCCGCTAGAGAGGTGGAAAGTGGGTTTGGCTTCATGGTGACGGCGGCAGGTTGGTTGGCGATCGTGGCAGGCGCCGTTGTGACCCTGCTGGGATTGCTGCTGGCTGGCGCGATTTTCTCCGGAAGGGGCGTTCCGGTCAGCGGCGCCGGGCTGTTCCTGGTGCTGTCTCTGGGGGCGGGCCCGTTGCTCACGCTGGCCGGGATCACGATCGTAGTCTCCGGTTTCAAATTGATGGGAGGTTACGCGTGGGCCCGGACGGTTCTGGAGAGTGTCTCATGGGTCGCACTGTGCGCGTCGATCGGATGGCTGATATACAGCGCCAGCTCCGTGCGCCACATCCATACGATTCATGTGATCCAAGGTACATTGTTCCTGCTGGTCACCGGCGCACCGGCGATCGCGATGATCCTGCTGTTGCGTTCAAATGTAATTCAGCGGACGCTGACGAGGTAAACCGGTCCGGCTGGCCCGCCGCGAATGGCCGCTGAAGCAATTGCGTGTCCGATCAAGGCGCGCAGTGCAATCGAAGCGACTTCCCGGAAGATCGAATCTTATGAGCGTGACGCTGAATACCGATCATAGCCCAAGACCGCCTGCCCGATCTTGTTTCCGGCTGATTCGGTGTTTCACGGTGCCCTCGGTCGTGCTGAGTTCGCTGCCTGCAACCCTCGACGACCAAGGACAGGTTACCCCGTTATGCTTCCTGCTCGTATTCCAGTCCAAGGCATCGGACACGTTTACGGTCTTGGGCATCGACGCCGGATACATCCCTCCTTGCGGCGATTTTCGCCGACTCCTTCGCTCTCGGCTATTTCGGCTCCCAAGCATCCTTATCCATATTGGGAAAAGTCACCTGGCAAGTGCCCGGATCTATATTATCCACGCGGGCGAAGCCCTTATCGTCCAGCGTGCCATCCGCCACCGTGCTGCCATCGGGCAAGGTGATCGCGTAGGGCTCGCCGGCGACCGGCTGGCCGGCTTCGTCCACCAATTTGATTTCAATATAATGCTTCTTGTCTTTGTTCTCCGGCGCGTTCGGGTCGTGCGTCGGGGCATCGGACGCCGCCGACTTCTTGCTGGGAGTAGCCGGCGACAGATCCGTGAGTGTCATGCTCGCCGGCCCGGTCCCCGATCCCGATACCGAGGTCACCGCGCCCGGATCGGCGTCGGCCGCATTGGCCGCATCGGTCGGCGACAATGGCGAAACCAGCGATCCGGCGCTGCCCGAAAGCGCCGAGCCGCCGCTGTTGATCTGCACCATGGTGCCGAAAATCGCCACGCCGCTGGCATCGATCGTGATGAAATTTCCCCCCACGCAGAGTGTCAGCCCGGTGGACGCTTCGATCACCACCTGCATGGCTTGCAGATACAGATTCTGCGTCACCTGGCTGCTGTGATTGCCGCTGAACTGCTCAATCACGTCGCCGGTCACGGCCAGCGAATGCGAGCCAGTAATCGAGATCGCTTCCTTGCCGCTAATCGTCAGGTGGTGGTCGCGGCCGATCTTCTCGATATGGTCGCGCGTCAGATCGAGGTGGCTGTCCCGGCCAGTCTTTTCCAGCTTGTCACGTGTAATCACCAGGTGGCGGTCCTCGCCGATCCACTCCCGGCGGTCGTTCTTGATGCGCATATCCATGTCTTTCTCGCCATGGATGAAGATCTGCTCTTTGCCTTTGTTGTCCTCGAAGCGGAACTCGTTAAAGCCGCCGCCACCTTTGCTGCTCATGGATTTCCAGGTGCTTTGCGTCTGGTTATCCGGCAGCGTGTAAGGCGGCATCTGGTCCCCGTTGTAGACCGAGCCGGTGATGATGGGCCGGTCCGGATCGCCTTCCAGAAAACTGACGATCACCTCCTGGCCGATGCGGGGGATGCAAATGAAACCCCACTGTTTGCCGGCCCAACCCTGCGCGACGCGGATGAAGCAGGAGCTGTTTTCGTCGCTTTTGCCTTCGCGGTCCCAACGGAATTGCACCGTGACGCGTCCGTACTTGTCGGTCCAGATCTCCTCGCCGGACTTACCGACCACCGTGGCGGTCTGCGTTCCGTCGATTACCGGCTTGCGGGCGCGGCGGGGCGGGCGAAACGGCACGGAGTTGGGAATCGCTTCAAAGCGGTTGCGGTAATCGAACGGGTCCGCCTGGCCGGCGCGGTAGCTGGCGTTGCGGGCCTGGTGCTCCAGCATCAGGAGCGTGTAATCCATGTTGGCGCTGTCGCGGTAGTGGTCGCTCAAGGTGAACTTGTAACCGCACTGGAAGCCCATGCAGTTGCTTTCGCCGCGCACGGTGGAGATGTTGACCTCCAGCTCCTCCAAACGGATACGGGCGTAGTGGTCGCCATCGTCCTTGGTAAGGTACTTGCCGGGATAATCGTAAGCCTCGCCTTTCTGCTGGCCGGCCAGGGTGGAGAAGAGGCTGGTGTTAGGCTTCGTGAAATCGTAATCGGTGTGCGAGGCTGTGCCGGTCTGGACGCGGAACTCGGCCTCCAGGGTGGCCACGGTTTCGTCGTCCAGCAGCCCGCCCGTGCTCGGCATAAACCGGGCGGTGGGCTGGTCGGGGCAGGCGGCAAACGCAGTCGTATCGTCGGCCAGCACCAGGGTGTGCTTGTCCTGGCTCTGCTCAAAGAAGTAGAAGATGCCTTCCTCCTCAAGCAGACGGGAAACGAAATTGAAGTCGGTTTCACGGTATTGCACGCAATATTCGCGCGGGCTATAGGTGCCCTTCAGAACGGATTTGAAATCCGAAAATCCGCGATCCTTGAAAACCTTTTCCACGATGTCGGGAACGCTCATATTCTGGAAGATGCGGCAATCCGAAAACAGCGTGAGAAACCAGAACCAGGGGACCACTTCGGCCTCGTAGGCGGCCATCCCGTCGGTTCCGTATTCCAGGAGCTTCATGCGGTTGATATTGCCATGGATGTGGCGCTCGCTGTCTTCGTCCAGCTTGATCGACAATACGGCAGCCTTGGTGAGCAGGCTCTGCATGTCCACATTGGGATCGGGTGAAAGCAGCCGCAGCACGAAGCGGAAGGGCTCGGATACGCGCTCGATGCCGACGAAGCTGTCCAGCAGCAGGGCATCGTCACCTAGCGGCGTTTTTACGCGAAATGGCCGATCAATCTGTGTAGGTGTCATGCTCCATCATCGCCGCCTTTCAGGCGGCATGGCCGGCTGAAAGCCAGCCTGCGGGCAGAATTGCCCGCCCCACAATCTGCTCAGAATTTCCTAGTATACAAACGAACCATCCTCTCCGATCCCGACCCGAATGGCTTCCGGCTTGGCGCCCTCTGCGATGCGCCCCAGCAACTGCCGCGAGATATCCGGCAGCAGAGTGTTGGTGAGTATATTATCCACGTTTCGCGCGCCGCTTTCCACCTCCGTGCAGCGCCGCGCGACTTCATCGATCAGCGCCGGATCGTAGGTCATGTCGATGTGGTGGGTTTCCTTCAGGCGGCGCTGAATCTTGGCCAGCTTGAGCACGACGATCTTCTTCAGGTTTTCGTCCCGTATCGGAAAATAGGGAATGATCACGAGCCGCCCCAGAAACGCGGGCTTGAAGATCTTGTTCAGTTCCGGCTTCAGAGCGTTCACCAGCCCGGCGGGCCCGGGCATGGTTTCCGGGTCGGCGCATAGCTTCATGAGCGTGTCGGTGCCGGCGTTGGAAGTCAGAATAATGATGGTGTTCTTGAAGTCGATCTGGCGGCCTTCCCCATCCTCCATCATGCCTTTGTCGAAGACTTGGAAGAACAGCTCCAGCACGTCGGGATGGGCCTTTTCCACCTCGTCCAGCAGCACTACGGAATAGGGCCGGCGCCGCACGGCTTCCGTCAGAACGCCGCCTTCTCCATAACCTACATAACCGGGAGGCGATCCCTTCAAGGTCGAAACGGTGTGCGCCTCCTGGAATTCCGACATGTTGATCGTAATCACGTTGTGCTCGCCGCCGTACAGCAGATCGGAGAGCGCTAATGCAGTTTCGGTCTTGCCGACGCCGCTGGGTCCTACCAGAAGAAACGTGCCCACCGGCTTGTTCGGGTCGTCCAGTCCGGCGCGCGCAGTGCGGATACGGTGGCTGAGGCCCTCCAGCGCATGGGATTGTCCAATCACGCGTGCCCCCAGGTGGGATTCCAGTTTCAGCACTGTGGCGATCTCGTCCTTCAACATCTTGCCTACCGGAATGCCGGTCCAGCCGGAGATCACCTCGCCTATGAGGTGCGCATCCACGCAGACCCGCATCAAGGGCGTTTCACCCTGGATGGATTCCAATTCGGAGTTCAGCCCGTCGAGTTCGGCGCGCAGGGCGGCCAGGTCCGGGCCAGCGGTAGGGGCCGCGGCGGTCGCTGCCCCGGCGGCGGCTGCCCCGGCGGCCACTGGCGCTCCGGTTTCAAGTTGTGCCCGGATCTCCCGGATGCGCGCCACTAGATCGCGCTCCCTTTCCCAACGTCCTCGCAGATCCTCGAGACGGGCCTGGGTAGCGGCCCTCTGGCTTTCAATGGCGGCGATGCGCTCGGAATGGTCCACACCCACAGCGGCTTCCCGCCGCAGGATGCGCATCTGCACTTCCAGATCGTCCAGAGTGCGCATGGCGTCCTCGATCGGCGCGGGCGTGGCGTTCTGCCCCAGCGACAGACGCGCGCAAGTGGTGTCCAGCACGCTCACAGCCTTGTCCGGCAACTGGCGATCCGCCAGGTAGCGATGCGACAGCTTCACGGCGGCGGACAAGCCTTCGTCCAGGATGCGCACGTTATGGTGTTTCTCGAGCGACGGAACCACGCCGCGCAACATCAACTCACACTGTGTTTCGTCGGGCTCCTCCACTTTCACCAACTGGAAACGGCGCGCCAACGCCGGATCCTTCTCGAAATACTTCTTGTATTCGGACCACGTGGTTGCGGCGATGGTGCGCAGTTCGCCGCGCGCCAGGGCCGGCTTGAGCAAGTTGGCGGCGTCGCCCTGGCCGGCCTGACCGCCCGCGCCGATCATGGTATGGGCCTCGTCGATGAAAAGGATAATGGGCGTGGGCGAGTTCTTCACTTCCGCGATCAAGCTCTTCAGGCGATTCTCGAATTCGCCCTTCACCCCGGCGCCCGCCTGCAACAGAGCCAGGTCCAGCGTCCGCACTTCCACGTTCTTCAGCACCGGCGGCACATCGCCTTGCACGATGCGTAAG
>Ga0209274_10001984_pt1 | contig 10257 bp, 11 predicted proteins | sample HubBroMetageREF1_FD_188343 | JGI IMG/M metagenome (GOLD analysis project Ga0209274, IMG submission 188343) | Reference soil microbial communities from the Hubbard Brook experimental Forest, New Hampshire, USA - Hubbard Brook CCASE Soil... | ecosystem: Environmental > Terrestrial > Soil >...
CGACCTCGCGGCGGGTCTGGCTGATATGCGCGCTCATCTCGCGCAGCTCTTCGCGCAGCACGTTGAACTGCGCATCGTCGCGGCCGCTGCCGTTGCCGTCTTCCTTGGCCTTGCCGCGCTTGGCGACCGGGGCCAGCGCCTCCTTGACGTCGCGGGCGAGGCGCCTCACTTCGGTGATCGACACGAGGCGGCCGCGCTGCTCGCGCATGCGCAGGAAGGCGCGCCCGCGCGCGTCGCTGGCGATCGCTTCCTCGATGTCGAGATATTCCTCTTCGGTGAGTTCGGGCCGTTTTGCCTTGGCCATCAAAGCGCCCCTAGCACCGCCTCGATCTTGCGCTTGAGCGTGTCGGCGTTGAACGGTTTCACGATGTAGTTGCTGACCCCGGCCGCCTTGGCGGCGACGACGTTCTCGGTCTTGCTCTCGGCCGTGATCATGATGAAAGGCACCGCCTTGAGCGAACCGTCCGAGCGCACTTCCTTGAGGAAATCGAGGCCCGACATGGGGGCCATGTTCCAATCGGAGATGACGAGGCCATAGGCCTTCTCGCGCAGCTTGCGGAGCCCCGTCGAGCCGTCCTCGGCCTCTTCGATCTTGGTGAAGCCGATCTGGGACAAGAGGTTGCGCAGTATGCGTCGCATCGTGTTGTAGTCGTCGACCACCAACACATGTTTCTCGAGGTTCCGCACAGCGCATACTCCAGGTCAAGGCCAGGGGACGGACCAGAGGCTGACGCCACTGGCCGCAATAAGCGGAAAAAATAGCAAGCTTCGGTTGAACGCTAGTTAACGCCGGGCAACGCCCGACCCCGCCCTTGGAGCCACCTAGATGACCCGAGGATCCTTAACGGCCGGTTAGCAGCCGCTGCAACGGCAAGGAGTAGACGAGGAGGAGCGACTCCGTGCCCGGGTTCTTTCGGCCGATGCCGGCATTGGAGATGTGGTCGAAGGCGAGGCCGAGCCGCGAGTCGTCGGCGAAGCGGTAGGCGAACTCGGCACCGGTCTTGAACTCGGTGGCGGCGCCCAGATCCTTGCCGCCGCCGCGGCTCCAATAGCCGACCGTCGCCACCGGCATGATGACGTAATGCTGGGCGATGATCAGATCGGCGCGCAATCCGCCATAGCCATAGAAACTGCCGTCGCTGGTGACGAGTGCGCCCACCAGCGGCTCGAGGAAGAACAGGCTGTAGCCGAAACGGTATTCGCCCCGGACCTGCGCGGCCGTGTTGTTGTGCAGCACGTCATAGACGCCGATCCCTGCGGCGACGAGATCCGGTCCCTTCCCTCCGGCGAGGAAATCCGATCCGTCCGCCCGCGCCGATGGCGCGGCCAAGAGGGCGAGCGAGAGCGCCGCCGATCCAATTCCGCCGATGCGCACCCTGATCCCCCTCGCGGATAAAGCCGCAGGCGGCATCTTAGGGCGCCCAAGTCCGCTGGCAAGACACGAAGAGGTTAGAGGATGCGCCGGAGCTTCTCGGTCGCCGCGATGAGCCGTGCGCGGATGCCCGGTTCCATCGCAGAATGGCCGGCATCGGGCACGATCACGTATTCCGCCTCGGGCCAGGCGCGGGCGAGCTCGTCGGCGCTCGCGATCGGGCAGACCATGTCATAGCGGCCCTGGACGATGATCGCCGGCAGCCGGCGGATGGCATCGATCCGGCGCACCAGGTCGTCCTTCGGCGCCACGACATTGTTGCGAAAATAATGCGCTTCGATGCGGGCGAGGCCGAGCGCCATCCGATCCTCGCCGAAGGCGGCGACGGTGTCGGGGCTCGGCAGGAGGGTGGAGCAGGCGCCCTCATAGGTACTCCACGCGCGCGCCGCCGGCATATGCACGGCGGGATCGGGATTGGTGAGACGGCGATGATAGGCTTCGAGCAAGTCGGTCCGCTCGCTCTCCGGCAGGAAGCCGGAGAAGGCCCGCCAGGCTTCCGGGAAGACGGTCCTGATGCCGTAGAGGAACCAGTCGACCTCGGCGCGCCGGCAGAGAAACACGCCACGCAGCACGAGGCCGAGGCAGCGCTCGGGATGCGCCTCGGCATAGGCGAGAGCAAGAGTCGATCCCCAGGAGCCGCCGAAAAGGACCCAGCGCTCGATGCCGAGATGGCGGCGCAGCGCTTCCATGTCGACGACGAGATGCGCCGTCGTGTTGTCGGCCAGCGAGCCGAGCGGCGTGGAGCGGCCGGCGCCGCGCTGGTCGAAGATGATGATGCGATAGTGCTGCGGGTCGAAGAAGCGGCGATGGGTGGGCGTCGCGCCGGCGCCGGGTCCGCCATGGAGGAAGGCGACGGGCGTGCCATGGGGATTCCCGGATTGCTCCCAGTAGAGCACATGCGGCGCCTCGACCCTGAGCAAGCCAGTGGCATAAGGCTCGATCGGCGGAAAGAGATCCTGGCGCGTCATCGAAATGGGGATCCTCGCTGAACGAGGTGCAGTCTAAGGCGCGGCGGCGCAAAGGCAACCGAGGGCCGTCTGAACCTTGATCGGGCTCGATGATGCGGTATTGTGGAAGCCAGCTCGGCGGCCAGCAATCCGTTCGATCCCAGAAGCTTGCGGCCCGGGTCTTTCGGTTACCGGGAGGATGTCCCTTGAAACGTCGCCTCAACCGCCGCGATTTCGGCCACGGCCTCGGCGCGACGGGCGCCGTCCTTGCGCTGGGCGCGCCTCGCCTGGCGCGTGGCGAAGCCGCGCCCCTCAGGATCGGCAGCCTGCTGCCGCGCTCGGGCTTCGAGGCGGTGATCGGCCAGGGCTGCCAGCGCTCGGTCGAACTCGCCAAGAAGATGCTGCCGGCGCTCGGCTATTCCTTCGAGGTCATCGACGCCGATACGGAATCGAAACCCGAAGTCGCCCGCACCCAGGTGGAGAAGCTGATCCGCGACGGTGTCCACATCCTCGTCGGCGCCTTCGACTCGAGCCAGACCGCCGCCATCGCCCAGGTCGCCGAGCAGAACGGCATTCCCTTCGTCATCAATATCGGTGCCAATCCGGCGATCACCGAGCAAGGCTACAAATTCGTCTTCCGCAATTTCCCGACCAGCATCATGCTCGGGACGCACGGGCTCGAGCTCTTCAACGCCCTCTTCGCCGCTACCCAGACGCAGCCGAAGACCGCGGTCTTGATGCATGTGAACGACACCTTCGGCCAGTCGGTGGTGAAGGGCATCAACGCCATCATGCCGAAGCTCAACCTGCCCTTCACGATCGTCGAGACCATCGACTATGATCCGCAGGTCAAGGATCTCTCGATCGAGGTGGCGAAGGCCAAGGCGGCCAAGGCCGACATCCACATGGTGGTGACGCGCGGCGTCAACGACGCCGCCATGATGGTGCGCGAGATGGTGAAGCAGAAATACGAGCCGATGGGCATCATCAGCCCCGGCAGCCCCGGCATGTATCAGACGGATTTCTTCAAGGTGCTGGGCAAGTTCTCGGACTACGCCGTCACCAACGTGCCGTGGCTCGACCCGAAGCAGGGCTTCGCTCACGAGTTCGAGGCCAGCTACCACAAGAGCTATCCCGGCGAGGTCTGCGACATCGACGCGGGCTTCACCTTCGAGGGCGTTCTCATCTGCGCCGATGCCTACAAGCGGGCGAAATCGACGAAGCCCGAGGCGCTGGTCGAGGCGCTCAAGGCCACGAATATCAAGGACCGGGTGATGCTGGGCGGCCCCATCACGTTCAACGAGAAGGGCCAGAACGTCAATCTGCCCTCGGCCTGCGTGCAGAACCGCGACGAAAAGCCAACGGTGGTGCTGCCCGCCGAGAACGCCGAGCTCAAGCCCGTCTTTCCGGTACCCGGCTGGTCGAAACGCGCGTAGTGCGGCGTCGCCACGCATGACCAGCGCATTCGCGCAATCTCGAAGCGGCCAAAATTTAATTCTCCCTCGCCCCCACGGAGTGGGGGAGAGGGTAGGGTGAGGGGGTGTCTCAGTTCACTCGGCGCCAGCCTTCGCGTGTCGAGACCTCCCTCACCCTACCCTCTCCCCCCGCAAGAGCGGGTGGAGAGGGGCAATTTGAGGATTGCGGCGAGAGAAGATCGCCATGCCGATGGCGCGCTTGCGCCAGCGCGCGATGATCTATCTCAACATCATCGTGGCGGGGCTGCTGACGGGGGCGGTTTATGGGCTCATGGCGCTCGGGCTCTCCGTCATCTTCGGCGTCATCCGCATCGTCAATTTCGCGCATGGCGAGATGATGGTGCTGGCGATGTATGCTGCAGTCGTCCTCAACCGCTGGCTCGGGCTCGATCCGCTGACCGCGCTGCCGCTGGTGACGGCGGCGCTCTTTGTCGCCGGCTATGCGCTGCAGCGCGGCTTTCTCAACCGCTACATCGCGCGGCCCGACCATGAGCAGTTCCTGCTGCTGCTGGCGGTCGCGACCGTCCTCACGGCGAGCCTGCTGATCGGCTTCGGTCCCGATGCGCGCGGCGTCTCGCTCGCCTACGCCTATGATTCCTACGAGCTCGGCGCCCTGCTTCTCGACAAAGTCCGCGTGCTTGCCGCTGCCGGCGCGGTGGCAGGGGCGGCGGCACTCTGGGCCTTCTTCCGCTTCAGCCGCACGGGCACGGCGATCCGCGCCTGCGCCGACAACCAGACCGGCGCGCAAGTCGTCGGCCTCGACGTGAAGCGCCTCTATGCCGTCACCTTCGGCCTTGGTGCCGCCTGCGTCGGCGCCGCCGGCTGCCTCCTGCTGCTGCTCATCGATGTCGAGCCCTATATCGCCGCCGATTACACGCTGCTCGCCTTCATCATCGTCATCCTGGGCGGGCTCGGCAGCATCGCCGGAGCGCTTCTCGGCGGGATCCTCGTCGGCGTCTCCGAGGCGCTCGCCGGCTTCGTCCTCGAGCCCTCTTTCAAAAGCGCCTTCAGCTTCGCACTCCTCATCCTCGTCCTGCTGGTCCGGCCGCAGGGCCTGCTGGGGCGGCGATGACCATCGGCCGGCGGCGCCCTGTCGTCCTCCTCGCATCGGCTCTTCTCGTGTCGGCCGCGGCGGCGCTGCCGCTCCTGCCCTTTGTCGACAACTATGTCGTCTCGGTCTTGATCGTCGCACTCTTCGCCGCCTATTTCGGCCAGGCCTGGAACATCGTCACCGGCTTCGCCGGCCAGCTGTCGCTGGGGCACGCGCTTTATGTCGGCCTTGGCGCCTATGCGGCGGGCGCGCTCTTCTTCCATTGGGGCGTGCCGCCCTGGCTCGGCATGCTGGCGGGCGCGGCGGGCGCGGCGCTCGCGGGCGCGGTGATCGCGGCGCTATCCTTCCGCTTCCGCGTCGGCGGCGTCTATTTCGCGCTCCTCACCATCGCTTTCGCCGAATTCACCCGCATCCTCTTCGATCATTTTTCCTGGGTGGGCGCCACCAGCGGCCTCTATCTGCCGGTGGCCAATCGGGCGCATGACGATCTCTTGCGCCTGCGCGGCTCGCCGGCGATGTTCTATTACGTGCTGCTGGCGCTGACGCTGGGCGGCCTCGCCTTGAGCCGCCATCTCCTGAGTCGCCGCATTGGCTACTACTGGCAGGCCATCCGCGAGGACGAGGACGCCGCCCAGGCGCTCGGCATCGACGTCTTCCGCTACAAGGTGGCGGCGATGGGGCTGTCGGCGGCCATGACCGCGGTCGGCGGCGCGCTTCTCGCCTTCTATGACAATGTGCTTTTCCCGGATACGACCTTCGCCATCGGCCGGTCGGTCGAGATCATCACCGCGCCGATCATCGGCGGGCTCGGCACGCTCGCGGGTCCTCTGATCGGCGCGGTGGCGCTGACGGCGCTGGGCGAGGTGACGACCCGGCTCGGCAGCGGCCTCGCCATCGACGGTTTGAAGCAGTGGCTTTTCGGTGCAGCGCTGCTCGCCGTGGTGGCGCTGCAGCCCGCGGGATTGTGGCCATGGCTCCGCTCGCGCCTTGGCCTTGGCGGGGATCGGCGATGACCGCCGCGCCTCTCCTCGCTGTGCAGGCGCTCGCCAGGCGGTTCCGCGGCCTCCAGGCGGTCGATGGCGTGAGCTTCGCCGTGCCCAAGGGCGGCATCGTCGCGCTCATCGGCCCGAACGGCGCGGGCAAGACGACGACCTTCAACCTCATCGCCGGCGCGCTCGTGCCCGACAGCGGCCGCGTCGTCATCGACGGCAGCGACATCACGGGATGCCGACCGGACCAGGCCTGTCACGCCGGCATCGCCCGCACCTTTCAGCTGGTGAAGCCCTTCGCCGCGCTGACGGTGATCGAGAATGTCATGGTCGGCGCGCTCAAGAACGGCACGGACATGCGCGAAGCGCGCCGCGCCGCTGCCGAGCTGCTGGAGCGGCTCGGCCTCGCCGGCAAGGCCGAGACGGCGGCGCGACACCTCACGCTGCCGGAGCGCAAGCGCCTCGAGACGGCGCGCGCGCTGGCGACGCGGCCCAAGATCCTGCTGCTCGACGAAGTGATGTCGGGCCTGCGTCCGGCCGAGGTCGACGCCATGGTCGCCACGCTCGCCGACCTTTCGCGCGCGACGGGTCTGGCGATTCTCCTCACCGAGCATGTCATGCGCGCGGTCATGGCGCTCTCGCATCACATCGTCGTGCTGCATCACGGACGGAAGATCGCCGAAGGCACGCCGGAGCAGGTCTCGCGCGATCCGCAGGTGCTCGAATGCTATCTCGGCCGCGCCGCTGCCGGCGGGGGTGGCTGAGCCGTGCTGGCCGTGCGCGATCTCGATCTCTTCTATGGCGACGCCCAGGCGCTCGATTCCGTCTCGGTGACGGTCGCGTCGGGCGAGATCGTTGTCATCATTGGGGCCAACGGCGCCGGCAAGAGCTCGCTCATCCGCGCCGTCTTCGGCATGGAGAAGCCGAAGGGCGGCTCGATCCGTTTCGAGGAACGCGAAATCCGCGGGCTGCCGTCTCACGTCATCTGCAATCTCGGTATCGGCCAGGTGGCCGAAGGCCGGCAGATCTTCCCGAACCTGACCGTGCGCGAGAATCTGGAGATGGGCGCGGTGCTGCCGCGGGCGCGCGCCGGCGCAGCGGCGGCGATGAACCGCGTCCTCGCGCTCTTTCCGCGCCTCGCCGAGCGCCGCCGCCAGGCCGCCGGCACGCTGTCGGGCGGCGAGCAGCAGATGCTGGCCATCGCCCGCTGCCTCATGGGCCAGCCCCGTCTCGTGATGCTGGACGAGCCCTCGCTCGGTCTCGCACCGGTGGTGGTCGAGGACGTCTTCCGCGTGATCCGCGATCTCAACGCGCGCGACGGGCTCACCATCGTGCTCGTCGAGCAGAACGTCGCGCAATCGCTGGCGCTCGCCCATCGCGGCTACGTCCTCGAGAACGGCCGCGTCGTCATGGAAGGAAGCGGCGCGGCACTCCTCGCCGACGACCGCGTACGGCGCGCGTATGTGGGGCTTTAGGAGAGAGCCGCTCGAACGTCGTATCCGTCCGGCAGATTACCTCTGACGTTTCTTCGCCTCTGTGAGGGCAGCGGCGATGACGCCGAGCGGAAGTATCAATTTCAGCGGATCATCGAGCAATGCCAGAGCCCCGAATCGCTCATACCATCCGGCTGCGCGCTCGTCCTTCGCGTCGACAGCCAGCGCAACACCTCCGACTTCCCCCGCGACGGCCAAAGCGCGCTCGCCCGCGGCTAGCAGCAATTCGGCGCCAAGCCCGCGGCCCTGCACGGAGCGATCGACGGCGAGACGGCCGAGCCGAAAGACGGGCACTTCATAGCGGCCAAGCTTCTTGGTCAGTTTCGCCGGGACGCGAGCAAACTCAATCGCACCGGGCGCGATCGAATAGAAGCCCAAAACGCGCTCATGCGCTCCAGTCGGCACAGCTACAAAGGTCTTGGCGCCGCCGGACTCGTGATTCTGTCTCGCGTAGCGATCGAGGTACTCGTTGAGCTCGGTCGAGCCGCAATCGAAGCTCTTTCGGTCATGATGCCGCCCGATCGGTTCTTCGCGCCAATCCACCGTCGGAATTACTTCCGGGCAGTGCGGCGGCGTCGTGCGGCAGCCAAGAGGGCAGGTGTTGGTTTCGGCGGGTTTTCCAGCAACTCCATTACGCGTGCGCTGTCGCGCTTGCTGAGCACGATGCGTTCGGCGCGGTCCACCGCTGCGCGCGCCACGGGCAGAACGTTTCGCATGACGTAGCTGGTCAGGTCGAGCCTTTCATAAGCGGCGGCGGCGGCCAGAATCCGTTTCTCTTCCTTGGTTGCCCGCAGCTCGATCCTGTCCTCACGGGTCGCGCGCGTCGCCGGCATCGCAGTCTCCAGTTTGGCACCTCGTACGGATTATATCCGTACACGCCGATCAAGTCAATGCCGTCGCCATCCCGGGCATCTCTCCTGACGCAGCGGCGCTGGCGCGCAGACTTCATCTGCTCCCTGATCGTCCCAATTCCTTGCGCACCAGCGCGGCGCCGGCGGCGAGGGCGGCGAGCTTGCCGTTGGCCACGCTGCGGTCGAGCGGGGCCATGCCGCAATTCGTGCAGGGATGGATGCGTTCCGCCGGCACGAAGGCCATGGCGCTGCGGATGGTGCGAGCGACCTCCTCGGGCGTCTCGACCGTGTCGCTCGCCACGTCGATCGCGCCGAGGAGGACCTCCTTGCTGCCGAGGAGCGCGAGGAGGTTCAGCGGCACGCGCGAATTGGCGCATTCGAGCGAGATCTGGTCGATGCGGCTCTTGGCGAGCGCCGGAAAGATCTCCTCATATTGCCGCCACTCGCCGCCGAGGCTCGCTTTCCAATCGATGTTGGCCTTGATGCCATAGCCGTAGCAGATATGGACCGCCGTCTTGCAGCGCAGCCCCTGGGCCGCGCGATGCAGCGCCTCGATGCCCCACTCCTTGACCTCGTCCATGTAGACATTGAAGGCGGGCTCGTCGAACTGGACGACGTCGACGCCGATCGCCTCGAGCTCGCGCGCCTCCTCGTTCAGGAGCTCGGCAAAGCGCATCGCCATCTTGACGCGGTCGCCGTAATGCTCGTCGGCGATGGTGTCGATGATGGTCATCGGGCCGGGCAGCGTGAATTTGAGCCGGTGCTTCGTATGCGCACGCGCCAAGGTCGCCTCGGTGCGGTGCACCGATCCCTTCCGCCGGAGCTCGGTGACGACGGTCGGCACGTCGGCGGTGTAGCGGTCTTTGCGGATGCCCATCTTGACGCGGCGGGCGAAGTCGATGCCGTCGAGCCGCTCGAGGAAGCCATGGACGAAATGCTGGCGCGACTGCTCGCCGTCGCTGACGATGTCGATGCCGGCGTCCTCCTGCTCCTTGAGCACGAGCAGCGTCGCGTCGCGCTTCGCCTCGGCGAGCGCTTCCCCTTCCTGCGCCCAAGGCGCCCACAGCACCTTGGGCTTGGCCAGCCAGAACGGCTTCGGCAGGCTTCCCGCAATCGTCGTCTCGAGCATCATGATCCTCCCGGCGCTTTGGCCGGATCATAAGCTGCTGCGCTCGCGCGCGAAACCTCTGCTATACTCGGGCACCATGGACGAACGGCCCATGGCCTCGAGGGAAGCGCAGAAGACACTCTTTGCCGAGCCGGCGGTGACGGTCGAAGCGCTGCCGGGCGGGGGCATGATCCTGCGCTCGCCGCAAAAGCTCGGTTCCTGTCACCGCTGCGTCGGCGAGATGCTGGAGCTCTGGGCCGGGCGCGATCCCGGCCGGCTCTTCCTCGCCGAGCGCAACGGCACCGGCGGCTGGCGGCGCCTCGCTTACGGCGACGCGCTCCGCGCCACGCGGGCTATCGGCCAGGCACTCATCGACCGCGGCCTCGGGCCCGAGCGTCCGGTGATGATCCTCTCGGACAATGGCATCGACCATGCGCTGCTGGCGCTCGGCGCCATGCATGTGGGCGTGCCGGTGGCGCCCGTGTCCGTCGCCTATTCGCGGCTTTCCCAGGATTTCGCCAAGCTGCGGTCGGTGCGCGATCAGGTGGCGCCCGGCCTCATCTTCGCCGATGACGGCGAGCGCTACGGCGCTGGGATCGCCGCCTTGGGCTTGCGCGATGCCGAACTCGTGGTGAGCGCGCGGCCGCCCAAGGGCATCGCCGCCACGGCCTTCAGCGCGCTTCTCGAAACCCGGCCGGGGGCCGCGGTCGACGCCGCTTATCGGGCGGTCGGCCCCGACACCGTCGCGAAGATTCTCTTCACCTCGGGCTCGACCGGCGACCCCAAGGGCGTCATCAACACGCAGCGCATGCTTTGCGTGAACCAGCAGATGTATGCGCAAGCCTGGCCGTTTCTCAACGAGCGTCCGCCGGTGCTCCTCGACTGGCTGCCGTGGAACCACACTTTCGGCG
>Ga0209274_10001985_pt1 | contig 10255 bp, 8 predicted proteins | sample HubBroMetageREF1_FD_188343 | JGI IMG/M metagenome (GOLD analysis project Ga0209274, IMG submission 188343) | Reference soil microbial communities from the Hubbard Brook experimental Forest, New Hampshire, USA - Hubbard Brook CCASE Soil... | ecosystem: Environmental > Terrestrial > Soil >...
TGAGCATCTCGGTATACCAGGGGAGCGCGCGGTCGAGACTTTCGAAGATCGACGTCACCTTGGGCACGACCACGACCATCATCACCGTGATGAGCACCGAGCCGATCACCATCATGAGAGCGGGGTACGCAAGCGCCGCGGCGACCTTTCCCCGCAGCTTGGATTGCGACTCCAGAAAGTCGGCGAGACGCTCGAGCACGGCCTCGAGGGTGCCGGAAGCCTCGCCCGCGGCCACGGTGCTCACGTAGAGATTCGAGAAGACGCGCGGATGGGCCTCGAGCGCTTTGGCGAGGGACCCACCCTCGTTCAGCCGGTCGACGATCTGCGTCAAGACGCGCTTCAGCTCGAGCTTCTCGACTTGCTCGATGAGCGCCCCGACGCTCTCGACGAGAGGAATGCCGGCGGCGACGAGCGTCGCGAGCTGCCGCGTCATCATCGACACGTCGGACAGGTTGACGCGACGAAATACGGCCAACGCATCCTGCGAGCTCAGCGCGCGGGACCGCGTTCCTTGGGTTTCGTGCGCGTTGGTCAGAAGCACGCCTTCGCGCTTGAGGTTCGAGCGCAGGGTGCGCGCATTGTCCGCGTCGCGCACGCCGCGAACGTGCTTGCCGGACGTGGCCAGGATGCCGCGGTACTCGAAGACCGCCATGGCTACTGCGCCGCCCCCGACACGACCGCAGCGTCGACGTCCTCCTGCGTGGCCGCAAGAACCTCTTCGACCGTGGTCATTCCGGCGATGACTTTGCGCGCTCCGTCGTCGCGCAGCGTGTTCATGCCTTGTTCCCAGGCCACGCGCTTGATCGTCTGCGCGTCGGAGCGCTTGAGGATGAGCGGCCCCACCGCGTCGTCGATGAGCATGAGCTCGTAGATGCCTCGGCGCCCGCTAAACCCGGTCTGGGTGCACTGGTCGCAGCCGCGCGCCTTGTAGAACATCGGGCGATTTTGGATGTCGAACGTTTCGACCGGATCGCCCTGCGTGACCGTGCGCGGGAAGTAGCGGGACGCCGCATTTTCGCGCCGCTGCTTGCGCGCGCGAACCCGCTCTGCCGTCAGACCGAGCTCCTCAAGCTCCGAGTCTTCGGCGGGATACGGGTACTTGCAGTGCGGACAGAGCACGCGCACCAGACGCTGCGCCAGAATTCCGATCACGCTCGAGCGCAGCAGAAAGGGCTCGGCGCCCATGTCGATGGTGCGCGTGATCGCGCCCGCGGCGTCGTTCGTGTGAATCGTCGAGAGCACCAGGTGTCCCGTGAGCGATGCGTTGATCGCGATCTCGAGCGTTTCGTTGTCTCGGATCTCTCCGACCATCACGATGTCGGGGTCTTGGCGCAAGAACGCCCGCAGCGCGCCCGCGAAGGTCAGGCCGATCTTCGGCTGAACGTGGACCTGATGAATCCCCTGAATCTCGTACTCGACCGGGTCTTCCGCGGTCAGAATGTTGAGGTTTGGACGATTGATCCGATTGATGCAGGCGTAGAGCGTCGTCGTCTTGCCGCTTCCGGTCGGCCCGGTGACCAGGATGATGCCGTCCGGCTTTCGGATGAGCGCGTCCATGAGCGCGTACTCGCCGGGGCTGAAGCCCAGGTCCGGCAAGTCGAGCAAGACGCTCGACTTGTTCAAGAGTCGCATCACGATTCGCTCGTACCCACGGCTCGTCGGAATCGTGCTGACGCGAATGTCGAAGCTCTTGCCGGCCACTCTCTTCGTGATGCGGCCGTCTTGGGGGAGGCGCTTCTCGGCGATGTTGAGGGCGCTCTCGATCTTGATACGGCTGATGATGCTGTTCATGAAAGCTCGGGGGGCACGCCTGGCCACGTAGAGCTCGCCGTCGATCCGATAACGAACGATGACTTCCTTCTCCTCCGGCTCGATGTGAATGTCGCTCGCCCGCTCCTTCATCGCCTGCAGAAACAGCGAATTGACCCAGCGGATCACCGGGGCGTCGTCGTCGGAGTCGAGGATGTCGCCGGCTGCCTCCTCGTCAACTCCCGAGTCCTCCCCCTCGAGCTGCTCCTCTCCGGCCTGGCGCTCGTACACTCGATTGATCGCATCCTCGATACGGTCGCGCCCTCCCACCGAGGCCTCGACCGGCTTGCCGAAGATGACGCGGACGTCGTCGAGCGCTTGCGTGTCGAACGGGTCGGCGCAAATCACGTGAACGGCAACCTCCGACTCGCGCACGACGATGAGTCGGTGCGTCTTGGCAAAGGCGATCGGCACGCGCGTGGCCAGCGACGTGGCAATGTCCGCCGGGTCGATCCGTTCGGTTATCCCGAGTTGCGCCTCCTCTCCCAAGGCTCGCGCCAGCACCATCTCGTCGACCGCGCTGCTGTGAACGAGCAGGTCGAGCAGGTCCGTCCCGCGCTCGCGCTGTACGGCCCACAGAGCTTCGAGCTTGTCGGCGGGGATCGCACCCCTCCGAACCAAGACCTCGCCGAGAAATCGCTGCTCCGCCGCCATTCGACTATCGCTCCATCCTTTCGAGGTTGCGGGCAGGCGGCGCGATGTTGAGGTTGGGGGGCGGAGCTGGAGCAGGGGGGGCCGGGGCCGGCGGAGCTCCTGGGCTCGCCGCTGCGGGTGGGACCGCGGGCGCGTCGTCTGGGGTGCCCGAAGCAGGGGCTGGGAGCTCGAGGGGTTGACCTGGGTCGTGCGTTTTGATCCCGGTGGGACGCGTGAGCTCTTCGAGCACCCGCTTCTCCTCGGTCTGCAAGTACGACTCTCGTATCTCTTCGAGGAGGCCGTTCGTCCGCGAGTAGTCCTTGGGCGGCTGGTACTCGGTGTCGTCGCTGAAGACGAAGTAGTGATCCAGAAACTCCTGGCGCTCCTGCATCTTGCGTTCGAACACGGCGCGCAGGTCGGCTTGCTCGCGAATGATGTAGGGCGTCAGCACCAGGATCAGGTTCGACTTCCGAAGCGAGGTGCTGCTCGAACGAAAGAGAGCCCCGAGCACCGGGATATCTCCCAGGAGAGGGATCTTCGTGTCGGTCCGCGCAATCTGGTTTCGCATCAGCCCGCCGATGACCACGGTTTGCTGGTCTTTCACGACGAGCTGCGTTTGGGCCGTCCGCTTGGAGAACGGCTGGGCACCGAGCGAGCCCACCGGCGCGAGGCCCGAAATGTCGCTGATCTCTTCGGTGACCTCGAGCCTCACTTCGTCCGAGTCGTTCAGGTGCGGTACGATCTTGATCTTGGTGCCGATGTCTTGGCGCGGCGCCGTTCCAAACCCGCCGAGGGCACCGAGACCCAGTCCCCCGAGGGCACCGAGCGGCGACGCCCCGGCGGCGCCCGTCGTCGGCAGCGAGCCGAGACCGCCCACGTTGCTCTGCAAAGGGATGTTCTGACCGACGTTGATCTCGGCGGGAATGTTGTCCGTCGCCAAGATATGCGGTGTGGAGAGCACGTCCGAATCGTTGGTCGACGCGAGAGCGTTGAGCAGCACGCCGAAGGCCGGGATCGTGATCCCGGTCCCGAGAAAGTTCGCCGACCCCGGCAGGGCCGGACCGCGAATACCGAGCGCGAGCGCGTTGAGCGTCGGATCCCCCGGCGTCGGAAGGCCAATGGACTTGAACGGGTTGAGGCCTCCGTACAGGAGCGACTGGCCTCCCGGCCCGTTCGCGATGTCGCCGGCATGAAAGACGACCCCAAGCTGATTCTCACGGTCGATGTTCAGATCCATGATGGCCGCGTCGATAAACACTTGCCGACGTGCCTGGTCCAGCTGATCGATCACCGTGCGCAGATTCGCGAAATCCCGGAGGCTCGAGGTGATGACAATCGAATTGGTCGCCTTGTCGGCGCTGACTTTGACGCCGGACTCGAAGATGGTCAGGCGCGGCGCAGCGCCCGTCGCCGGCGCAGCGCCCGCGGCCGCCCCCGTCACGATGTCGCTCAGCGTCTTCTGAAGCTCCACGGCGTCCGCGTGCTGCAGCGCGAGCACATGGATCTCCCCCTCTCCGTTGTGGGGCACGTCGAGCCGCTTGATGAACTCCAGGATGCGGAGATACGCCCGCTCCGTCCCGATAATGACGACCGTGTTGCTGCGGTCGTCGGCCAGAATCTTCGTGATATGCACGTCACCGGCGGGCCCCACCGCCTTGCCCGGAGTTGCGGGAGCCCCGGCTTTCAGGTCGAAGACCTCGTTGAGTCGCGCTGCGATGTCGCTCGCGATGCTGTAGTGGATGGGCTCGATCCAGATCTGGTCGCCCACCCCCCCGACGTCGAGGTCTTCCAGGATGTTCATCATGCGCTGAATGTTGGTTCCAGTGTCCGTGATGATGAGAAGGTTGCCCGGCCCGTAGACCGTGATATCGCCGTCTTTCGATTTGAAATGGCCCAGCACGCCGGCGATCTCGTCTGCGTTCGCGTTACGCACCCGGTGAAGACGCGTGATGTAACGCTCCTCGCCCGTCCCGGCCTGACCCGCGACGTACACGGGGGCACCTGCCTTGGCGTCCGGCTCGTCGATGATCTTGTAGAACCGCCCGTGCGGCACCACGGTGAGACCGTTGGCTTCGAGGATGGAGAGAAAGGCCTGGTAAGCCTCCGCGACGGTGATCTTTTGCGGCGAGAAGACGGTCGCCTTGATGTTCTTTATTTTGCCGCCGAAAATGAATCGCTTGCCCGTCAGCTCCCCAATCACGCGCACGAGCTCGGGCAGATCGGCGTCCTCCAGCGAGAAGGCCACCTTGTCGCCTCCGCCGCGCGGCGTGTACTCGATGCCACTTTCGAACTGAGGAAGGCCCTGCGTGTCGGCGACGACCTTGCCACCGGGAGCCGTGGCCGCGGCGGGCGTGGTAGGCGTTGCGGGGACGGCCCCGGGTGCGGGAGGGGCCGGGACAGGAGGCGCAACACTGGGAGGCGCGAGACCATTGGAAGCGGCGCCCATCCCGGGCATGGGCAAGCGGTTGCGAAGCGCCTGCGCGCGCGCCGGAAACGGCACGACCGCTAGGCCGACGCTGCACAGCACCGCAGCTGGAAGACGAAGGAGACGGGCTCTCATGGGCTTGCAGCGCCTACTTGGATTTCGCGGCGCCCAGGGGCGACGGCTTGACGGTCGAACCGGTGTGCGCTCCGGATGCGGCGGTGCTCGAATCGGGGGCCGCGACGGCCCGGCCCACGACCGAGGAAGCCACGAGAGTGAGCGTGCCTACGAGCACGATGGATCCTCCCAGCATGGCGCCCACTGTGATGAGCGTGCGCTTCATGAGGCTTCGGTTGTCGAGCGGTTCGCCTGGCATGGATCCTCTACTGGATGTTGTAATCGACGTTCGTTGGTTGCCCGCGTCGGTTGAGCGACACGGTCAAGTGATCGGCGGTGCGCAGGCGCGCATACGCCTCGAGCGCGCTCTCGGGACTGGTCATGTCGAATCCGTTGATCTTCTCGAGCCGATCCCCGTTCTCCATCCCGAGAGTGCCGAGCAACGTGTCGGGGCGCACACCGAACAGACGAATGCCGACCACCTTGCCGTTCTCTTGCTCTGGAACGATGCGCGCCTGCCGCATGAGCTCTGCCTGATTCTCGAGGATCTTGTCGACCACGCCGCGGTCGATCTTGAACTCGGTTTCGCTGAGCTTCTGGATGCCGTTCTTGATCTCCGCGGAGATGGCCGATGCGCCGCCGGCCGCGGGGGGCGGTGGGGCAGCCGCTACGGCCGCCGGCGCCGCACTGGCCGCCGACGGCGGCTTGAACATCCGAGCTTGGCAGAGCTGATTGCCCGCCACCATCCAGACGCGGTCCCAACCGATGAACGTCACCGTTTTCCCCCCGACGTCTCCTCCGCGCCGGCGCAGGACGCTCTTGCCCTGCTCGGCCGGGGTTTCGAAGGCGGCGAATGACCAGTCGGGGTCGGCCGACGCCGCAATCACGAGGATGGTCACCCCGTCACAATCCGGAGCGTTCATCGGATCGCTCAAATCGAGAGCGGGAGCGCTCGCCGCTTGATTGGGAAGCGAAACCGCGACGGCATTGAGCGGACCGGTGACCGAATCGAAAGGGTTTCGCGCGAGAATCGGCTCGGCGTTCGTCGCATGCGGGCTGGCCGAGCTCGGAGGCGGCGGCAAGCGACCCATGAGCGGCGCCGCCGCCAGCTCCGCCTCCGTCACCAAAAGACTCGCGCCGACGACCTGCGTCATTCCCTGTGCGCCAAGGAACGCCGCGATGGCGACGAGCGCGAGGATGACGGCCCAGAAATGGCGCCGGAGGATCTTGTCGATGGCCATGGGAGCGATTCGAAGTCCGGGCAGGGTGGCCCGGGCCCCAGGGTGCGAGTCACGTGCCACCCCCGAAACCCGCGAACTTACAGGATGTTTCCCACGGGCCTAGAGCCCCTTCGCGACAGGTTGGCGCGAGGTCGGCAGCCGAGCGGCCCGACTCGCCAAAGTGTCAATCGCTCAGACCTGCGTCGTCCGGCACGCCGTCGAGCTTGCGATAGATGGTGCGCGTCGAGATGCCGAGGAGCTGAGCCGCGACCGACTTGTCTCCCTTGGTCTGGCGCAAAGTCTCGCGGATGACTCTCAGCTCGATCTCGTCGAGGGGTGTACCGATTTCAAAGGTGAGCGGCGCGGCCGTGCTCGACTGGACCGTGGCGATGTGATCGGGCAGGTCGGATTCGGTGAGAGAATCGTTCCGCGACAAGACGACGGCGCGCTCGATGACATTCTCGAGCTCGCGCACGTTGCCGGGCCACGCGTAGTCCATCAGCCTCCCGAGCACCACCCGTGTGGGGTGCAGCCGAGGCCTGCCGTTCTTCGCGCAATAGAGGCCGAGAAAGTGGTCGACGAGCAACGGAACGTCCTCGCGACGCGCCCGCAGCGGAGGCGCCGTGATGGCGATGACGTTGAGCCGGTAATAAAGGTCCTCGCGGAAACGGCCGGCGGCCACTTCGGCCACGAGATCACGATTGGTGGCCGCCACGATGCGCACGTGCGCCTTGACGGTATTTCCGCCGAGGGGCTCGTATTCGCCCTCCTGCAGCACGCGCAAGAGCTTGACCTGGACGCTCGGCGAGAGCTCGCCAATCTCATCGAGAAATAGCGTGCCCCCCGCGGCCTTGGCGAATCGGCCGTCTTTCCTTCCGGTGGCCCCAGTGAAGGCGCCTTTCTCGTGACCAAAGAGCTCGCTCTCGAGGATCGTCTCCGGAATCGCCGCACAGTTGACCGCAACAAACGGCGCGCGCACGCGCGCCGAGCGCTCGTGAATGTAGCGAGCGAGCAGCTCCTTGCCGGTTCCGCTTTCGCCCAGGAGAAGAACCGTGGCCTGACTGGGCGCGGCTTGGGTGGCGACGTCGATGACGCGACGCAAGGCGGGTGAGCTGCCCACGATCTCGCGATGCGCGAGTCGCTTGATTTCGTCCTTGAGCGATTGATTTTCGGCCACGAGCTCTTGCTTCTCGGCCGCCTTGCGCACGCTCTTGACGATGGCGATGCGCTTGAGAGGCTTCTCCACGAAGTCGTACGCCCCCTCGCGCATCGCGCTGACGGCGACCTCGACCGACCCGTACGCCGTCATCAGGACGACCTCGACTTCGGGCGCGACCTGCTTTATCGCACGCAGGAGTTCGAGCCCGGTCGTCCCGGGCATCATCAAATCCGTGAGCACCACGTGCACGCGGTGCGAGCGCACCAGCTCGAGCGCCCGCTTGGCGTCCGACGCGGAAAGCACCCTCATCCCTTCACGGAGAAATATTTTCTCGATCGACTCGATGTTCGACCGCTCGTCGTCGACGACGAGCACGGTCACGGCATCGGGCGAGGGCTCGGGGCCGGCCGGATCACGCGCGGCAGCCGAACCGCCCGGCGAGAGCGGCGTCAGCGGCGGCGAAGAGCCCGGGAAGCTCGGTACGTTCGGGGTCACTTCGACAAGATGTCATTCACAAGACAGCGTGTCAAAGAAGCGAGCAACGCCTTCTATACGACCACCAGACGCAAGCTGGCCAGCCAGCGGGCCCAATCGGCGCGGACGTCGAAGTGCAGAGTCGCGCGCGCGACTTCTTGACCCTGCTCGTCGTAGAGACTCGCCGGAAGCAGCGTAATCGCTTCGAGAGGGGCCAGCGCGTTCCACTCTTTTTGCCCGCACAGCTCGTAGAGGCGGCCGTCGTCGGTCCGAAACGTAAACCGGTACACACTGCGCTGCTCTTCGAAGAGCTTGAACGCGAGTGTGCCCTGCACGTCGCACATCGAAGCCAGACCCTCGGCATCGATGTGACCCGACAGCTCCGCGGTGCGAGACTGCAAGAACGCCGCCGCGTCGGGGACGCGCATCTCGAGAAGCACGCGAATCGTGCGCTCGTCGGTGGGCTCCTCGAGTCGCCAATAGTTGCCGCTGAGCTCTTCACGAAACGAGAAACCAGGAAGACGAAGCGGGCCCAACGCTAGACCTCTCCGCTTCGCGGCGAACTCTCGCTTCCGAGGATCATCAGACGATGGACCGCGCCTCCGCGCGCGGCCGCGTCCGCCAGGTCGTCCACGTCTTGAAGGGTGACTCCCCCGTACGCCACGTGGCGAGGCTCATGCAGGACGGCGATGCCGCTCTCGCACAAGTCGAGGCAGCTCGAAGCGCACGCTCGAACGACCTCTTTGTGGATGCCTCGCACCGCCAGCACCTCTTTCAGTCGCGCAACCAACGCCTCCGAACCCTTCTCGGCACACGACCCCTTGGGGTGCCCATCGGCCCGGCGGTTGGTGCACACGAAGAAATACTGTTCGCGAAAAGGCATCGTAGGAACGTGACGCGCTCGGCGCCCCTACGTCAAGCCGGCCTTGCGCTCAGGGCGCGCCCGGACGATGCTCGCCGCCTATGAGCCTCCGCAACCTCCACAACCTCCGCAAACTTCTTTTCATTGCCCTCCCCGTGCTGCCGGCGGCGCTCGCCCTCGCGTGCGGCGGAGCCAACGAAAACCTTCCGCCCCCTCCGCCTCCACCCCCGGCGCCCCCTGCCGCCGCTTCGGCGGCCCCGGCAGCCTCCACGGCACCCGCTGCGCCCGTAGAGGCCCCTGCCCCCCCCGCGCCCATTCAGCTCGTCGAGGGCGTAGCCAGCCCGCCGCCACCGGCCCCGCTGCCGACGGCCGCGTTCGTCGCGCCGACCAAGGGGCAGGTCATCGCCACCGCAAAGTCGGCCGATTTCGAGGTCAAGCTCGACGTAAAGAATTGGAAGACGGCGCCCGGAGACGCGCACGTCCACTTGATCTTGGACCACCGTCCCTACAAGCCGATCTACGACCCGAAATCACCCGTCAAGCTCTCGGAGCTCACGGGCGGCGAAGCCCTCGAAGAGGGTCAACACATCCTCGTGGCGTTCCCGAGCCGGGCCAACCATGAAAGCGTCAAGACCAAGGGCGCACTCGCTGTGGTCGAGTTTTGGGTCGGGAAAAAGGGAGAGAAGGCCCAGGACGTCAACAAGCCGCTCATCATCTACAGCCGTCCCAAGGGCGAGTACAAAGGCGACATGGCCAATCACGTCCTCGTCGACTTTCAGGTCGCCAACGTGACGCTGGCGCCCGAAAAGGACCACGCGCACATCTCCGTAACAGGCCCGGGGATCGACGGAGAAAAGGCGGCGGACGTGACCCTGTTCGGCACGCCGTACTATCTCGACAACCTCCAAGACGGCTCCTACACGGTAAAACTCGACCTGCTGGGCGCCGACGGCAAGCCGGTCGCAGGGTCGTGGAATTCGACCTCTCGCTCCTTCACGGTCGCGCACTAGTCCCTCACCTCCGCGCGCACGCGCAATCGTCGCGGGGGCCCTCGGGAGCTCCGGCTTGAGGAGCAAGCCGTCCAACCACTGGAGCCCGCGGCGTCTAGCCCGTAAGCTGAGTCTCCCGTGGATTGGGTGGTCCCCGTACATGTTGCGACCGCCGCGACCGAGCTACTGGCGGCTCTCCTCTTTGCGTCCTTGTACTTGCGGCGCCGGGCCGAGCGACCCTATGGGATCGCCTCCCTGCTCGGCCTGGTCGCGGCCGCGCGGAGCACGAGCCTTCTGGCCGCTGCGAGCCCGACGCATGGGGCGGGGGTGCTGGCACCCCAGCTCGTCGGAGATGCGGCTTTCGCGCTCTCCCTGGCCATCACGCTCGACTTTGCGTTCGCATTCGCGCGGCGCCGAATCCAGTTCTGGCCCCGGGGGGCTATCTACGCGGCGGCGATCGCCTTGCCGACGCTCGAGTGGGCTCGCTTGCCCGGCGACGCGGGCTCCCGTGCCGCGATCCTGACGCTCGTCGGCGGGGTCGTCGCCACCGGGATCACCCTCCTGCTCACG